>ORJL010178862.1_pt1 | contig 105941 bp, 89 predicted proteins | sample 1779941 | NCBI WGS metagenome assembly ORJL01 (sample SAMEA104232317, study PRJEB22302) | groundwater metagenome | biome: forest; feature: aquifer; material: groundwater | place: USA | collected 2011-08-07 | depth 5.8 m | reverse complement strand
GGTTGATATCGATGTCCTCTCGGATACCGGAGTTAATTGGTTGGATTTGGATGTCCGTTCCGACGCTTGGATTAGCTTTAGTGCCTTGGATGACCTTTCGGATACCGGAGATAATTGGTCGGATTTGGATGCCTTGTCCGACATGGGGGTCAACTGGGCCAATATCGGGGAGCTGTCCCTGGTTGGAGTCAATTGGGCGGATTTAACGGTCCTCTCCCAGATAGGGGTCAATTGGGTTGATATCGATGTCCTGTCCGATGCCGGAATCAATTGGTCAGATTTGGATGTCTTATCCGATACCGGGATTAACTGGGTGGATATTAACGCCCTGACCCTTGCAGGGATTAACTGGTTGGATATTTATAGTTTGAGCGCAAGCGGAATAAATTGGGGCGATATCGGCGCGATGAGCGATATGGGAATTAATTGGTCCGATATTGATGTTTTAAGCGACACTGGAATAAATTGGTTGGATTTGGATGTTCTTTCCGATACTGGGATCAATTGGTCGGATTTGGATGTCCTGTCAGATATCGGGATCAATTGGTCGGACATAAGCGCTATGTCAACGGCAAGCGTTAATTGGAGCGATATTGCGTTTATGTCAGGCGTTGGAATTAATTGGAATGATATGGGAACCTCAAGCACGGCCGGTGTCAATTGGAGCGATATTTCGGCGATGAGCCACGCCAATATCAATTGGAGTGAAATTTCCTATCTGGCGGAAAATGCCAGAACGCTTATCAGCAATGTGAGTTCGATATTAACGGCTGTTAATACCATCAATACAACGATTGGTGCGACCTCTGACACGTCCTCGAGTACGAGTTTGTATGGGCAAGTCCAGAAATTAATTGGACTTGTTGGCTCAACCGCGGGGTCGGATATCGCAACCGTGCTTACAAAGGTTACATCGATGGAGACGGTATTGGGGACAACCAGCGATACAGCATCATCAACAACGGTTTTTGGAAACATCAAAAAGACAGAGGACTATGTTGACACATTGGAAACCCTGATGGGCGCAACGACCGATACGGAAAGCACTTCATCGGTTTTTGGCGCGTTATCAAAATTAACGGAAATCAAGACAAATGTGAAAAAGGCAAAAAGCAGCGCAGAATCTGCCTTGGGTGAAATTCAGGGTGCTCGTGTAGAAATCGGCGCCAAAGGCCAGACGCCGACCGCATACGAAAAACTTAAGAAAATTGAGGCGGCTTTGAAAGAATTACAAATAGCCAGCCAAACAATTGCGGAAAGTCAATTTGATTCAAGCGCTCTGGCTGCGGAAATCGTTGATAAATTGGCGGGCATTGTCAACCAGGGCGCTCAGGCTACCGGCTTAGGCGGTACAGGCCTTGAAACACAAGGGTTGAGCGCTGGAGAGGCGTCGGATGGCAAAAAAGTCAGCGACAAACTTGATGAAATCGCGACCAAGCTTGAGGCCATTCAACAATCAATGGAGACTCAGGATGTCGTGGTTAAAACATATTTCGAAAATAGCGAATAAAACGTGATGAACCTTCACTTGATAAACATTCACTTTGGTATGAAAAAACGAATTTTACCGCTTCTTGGCATTGCGCTATGCTTGTCTCTTATCAGCGCGTCCAAGGGGGTTGCCGGGGTTAACATCAACTTAGTTGTTGTTAATCCATCGGCAACGGAAACAAAGAAAGTCCCGGTAAAATACTATCTACCCAAAGAGCTTGCCAGCCAAGATGTCATTAATACAAGCGGGTTGAACCTCGATTACGACATAGATAAGGGGGCATATTATGTTCACGGCGATCTAGAGCTAACCCCCAAGGAATCAAAAACTGTCAAGGTGGAGGTTCATGATGTTTGGCGCGTCACCTCAGAGGAGGTTGACGTGCTTAAAAAAACCATCGACCAAAACCTTCAGGATCTAAAAAATACGCCTTACTACCAAACAGCGGAGCTTCTAAGAAACCACATATTTGAACAGCTCGATTACATCCTCATCCAGCAAGGTAGTTATTCGGACAATGTGGAAAGAAGAATGGAAGAGTACCGCGCGCATCTTTCCGTTTTGGACGATATACGAAAGAATGCCTATTCATCCGAATATTTGAAATCCGCCCCCGCTCAAGCCGATGAGGCAAAGACTGTAAAGTTCATCATTGAAGCAAAGAATCCATCCGAGACACAAACAAAAACGGTTAAACAAAAGCACTATTTGCCCATCGAAGTCAGGTCTGAACATTTGGTTGAAAGTCAGGGTTTTGAGGTTCGTTTTGATGAAAAAAAGAAGCAGTCGTATTTGTCCAAGGAAGAAGAATTCAAGCCCTCCGAGACCAAGCGCTATGAAATTATTATCAAGGATATTTGGAATATCTCTTCCGTCGGTATCGATGCGCTGCAAAAGCGCGCTGAAACGGCTTTTGAGAAGATCAAAGGCACCGAATACGAAAGCGGTGCAAAATTCTTGCTTGAAAGCATTACTCAAAACTTACAACTGATTACCGATTCACAGCAAGATAAGCAGGACATGAAACGCTACGTTGGTGTTTACCGTGAAAATAAAAAACGTTACGAAGCCGCCCAAGAAGACGTTATTAAGCTGGAAATGCTTCTGGCGAAGGTTCAAGCTAAAAGGTTGGAGGAATTAGAGAAAAGCAAAGTCAAGAATGTCCTGCAAAAAGTTCAAGCCTTGCGCGGAATCATGGCAATTTCTCAGGCATTATTCGGTCAAAAACCGTCTCCCAAGAATGTCTGGATGGTGATTTGGTCGATCCTCATCTTTGTGGCGCTTTTTACGACGATTCATTTCTTTACGTGGTGGAGAAAATCACAAGTGATGGGGGAAGATTTAGCCTTGAAAGCGAAGAAAGACGCTAAACCGCCTCCTAAAACTCCATAAACAAAAAAAGAATGTATTTTTTGGAAAATCAGGCGCTGGATTTCTTGATTTTTCGTAGTATTGAAAAAGAGCCATGATATAATCACGTAGGAGAAAATAAAAATGGCTGATTTGCGTTATACAGAGGTAGGAACCGTGCGGTGTATCCGCGGATGTATTGTGGTTGTCCGCGGATTTAAGCACTGTCTTAACGGCCAGCTTGTTAAATTTGGTTACGGCACAGAGGGAAGCATTGTCGGTTTTGACTCCGAAGAAGCCCAGATTCTCATTGTCAAAGAAAATGAAAAAGTAAAAACCGGCGATCGAGCGGTCGCGACCCTTGAGCCGTTCAATACTCCCGTTGGCGATAAGCTCATCGGACGCATCGTTAATCCGCTGGGGGAAACGCTCGACGGATTAGGGCCCTTGGAGTACGACAAAATGTATCCTATTTTTGTCGACGCGCCGGCGATTCTTACGCGCGAACCATTGTGTAAGACGCTTGAAACCGGCACAAAAGTTATCGATACGATGATCCCGGTTGGTCTAGGGCAAAGAGAATTAATCTTAGGCGACAAGATGACCGGGAAAACCACGATTGGAACCGATGCCATTCTCAATCAAAAGCACACGGGCCTTAAGTGTATTTACTGTTGTATTGGAAAAGCGCGTTCGTCGTTGGCAAAAGTTGTCCAACTCTTTCAAGATCATGGCTGTTTTAAATACAGCCTCATCGTCGCGGCCATGGCCTCCAGCCCTCCGGGCCAGCAGTATTTAGCGCCGTATGTTTCCTGTTCGATTGCCGAATATTTTATGCATAAAGGCCAAGATGTGCTGGTTGTTTTCGATGATTTTACCAAACACGCGTGGTGCTATCGGGAGATTTCGCTTTTGTTGGGCCGCCCGCCGGGACGCGACTCGTATCCGGGCGACATTTTCTATCTTCATTCAAAGATGATTGAGCGCGCGGCGTTTATGGATAAAGCGCATGGCGGCGGGTCCATTACTTTTTTGCCGATTGTGGAACTTCTGGAAGGGGATTTGGCGGGATACGTTTCTTCCAACCTTGTCTCTATGACGGACGGCCAGATTTATTTAAGCACGCCGTTATTCGGCGAAGGCCAGAGACCAGCGATTGACTTAGGGTTGTCGGTTTCCCGCGTCGGAACAAAAGTGCAATGGTCGGCAATCAAAAATTTAGGCGCCTCGCTGCGTTTGGAATATATTCAATATCGCGAGCTTTTACGTATTTCAAAACTAAAAACAGCGGGCCAATCCGACGAGGCAGCGCAGCAACTCAAAGCCGGTGAAATCCTCAATGAAATCATGAAGCAGGAAAAAGACGCCCCCGTTCCGATGGAAGCTGAGGTCTTGATTTATTATGCCTTAAAAAAGAAGTTTCTTTTTGAGTTAACGATTCCTGAGGTTAAGATTTTTGAAGGGGAGATTTTGGAATACGCCAGAAAGAGAAATCCCGACTTGGCCCGTATTATTCGCGAGCGCAGAAAACTTGATGACGAAATATCAAAGGGCATGGATGAGGTAATTAACGAATACATTAAAGAGGTTGTCGCGAAGCGGCCTAAAGAAGAAGAGGAAGAAGTTGAATCCAATGTCGGCGTTGATGTTTTGGACAAGGCAACCACAAAAAGCTGAAGAAGCCGGCTTATCATCGGTAACGTAAACATATGGGCAGTTATAAAGGGACTTTCAAATGCACGATTATGACGCCCGATGTGCTTGTCTATGAAAACGATGTCCAAAGTGTTTTCTTAACCGGAGATCGAGGGGAGTATGAGCTTTTACCGTATCATTATCCGGTCTTAGGAATTCTTAAGGAAGGAAGCGTAATTGTTGATTGGAAAGAAAGCATTCCGCTTAAATACGGCTTGGTCAGATTTTTTGCCAATAGCTGTATCATTCTCATTGAGCAGAAGGAAAAGGAAAAGTCGAAAGCTGAACCCGCTCTAAAGTCCCAGAAAAAATAACAGGGACAAAGGGCGATTTTCGCCGGGTACAGGTATAAGAAATGCTGTTATACGAAACACTCATTATCATCGCGATTATGTTTATTGCTGTCATGGGCCCATCGACGGTGATCGCGGTTTTGGGTTACTCTGTCATCAAGGCGCTGGGGCGCAACCCATCCGCCGCGTCAAAAATATTTATGGGAATGGTTGTCCTTCTTATTTTTGTTGAAGCGATATCCATTATTGCCATGCTGGTCATTTTTCAATTGTTTGGGAGGACGTAAGCGTGGGTATTTTGGGGATTACATGGACGGCGAGCGTTATTCTTGTCGCTATGTTTTTCTTTATTATCGCGATTCCCTGTTTATTTGTCGCCGTGTTGGGCTATAAAATGCTTGGCAAACTGGCGTATTTTCCAAGTAAAAATCCGGCTATACAAACGGACATGTTTTTTTGGCTGGTCTTGACAGAAATTGTTTCAATTACGCTTTTGCTGGCGTTTTACCATACGTTTGCCGAATAAAAACGATTTAAAAAATGAGGTGATGAGATGAGTTTTATGCTGATTATCCAGTTTCTTTTTCTGACGGCGGTGATTACGGGCGTCATCATTTTCTTCCTTCATAGGTTTTTGGTCTCCAGCACAGAAGGGGCTGTTCAGCGGCTTAATGCTGAAACAGAATCTGTCCGGAAAAAACAATCTGAGCTTGACCAAAAAATTAAGGAGGCCAACGAGGAGTTGGAACGGCGCAAAAAAGAGGCCGAGGAATTAACCAAGAAAATGCGCACCGAGGCCGAAGAAGGCGCGCGGGCCGAGCGCGATAAGATGATGAAGAAAGCCAGGGATGATAGCGAAGAAATAATTACGCGGGCCCAGATGACCAAAGACCAGATTCGCGCCGAGATTGTTAAAGAGATGGAAATAAAAACGATTGATTTCGCGATGAAGGTTTTAAACTCCGTTCTTAGCGATAAAGCCAAGGGCCTGCTCGACAAGCAGTTGATTGAGGAATTTCTTGAAAACTTGACGAAAATGGATATCAATCAAGTCAGTGTTGAGACTGACACGGCGGATGTCATCACTGTTTCGGAGGTTGACAATGCCATCGGTGATAAAGTTAAAAAAATATTGAAGGACAAGCTCAAGCGCGATATTAAAATAAAATTATCGACTGATCCCGCGCTGGGCGGCGGTGTGCTGCTTAAATTTGGCAGCCTTGCGGTTGACGGAAGCCTGCAAAGCATTCTTGCCGATAAAGCAATCGGCTTGAAGCAAGTAACGGAACGCGGATAAGAAGGGAACATGGGAAAAGCCAATAAAGTTAAGGGCGAGCTCTTGGATTACGTGGAAATGGTCGCCCTTATTCAAGTCTTAAAAGACGTCGCGACAAATAAATTTTACACGCTCGCTAACCGCAAAGACAGATTTGCCCGTTTCGGCGAGTCTTTTGTCGAATTTTTCCGCATGATTAGCCTGACGCGCGTCCGGCATCCGTTGGTTTCCAATGATAATACGGCTACGGGAATTGTTGTTGTCACCTCCGAAGCGGGATTTATGGGGGAACTCAATGCCCGCGTTGTCCGTGCCGCGCTCAACGAGCAGTCCCAAAATGCAAATTCTGTTCTCATTGCCGTCGGAAGAAAAGGCGCGGCCAAGTTAAGTTCGCCGACGCGCAATATAAAAACCTTCGAAGATATTGAGGCCACGGGTTTGTACCAAATGGCCATACGCATTAAGGAGTATCTGATCGAGGAGATTATGACAAATCGCCTGGGCCGCGCCATTGTTGTCTATCCGTGGTGTAAAAATCTGACCATCCAAAAGCCTCGCATCGTGAAACTCTTGCCTTGTGAAGAATTATTGACCAAGCAGACAGATCTTGTGACTGACATTGAAAAGGTCATTGAAGAATCCGACCCGGCTGAGATTATTGGGAGGCTTGCGGATATGTGGATTACCTGCCGCGTGTTTGAGATTTTGCATGACACGGCGATCGCGGAAGCCGCCGCCCAATCGCAGCAGCTGGAATCAAGCCTTCAGAAGATGCAAAAAGAAAAAAAAGGGATTCAGCTTAAATACACCAAGGCCCGCAAAAGCGACATTGATAAAGGGATGCGCGAAATATTTACGGCGCGCCTTGTCAAAAGGTAGAAAAAATTAGCATGAGCAGCCATTCTGAAGAGAAAAAACAAGAAGAGCAAGGCCCGGCGACGGCAGCGCAAGTCGAACCTCAGGTAGCGCAAGTCGAACCTCAAGTTGCGCAAGCTGAGGATGCCGCAACGCCTCAACGGGGGATGGGAAAAATTGTCGCGGTCCAAGGGCCGGTTGTTGATGTCTCTTTTGAGAACTTAATTGATATTCCCGCGCTTTATGATGTTATCGAGGCCAAGGCCTTCGATAAGCGGCGTATTATTTTGCAATGTGCCGAGCATTTGAGTACAAAAATTGTGCGGTGTGTTGCTTTAAGTGACACGTTAAATCTTCAGCTTAATTCTCCCTGTCAAAACACGTTTCGTCCTATCGCTATCCCGATGGGCGATGAATGTTTTGGCCGCGTTATGGACGCCACCGGAAGGCCGCTTGATAACGGCGGTGAAATCAATGCGCCGACAAAAGTTCCCATTCGAAGGCCCATTAAACCTGTTCCGTTTGATTTAAAAAAAGCTAAAGGCGAACGGGCGCAAATCCTTGTTACCGGCATGAAATATCTGGATTTACTTTTTCCGTTGGTTAAGGGAAGTAAAACCGGGATTTTGGGGGGAGCCGGCTGCGGGAAAACCGTTGTTATTCTTGAGCTCATGAATAACATTGTCAAGCAATACAGCGGGGCTTGTGTTTTTGCCGGAATCGGGGAACGGATTCGCGAAGGAAATGAGTTGTACCATGAATTAAAAGAGCACAATTTGTTGCCGCGGGTTATGTTGGCCTTTGGCCAGATGGATCAACCGCCCGGCGCTCGGGCGGAAGTTGTCAACACCGGAATAACCCTTGCTGAATATATTCAATCAAAAAATAAAGACGTGCTTTTATTTATGGATAATCTCTACCGCTTTATTCAAGGAGGCCAGGAAGTCTCCACACTTTTAGGCCGTGTTCCGGCGGAAACGGGGTATCAACCCACGCTGGCTTCTGAAGTAAGCGGTGTTCAGGAAAGGATTCGCTCTATTGAAGGCGGCGGTTCGGTTACCGCCATGCAGGCCGTTTATATTCCGGCGGACGATATGACGGATCCGGCGGTCGTTGCAATTTTCAGTTATCTCGACGGTGTCGTTGTCCTTTCCCGTGATTTGGTTCAAAAAGGGATGTATCCCGCCATTGACCCGACATTTAGCTCCTGCAGCAATCTTGATCCTGTGATTGTCGGCCGAAGGCATTACGATATTTCACAGGATGTTTTGCAGCATTTTAACAAATTCAACTCCTTAAGGCGTATCGTCGCGGTTATCGGTGTCGAAGAACTTAACAAGGAAGACCGGCTGGTTTATCTTCGGGCTCAGAAATTATTCAATTTTATGACCCAGCCGTTTTTTGTCAGCGAGATTTTTACCGGCAAAAAGGGGGAATTTGTCCCTGTTGAGGATACCGTCGAGGGGTGCGCAAAAATTTTAAGCGGCGATTACGACAATATGAAGCCGGAAGTTTTTTATATGATTGGCAAGGCGCCTAAGTTATAACCGCGCGAAATCAACAAGGGCCATGAAGGGCAGGAATCTATGATAAGACAAATTGATAAGGTTCTATCTGATGCGCTGATTAAGGCCGGGATTTTTACGTCTGCCGATATGCAGAAGTTTCTTTTGGATGTCCAATCCTCGAAGGAAAATCTCAACGAATATTTAATAAAGCGTAGCCTTGCCACGCGGGAACAAATATTAAAAATTCTCTCCGACAGTTTAAAGATTGACATTGTCAATTTAAAAACCACCGCGATTGATAAAAAGGTTATCGAAAAAGTTCCTATCAAGTTTGCTTGGTTTTATAAATTTATGCCCGTCAAGATGGAAGGCAAAACGGTAACGTTGGCCGTATCGTATCCCTTTGACGTCAAAACGCAGGATGAAATCAGGGTTTTTCTGGGGTTGGATCCGAAAATTGTTTTGGCGAGCGAATCGGATATTGTCGAATCGCTCAAGAAATATTACGGCTTGGCGGCAGACACCATTGACCGCATTTTAAACAAAGAGCAGGACGGCGAAACCGCGTATGATGTTAAAGAGGACCAGAATGTTGAGGATTTGGAACGAAAATCGGAAGACGCCTCTGTTATCAAGCTTGTGAATCAAATTATTTTAGAGGCCTTTCAACGGCGGGCGACGGACATTCATATCGAACCCTACCGCAATAAAGTCAGATTTCGCTACCGTATCGACGGGATTCTGCTTGACGCCAATCTTCCCGCGGAGGCGAAGCGCTTTCTTTTGCCGATTCTTTCGCGCATAAAAATTATGTCGAACTTAAGCATTGTTGAAAAACGCCTCCCGCAGGACGGCAGTGCGGTTGTCCGGACAAAAGACCAGACGCTGGATTTGCGCATTTCAACAATTCCCACGTCTCATGGCGAGAGCATGGTGATCCGTATTTTGCCGACAAAGGTCATGCTCTTTAGCCTTGAAAAATTGGGGCTTCACCCCAACAATGTCCAAGTTTTCCGCGATATCATCAAGAAACCCCATGGCATTGTTTTTGTCACGGGGCCGACAGGAAGCGGAAAGACGACGACCCTTTATGCCTGCCTTAATGAAATCAATTCGCTGGAGCGAAAAATTATTACTATCGAAGACCCGATTGAATACGAAATGGAAAATATCACCCAAATCCAGGTGAACCCGAAAGTCCACTTGACGTTTGCCGCCGGGCTTCGCAGTATTTTGCGCCACGACCCGGATATTATCATGGTCGGCGAAGTCCGCGATTTGGAAACCGGTGAAATCGCCATTCGGACCGCCTTAACCGGCCATCTTGTGTTTTCAACGCTGCATACCAATGACGCCGCCAGCGGTGTGACGCGCCTTATTGATATGGGCGTTGAGTCTTATCTGGTGGCCTCAAGCGTGGAGGCGTTTGTCGCCCAGCGGCTGGTGCGCGTGATTTGCCCTCATTGCAAAGTTGAATCGCGGAATCTCGAAATCAAAGAGGAGATACAAACCGCGCTTCATATCAAAAATATCGACGATATTAAGATATTCCAAGGGAAGGGCTGCGACCAGTGTAATAACACGGGATATTACGGCCGGACAGCAATCCATGAAGTCCTTGTTGTTAACGAAGAAATTCGCGCCGCGATTTTAGAAAAACCGCGCGCGGACCATATCAAGAATATCGCCATGCGCCAGGGCATGCTGACGCTCCGTCAGGACGGCTGGAAAAAAGTTATTGAGGGGATTACAACGACGACTGAAGTTTTAAATGTGACGAGCAAGGAAGAATACCCCAAAGACGCGATTTTTTCTTTTGAGACAAAAATTCCGGCGTACCCTGCGGATAAACCGGCAAAAGATAATGTTGAAAAATCACCCAAGGCAACACCCGTGCAAACTCAAAAACGTCTGAGGGTTATTTCGAAAGATGTCCTCGCCGCGACAAATGAATATGATTCGCGGACATATCCGCGGATCAGGGAAAGCGTTAAGATCCGTTATAAAATATTTCGTGAAGAAACAAGTGACGGCTATGCCATGACGGTTCACGAGGATGATATTCATTTTTCGGCGGTGACAAAAGATATCAGCGCCGGGGGGCTTCTTTTTGCCAATGAGGAGATCATATCCGAAGGAACGATTTTGGATCTCAGCATCGAAGTTGGCCACGTTGTCGACTGTTTGGCAAGGGTGTGTCGCGTTGAAAAAGATGAATCCGGAAAAATTTTCAATGTAGCAGCGTACTATTTGGATATGGCCAGCGCTGACAGGGTTATCGTTAATGACTTTGTGAAGAGCCGCTTAAAGTAAAGCAAGGATCGTCCCAGAAAAAGAGAAAAAATATGACCCAATTTCAATATCGAGCCAAAAAGCCATCCGGGGAGGCTGTTTCCGGCTCCATCGAGGCTCAAAATCAGGATCAGGCTGTTGAGCTTTTAAGCCAGCAAAATCTTTTACCTGTTTCGCTTCAAGCAAAAGAGTCGGCGGGGCAATCGCAAGTGCAAAGAAAAAATGGAAAAGTAGCCTCGAAGGAAATTTACCAGTTCAGCCGGCAGTTGGCAAATTTGATGAAAGCGGGTATTCCGATTTTACGGGCGCTCAACCTCATTACAGGACAGACGCAAAATCTTTATTTTAGGCGCATCTTGGAAGAGATTGAGAGCAAAGTAAAAGACGGAAAGACGCTATCGAATTGCCTTCTGTCGTATCCGAAGATTTTTAACCCCTTTTATGTGGCGATGGTGCGTACCGGCGAGGAAAGCGGCAACTTAAAAGAAATTTTGGAAAGGGTCGCGCGCCACCAAAAAGGGCAGGAAGAAATTTCATCCAAGGTTCGTTCGGCATTGGCCTACCCGCTTCTTATGATGACGGTGGGCATAGGAACTGTTATTTTTATTCTGACATTTGTTATGCCGCGGATTACCAGCCTTTTTGCGGGTGCAGGAGAAGAACTTCCTTTACCGACGAAAATCGTGATGGCCGTAAGCGCTTTTTTAATAAAAATGTGGCCGTGGCTGTTGTTGGCGGCGCTTGCCTTGATTTTTCTCATCCAGCGTTGGCGGGAATCCCCGACGGGCCATGCGGCGTTAAGCCGTTTGAAATTGAAATTACCGATTTACGGCGATTTTCTTTTAAAAGCTGAGCTGACAAAATTTTGCAGGACGCTGGCTCTTTTGCTTCGTAGCGGAGTTTCTCTTATTCGCGGAATAGAAATTGCGGTACCTATTTTGGACAACGAAATTATCAAGCAAGAGTTACTCTCGTGCCTAAAAGACTTGGAGGCGGGGGCATCGTTTGGAGGGAGTTTGCGCAAGGCCGGATGCGTTCCCGACATGATGATTAATCTTTTGGTTGTGGGGGAGGAATCCGGCACGTTTGAAGAAGTGCTGGATGATATCGCGGATTCTTACGGGCAGGAGACAGGGGAAACACTGAAAACACTCACGGCGCTTTTGGAGCCGGTGATGATTTTGGCTGTTGGGCTTGTGATTGGATTCATTGTTATCGCGATGCTTTTACCCATTTTTCAAATTGATATCGCGGCGCAATAAATGATTTCCATTAAAGTCGTCGTTGACCAAGGAGAAGGAAAAATGCAAAAAAACTTTTCAATGAAAAAAGGTTTTACGCTCATCGAAATCATGCTGGTCGTTATTATCATCGGCGCATTGGCGGCGATGGTGATTCCTCGCTTTACGGGCCGCTCTGATCAGGCAAAGGTGTCGGCCGCGAAAGCGGATATCGAAGCGCATCTGGCCACCGCGCTTAAACTCTATGAGTTGGACAACGGTAATTTTCCGACAACCAGCCAGGGGCTCGATGCCCTTTTAACAAAACCTGTGACGAATCCGATTCCCGCGAATTGGAACGGCCCATATATTGAGAAAAAACCTCTGGATCCATGGGGGCGGCCTTACGATTACGTTTGCCCCGGCGATCATCGTCCGGATTACGACCTTTATTCGAAAGGGAAAGATGTTAACAAGGAAGCGGACGACATTGCCAATTGGAAATAGGCTGAGGATGATTTCAAAAAAACCGGGAAATCGAAAAGGCGGTTTTACATTTGTCGAGCTCATGCTTGCGGTCGCGATTCTTGCGTCAGGGCTTTTATTTGTTTATAAAGCTTTTTTTATATCCACTGATTATATCAATCATGCCTGCTACCGCCTGCAGGCAATACAGCTCATGAATAACCGCATCGCGAAATTAGAGCGGGATTTTCGATCTCAGAAAAACCTTTCTCTTGAAGTGTATCCTTTAAGGCGTGACATTATTATCAATGGCCGGCCGATGATTTTTAACTATGAGACGCAAATGCAATCTTCGGTCAATTCAAGTCATCTGCGGGAAATCGGCGTTTCGATTTCTTGGCACGAGCGTATGCGTGATTTCAAGATGAGCCGCTTCGCGTATCTTTCAGACATTTGATTGCGATGAGACTAAGCGTGTTAGCAGGTATGATGACTGGGAGTAAAAACATTTTTAATGGCTCTGCCAAAGGCGTGTCAAAACGCGGCTTCACCCTGATTGAAATACTTTTAGTGACATCTTTGTTGTCGGTTATCGGGATTTCATTTTATCACGCCTTGGAAAAGGGGCTGACAATCTACAAAAGGGGAAGCCAATCGTTCATTGATGAAGATGTTGCCATCGCCCTTGACAAAATCGCGCAGGATGTACGAAATACATTTTCCTATTCAAAAATTCCATTTACGGGAAAAGAGCGCAGACTAACGATTCCAACCGTTGTGCAAATGCCTGTTGACGCGAAAATAAAGTCCGCACACGGCCAGCTGGCGCGCCAAATCGGCAGTGTGGAATATTTTTTCGAAAATGACGCGCTGTACCGCAGGCAGGCAAATTATAGCCAGGCCCTTAAAAAGAAATTCGGCCCCGCTCGGATATTGATTAAAGGTGTGAAAGAGGTAGGATTTTATTATCACGTCGGAAATGAAAATACGGCGGAGCAGAGAAATATTGAACTCGTTCCCAGCATTCTCGTAGTTGAGATTACTGTTCAGGAGGGAAAGAATCAGCGAAGTATTTCTCGGGCGGTCAACATTCCCGTTTCAAGATCTGAAGGATGAAAAGGAACAATGGCTGTATTGAGGAAAAATGGCGGCTCCATTCTTGTGATGGCATTGTGGAGCTTAAGTGTTTTAACGCTTTTTGCTTTGACTCTGGGCACAATCGCGCGCCAGAAAATAACATTGGTTGCCCGGATTGATGATCGGGATAAGCTGCATTTTATTACGGAATCAGGGGTTAACATGGCACTTGTCTTACTGAAAGAGGAAATAGCAGCCAGCGGGGCGCTCTATTCGGCGGCGAGCAAAATTTTTCGCCACAATAATCCGGGGCAGTTTAAAGGGATATCGCTTAACGGCGGTTGGTGTGACGTTAGCTATGACCAGCTCGATGAAAGGATTTCGGATCCCCAAAAACGCTATGGCGTTGTTGATGAGGAGAGAAAAATTAACATTAATACGGCTAATCAGGAAACCCTAAGAAATTTGATTCGGCAAGTTGCTGGCTTAAGCGAAGAAGAAGCAACGAAGCTTGCTGTCGCGATTATCGATTGGCGTGAATATGGAGAAAGCGAAATCACCGGATTTTATAGCGATGAATACTATGACAATCTAGAGTATCCTTATCCGGCTAAAAACGCGAATTTTGAACTTATCGATGAGCTTTTGTTAGTCAAGGGAATGAATGAGGATATTTTTCGCTCGTTGGAGCCTTTTTTAACAGTGTATGGAAATGGAAGAGTCAATATCAATACGGCCAATCGATTTGTATTTTTTTCGCTTGGGTTGTCCCCGGGGCTGGTTTTAAAAATTTTATCGGTTCGTGAAGGCCAGGATCAGATGGAATCAACAGCCGATGATTATATTTTTCCGGAGGAATTTGATTTGAAAAGCACGCTTTTAAGTTTCGTTGAATTAAGCGATGAAGAAAAACAGGAGGCCGATGCTGTAAGCGCTTCTGCTAAATTAACAGGGGTGTCTTACTATTACAGCTTGTTTTGCAGAGCGCAGCTTCCCAAATACAATGCCGGGCATCAAATAAAATGCGTGCTCAACAGCCGCAACTGGGCCGTAGAGTATTGGCGGGAAGATTACAATGTTTTACAATAATTTATCGCGTGCGATACGGTATAATACCGATAAACGGATAACCATTTTTAAAAAATATGTTAAAACGTAACCGTGATCAAATTGTTGTTGTCTTTGGCGGCGATTGCCTAAAAGTCGCCCATGTGCGGCTGGACAATGCGTCCGTTGAATTTATAAAGATTGCCCGCCGGGATATCCGCGGCATTTCCGACGAAGAATTGCCGAAAGTTATTAAATCGATGATCGGCGATTTTAACGCGAAAAAACCAAGCGCTTTTTGTGTTTTCCCATCCAATGCCGTAACAACCAAGACCATTGAAATTCCCTCGGTTGATCTACAGGAAATAAAATCCATCGTCAATCTTCAGGCTGGCCGGCACACACCGTACTCAAGGGAAGAGATCGTTGTAGACTTTCTCAATTTGGGGATTTTGCAACGCAGTTATACGAAGATATTTTTGGTTATCGCCAATCGCAATATCATCAAAAAACAGCTCTATGCCCTAGAGCAGGCCGGCGTAAGGGTTGAAAAAGTTCTCTTTTCCTCGGAGGCCATAGCGCGTTTTTATTGCCGCGCTTTAAATCTTGCGGCGGCGCATGCCCCCGTGGCGCTCGCAGATATTAATAATCAGCATACGGATTTTATTGTTGTTGCAAATCAATCTATTGTTGCCTGCCGCAGTATCCCTATCGGCATGGCGCATTTATTAGCGGAAGGGCAGGCGGCTAAAGACCGCTTGATTCAGGAATTTAAAAGCTCAACCGAGGCCTATCAAAACGAGAACGCCGACAGCATTATTGAATCATTTCTTTTAACAGGCGACAATAATACAATCAAAGATTTGTTTGCCGCGCTCAAGGAAGGTTTGCCGCTGAATGCGAAAATAGTTCCCTATATTGACGGTGTTAAGATCACGCCGGAAGCAAGAAAGAGTATTTTAGACGCCGGCGATGATTCGTTTTTGGATATTGTCTGCGCGCCATCGGTTTTTCAGGAAGCGCAAATTGATTTACTGCCTGAAGAAGTCAAGATGCAGCGGGTTATTGAAAATCAGGGGAAGGAAGTTGTCCGGTCGGCCGTTTTTATCATTGTCATCCTCATGCTCATTTGCGCCTGGTTTTTTGTCAAAATATACATTAAAACAGGATTCTTAAATAAACTAAAAACAAGTTACAACCATTCGCGTGAGGAGGCGGAAACGCTGGCCCGCATTGCCGAAAAGACGGGCATCATCAAGGATTTCCTGAATAATCGGCTGGCGACCTTGGACATCATTTATGAGCTTTATCGGATTGTTCCCGACGAGATATACCTCAACGGCATTATTGTTGATGAAAGCGGAAAGGTAACAATCCAGGGGACGTCCGAATCCATGTCGCGTGTTTTTTCGCTTGTCAGCGCGCTTGAAGAATCAAGCCTGTTTAAAAGTGTCAAAACAAATTCGACGGCTGCCAAAAAGGAGCGCGGGAAAGACTTGGCGGCCTTTGAGCTTAGCTTTAAGCTGGAAAGCGCCAAAGACGAAGAAGAGGACAGCAAGGATGCCAAGGAAAGCGCAAAAAACCGAGAAGAAAAATCACCGGATAAAGAAAAGTAAAGAGGCCTAACGTGATCCAGACTTTTGTCGCAAAGCTTTCTGCCAAAGAAAAGAAAATCCTGTATATCGCGATTGTGATTGTGACGATAGCGTTCTTGGACCGGCTTTTTTTGGGCCCGGCGACGACGCGGCTAAAATCGCTTGATGAAGAGATTAGGCAGCAAGAAAGCATTATTAAAGGCGATTTACGCTTCTTGTCGTTTAAAGGCAGGATTGTTAAAGAGAATGAGGCGTTTAATGACTATTACAGCCAAAAGCCTCAGACGGAGGAAGAAATTATCGCCACATTTCTTAAAAAAATTGAAATCCTTGCTTCCCAGTCAAATGTCAACCTGATCAAGGTGAATCCGTCTGAATCAAAAAAGAAAAAAGGGTTTGTGGAGCATTACGCGAACTTAGAGTGCGGCGGGATCCTCGCGGATATGACGCAGTTTTTATATGCCATTGAAACGTCCGATGATTTGATGAAAGTTGTAAAGCTCAATATTAACCCCAAGAAGGCGGGGTCTGATGACGTGATCGCTTCCATGTCCGTGATGAAAGTTATTGTGGATAACTCCGCTGTTAAAGAGGCGGAGAAATTGTCAAAGATGTCGATCGTTTCTAAAGATCAAGTTTCGGGCGCGGCTTCGGAAGAAAAAAAGGAAATAGCCGGTAGCCCGGGAGGTAATACGGATACATCTCAGGAAGTTGTCGTAACCCAATCGATAGAGTTGGGGAATTAGCTTTTTGGCCGTTTTTTGTGCGTTGGAATAAATTGATACAGATGATGAGGATATTTGTTCTATTTTTCAGTATTTTGTTTTTTGCGGCATCGCCCCTTTCTGCCCAGGAATCACTGCGGCCGTTATATGAAAAAGGGATAACAGCGTTTAGAGATGGCAATTATGACCAGGCGATTGAGAGCCTGGAGGAAGTTATTAAACAGAATCCAAATTTCGCGCCCGGCTATAACGCGCTTGGCTTGGCTTATCGAATGACGGGAGCCAGCTTCAAAGAAGTCGCGTGGTATTTTAAAGCCGCCGTCGACATTGACCCCACTAACGTTGAGGCATTAGATAATTTGGGGAAGGCCTATTACGGGATGGGGGAATATGAAAGGGCCGAAGATTACTGTCAGAAGGCTCTTGCCATTAATCCCGAGCACACCAGCGCCCAGTTTTCTTTGGCATGGATTTATCTTTTAGGAAAGGTCAGGCCGCACGAGGCCGCCTATTATTTTAAACGCATCATTACAAAAACCAAGAATCCAAGCGCATATTTTGGTTTGGGTGTCGCGTCGTTTATGCTTGATGACAAGTCGACATCCCTTGAGATGATTACGCTTTTGCGAGGAGCGGATCAAGAGCAACTTGCCGAGCAGCTCGAGAACATTGTGAGAGATTATTATTATGTTTCCGAGGGCGAGAATAAAGGGATGCTGGCCAAGGTTGCCGCGCCAATTGATGTTGTTTTGCCGTCGCAGGTACCGCCGGTTATGGAAAATAGCCAGAGCCAACAAAGCACAGCTTCTGTAACCGGCCAGGTAGAAGGAGTAACAAAGGTGCGTATGCGCGGGAGCCTTTACAGCCTCAATGATGAAAACAAGGTGAGGATTACCGCAAAAGGCGCTTCATCGTCGAGCCAGATTGTTTCCGATCAGACAGCCGGGTCGAAGGGCTCCACGGTCACGCAGGTCAGCACGTCTTCTTTGCCCAATCAGGATGGTTCAGGGGAGAAGCGGATGATAGAAGTCCAAGGGGAAGGGTATTAAATTGGTTGTTGAAGGGTGTTAAGGTTTTTCAAGATCCGCTTTAAATTTCTGCCAGTCAACTTTGTAGACAAAAATTTTTGTACGCTTCGTTAAATCCGCCTCTTTTAGAAATGGCTCAAAATATTTGAGCCCCTTGCCTTCAAAGAAATATAGCCGGAAAATCAAAGAGTTTGCCAGGCGCGGGTCAACAACCATCGCGTTATAAACGCCGTTTTCTTTAAATAAAATGACAGAATAAAGCAGATTGGCGTTGGGGAGCCTCTTCTCAACGAGCTCGTTGTTCTCTAGATAAACGAGATTCTGCGGAATACCTTTGCCGAATTTTTTGGATGAAATCTGGCAGGTCATATCGGAGGTGTTAACGCTGATGCCGCCGGACAGTAAAACATTATCACCCTGCGCGGCAATAGGGCTTAAGATTTCGCTGTAATTAAGCGGGCCCCCGATGGATTTCCAAAGGAATTGGATAAATTCGGGCGAGGTACGGCTGGGAAGATTTTTAACCGCGTTTTTATCATTCGCGGTTTTTTCAATCAACTCAAAATTCCATCGGCCGACAAAACCCAGCTCAAGATTTTTTTCAATAAGATCGCTGTAAACAAGAACGTATGCCGGCGCAGGATCGCTGTGAGTGAGCTTCAGGAGTTCATCAGTTTCTTGGTCAGAGAGAAAGTTCTTTAACGCTATCCGTGCATGCTTAGAATTGCGTGAGGTGATTTCCTTAATTTTATGAATCGCATCAGAGAGTTTCATTCCGTGTTTTTGAAGGTATTCTGTCGACTGGTTGGCGCTATTGTTGAGCATGCGCAGGGTGCCGGCGGCGAATTTCTCGTCCGGACTGAGGAATAAATTCGCCAGCCAATACGCCTGCGGATTGTTAATTGTTGCCCCATCAAAGATGACGCGGCGCTGGGCCATTGAGGTAATAAAATGCCCGGGCGGCCACCAGGTGTTGATGATGCTCTCCGGAGGTGTTTCTGTGCGGATTTTGGTTAATGCCTTGTCCCATGTTTCGTTAAATATGGGCTGCCAGAAAAACATTTCCTTATGGGCATGGCGCGCTGAGGTAAAGAACATGATCCCCACAGCGGTTATTATAACGGCGCGAAAAAACAAAAGATTGCGTTTGCTCATCATGGGAGTTACGAGAAATTTTTCGTGCAAAATGTTGTAGATGAGTTGAAGTCCCAGCGTGAAAAAAATGCTCAATGGAAGTGCGAGTAAAAGAGCGAATCGCTGCGCGCCAAGAGTCAAGGCGAGACAAGACAACAGAAGCGAAGAAAGGGTGATGAGTTTTAAGGGATCCACCGAGCGGGGCGGGCGAAGCGCCTTTAACCACGAAAGTAAAAATCCTATTGCGGCAAAAACAAAAAAGAAAATTCCGCCGTTTTCCGCCACTAACTGATGCAGGGGCATTTTTCTAAGCTCTCCGACGCCGATAAAAAGATCCGGCCAGAGGCTCAATTGCGGCGTTAAAAAGTTTTTTAACGCCCGCCATCCTTCCGCGAATAAAATAAAAAAGTCACGGATTCCAAACGTCGCGCTCACCCAGAGAAAACTTCCCGCGAGAATAACGAGGAAAAAGAGGGCGAGGTTTCGGTTTCGTGTGCCTTTTTTTTGCCTAATAAAAAAATAGCTCAAAACAACGGCCGCGGCCGCCGTTAGAAGCAAATTCACCCAAAGGTAAACCCATCCTTGCCAAAAAAGGGAGTAAAGCCCCAGAAAAAAAGCGCAAAGGGCGGCAAAAAAAAGGCACTGTTTTAAATTTTCCAGACGGCTTAATCCGGCGAAAAGACTTGTTAAAACCAGGAGCGCAAATAGCACATTGTAGGGGTCATTGTCATACCAGCCTAGCGCGCTTCGTTTAAGGAATATCGGCAAAAGAAGGAAAAAAACGCTCCCGCAAAAAGAAATAAAAATACGGCAGCCCAACAACCGGCACAGCCACAGATAAAGCGCCAGGCTGACGGCAACAATCAAAAACGGAGCGAAGCTGACCGCTTGCATTAAATCAATGCGCGGATTAAACAAGCAGAGGAATTTGTAGAAAAAATACCCGATGTAGGGAAGAAGGGTAAGGGGCTCCCAATGCCCAAAAGGCGCCAGCATCCGGGCGTTGAGGAATTTACTTCCCTTAACATCCGCGCCCAATGCTCCCGTTGTCGCCAGGCGCTCGGTCAGTGAGTAGAAATTGTAAGGATCGGCCTCCAGCAGATAAGGATAAGGCCGAAGGGGAGGGTTTTCTTTTGTGAGCTTTTTCGCAGCCTCGCTGATGCCGGAAATAACATTTTCACGGTTGATATGAAGCAGCCTGTCAAAATTTTCTTTGGCGATTTGATTTCTTTGCGCTTTGGGGAGATTCGAATAATTCTGTTCAACCTGCTGTTTGGATGTTGAGCGCAATTTTGCTAAAACCATGAGGGTGGCTTTGTCATAGGCGGTGTCACTTGTATGATAAAACAAAGGATAGAGTCGAAAATAAAAACCAATCGAAAGGGCAATGACCCAACAGAGGGTGTAATAAAAAAAATTGCGAAGTAAATCCTTTTTTGCGGCAGTTTCTTGCATGCGATTAAAGCCTGTTAATCATTCTTCATTTTTGATTGGGCGTATTCACGGTAAAGAGATTTTATTTTGTTAGAGGGAATGACGAAGCATGAGCGGTCTTTTTCAGATTCGTTGGCTGTAATGATTCCCACAAGGCGGCCGCGGCGGTCCAGAAGAGGGCCGCCGCTATCACCTTTATACAGGTTCATATTAACACGAATAAGGTGATAATCGCTGTTTGCGCCCAATTCTTTTGAACGCTCAACGGCGAGGCCGGTGATTTTTCCCTCAGAAATGGTTTTTTCCAAAAGTTGCGAATGGCCGATGTTAAAAACCTCATCGCCGAGCGCCAGTTCGTTGGAATCGGCAAATTCGATACTCACAAGGGCGTGTTGGGGATTAATATAGAGGAGGGCCAAGTCGCTTTGCGGAAAAATGCTCATGACTTTTGCCGGAAACTCTCCTCTATCCGAAAGGACAACCTTGATCAAATTTGCGCGGGCGATGGTGTGGTAATTTGTCACAATCAATCCGGACGAATCGACAATGACGCCGGCGCCGGTGCGCTGATAAGTGCTGGCCTGGATATCTTTTTTCACAATCATCCGGCCCGTTGCTTGGTCGATCGTGGTGTTGAGTGAAGGTGATTCCTGGAGAGTAATATTTTCGGCTTTTATATCGACAATAGCCAAGGACGCCTGCTGAATCGCTTCAATGGCGGAAGGTTCTGAACGGGAAATTTCGACAAAAAAAGCCGTCGATAAGAAGGAAGTCAACAAAAATAGGAATTTAGGAGTGGACAGGTTCATAGGTTGTAACGTAGGTGATAATTACGCGCACAATTCTACAGTGGATTGGAAGTCAATTCAAGAGTTTTGCCAAATTGATATTTTTGGACGATTTATGCCTTGCCTTATTTAGGTCGAATGTTATAATACGTCCGCAAAAATTAAATTTTACTTGGCGTTGCTTTAATTTTCATACACGTGAAGTTTGCTGTTGGGGCCATTAGCTCAGTTGGTAGAGCAGGACACTCTTAATGTCAAGGTCGGAGGTTCGACTCCTCCATGGCCCACTATTTGTTGCCGGGACGAAAATAATTTAAGGAAAATACTTTTCGCGAAATCTTTTCGTGTTAGAATAAAATCCAATTCTTGAACGTAAGGAAATTTTGTGACGTCGAAACCTGTCGATATTGATTCCCTCAAATCAAAAGCCGTTCAATTTCGAAGAGAAATCTTAGAAACGCTTGCTTTGGCCGGTTCCGGCCATCCCGGGGGCTCACTCTCCGCCGTTGAAATACTTATCTCGCTTTATTTCCATCAAATGAATCATCGCCCGTCCCAGCCCGACTGGGAGAGCCGCGATCGGCTGATTATCTCCAAAGGCCATGTTTCGCCGGTTGTTTATGTGACGCTTGCCAATTGCGGTTATTTCCCCAAAGAAGAGCTCAAGACATTTCGTAAGTTAGGCAGTCGCCTTCAGGGTCACGTTCATGTGAAAGTGCCCGGCGTTGAATTTAACACGGGGTCTTTGGGGCACGGTTTAGCTATCGTAAACGGCATCGCGCTGGGCGCAAAAATCCTTAAAAAAGGTTTTAAATCTTACTGTCTTTTAGGCGATGGGGAAATCCAGGAAGGGTCAGTTTGGGAATCAGCCTTAACGGCCTCGCATTTGAAACTTGATAATATGTGCGCAATCGTTGACTACAATAAAGTCCAGGAAAACGGCCCCACCAACGAAATTAAAAATCTTGAGCCGCTAAAAAGCAAATGGGAAAGTTTTGGCTGGAACACGCTTGAAGTTGACGGCCATGATTTTACGCAGTTGATAAAAGCGTTTGATGAGTTTGCCGCAACGAAAGAAAGACCGACGGTGATTATCGCCCACACAGTTAAAGGAAAAGGCGTTTCTTTTATGGAAGGCCAGGCCAAGTGGCACGGGAAAGCCCCCAATAAAGAACAATTGGCGCAGGCCTTGGCGGAACTAAAATAGAGAGACATGATGGCTGAAATGAAACCTACGCGTGACGGATTCGGCGAAGAGCTTGTCGCCCTTGGCAAAGAAAATAAAAAGATTGTCGTTCTTTCCGGCGACTTGGAAGACGCGACCCGCGCCGAATATTTCAAAAAAGAATTTCCCGAAAGGTTTTTTAACCTTGGTATCGCCGAACAAGATGTCATGGGAATGGCGGCGGGGTTAACTTTTCATGACCTTATTCCTTTCGCGACATCCTTCGCGGTTTTTTTAACGAACCGCGCCTATGACATGTTGCGATTGGATGTTTGTTACAACAACCGCAATGTGAAAGTTGTTTGCTCGCACACCGGTTTGACCGTCGGAGAAGACGGCGCTACAGCTCAATGTTTAGAGGATTTTGCGATTACGCGCGTTTTGCCGAACATGACGGTGGTTTGTCCTGTTGATTTTATTGAAGCAAAAAAGGCGACGCGCGCGATTGTCGATCATATTGGCCCGGTTTATATGCGCACCGGCCGCGCTCCTTTTCCGGTTATAACAAAAGAATCCGATCCATTTATTTTAGGAAAAGCGAACATGGTTCGCGAAGGTAGCGATGTTGCCATCATTGCCTGCGGCTTGATGGTTTCCGAGGCGCTTGAGGCGGCAAAAATTCTGGAAACACAAGGCATTAACGCGCGCGTTATTAACATGCATACCATTAAACCGATTGATGAAAAGGTGATTACGGAATCAGCGAGGAAAACGGGCGCTTTGGTGACGGCGGAGGAGCATCAGATATTCGCGGGGTTAGGGAGTGCTGTATCCGAAGTCCTTTCCCAGAAGTTTCCGGCGCCTTTGGAAATGGTGGCTGTCCGCGATACATTCGGCGAATCTGGCGACCCGGAAAGTTTGCTTAAGAAATATCACTTAAAAAGCGTCGATATCGTTGAGGCCGCGAAAAGGGCGATCGCGCGAAAACAAAAAAGGTAAAGATATGCCAAAGACAGTGCTTCACGAATTGGGAGATTTTGGCCAAAGTATTTGGCTCGATTACATCAGCCGCCCTCTTTTGGAAAGCGGAAAATTAAAGAGCCTGATTGACTTAGGGCTTCGCGGCATGACTTCAAACCCATCAATTTTTAATGACGCCATCGGCACAAGCAAAGATTATGACGAAAAAATTATTCGGCTAAATGAGGCGGGAAAATCAGCTTTTGAAATTTACGATGATTTGACTGTTGGTGATATTCAAGAGGCGACGGATATTTTTCGCTCCGTTTATGAAAATACAAATTATCTCGATGGCTATGTGAGCTTAGAAATTAATCCAAAACTCGCGACCAAAAAAGAGGAATCTATCAAGGAGGGCCGCCGGCTTTTTAAAAAGGTCAATCGCCCCAACGTTATGATTAAGGTTCCGGCGACAGAGGCGGGTTATGGGGTGATTGAAGAACTTTTGGCGGACGGGATTAATGTTAATGTGACGCTTATTTTCTCGCTTGATCAATATGCGAAGACGGTTGAGGCTTTTTTCAAAGGGATGAATCGGCTTGCGCAAAAAGGCGGCGATTTAACGAAAATGGCGTCGGTCGCGAGCATTTTCGTCAGCCGGATTGACACGCTCGTTGATGGGTTGCTTGATGATCGGGCAGCCGCAGAAAACGACATTCAAAAGAAAAGCCGGATTCTCGCGCTCAAGGGAAGGGCGGCGGTCGCCAATTCAGAGTTGATTTATGAAACATTTAGAGAATCTTTTTCGAGTCAGCCATTTGAGTTGTTAGCCAAGAAAGGTTGCCGCCCGCAGCGTGTCCTTTGGGCGTCCACGGGCACAAAAAATCCGCTCTACAGCGACATCAAATACATCACCGAGCTTATCGCGAAATCAACCGTCAACACGCTTCCGGAAAAGACGATCAATGCTTTTTGTGATCACGGCGTTGTTAAAGAAGCGATTGCCGATGATTTTCACAACGCGAGAAATGTTGTCACCATTTTAGACGCGCGCGGCGTTGACATGGACAAGGTATGTGAAAAATTGCTGGCGGATGGCCTCGCGGCATTCGAAAAATCCTTTGATACGCTTCTGCGTTCCATCGAAACAAAAGCAAACAGTCTTTGCGTAAAATCCTAATCTCTCGCGGCGCCGCTCTCTTTACCCATTGAAAAACACTCCTCAAATTTTTGTATTTAAAACTCATCAGCAACTTTCTGATTACGCCATCCAAAGGTGGGTTCAAATTGCGCGGAATGCAATCCAGAAAAAAGGATTCTTTGCCGTTGCGCTCTCCGGTGGGAAAACTCCCATTCCGTTTTATCGCAGGCTCGCGTCGCTAAAAAATAATTCTCTTTGGCGAAAAACCCACGTTTTTATGGTCGATGAAAGATTTGTGGCGCCTCATCACCATTATCATAATTTTCGCGCGCTTTCGCAAAATCTTTTGAGCCGCGTTCCCATTCCCGAATGCAACATCCATCCTATTTTGACCGATGTGAAAAGCGAAAAAATTTCTGCAGGGAGATACCAGAAAGATTTAAAAGGTTTTTTTCATCTACCCAACGGCAAATTTCCGCGCTTTGATTTGATGTTGCTGGGGATTGGGCAGGATGGGCACGCTGCATCTTTGTTTCCAGGAAGCAGGGCGTTAAATGAAAAGCGTCGTCTTGCGGTGAGCGTTGTGAAGAGCAATGTTAAGTATAAGCGAATAACGCTGACCTTACCAACGCTTCAAAAGGCGGCCAACATTCTTTTCATTGTCACAGGCCGGGAAAAATCGGGGACAGTTGGGGATGTTTTTAAAAAAGATTCACGATTGCCGGCGGCGCTTGTCTCTCAAGGAAAAGGAAACGTCTTTTTTCTGCTGGATAAAACAGCGTCAGCGCGGCTTCAAAGTAAAAGATTTTATAAATCATTTGCTAACTCTACCATCCGTCGGTAGAATAAATATCAAGTGTGGTTAAACAAGCTGGGAAGGAGAGAAAGAAATGTTAAGAGTTATTGGAGCAATTGTTTGGGCGGTTGTTTTTTTGGCGAGTGCGTGTTTCGCGGCTGATGAAGCGGTGACAGTATCCGAGGATGGCGTTGCGGTTGTAGCCGAACAAGAAGCGGCGCAGGCGCCTATGGAAGGGCCGGTTGAGGTTGGAAACCGGATTTGCCCCGTTGGAGGAGAAGAAATCCCGGTTGGCAAAGAAGCAAAGATCGAACACAACGGGAAGGTTTATAACCTTTGCTGTCCAATGTGCGCGAAAGATTTTAAGAAGGATCCGGAAAAATACGTTAAAAAAGTTGAAGAATCAATGAAAGCGGCACAAGAAGTTGGGGAGGCCGGTAAATAGGTATGTCCTTTTTAGGGCTCCACATTGAATTGCATCCGATGGTTGTGCATTTTCCGATCGCGTTTTTTATTGGCGCTTTGGTGCTGGAGATTTTAAGCTGTGTTTTCAAAAAAGAAAATCTGCACCAAAGCGCCTTTCATGTCGCCAGCCTTGCGGTTATTGCCGTTGTTTTGGCTGTTTTAACGGGATTACCGGAGGCGGATGAGTGGGGCTTGACCCAGCATCCTGTTTTTAACCTTCACAAGACATTCGCGTTAACAACTCTGGCCGTCGCGGTTTCCATTTTTCCGGTTATTTGGCTGATGCGAAGAAAAAAGATTTCATCGTACCGTGGAATATTCATATTATTTCTTGCCTTGATCGTTATGGGTATTTCTGTCGCGGCTTATAACGGCGGCCGGCTGGTTTATGAATACAGTATTGGCGTTGAGGAAGAACAATAGGAAATAAGAAATAGGGAGAGCGCGCAAAGCCCAATATGAATCCGTGGCATAAAATCTCGCGATTGTCATCGGCAGAAATCAAGAAACTTCAGAGTCAAAATCTTTTCCACTTCATCAATCAGCACGCCTATCCTTTTAGCCCCTATTATCACAGTCTTTTCGATAATCATAAAATCAACCCGCGTTTGATTAAAACAAAGGCGGATTTGCGGTATATTCCTTTTACATCCAAAACAGATTTTTGGGGGCCCGATCAGGATTCCGAGCGGTTTCGTGATTTCATCCTTCAGCCGGATCAAGAGAAAATCCGTCGGTATTGGTCCAAAATTGAGTTGTTAAAATTGGCGGCTTTGTCGGCATGGCGCGGCAAGCCGTATATTGCGCAGCGGCTTGCCGCGCAGTACCGCCCGATGTTTATCACCTTTACAACGGGAACGACCAATAAGCCCGTGCCTTTTGCCTATAGCGACTATGACATAAAAAATCTTCACCTCTCCGGAGCGCGGATGATCGCTCTTTTTGGCGTTGGTGAACAGGAGCGTGTTGTTAATCTTTTTCCGTTTGCCCCGCATTTAGCTTTTTGGCAAGTTGTCTGTGGAGGTTTTGAGACGGGTGTTTTAATTCTTAGCACCGGCGGCGGAAAAGTCATGAGCTCCGAAGGAAGTGTTGCGGCGCTTTTGAAAATGAAGCCAGCCGTCATTGTAGGCGTCCCCAGCTACGTCTACCACGTCTTGCGGCTGGCGAAAGATAAAAATTGCGACATGAGTTTTGTTAAAAAAGTTGTTTTGGGCGCCGCGCGTGTTTCGGATATGTTTAAAATCCGGTTGGCAGGCCTTTTAAATTCGATGGGCGCGAGTCATGTTTCAGTTTTTGGGACGTATGGCTTTACGGAGGCGCGATCCGCGTGGGTTGAATGCCCCACAAAGCCGGAGGTTTCAAGCGGGTATCATCTTTATCCCGACAAAGAGATTTTTGAAATTATTGACCCCGAAACAGGGGAAGTGAAAAAAGATAATGAGGATGGCGAATTGGTTTACACATCGCTGGACTCACGCGGGAGCGTTGTGATTCGCTACCGCACGGGAGATTTTGTTAAAGGCGGCATAACGCATGAGCCGTGCCCCTATTGCAAAATGACGGTGCCAAGGATTTCAAGCGATATCACGCGGTTGTCGGATGTCAAAGACCTTAAGCTTTCAAAAATCAAAGGGACGTTAGTTAACTTAAGTCATTTCATCTCTGTTATAAATGATTTTGACCAGATTATTGAATGGCAAATTGAGATCAGAAAAAAAGACAACGACCCCTTTGAGGTTGATGAGCTGGTTGTTTATGTCTGCGCGAAAGACGGTATCTCCAAAGACGCGCTGGGGGAAGAGCTTCGAAAAAAGGTGCTTTTGGCGACGGAAGTCGCGCCCAATGAAATTATTTTTTTAAGCCTTGCGGAGATTGTCAAAAGGCTGGAATTAGAAACCGCGTCAAAAGAAAAACGGATTATAGACGCTAGAGTAAAAGCGTAAAATCGCTAAAAAGGAATCCTTATGTCCAAAGTCGTAATTGTTGATGGTGTGCGCACGCCCTTTTGTAAAATGGGAACGTCGTTTAATGATTTAAGCGCGCAGGAGCTTGGCCGCATGGCCACGCGGGAATTGATTGAGCGCTTGGAGATTGATGTTGGCCTTATTGATGAGGTGATTTTCGGCAATGTTGCCCAGCCGCCGGAGGCCGCGAATATCGCGCGTGTTATCGCGTTGTTGAGCGGGATTCCCAAAACAACACCCGCTTTTACAGTTCATCGTAATTGTGCTTCAGGAATAGAAGCAGTTGTGACAAGCGCGCTAAAAATACAAAGCGGCGAGATTAGCTGCGCCATTGCCGGCGGAACAGAATCGATGAGCAACATTCCGTTTTTTCTTGGAAAAGATATGCAGGAAATTCTCCTTAAACTCAACAAGGCAAAAACTGTGTTTGAGAAAATTCAAACACTGGCGCAAATTCGCCCAAAACATTTGACGCCGCGCATCGGTTTGCAGCTTGGGCTGACAGACATTGTTTGCGGATTGAACATGGGACAGACGGCAGAAGTTTTGGTAAAAGAGTTTGGTTTGAGCCGAAAAGAGCAGGATGAATTTTCACTCTTGAGTCATCAAAAGGCGGCCAAGGCAAAAAATATTTTGAAAGAGGAAATAATGCCGGTTATTCCTGCCCCGAAATACAAGGAAGCGGTGGATACTGACAACGGTCCCAGAGAAAATCAAACGATGGAGGCTCTTGCCAAATTGAAACCATTTTTTGAAAAACAAACCGGGACTGTTACGGCGGGAAATTCCAGCCAGGTAACCGATGGCGCGGCCAGCCTGCTTGTTATGAGCGAAGAGAAGGCGCGGCAGTTGGGTTTAAAACCGTTGGGTTTCCTGCGCGCGTTCGCTTTTGCCGGAGTTGAGCCTCATCGGATGGGGATTGGGCCGGCGCATGCGATACCGAAGGCTTTAAAAAAAGCCGGCATGACGATTAAAGATATCGATAATTTTGAAATCAACGAGGCCTTTGCGGCGCAGGTTTTGGCGTGTTTAAAGGCGCTGGATTCCAATGACTTCGCGAAGGAATTTGGATATACAGGCGTTACAGGGGCAATCGCCCCGGAGAAATTAAATATCCACGGCGGGGCGATTGCCCTCGGCCATCCCGTCGGCGCGACCGGCGCGCGGCTCATTTTAACGACCCTCAAACATCTTCAACGTGAAAACCTAAACACCGGCCTGGCTTCTTTGTGTATCGGCGGAGGCCAGGGCGCGGCCGTGATTTTAGAAAGGTTGTGACAATGACGGAGAATTCAGCCATTTATTATCGCGTCGAAAACAAAATCGGCATTCTCGAGTTTGACCAGCCGGATTCCAAAGTCAATGTTTTAAATTCCTCCGTGATGCAGCAACTGGGAGGATTGATTGACAAAATCGCCGCGGACAGTTCACTTAAAGCGCTTTTAGTTTTGAGCAAGAAAAAGGATATTTTTATCGCCGGAGCCGATATTAAAGAAATCGAGGGCATAACGCGAAGGGAAGACGGCGAAGAAAAATCCCGCGCCGGCCAGATCATCCTGAATAAAATCGAAGATTTAAAGATTCCCGTCATCGCCGTTATTGACGGCGTCGCGTTGGGCGGGGGCTGTGAATTGGCGCTGGCATGCCATTATCGGGTGGGGACGTTCAATGATAAAGTGGCCATTGGCCTTCCGGAGGTTAAGCTTGGCTTTGTTCCCGGGTTCGCGGGAACGTATCGCCTTCCTAAAATCGTGGGATTGACGCAGGCGCTTAAGATGATTATGGCCGGAAAAATACTTACCTCAAAAGAGGCGCTTAAAGTTGGCCTTTTTGATAAATTATTTCCTCAAAAATCACTTTCCGCGGAAGTTGATGCGTTTGTTGAAAGTGTTTGTCAGAAAGAGAAGTTGCCGCGGTTGAAACGGCGTATAAAACCCAAATTTCCGGAGTCGTTTTTAGAAGGAACGTTTCTAGGTCGTAGGATTATTTTTCGAGCCAGCTACAAATCGGCGCTTGAAACGACAAAAGGTTTTTATCCGGCGCCGCTTAAGGCGCTGTGGGTTATCGAAAAGGCGCACGGTTTAAAGCGGGCGCAGGCATTGGATATCGAAGCCAAGGCTTTTAGCGAGTTGGCCATAACGGATGTTTCTAAAAATCTTGTTAAACTTTTTTACCTGACTGAAAAATTTAAGAAATTTACGGCGCCGGGCACAGAAAATATAAGGCCGGCGACTATCAACAAATGCGCGGTTTTGGGGGCGGGCGTTATGGGCGGCGGCATTGCCCAGCTTTTGGCGGACAAGGGTATTTGGGCGCGGCTGAAGGATATTAATTATGATGCCATCGCCAAGGGTTTTAAGGCGGCGCGCAAAATTTTTGATCAGAGCGTTAAAAGACGGAAAATCAAACAAAGTGAAGCCGACGTCAAAATGGCGCGCATCACCTCGACCTTAGATTTTTCCGGGTTTAAAACAACAGACATGGTGATTGAAGCTGTTGTCGAAAATCTGGATGTCAAAAAAAAGGTTTTTAAGGAATTAAGTGATAAGGTTTCGCCGCAGACGATTCTTTGCACGAATACATCCGCACTGTCTGTGACGGAAATGGCCAAAGAAACAAAGGATCCTTCGAAGGTGATCGGCCTGCATTTTTTCAATCCGGTTCATCGTATGCCGTTGTTGGAAATTATTCGGACGGATTTGACTTCCAATGAAACGATAGCGACGACCATTGCCTTTGCTAAACGCTTGGGGAAAACCCCGATTTTAGTCAAAGATTCCTGCGGGTTTCTCGTCAACCGTATTTTGCTGGGATACATCAACGAGGCCGGACGAATTTTAGAAGAAGGGGGCTCTGTCGAGGCGATTGACCGGATTATGACGGACTTTGGGATGCCGATGGGGCCATTTCTTTTATCGGATGAAGTGGGATTAGATGTCGGCGTTAAGGTTTTACATATTTTGGAAAATGGGCTTGGGGCGCGGTTTAAGCCGGTTGAAACGTTTCAAAAAGTTTATCAAAAAGGATTTTTGGGGAAAAAATCGGGAAAAGGATTCTATCTTTACAAAAAAGATCGTGTTCCAAATCCGGAAATTTCAAAGCTTTGTGTTGTCAAAAGTCCGGGGGGCGAAAAAGGAAGCAAAAAAGAATATCTAAATCGCATGGTTTATATTATGATTAATGAAGCGGCGCGGTGTTTGGAAGACGGCATCGTGGACGGCGTTGATACTGTTGATATCGGCATGATTATGGGGACCGGTTTTCCGCCGTTTCGCGGCGGGCTCATGCATTATGCCAAAAGTATTGGGATGGGCAATGTCATCAGCGAGTTATCGCGGTTGGCGGATAAATTCAAAGACGATCGGTTTAATCCATCGCCGTATTTAAAACGGTTGGCGTAGGGGGCGAGCGAAGACAGTATTTTCTTAAGGCAAGTGAAAAAAGGGAACAAAAAATGAAAAGAAAAGGATTCACATTACTTGAAATTCTGGTTGTCGTTTCCATTGTCGCGATGTTGACGATCATCGCGCTTCCCGATCTTTTGAAGGCGCGTATCATTGTCGATGATGTGATTGCGCAGGCGACGCTTAAAACAATCGGTACATCAATGGAAAATTATCTTACGGACCACGAGACTTATCCTTTGGCGTCCGACGATCTGATTACGCCAACACCGTCATATTTAAATAAAAATTTTTTCACCGGAACACATTTTGGGTATACATTTTCAGGAACATTCGGGGCGGATGAGTATACGATTGTTGCTACGCCGGTCATCATTGGGCAAACCGGGACAACGACCTATGCGATTACAACGGGAGCCGTTTTGTTGACGGGATCATAAAGACGGTAGGTCAATGCGCCGGGCCGAGAGTTGATTTGTTTCGCGGTGTTTTATAAGCGCACTACAGAAAGGTGGGTATGGACAAAAAGAGCCGCAATTTTCTTGCCATTAATCCCTTCGAGAAAAAGATTCTAAAAATTGTTTTATTGTCAGCCGTCATTCCTATTTTTATCGTGATGGGATTTTTTTATTGCCTGTTTAGCGATTTGGTTTATAGCTATCTGAAAAGCAACATGGGTGATCAGTTTCTGCGGCAATTTTTTACGCTAACGGTTGTCATGTTAGTGTACTATTTTATTTTTCTCGGGATTGTCGCCTATTATTTTGTTCACAAAATCGCCGGGCCTTTGCCGCGAATCTTTCGGGAATTGGACCGTGTTATCGCGGGGAATTCGCGTTCGCATATTTCCCTACGCCGCGGCGATTCCCTCAAAGAGCTCGTCTCTCGCATTAATATTCTTATCGATAAGCTTGCGAAATAACACATGCTGGGCAGCATCTGTTGCGGGTATTTCTTTTTCGTATAAAATAGTAGAATTATTGATCGAAGCTAAAACAAAAGGACAGCATGAACGCAAAAAATATACCTTACGAAAAGCAGATCCTTGTCTGCATCAATGACCGTCACGGCGAAAAGCCCAGCTGCGGCGATCATCAAGGGGAAGAAATTTTTACGCAGTTGCGGACGATAGCCAAGGAGCGCGGACTTCATCCGCGGATTCGCGTTACGCAGGTCAAATGTTTAGGACAATGCGCTAAAGGCGGCAATATCATGGTCTATCCCGACCAGACGTGGCATAGTGATGTTCGCCTGGAAGATGTTCCGGAAATTGCCAAGAAATATTTTCCGGAAAAATAACAGATCCATGGCTTGTGTTCTTGCATATTTTGATTAATAAGAAAAATAATAGGAGAAGCGATTATGGCTATGTTTGATAAAGGAATCAGCGAGGAAAAGCGTGCTTCTTTGGAATTGGCGGAGGACTCTCGTGAGAGCGAGTGGAAATATCCCAGCTTTGCCTTAAAGCTTTTTCATGGCCTTTTGGACTGGCGGTTGGTTTATCCTTTTCCGGCGCAATCCCCCGACGACAAAAAGATTGGCGATGAATTTATCCAGAAGCTTGAACAATTGCTTAAAGAAAAACTTAATCCCGATGAGGTTGACAGAACAGGCGAAATACCGCAAGAGGTGATTAAGGGTTTAGGTGAGCTCAAAGCGTTTGCCATCAAGATCCCTAAAGAGTACGGCGGGCTTGGATTCAGCCAATATAATTACAATCGTGCGATTCATTTTGTGGCGAGTTATTGCGGGTCAACGGCGGTTCTTTTATCCGCCCACCAAAGTATCGGTGTGCCGCAGCCCTTAAAACTTTTTGGTACGGATGAGCAAAAAAAGAAATATCTTCCCATGTTTGCCAGCGGCATGATTTCCGCCTTTGCCTTGACGGAAGTGGGTGCGGGCTCCGATCCGCGCATGATGACAACGACGGCCACGCCAACGGAAGACGGAAAATATTTTTTGCTCAACGGTGAAAAACTCTGGTGCACCAATGGGTTGATTGCCGGGGTTATTGTTGTTATGGCGGTCACGCCGCCGAAAATAATTAAGGGCAAAGAACGCAAGCAAATTACGGCTTTTATTGTTGAAACAAACACACCGGGCGTTGAGATGGCTCATCGCTGTCATTTTATGGGGCTTCATGGAATCCAAAACGGTTTGATTCGTTTTAAAAATGTCAAAGTTCCGCGGGAAAATATCATTTTAGGAGAGGGCGAAGGGTTGAAACTCGCCTTGATGACGCTTAATACCGGACGGCTCACGATTCCGGCGGCGTCAACAGGCATTGCCAAATGGTGCCTGAAGGTTGCGCGGGAATGGTCGAAGAAAAGAGTTCAGTGGGGAAGCCCCGTTGGCGAACATGAAAGTATTTCACTTAAATTAGGTTATATGGCCGGCCATACTTTTGCGATGGAGGCGATGACATGGCTCACATCGTCCATGGCGGACGATAAGAAAAAAGATATTCGTTTGGAAGCGGCCATTGCCAAGTATTTTTGCACCTGTCACAGTTGGCGCATTGTTGATGAGACCGTGCAGATTCGCGGCGGGCAGGGTTATGAGACGGCCGATTCGCTTCGGGCGCGCGGTATGGAGCCGCATCCGGTGGAGCGTGTTTTACGGGATGTGCGCATTAATTTAATTATTGAAGGAACGACTGAGATCATGCATCTTTTTATTGCCCGCGAAGCGCTCGACCCTCATTTAAGCCGGCTGATGCCGTTGTTGGATTCAAAAACGAATATCGTACAAAAGCTCAAGGCGTTAGGGGCGATGATGCTTTACTACGCGACGTGGTATCCTCGGATGTGGGTTCCGACGCTTTTAAGCGGAAATCTTTCGGGTTTGCCGGGGCCGCTTCTTTCTCATATGATGTTTGTCAAGCAAGCAACAAAGCGTTTGGCGCGGGAAGTATTTCATCAAATGGCGAAGTATCAGCAAAAGTTAGAGGCGAAGCAAGGCCTCTTAAATCGTCTCGTTGATATTGCCGCGGATCTTTTCGCGATGGCGGCGGTGTGTTCTTACGCGGCCAGCCTACAAAAAGAAGGCGGTAAAGAAAATTCTGTCGCTCTGGCTGATATTTTTTGTAAAGATGCGCGCGGCCGTATTGCTGAAAGCTTCAGGGACGTCACGCATAATTTTGATAGGCAAAATCGCTCGATTGCTAAAGGGCTCATGGCGGGCGATTTTGCCTGGCTTGAAACAGATATTATGAAATAGCCCTCGGAGAAAATGAACAATCTCGCCAAGCTTGTTAACACCTACTCGATCCTCAAACAAATCCCCATTTTTAGCAAACTGAAATGGTTTGAACTCCATGCCATTACCAACGTTTGCGCGTTTGTCGAGTATAAAAAAGGCGAAATCATCAGCCGCCAGGGAACACCGCCGGACGCTTTTTATTGCGTTATTTCCGGCCGTCTGCAGGCGTATATTACAAAACCTAACGATGAAAAACAAAATGTCGAATTTATCCATCGGGGCATGTATTTTGGAATTATTTCGCTTTTGACCGGCGAAAGCCACATCTTTACCTTTGAAGCCCTCAATGATTCCGTTATTTTAAAAATCACCAAAGATGATTTTCTTAAAATTCTTGACCGCGTTCCCCGGCTGGGATTGGAATTGAGCCAGAGTTTTTCTCGGCGCATCAGAAACCGGGATTCGCAGGGCCGCGGGATTTTTGAGAGCCAGATTATTTCTGTTTACGGCCCGATCAAGGCCTCGGGTGCGTCGACTTATGCGCTCAACCTGGCGTTTCACCTGGAACGTGAAACGCACAAGAAAGTTCTTCTGGTCAGCATTAGCTCAACGCAATACCATCCGATGGCGCACAGCGCGACCGATGATGCATCACCCAAATGGCGCAAAGAGCCCGTCTCGCTTAAAAGTATCGTCGGGAACCATCAAAAGATTGTCGATTGTATTTTTTCAGCCGATTCCGATATTGACCTTTTGCATGTTTCTTTTGACCCGCAAGAAGGTGGTTTGGTTGGCGAGATTAGTTCGTTTGTCAGTTCTCTGGCGACAGATTACCATTTTGTCGTCGTTGATTTACCCAATGAAATGGACGACATTGTTTTTAAAACGCTGACGCAATCTGACCTTGTTCAGTTGATTGTCAAAAACAGATCAGAGGATTTAAAGCTGACGGCCCATGTCATTGAAAGGCTGAAACGGGCGCTCAACGATCAGTTCTCTGCTGAAAAAGTTAGTGTCATGATAAGTGGGGTGGATAAGGACACCGACTTTTCGTATGACGTGGTGAATGCTGCGCTTAATCATCAGGCCCAGCGGTTGTTGCCGCACATTGCCTTTGAAGAATTAAAAATAAAAATTGCCTCGCAGGCGATTGTTGCGGTTATACCGGCATTAGAAAGTGAATACGCGCAGGTGATTCGTCGTGTTGCCCGGCAGATTGGCGGCGTTTCTGTTGGGCTGGTCTTAGGCGGAGGAGCGGCGCTGGGGATTGCCCATATTGGTGTTTTAAAAATACTTGAGCGGGAGGGCATTGCCGTTGACATCGTTGTAGGCAGCAGTATCGGATCTTTAATTGGAAGCCTTTGGGTTTCTGGGAAAAGTGCCGATGAGATAGAGATTATCGCGCGTGAATTTGAGCAAAAAAAAGCGGCTCTTAAACTCATTGACCCGCTTCCCTCCAAGTCCGGATTAAGCGGGCATAATATTACCCGTTGGCTGCGCAAGCATTTGGGAGAAAAGACTTTTTATTCCACGCGGATACCGTTTAAGGCTATCGCCTATGATTTGTTGAAACGTGAAGAGCTGATTCTTGATGAAGGGAGCCTGGTTGATGCCGTAAGGCAAAGTATCTCCATTCCGGGCGTTATTTCACCGATTGTCACCAAAGAGCGGTTGATTATCGACGGCGGCGTTTGTAATCCGCTTCCAACTAATATCATGGCGGCTTTGGGCATAAAAAAGATCATCGCGGTCAATGTCTTGCAGTCGCCGGAAGATGTCATCCGAGGCTACGAAATTGAAGAGGCTAAGATGAGGGAAGAGGAAAAAATTCCTTTTAAACATTCCCCCTCAAAATACATCGGTTTGCGATTGTTTAGATTAGCGCGGAAATTATTTTACCCCAATATTCCCGATATTATTGTCAGGAGCCTTCAGGCCGTTGAGTATGTTATCGCCGAGCAAAGCACGCAGCAGGCGGATGTCGTGATTCACCCGGATTTAACAGGCATCAATTGGTTCGAGCTTTATGAGGTTGACGCGATCATCAAGCGCGGCGAAGAGGCGGCTGAGAGAAGCCTCGAAGAAATAAAAAGACTTGTCAGCGAATAACCTGTCTGCAATTCTCGTCCTGTTTTGTAAAAATTATCCCCAAGAGAATCATCGGTTGATATAATACATCCTCTTACGGGAGGATTATTTTTTATGCGTGTTTTACCGGTTTGTCTTAACTTAAAGTCAGTCAAAATCCTTGTTGTCGGTGGCGGAAAAGTCGCGCGTCAAAAGTTAAAGGCGCTATTGCTGTGCGGCGGGCGCGTGGATGTTGTTGCTAAAAACGCCGAAGATTTCATTAAACAGTTGCGTCGCAAAGGAAAAATTTCGCTTTATCTGAGAGAATTTAGGGAAAGTGATTTACGCGGGCATCGTCTTGTTTATGCCTGCACAGATTCTCTCGTTTTAAACAAAAGGATTGCCCGATTGGCGAAAAAGCGGAAGATGTTGTGCAATGTCGCAAGCACTCCAACTCTGTCGAGCTTTATTTCTCCGGCGATATGGAAAAAAAGAAATATTATTGTGAGCGTAACCACATCAGGTAAAAATCCGCCACAATCAGTTCGTATCCGCGATAGGATAGGGCAATTTTTGGCTACAGAAAAATAACTTAATTTTTAATCAATTTTATGGCAACCCGCAAAAAAAAAGTAATTCAGAAATCCGTTAGTTGGAAGGGAAAGCTCCGTATTGGTTCGCGGGGAAGCCGGCTGGCGCTTGTGCAGGTTAAGGAGATTCTTCATTTACTCAGTAGGCGCGCAGTCAAGTTTGATTACGAGCACGTGATTTATGATTCAGCCGGAGATAGAGATAAATCGACGCCATTGACAGAGCGCACACCAGACGATTATTTTACCGATGCATTGGATAAAGCGCTTTTATCAGGAGAAATTGATATTGCGATTCACAGTGCCAAAGATTTACCGGAAGATATGAAAAAAAGCCTGGAGATATTCGCTCTTACAAAATCCATTGATGCGACCGATTCTTTTGTCGGGCGTGTTCCCATCGCTCAATTGCCCAAGGGATCGAAAATTGGAACAAGCAGCTTAGTTCGCAAACAAGCCCTGGAAGGCTTAAATCCCGGTGTTGAAGCAGTCAGTATTCGAGGCAATATTGACGAACGCATTGCGATGGCTAATGAGGGAAAAATAGACGGCGTTATTATCGCGACATGCGCGTTGAAGAGATTAGGGTTGACCAAGAAAATTAAAAACGTTCTCTCTTATGAGGCAACGCCGTTGCAAGGGCAACTTGCGATTACCGGAAGGAGCGGCGACGTAAAACTTAAAGAATATTTTTCAGCTATCGATGTGCGCAAGAAATTCGGGAAAGTTACTCTCGTCGGAGCCGGTCCCGGCGATGCAAAACTTATTACGCTCAAGGGCGTGGAATGTTTGAAGAAAGCTGATGTTGTCTTTTACGATTATCTTATTGATACGCGGTTGTTAAATCATTGTAAAAAATCCAAAAAAATTTATGTTGGTAAACGGAAGGGCGAACACGCACTTTCACAGGCCGTGCTTTCTTTGATGCTTCGCAAACACGCTCAAGCCGGAAAAGATGTCGTTCGCTTAAAAGGCGGAGATCCTCTGATTTTCGGCCGCGGCGCGGATGAAATCAAATATTTGCAGTCGTATCATATCGACGTCGAAGTTATTCCGGGGGTGAGTTCAGCGACGGGGATCCCATCGCTTTTGGGAATTCCCTTGACGGCAAGGGGGATATCCTCTTCGGTCGCTTTTGTCAGCGGCCATGCGGAGGATGAAAAGAGCGCCCAACCGCAACCAGTTAAAATACCGCAAGCCGACACCATTGTGTTTTTGATGGGATTGACAAAATTGGATGTGATTGTTCAATCGCTTAGAAATGATGGATGGAAAGATGAAACACCCATTATTGTTATCTCCAAAGGGACAAAGGCTGATGAGAAAATTGCGTGCGCGACAATCGCGACGATTGAAGGTCTTCTGTTAAAAAAGAAGCTTTCTCCTCCGGCGCTTATAGTTGTCGGTGAGGTGGTAAAATTCTGGAAGCCGCGAGCCTCGCGGCAAGAAACGGTTCTTTATTTGGGAACAAACCCTGATAAATATCAATCGCTGGGGAAAATTGTTCATTTGCCGATGATTGAGATCGCCCCCATTAAATTTTCGATGAGGGATCGTCAAAAATGGCAAACTCTCCTTAGTCAATTCTCGATGATTATTTTAACAAGCCGGTTTGCCGTGAAATCTTTTTTTGCTTTGCTTGGGAAAAGCAAAGCAGTTTTCTTAAGGTTGCAGAGCATGGATTTTGCCGTTGTCGGCGTTGATACAAAGTTGGAATTGGAAAAGCACAAAATTACCCCTAAAGTTGTTGCCTCTCCCGAAACAAGCCAGGGGCTTTTTGCGGCGCTGGCCAAAAGTTATGATTTGCGCGGCAAGAAAATCCTTTTCCCTCGGTCGTCCTTGCCAAATCCGTATTTAAAGGAGGAATTAATAAAGCAGGGAGCAAAGGTGGTGGAGCTGCCGGTTTACACAAATAAAAAACCAAAAAAGAGAAATTTTCCGTTAAAATACGTCAATAAAGTTTTGTTTACCAGCCCTTCAACGGTTCAGAATTTTTTAGCGGATTATAAATCGATCCCGCAAAACTGGCAGATTTTAAGTAAGGGCCCGTATACACGAAAAGCCTTAGAAGAGGCGGGTTACCAAAGTGAGGTATTAAAAGATGATGAGATTTCGTAGGCTGCGAAAAACACCGGCGCTTCGACGGCTGGTCAAAGAAACGCGGTTGTCAGCGGATGATTTTATTCAACCATTTTTTATTGTCGATGGAAAGAATAAAAAAGAAGCGATTGCTTCCATGCCGGGGATTTATCGCTATTCCATTGACCTTTTACTTAAAGCCGTGGAGCAATATCAAAAGGCCGGCGGTTATGCGGGATTGTTTTTTGGTATCCCAAGCTCGAAAGACCCGAAAGCAACGGCCGCATATGAGAAGGATGGAGTGGTTCAGCGAGCCGTGAAAGCAATTAAGAAAAATTTTCCGGATTTCTTGGCTGTTACGGATGTTTGTTTATGCAGCTACACGAATCACGGCCATTGCGGAGTCGTTGAAGATGGGCGTGTCAATAATGATAAAACAATTACGCTTTTAGGAAAGGTTGCTCTATCGCACGCGCAGGCAGGTGTCGATATTATTGCTCCATCAGACATGATGGATTTTCGGGTGCGTCAGATTCGCGCGGATTTAGATAAAAATGGCTTTCAGGATACGCCGATTATGTCGTACGCGGTGAAGTACGCCTCGGCTTTTTACGGGCCGTTTCGTGATGCCGCTGATTCCGCGCCGCAATCTGGGGATAGAAAATCTTATCAGATGGACTCTGCCAACCGCCGTGAAGCCTTGAAAGAAGCTATGCAGGATGTTGCGGAGGGAGCGGATATTGTGATGGTCAAACCCGCCTTGGCGTATCTTGATATTATTTCTGATTTGAAAAAAGAGCTGTCGGTTCCTATCGCGGCTTATAGTGTGAGCGGAGAATATTCTCTGGTGAAAGCCGCGGCGGAAAAGAAGTGGATTAACGAACGCGATATTGTTTTAGAAAGTTTAACGGCGATCAAGCGTGCCGGAGCGGATATCATTATTTCCTACCACGCGCAGGATGTTCTTAAGTGGCTAAAGTAAATTCTAAAAAATTATTTGAACGAGCCCAGCAAGTGATGGTGGGTGGGGTGAACAGCCCGGTTCGCTCATTTCTTTCTGTCGGCGGGAATCCGCTGATTGCCCACGCCGGAACAGGCGCGAAAGTTTCTGATGTTGACGGTAATTCATATACGGATTATTGCCTGTCGTGGGGGGCGCTTATTTTGGGCCACGCGCATCGCGATGTTGTTTCGGCTGCCCAAAAAGCAGTAGGGCGCGGTGCAAGTTTTGGCATAACCACCAAGCCCGAAATTGAAATTGCGAACTTCATTGTTAAAAACGTGCCTTCGATTGACATGGTTCGTTTCGTCAACTCTGGGACGGAGGCAACGATGAGCGCCATTCGTTTGGCGCGGGGGTTTACCAAAAAAAATATTGTTGTTAAATTTGACGGCTGTTATCACGGCCATTTCGATGATTTGTTGATTAAAGCCGGATCCGGTGTCGCGAATTTGAAGGAATCATCGAGCTTGGGGATCACATCGGGGCATGTCCAAAATACAATCAGCTTGCCGTATAACGATACAACGCTTCTGGCCCAAACTCTGGAGAGCCATAAAAATGATATCGCGTGCGTGATGATTGAGCCGGTCGCCGGTAATATGGGAACGATAGAAGCAAAAAAAGATTTCTTATCGACGCTTCGGAATTTGACTAGAAAATATAATATCGTCCTTATTTTTGATGAGATCATGTCGGGCTTCCGTACAGATATCGGATGCGTGCAAAATGAGCTGGGGATTATTCCGGACATCACATGTTTGGGAAAAATCATCGGCGGAGGATTTCCGGTTGGCGCGTATGGCGGAAGAAAAGATATTATGAAACATCTATCGCCTTTGGGCGGCGTTTATCAAGCCGGGACTTTTTCCGGAACGCCGGTTGTGATGAGCGCGGGGCTTGCGACACTCAAAAACTTAACACACTCTTTCTATGCGCAGCTTAATAAAAAATCACAGCAATTCGCTGGTGGAATCAATTCATATTTTAAGGAAAATAATCTACCGTGTTTTTTGCAGAGTTATAAATCCATGGTGAGTATTCGATTCCAAGGCGCCGCCGTTTTGAATTATGCGCAGGCTATTGAGTCTTCGTCGAAAGAATTATATGGTAAGTTATTCTGGCATTTATTGGAAAACGGTATTTACTGGCCTCCGGCGGAATTGGAAACATTCTTTGTCTCAGGAGCGCATACAACGAAAGACCTGGCTTTTTTGGCGCAGGCGATAAAGAAATTCTTTAACGAAAAGAAAGCTTGAAAATAATATGCCCGACAGAAAAACAATAAGGCCGTGGGGAGAATACCAAATCCTTTTTCAAGAGCCCGGTGTTTGGGTCAAGCGGGTTCAGGTGAGTTCTGGCGCAAGGCTCAGCCTGCAGAAACATTCAAAAAGATCCGAAAAGTGGGTTGTCGTTACTGGCAGAGGCGTTGCGATCGTCGATGGTAAAGAAATTTCTGTTTTTCCGGGAGTTGTCGTGGATATCCCGTTGGGCGCAGTTCATCGCATTAGTAATGCGGGCAAAGAGCTCCTTGTTTTTATTGAAGTTGCCTGTGGAGATTATTTAGCTGAAGATGACATCATCCGCCTTCAAGATGATTATAACCGCACTTCTTCTTGAAATAATTTCTAAAGAATTCTGCGCTTATGGCTGCACATAAGAATCGAAAGAAATTGAAAGAAAATTTGACCACCTCATCTTCCTAAGTATAATGGGGTAAATTCGCATCGTGATAATTCGTCAAAAAAGGAGTTTTGCATCAAATGACTAACCATAAGAAACTTTTAAAGTGGATCGATGAAATGGCGGCCATGTGCCAGCCGGATAAGATTGTTTGGATTGACGGATCAGAATCTGAGCGCAAGCGCCTCGAAGAAGAAGCCGTTAAGACGGGAGAAGTTGTCCGGCTAAATCAAGAAATCTTACCTGGATGTCTCTATCATCGCACGAATCCCAATGATGTGGCCCGCACGGAGCATTTGACCTTTATTTGCACGCCCACCAATGAAGAGGCCGGCCCCACAAATAATTGGATGGCTCCCAAAGAAGGTTATGAAAAAGCTGCTGGGTTTTTTCGCGGCGCCATGAAAGGCCGCACCATGTATGTTATCCCATTTGCCATGGGCGCCGCTGAGTCGCCATTTTGCAAAATCGGCATTGAGCTCACCGATAGCATTTATGTCGTTTTAAATATGCGTATCATGACAACGATCGGTAAAAAGATTCTTCAAAAACTCGGGTTCAAGGGTGAGTTTACAAAGTGTTTACACAGCAAGGCTGATTTAAACATTGACCGGCGGCTTATCCTGCATTTTCCCGCGGACAATGCCATCTGGTCGGTTGGCTCCGGTTATGGCGGCAACGTCCTTCTTGGAAAAAAATGCCTCGCGCTTCGCATCGCGAGTTTCCTGGCGAAAAAAGAAAGTTGGTTGGCGGAACATATGCTTATTGTTGGCATCAAGCGTCCGGGCAAAAAGACTCAATACATTGCGGCCGCTTTTCCCAGCGCTTGCGGCAAGACAAATTTGGCGATGCTTTTACCGCCGAAAATTTTCAAGGATAAGGGTTATGAAATTGAAACCGTCGGCGATGATATCGCCTGGCTTCGTATGGATAAGAACGGAACCCTTTGGGCGGTGAATCCCGAGACGGGATTTTTCGGAGTATTACCGGGGACAAATTCACAGACCAATCCCAACGCCATGGCAACGATGAGAAAGAACACAATTTTTACAAATGTTTTATTAAAGCCTGATGGAACAGTGTGGTGGGAAAAAGGTGATGGCGCGGCTCCTCAAGAGGGGGGCATTAATTGGCAGGGAAAGCCGTGGAAGCCGGGTATGGTTGACGCGGAAGGTAAACCTGTTTTAGCCGCGCATCCTAACAGCCGTTTTACCGCGCCTTTTGCCCAATGCCCAACCGCGCCAAAAGGAAAAAAGCACCTTGTGAAAGGTGTTCCTATTTCAGCGATTGTTTTTGGCGGGCGGCGGTCGCAATTGACTCCGCTTGTTTATGAAGCACTCAATTGGCAGCATGGTGTTTATATGGGCGCGACAATTGCTTCCGAGCGAACCGCGGCCCAGTATGGCAAACAAGGTGAAGTGCGCTATGATCCTATGGCGATGTTGCCGTTTTGCGGCTATAACATGGCGGATTATTTTTCTCATTGGATTAAGATGGGCAAGAAAATGAAGAAAAATGCCCCAAAAATTTTCTCCGTGAATTGGTTCAGGCAGGATAATCAAGGAAAATTTTTGTGGCCCGGTTACGGTGATAATCTTCGGGTTATCGACTGGATTTTGAATCGCTGTAACGAAGAAGTTACCGCGCAGAAATCAGCCATAGGGCATTTGCCTAACAAGGGCGATATCGATATGGCCGGCCTCAATCTGTCCGATGAAGTTGTGAGCAATCTTTTTGGTGTCAATAAAGGTGAGTGGCAAGAAGAATTGGGCCGCCAAAAAGAATTTTTAAATACTTTTGGCGATAGGCTTCCGCGTGAAATCTCAGCGGAATTTGACGCGCTACAAGGACGATTAAATAAGTAATTTATGGCACGATACCTTGTAACGGGCGGGGCAGGATTTATCGGTTCGAATCTTGCGGAGTCTTTGGTAAAAAAAGGCCATTTTGTTCGAGTTTTGGACAACTTTTCATATGGCAAAAGGGAGAATCTCAAATTTGCCGGCGGCACAGGAAGAATCCGGCTTGAGATTGTTAAAGGTGACATTCGAGATAAGGATATTTGTCAAAAAGTGACGCGCGGCGTAGATTACATTCTGCATCACGCTGCGTTACGCTCTGTTCCGCAATCGCTCGAAAATCCCGATTTATACAATGATGTCAATATTAAGGGGACGCTTTTTCTTCTTCAAGCTGCCTTAAAAAACCGTGTCAAACGCTTCGTTTTTGCTTCCTCCAGCGCTGTTTACGGAAATAGCACTTCTTTCCAGCAAAAAGAAGAACACTTGCCGAATCCGATTTCTCCTTATGGGTTGACAAAGTTAACAGGGGAGTATTATTGCCGTATTTTTTCGGAGGTTTTTGGCTTGGAAACAGTTTGTTTGCGGTATTTCAATGTTTTTGGCCCGCGGCAATCCCTGGATAGCGAGTATGCGTCTGTTATCCCAAAGTTTATATCTTCAATCTTGAAAAATCAGCAGCCGCCGATTTTTGGCAATGGCAAGCAATTACGGGACTTTGTTTTTGTTGATAATGTTGTTTTGGCCAATGTGCTTGCGGCTCAGGCGAAAAACGCCGGGGGCGGTGTTTTTAACATTGCGGCTGGGGAGAGTTACAGCGTTCTTAAAATTGTAGCGGAAATTAACAAAATTACGGGAAAATCTATCGGGCCTAAATTTTTCCCAAAGCGGCCGGGAGACGCGTTTAAGACGCGCGCGGACATTTCAAAAGCCGGAAAAATTCTCAAATATAAACCATGTGTTAGCTTCAAAAGCGGGTTGCAAGAAACGGTGGAGTATTTTCAAAAAAATTTTCATTTCTAATTAGTTCTTAAATATTTAAGGCATGAGATTAATGAGCATATGCTCATTATAAATGGGTGGTAGAAATCTTATAGATTTGGCTGCTTTCCGCAGTCAAAACCCGCAAGGTTTTTAGGAAATTGACAAGAAAAGAAGTTGTGGCTAGAGGTTGAAATGAAAGCCAAGGGAAGGCCCAAAAAGGTAAGATTTATCGCCAATATGCCCAAAACAAGCCAATTTAGTCCCAGAGGGCGTCCCGGGCGGCCGGATGAAGTTGAGCTGACCTTAGACCAGCTGGAGGCGATAAAATTGGCCGATTTACAGGCCCTTGATCAAACCGCCGGAGCAAAATCACTGGGAATATCGCGGCCGAGCTTTGGCCGGATTCTAAGATCCGCGCGGCTGCGAATTGCCGATGCGATTGTTAACGGAAAGATCATCCGTATTTCAAGCGGGGATTCCAAGGTTCTTGTTACAGCCAATTCTGATGTTTCTCTTCAAAGTTTGTCCGCGCACAATAAAACCCTGTAAAAACAATCTGTTTTTTGTTGAATTTGATGCTAATTTTTCATTCTTATATGTTCTTATAATATATGTTATGTTAACTATATGAATATGCGAGAATACGTATAAAGCGCTGATTACGTAGTAGATAGAGTATTCAAAATACAACCTGTGGATAAGCGATCTCAAACTTACCGCGTTTATGCCGAGATTACTAACCCATGCAGAAATTGATGGTTCTATGACTGTGGTTTTAATGTAGATTGTCTAACAATAATGTAAAATAAACTGTTATAACGGGAAATAAAATTAGCCACTTCCTTGACGTTTTAGTCAAAAAAGTGGCCTATTTTTTTGATTTTATTCACTCCCCCGTTGCAGCTGATGGGTTTTCACTCGCTGTAACTTGCGGGAAAAATGGTGAAATTTGCTCTATTTTAGGCTTAAAATATCGGGGGTTTGTTGATGCGGCGTTGTTGCCTCAACTGTTTTGGTATCAATTTCAATAAGCACAAATTTGGCGTCTTCTGGACCAGAAAAATATTGCCTTAGCATTGGGATGTTATTCCACGTTGCCTCTTTTTTTCCAAGATCATCGCTAATTTTAGCATAGCCGCTAATACGGCAAAAACACATTTTTCGGTCCACAAAACACATTTCAACCAGGGGGTTTTCTTTAATTTGAGTTATCGTTCTGGCCTTGTCGATAATGGCTAATAAAAGATTGCCATCATCAGTTAAATGAGGCATCATGGGGCGGACTTTCGGCTGTTTTCCATCTGTTGTTGCCAGAAAGCCAAACCCGGCATCTTTAATTAGGTCGATAACCTCTTCTTTTGTCATTTAAGCCTCCTGGTTAGTTTGTACGCAAGCGAATGCAAAAAATAGGTAAGCTTTTCCTAGTGTTTTCCTATTTTTTGTTAAATTTTAGGGTCCCTGTAAGTGACTCCGTATTTTGGGCAATAATTTCAGACAGGATGCTAATGGCTATTTCTTCCGGCGTTTCCGCGCCAATATCAAGCCCCATAGGGGCATGGATTCGATCGATGGTTTTTTGTGGAATTCCTTTATCGCGCAGCCTTTTAAAAAACTTTATTCGTTTGGCTGCGCTTGAAATAACGCCAAGATAGGCTGATTTTTTGGTGAGTGCGACTTCAAGGCACTGATAATCATATTCATTGCCTTGGGTGATAATAGTGATATAGGTGCCCAAATTTGTGGAGATATTTTTGAGCTTTTCGGCATGATTTCCTAAGATAATATCATCAACATGCGGAAAACGCCGTTTATTGGCAAATTCCTTGCGGTCATCGATAACGGTAACTTTGTAAGCAAGCATTTTAGCCATCGCGGAAAGTGGAAGGGCAATATGGCCGGCCCCGCAAATAATCAGGTGTTTTTTACCGATGAAGGGCTCAATAAACACCCTAATCTGCCCCCCGCAAATGGATTGCCCTTCTTGGCCGAAGTAATCATAGTTCACGTAGGCCGGTTGGCCGGTTTGGATGGCCTTTTGGCACTCCAATTGGGCCGCTTTCTCGTTTCGGCCGCCGCCAATAGTGCCGTAGGTTGTGCCGTCTTGCAGAACAACCATCTTGGCGCCGGTTTTCCTGGGGGTTCCTTTTTTGGTCGATTCAATGATTGTGGCAAAGGCACAGCTCTGACCTTTTTTCGCCGCTTCCAGAGCTTTTTGAAGGAGTTCTTCCATTTTAACCGCTCATTGGATTTTTTGGTTGAAGTGTATTGACATCATGAAAGATTTGCATCAAAAGCTTTTACCTCTATAATAACGATATGGCAATTTCTTGTATTCTGCTATCAGCCGGTTCAAGTTCGAGATTCGGATCTCCGAAGGCTTTGGCAAAAATTGACGCCCAAACAACCGTTATCGAACATATCCAGCGCGGCTTAATTGCATCAAAGGTTGATGAAGTCATTCCTGTTTTAGGCGATAGTTTTGAAGAAGTAAAGCCGTATATATTGAATCACAAGAAAATAAAAATTGCTTACAACAAAGACTTTCTATTAGGGCAAACTTCATCTTTCAAGGCTGGGCTTAAAGAGGTTTCTCCGAAAGCCGCCGGCGTTATGCTTTTGCCGGTGGATGTTCCTTTTGTAAAAAGCTCAACAATTGATGCGCTCGTAGATGAGTTTATTCACGAGAAACGAGCGCTTCTTATTCCAAGCTATCACGGCAGAAAAGGCCATCCGCCCATATTTTCTTGTCGATTCATCAAAGAGCTTTTGGCGCTGAAGGATTCCGAGGGGATAAATGCTTTTCAGTTGCGCCGCCAGGATGAGATCTTTCTTTTTCCAGTTTTGGATGCGGGCGTTTCGCTTAGCTTCAACACGCAGAAAGAGTTTGAAGAAGTTAAATCAAAGGCTACCCGATCAATTATTTTAAAATAATCACGTCGGCTACAAAATTTACACGGATATTGGCGTTTTGAAGAAATTTTGGTTTAGCTTTCGCCCATTTTCCGGTTCCCGCGTTTGTTGTGATATTTGTAATTGCGTTGCCTCCCAAAATTGCCGCTTCGTATTTTAGTTTATCAATCACGTCTTCCATTTTTTGGTTTCTTTGCGCGTTGACAATGGCGCGGCCGATAACATCGTAAGGCTGATCAACTTTTTCGAGATAAGCGACGTCATTCTTGGAGGACTTTTGGGGATGGTAATCAAAAGTCACGTTTTCGGAATCAATATGATAAAGGCTGCAAGCTGACATAAACAACGCAAGCGCGCTGATTGTGGTTAGAAGTCTTAATTTTTTCATATTAGTTTCCTCACTTAATTTTTTGTTTTGCCCTTTTCTTGAAGGGCTTTCAATACCTTGTCCGGTGTAATAGGCAAATCCTTAATACGTATGCCGACGGCATCGTGAATCGCATTGGCAATCGCGGCTGATGTGGGCAATAGCGACGCCTCCCCCATGCCTTTGGCGCCAAAAGGCCCTTCCGGATCATCGGTTTCAACCAAAATGGTGTGGATAGGTATTGTATTGATGGATTTGGGGACGCGATAATTGGCAAAGTTTGGATTAACGACGCGGCCGTTTTTGAATTTCAAATCTTCATAAAGAGTATATCCGATTCCCATAACAATGGATCCTTCGATTTGCGCTTCACAGGATTGCGGATTAATCGCCTTGCCGATATCATGGGCGTCCCACATTTTAATAATTTTTACCTCGCCGGTTTCTTTGTTAACTTCGACTTCAGCAATCTGCGCCTCAAAGCCGTAACTTCCCGAAACATTGCCCTCGCCGGTACGAAAATCTATGGGAGTGGTTTTAGGGTTATAGCTTCCGCGCCCGATAATCTGCTTGCCGTAATTGAATGAATAGCAAAGGTCGAGAGCCTTATCAAAACTCATCAGGACGGAATTTGTTTTTTTGTTGATGACTTGCTCGGCTTTAATATCCAGATCATCAACGGCAACTTTAAGCTCTTCGGCAACGATGGCTAAAATCTGCCGTTTGGCGTCTTCTCCGGCAATCTTTGTAGCATTTCCGGAAATAAAAGTAACGCGGCTGGCAAAACTTCCGGTGTCAAAAGGCGTAATTTCCGTGTCGCCGGACTTGCATTTGATGCGATCATAACTGACGCCAAGGGCCTCGGCGGCAATTTGAGAAAGAGCCGTATTAGAACCCTGCCCGACATCGGCGGCGCCGGTAAAAAAATAAACAGATCCGTCTTCCTCAACCTTGACAATGGAGCCGGCGGATTCGTGGGATTTATACATTTTGGAACCCATGACATCGGCGGCAATGCCGATACCGATGCCGCGGGACAAATGGCCGAGTTTACCGTGCTTATTTTTCCAATCAGCGGCCGCGGCAGCCTTTTCGATGCATTCGCGAAGGCCGTTGGTCGTTAAAAGCATTTTATTGACGGTCACCATGTTGGGGCCGGTAATATTTTTAAAACGAAATTCCAAAGGGTCCATGCCGATGCCTTCGGCCAAAAGATCCATGTGCGATTCAATGGCAAACCCGGATTGCACTCCGCCAAATCCGCGCATCGCCCCGCTGATGGGATTGTTGGTATAAACACGGTAACCGCTCACCTTAAAATGCTGAATCTTGTAAACCATAAAAATGCGCATAATGGCCGCTGCGATAACCGTTGGGCCATAACTGCAATACGCGCCGCCGTCGGCAATGACTTCTCCTGTCATGGCAACGAGTGTGCCGTCTTTTTTAACGCCGGATTTGATTTTATAAATCATGGCGTGTTTTTTTCGTGAAAAAGAGAATTCCTCTTCGCGGCTATAGCAAATTTTAACCGGCAGCCCGCCTGCCTTTTTGGAAAGCAAGCATGCCGCAAAATCCATCGGCAACATTTCTAGTTTTCCGCCGAATCCTCCGCCGACGGCCATTTTAATAACGCGGACATCATTGAGATCCATCTTCAAACATTTTGCCAATGCCTCGCGGCATTTAAACGGCGCTTGACTGGATGCCCACAGCGTCACTTTGTTGGAAAAATTTTCGAATTGTCCGACACAGACATGTGGCTCCATAGGTGCCATCGCCGCTGCCTGCATGTGGAAAATATCTTCACGGATATAGTCCGCTTCTTTGAGCGCTCTATCCGCGTTGCCGAAATTAACCGGCAAAATAACCGCGATATTGTTCATGGCCTGATGAATCTGCGGCGCGCCCGGCTTCATGGCTTCAACGGGATCAAAAACAGCGGGCAGTTCTTCATATTGAATTTTAATAAGGGACAAAGCCTTATCAGCAGTTTCTTCATCGACGGCGGCAACCGCGCCGATTTCATCGCCGATGTAGCGCACCTTTTCTGATTCAAGCGCCATTTGATCAACGGTGTGCGGAAAAAAATATTCGTTGGAGCCGAATTTAATCTGATGTGTATCTTTGGCCGTGATAATAGCCCTAACCCCAGGCAATTTTTCGGCCTCAGATGTATCAATGTTGATAATCCTGGCGTGCGCGACCGAGCTTCGAATCATTTTGCCGATGAGCATATTAGGAAAGCTGACATCAAAGGCGTATTTGATTTGGCCGGTGACAATGCCCTTCCCATCGATACGCGGAACGCTTTTTCCGACGGGGCTGACGTATTTATTGTTGACGGAGACTTTCATCATCTTTTATTTTTTCGTTGTTTCTTTCATTTCTTTGCCGGCCTGCTTTAGTGCGTCAAAGATCTTAAGATAGCCGCCGCAGCGGCAAATATTTCCATCGAGCGCGTATTCCATATCTTCTTGATTGGGTTGCGGGTTTTTATCCAAAAGCGCTTTGGCGGACATAATCATGCCCGGAATACAAAACCCGCACTGCACGGCGCCGGTATCGATAAACGCCTGTTGGACCGGATGGAGTTTTTCCCCATCGGCTAATCCTTCGATGGTTGTGATCTCATGGCCTTCAACATTTTTAGCGAGCGTAATACAGGCGAGGACGGCTTTGTCGTCGACCATCACCGTGCATGTTCCGCATTCGGATTCCGTGCAGCCGGTTTTGGTACCGGTGAGGCCCAGTTGATCGCGCAAAACCTCCAAAAGAGTTTCGTGGCCGGAGAGCGCAATGTCGTGTTTCTTTTTGTTAATGATGAGAGCCATTTTTATTCCTCTCGATAAGCTCAGCGATGGCGCTTTTGAGGCTGACACGGAAAATCGATTTCTTGTAATCGTCGCTGCGGGTATCATAGATTGTCGTATCCAAATGGTTGAGCGCCTCTTCGGCGATGCCGTTTTCACAGGTTGATTTATTCAGAAAATCTTCAAGAGTGCGGTCGCGTTTGGCAAAGGCGGTGTGGCTGTTGGCCGTGACGCACGTATTGGTAAAATGATTTCCCGCGAAATGCGTTTTAATACAAACCGCGAGCATGGGAATATCGACATCCAGCGTTTTTTTAACGCGGCGATAACTAACGAAAGCTGCTTTGTCCCTTTTGATGGTAACGCACTTAAGGATCTTACTTGTTTTTGCGGCATTGTTGAAGAATTCCTCCGCTGAAATCGTTTCCTCCTCGCCTTCGCTTCCGACAAAGTGCATTTGCCCGTCAAGAGCAATCAGGACCGCGCCCATCTCAGTCCAGGTGTATCGGCAGGTTAAATTTCCACCGACGGTGGCCATGTTGCGGATTGGCATGGTGGAAATGTTTCTGCAGACTGTTTTTAAAATGGCGAAATTATCAGTCAAGTGCGGTGATTCAAATAAATCGGTAATAATGGTCATCGCGCCGATCGTTAGGCGATCTTTATCTGCTGAGATTCCTTTTAACTCCGGAATGTCCTTTAGGCTAACAACATTTTTAGGGGTTTTTAAGCCTTTGTGTTTGAGGAGTTTAAGGCTGTTTAAGACAAATGTCCCCCCCGCCAGTATTTTGACATCGCCAAGGGTTGCGCAGAGTTTGGCGGCCTCGCGGGCAGTTTTCGGTGCGTGAAACGTTATGGGATTAAGCAGCATGGATACCTTTAAAAATTTCCTAAATTATACCAAAGGTTTGCAGGTATGCAATGAAATAGATGAATTAAGAAACGCGACGGATGTGACACCGATAATTAGATTCTATAAAAAAGGAATAATTTCATGAGGGAGTTTTTTAAGTTCTTCCGTCCCGAGAATTTTAATCGCCCAGCGGACGAGCTCAAGTTTTTGTTTTAGTTTTGGCCCTGGCTCCTTTAAATTTTCAAATTTCTTGCGGGAGAGGAAAAGCTTTTTTCGAAGGACATTAAAAACGATGCGCGCTTCGCGCGCCCGTTTTGTCCCGGCGGCCAGAATATCCTCAAGGCCTGTGTAGGCCATTCCATTGACGGTTGCGTTGTAGTGGTCGATCAGCTGGATTAAGGCCGGAACCATGGATTCGAAGTATTGATAACGGTCAAGCCGGCAAAGGGTGTGCATGACTTCCACATCCACAAAGCTTGAGGTTGATTTTGCCAGGCGGCGAAGAAGAATTTTCTCGATATAATTCTTTTCAGAGCCGACAATTTCTTTTGCGAACTGATTTCGAAAAACCCTGATGGTGGCCGCGCTCATGTAGGGCGTTAAATCGTCGTCTTTTATCATTTGGATAAGGACATCTTTTGTCTCTGTGCCGTATTTTTTCGCGTAACCGTCCAAGAGCATTTTGTCATCAAAGATGGTGTATTCCGTTTGTTGAGCATAGGCAGGATTCACACGGAAGATGAGGGCGAAAGCGGCCATCAGAAAAAATGCGGCAATACGGCTCACAGGATTCATTAGGGTAAAACCTCCAATGAAAAATCAATGGCTTTGGGAGAGTGGGTTAGGGCGCCGACCGAAATACGGTCGGCGCCCGACCGTGCAAAAGTCCGGACATTTTTTAACGTGATTCCGCCGGAGACTTCTAAAAGCGGTTTTTTGGTTGTTTTAAGAGTATGAAGAAACGCGGCAGCTTTTTTAATATCCGCGGATTTCATGTTATCAAAAAGAATAATGTCTGGCGATGCCTCAAGGACCTGGCGAAATTCTTTCAGATTTGTGACCTCAACTTCAACTGGTTTTGATGTTTTTCTTTTAGCGCGTTTAACAAGAGCTGTCAAAGGTATTTGTTTGCGGCAAGCGGCGATGTGGTTATCTTTGATGAGAACCCACTCGCTTAGATTTGCCCGATGATTTTGTCCTCCCCCGCATTTAACGGCGTATTTCTCAAGCGCTCGCAAGCCGGGAGTTGTTTTTCGTGTATCTAAAATCCGCATTATAAAGGGGTGAATTTCCTGCACAAATTGCGCGGTTAACGTCGCAATGCCGGAAAGGTGTGATAGAAAATTAAGCGCCACCCTCTCCCCCGTCAAAATCGCTTTTGTTTTTCCGGTGATGGAAATGATTTTTGCGCCGGATTTAATCCTTCTCCCGTCTTGGTAAAGCGCTTTTACACGAATATTTTTGTCGAGCGCTTGAAATACTTTTTTAACAATCTCTATTCCGCACAGGACAGCGCCTTCTTTGGCGAAGATGGCCGCGCTTGAGATTTGATGCGATGAAATCAAAATATCGGTTGTGATGTCTCCGTCGGCAATATCTTCTTTGAGGGCTTGGGCGATGATAGCGTTAAGTTGAGTGTCTTTTATATCGATCTTCATCATTCCAATTCCTTCAGAGATTTCTTCAATTCCGCCAGTTTTGTTTCTAAGGTTTCGAGGCGGATTCTTTCTTTCGCAATGACGTCCTTGGGCGCTTTTTTAAGAAAATCTTTGTTTTTAAGCCGTTCATTGAGGCTTTTATGAATCAGCGCTTGGTTTTTAAGTTGTGCGGATAGGCGCTCTTTTTCCTTGGCAATATCGACGACGCCGCTTAACGGAATATAAAATTTTATTTTTCCCGCAATCCCGGAGGCAAAATTTTTTGGTTTGGAAAAGCTCTCATCTACTGTCAGGTTTTCAATCCGCGCGAGTGATTTGAGAAGCGGTTCGTTGGCGTAAACAAGAGCGGTGGCCGCTTTTATTGAAGTTTTAAGAACGCAGTCGATTTTCGCGAACTGGTCAATATTCCACTCTAGCCGAAGGGCGCGTATTGATGAAATAAGCTCAATCAGCGCGTCCATCTCGCTTTCAATTTTTTTGCTGATAAGCCTCTTCTGCAAGACCGGCCAGCTTTGTGTGGCCAAGGACTTTGGCTGGGCGCTGATGGTATGCCAAAGCTCCTCTGTAATAAACGGCATAAACGGGTGCAAAAGCCGCAATGTCTGTTCAAGAATATTGAAAACGACAATCTGGGTGTCACGCTCGGTAAATTTGTCTTTGATAATTTCAAGATACCAATCGCAGAAATTCTTCCAAAAGAAATCGTAGAGAATTGTTTCAGCCTCTGAAAAGCGGTATTGATCAAGCGCTTTACTTGTTTTTTCGAGGGTTGAATTGAATTTGGAAAGAATCCAGCGTGAAGGAAGGTCGAGTGTAGCCACGGCGCTTATTTTGTCTAAGGAAAGCCCTTCTTTTTCCGTCGGCAAATGCATCAAAATCAGGCGAGAGGCGTTCCAGATTTTGTTGGCGAAGTTGCGTCCGATTTCAAATTTTTCTTTGGAAATAAACAAGTCCTGTCCGGAATTGACAATCAGGCTAAATCGAAGTGCGTCCGCCCCGTATTCGCTGATGATGTCCAAAGGGTCGATAGCGTTTCCCAGTGATTTTGACATCTTGAGGCCTTTGCTGTCGCGCACGGTGCCATGAATATAAACATCGGAAAACGGAATTTTTCCCACGAATTCCAATCCGGCCATAATCATGCGCGCCACCCAAAAGAAAATAATTTCCGGCGCGGTAAAAAGAGCGGATGTGGGGTAAAAATATTCGACGTGTTTATTTTTATGCGGCCAATAAAGCGTGGCAAACGGCCACAGCCACGAGGAAAACCATGTATCCAGAACGTCCTCATCTTGATTGAGATGCTCGGAATTGCATTTGGGGCAATTTTTTGGGGTTTCTTTGGCGACGATTGGTTCGTTGTTTTTGCAATCTTGGCAATACCAAACCGGAATACGGTGACCCCACCAGATTTGGCGTGAAATACACCAATCTTGAATATTTTCCATCCAGTTTAAATAAACCTTGGTCCAGCGCGTTGGGTAGAATTTAATCTTCCTTTTTTTGACAACATCAACGGCGGGCTTGGCCAGCGGTTTCATTTTAACAAACCATTGCTTCGATAAATACGGCTCAACAACTGTATCGCAGCGATAGCAATGCCCAACGGCGTGCGCGTGGTTGTCGGTTTTTTCAAGGAGGTTTTTTTCTTTTAAGGCTTCAAGAATTTTCTTTCGCCCTTCAAAGCGTGTGAGATTAGCAAAGGGCCCGGCGTTTTCATTCAAGCGCGCGTCGGGATGAAGGATATTGATAAATTCAAGGTTGTGGCGCTTTCCCATGGCAAAGTCATTGGGGTCGTGGGCGGGCGTTACTTTGACAGCGCCGGTCCCAAATTTTGGATCAACAAAACTATCAGCGATGATTTTTATTTCTCGGCCAAGGATTGGAAGGACAAGAATTTTTCCGATAAGTTTTTTGTAGCGCTTATCTTTGGGATTAACAGCGACAGCGCTGTCGCCGAGCATGGTTTCAGGGCGCGTTGTGGCAACAGTCACATATTCGCCTGGGTTTTCCTTGAAGGGGTAGCGGATGTGGTAGAGCGCGCCATTAACTTCTTTGTGCTGCGCCTCCTCATCCGAAAGCGCGGTTTGGCAGCGCGGGCACCAATTGATGATGTATTGCCCGCGGTAGATTAAACCCTTTTCGTAGAGTTGGACAAAAACAAATTTAACAACCTCGCTGTAATGCTCGTCCATCGTAAAACGCGTGCGCTGCCAATCACAGGAAGCGCCGAGTTTTTTGAGTTGATGGATAATCGTGTCACCGTATTTTTGCCGCCAACTCCAAAGGAGTTTCAAAAATTCTTCGCGGCCCACCTCTTGGCGTTTTTTGCCTTCCTTGGCGAGTTGCTTTTCAACAACATTTTGTGTGGCAATGCCGGCATGGTCCGTTCCCGGCATCCAAAGGGTTTCAAACCCTTGCATGCGCTTGTAGCGAATGAGAATGTCTTGAAGTGTATTGTTGAGGGCGTGGCCCATATGCAGGACGCCGGTGATATTGGGCGGAGGAATGACGACGGAGAACGGCTTTTTTCCGGGATTTGGTTTGGCGTGAAAAACGTCGTTGTCTTCCCAGAATTTACACCACTTGTCTTCGACGTCGCGCGGATTGTAACGGCTGGATAGTTCGGTCATGGCAGATGGATTGGGAAAATTTATAGGGCAGTCGTGGCCGTGCCACGACTGCCCTTGGTTGTCCTATTTCTTTTTCTGATCTTTCAATAATTTATATTCGATGCTGTCGATGAGCGCTTCCCAGCTGGCCTCGATAATATTTTCATGGACGCCGACGGTGGTCCAGGAATCTGTTTCGTCCTGCGACTCAATCAAAACGCGCACTTTAGCGGCGGTCGCGGATTTTGTATCCAGGACGCGGACTTTATAATCGGACAAATGCATCTTGGAGAGATTTGGGTAAAACTTCGTCAGGGCTTTTCGAAGCGCTTTATCCAAAGCATCAACCGGGCCGTCACCGTCAGAGGCGCTGAATTCTTCTTTCCCTTTCACATTTAAGCGAACGGAGGCCTCGGCGAATACTTTTCCGTCGTGGCGTTTTTCGGTTGTGACTTTAAAGCCTTCCAGCGTAAAAAAACTTGCGTATTTTTTAAGCTCACGTTTCATAAAAAGATCAAAAGACGCGTCCGCCGCCTCAAATTGATAGCCGGTGTGTTCCTTTTCTTGAAGCGATATCAGCAGTTTTTTGGCTTCGGGAGAATTTTTATCAAATGTTAAATTCATTTCTTTCGCTTTTAAAACAATGGGCATCTTCCCCGCCAGCTCTGAAGTCAGGAAGCGCCGATGATTTCCGACGGTTGCCGGCTCAATATGTTCGTAGGCGACAGAATTTTTAATCACCGCGTCGATATGCACGCCGCCTTTGTGGGCGAAGGCGGAATGACCGACGAGAGCTTGATTGTCGGCAAGCTTGATGTTGCTGATTTCGCTTAAATAATAGGATGCCTCCGTTAAATGCTTAACTTTGTCATCGGGAATTGATTTTAATTTCATTTTTGTATGCAAGATTCCGATGATAGTGCAGAGATCCGCGTTTCCGCAGCGCTCGCCAAGCCCGTTAAATGTTCCTTGAACCTGTCCACAGCCTTCTTCAATGGCGGCCAAGCTATTGGCAACCGCAAGGCCTAAATCGTTATGCGTGTGGATTCCGAGCGGCGTTTTGATTTTTCCTTTAACTGCGCGGACAATTCGCCGGACTTCCTCGGGCAAGGTTCCCCCATTTGTATCGCAGAGGATAATGCACGCGGCGCCGGCTTCCTGGGCTTTTAAAATCGTTTGCAACGCGTAATCGGGATTGCGCTTGTAACCGTCAAAGAAATGCTCGGCGTCGTAAAAAACTTCACGTTTTTTGCTTTTCAAAAAATCCACCGACTCGAAGATCATTTTAAGATTTTCATCGAGAGTTGTTTTTAGAATCTCGGTTACATGTAAATCCCAACTCTTTCCAAAAATAGTAATCGTTTTGGTTTCGGAATTGATAAGCTCACGAAGATTTGTATCATCCGAGGCTTTGACATTGGCCCGTCGGGTTGAGCCAAAAGCGGCAAGGGCAGCATTTTGAAGTTTCTTTTTTTTCATCGCCGCGAAAAATTCTCTGTCTTTTGGGTTAGAGCCCGGCCAGCCGCCTTCAATATAGTGAACGCCTAAATTGTCCAGCTTCTGGGTGATTTTGATTTTATCGTTGACGCTAAATGACACGCCTTCGGTTTGTGAGCCATCACGCAGGGTTGTGTCGTAAATCGTAATATGTCGCATGGTCGTATCCTTTTGTCTCTACAGCGATTTATCGAGATTAAACCGTTTGTGCAATGTTTTAACGGCCGCGTCGGCGGAGTTTCGGCTAATTATACAAGAAATGCTGATTTCGGATGTGGTAATCATCTCGATGTTTATTTTGTTTTCCGCGAGCGTCTGAAACATTTTCGCCGCAATCCCGTGGTGCGATTTCATCCCCAAGCCGACAATCGAGACACGGGCAATCTCACCGTCGTGAAGGATTGTCCCCGCGCCGATTTTAGCGGCAAGCGGTTTAATCGTGCGCAGAGCTTTATTTAAATCCACCTTAGGGACGGTAAAGGAGATGTCTGTCCGTCGGGTATGGCTGACGTTTTGAACAATCGTGTCAACGCTGATACCCGCCTTTGAAATTTCAGTAAAGATTTTCGCGGCAACACCGGGTTTATCCGGCACTTCGCAAATAGTAATTTTTGCCTCGGACTTATTGCAGGTAATGCCGCGAACAGAGATGCTTTCCATTTTTTCATCGCCTTTGACAATCATGGTTCCTTCCTCCTTGGAAAATGTCGAACGGACATGTAACGGGATATTGTATTTTTTTGCGACTTCAATCGAACGCGCTTGCATGACTTGCGCGCCAAGGGATGCCATTTCCAGCATCTCATCAAATGTAATTGTTTTAATTTTTCGCGCCTGCGGAACGATGCGCGGATCGGTTGTGTAGATCCCTTCGACATCCGTATAGATCTCGCAAACATCCGCCGAAATGGCCTTCGCGATAGCGACGGCGGTTAAATCCGATCCGCCTCGGCCGAGCGTTGTGATTTCATCATCGCGTGTGACGCCTTGAAAGCCCGCGACAATAACAATTTTTCCATTGGATAAAGCTTTTTTAATCCTTTTGGCATCGATGTCAATGATACGCGCTTTGGTGTGCGTGCGGTCAGTTTTAATGCCCACCTGAGCGCCGGTAAAGGAAATCGCATCAAACCCGAGCTCTTTGACAGCCATCGTCAGAAGCGCGCAGGAAATCTGTTCGCCGGTTGAAATGAGCATATCCATCTCGCGTTCCGGAGGATTGTTGGTGATTTCAAAGGCAAGATTTTCGAGCTCATCGGTTGTGTCCCCTCGCGCTGATACGATAACGACAACGTCCTGATGAGCGCTTTTATAAGAGACAATTCGTTTGGCGACCGCTTTGACTTTCTCGCTATCAGCGACGGAGGATCCGCCGTATTTTTGAACAACTAACTTTTTACTCATGCGTCCGTTCCGTATTCCTTTCGTTTCTGTGTTACTGGTAAAGTTTTTCTAAATTTATATTCCGGCGTTTTTCATAAAATGTTCCGTGAGAAGATCGGCCCGGTCGAACTTTAATCCTTTCTCGCGCGCCAGTCCTTCTGTAAATGCCGGCGTGCTATCTGTCGCGATGCCCTTGCCGTACATAACAAAACAGACCGGATCGCGTGTGTGCGTGCGCTTCTCAACGGGTGTCGCGTGATCAGGGAGAATGAGAATCCGGAAGTCGTTATTCTTTTTAAAGTGTTCTAAAATTGTTCCCACGATTTCGCGGTCAACACGCTCAATGGCAGCCATCTTCATGCGGATATCCCCGTTGTGCCCAGCCTCATCCGGCGCTTCAACATGGATGTAAACAAAATCGTTTTTCTTTAATGATTTTAAAGCATATTGCGCTTTACCCAAATAGTTGGTGTCATAATATCCGGTCACGCCGGGGACCTTGATGATTTCCAATCCGGCAAATTTACCGATGCCGTTAATTAAATCAACGGCGGAAATGACGGCGCCTTTGACGCCAAATTTTTGGGAAAACGGCGGAAGGGTTGGCTTTGTCCCCTGCCCCCAGAGCCAAATCATATTGGCCGGATTCTCTTTAAGGTCAATACGCACCTGGTTGATCGAATGATTTTCCAATAATTTACGCGACTGCGCCATTAAATCAAGGAGAATCCTGGCGGGTTTATCTTTGGGAAGAAATCGCTTGATGTCTTGGTCCAGGATATCATGCGGCGGAGTACATTTAACCTTCACCAGCGCTTCTTTCTCCTCGCTGTTTGCCGCCTTTATAATCATCAGATGACGGTAGCTTTTACCGGCATAAAATTTCACGTTATCAAACTTCAAATTTTTACTGAGCGTTTCAATAATCGTGAACGCCTCTTTTGTCGAAATATGCCCGGCGCTATAATCGCTCATTTTCTCATCGACGACGGTGACCAGATTACAGCGAAAGGCAACTTCATTATCCGCTAAATCCACACCGAGATTTGCCGCTTCAAGCGGCGCGCGCCCGGTAAAATATTGCACGGGATCATATCCCATGATGGCAAGATTGCCGATTTCGGATCCCGGATGCAATTGCGCGGGTATCGTTTGCACAAGTCCGACGGCGCCGCCTTGTGCCAGATAATCCATATTTTTGGTGTGCGCGGCCTCCAGCGGTGTTTTGTCATTCAGTTCCTTGATCGGGTAATCCGCCATTCCATCGGGAACCAGGATGATGTATTTCATATTTTTTCTTTCAAAATTCTGATTAGATTTCTCGCCATGTGCCGTCGCGTCATACCGCCGGCCAAAACATGTTTCATATTATCAAGAATATACCCTGAATATTTTTTATCAGCAAGCGTGTTTGCGACAACGAGGTCACAGCCGGATGTTTTGATGAGCCGACCGGCCTTTGCGATCAGTTGACTTTTGCCAAGCCGTGTTTCCAATTTAAAGCCAACTAAATACGACGTTGGGTTTTGTTTTTTAATTTTGTTAATCAGCTTTTGCGTCGGGATTAAATTGAGCCGAAGGCGTGAACGGTTTGAAGGTAATTTGGTCGTGCACTGGCTTTCGAGCCGATAATCCGAAACAGCGGCGGCATGAATAATGATGTCGTAATTTTTTTTAAGCTCCTTATCCAATAATTCTGACAACTCGTGAAAAAAACGAAATTTGATAATTTTTACATTTCTTGCTTCAAGCGGATGTGCGATTTGCCCCTCAAGAATTGTTATTCGTGCCCCTTGCTTTTGCGCCTCTTCGCTGATCGCGTGCGCCAATTCACCGGTTGAAATATTGCTGATCACCCGCACCGGATCAATGGCCACCCACGTCGGGCCGCAGGTGATGAGAATTTTTTTGCCGCGAAGGGAATTTTTAATAACCAATTTTACTTAAAATCGCTTTCAAATTTGGGCGGACCGTAATCGGTTTTTTAATACTTTTAATGGCGATATTCGGGTCTTTGAGGCCGTGTCCGGTTAAGGTGCAGACAATTTTTCCGGATTTATTTTTAAAATAACCTGCCTTTTGCAGTTTTAAAATCCCTGCAACGGATGCGGCTGATGCGGGTTCGACAAAAACACCATCATGTTGCGCGAGAATTTTATACGCTGTTAAGATTTCTTTGTCGGTGACGGCGTCAATCAGGCCGCCTGACTCATCGCGCGCGGCTAAAGCATTTTTCCAACTCGCCGGGTTTCCGATTTTAATGGCGGTCGCGATGGTGTGGGGATTTTTGACAATCTTCCCTTTAACGATTGGCGCGGCACCCGCGGCTTGAAAGCCCAGCATTTTCGGTAAGGTCGCGGATTTGTTTTTTTGCCTGTATTCGCTATAACCTTTCCAATACGCCGTAATATTCCCGGCGTTTCCAACGGGAATCGCGTGAAAATCCGGGGCATCGCCTAAAAAGTCGCAAACTTCAAAAGCAGCCGTTTTTTGTCCTTCAATACGAAACGGATTAATTGAATTGACCAGGGCGATGGGATACTTCGCCGTAATTTCTTTAACCAAATTCAAGGCGTCGTCAAAATTTCCGGCAATCGCAATCACAAGCGCGTTGTGAATCATGGCCTGCGCGAGCTTCCCCAGCGCGATATTTCCGTCGGGAATGAGGACAATGCATTTGATTTTGCATCGGGCGGCGTAAGCGGCGGCCGAGGCCGAGGTATTTCCGGTTGAAGCGCACATGACCGCGGTCGCGCCGGATTCCTTTGCTTTGGAAATTGCAAGCGTCATTCCCCTGTCCTTAAACGATCCCGTCGGATTGAGCCCTTCGTATTTCAAATAGACTTCCAGCCCCATCAGGGCCGAAAGATGCGTTGACTGAATCAGGGGCGTATTTCCCTCATTTAAACTGACGATAGGTGTTTTGCCCGTGACGGGAAGAAATTCTTTGTAATGACGGATAATTCCCTGCCAGCCCATTTATAATCTCTCCATGCGGATAGCAACAGGTTCACTTTTAACAATAGAAAGCCTTTTAATGTTATCCAAGGCTAAGCGCAACATGCGCTCTTTGGCGTAATGTGTCAGCATGACGATGGGAACGTTTGAGCGATAGCGCTCCTTTTGGGTCACCGAGGCGATGCTGATGCCGTATTTCCCCAAGATGCCGGCGATTTTTGCCAAAACTCCGGGCTGATCGGCAACTGTAAAACGGATATAAAATTTTGTTTCAATCTGATCAATTTTACGAAGTTTAATTGTTGAGATTTCCTTGGATAAAGTTGCGCTGCGCGCTTTCGATTCGCCTTCGCTTTTTGAAGCGAGATTAATTAAATCGCTCACCACCCCCGCGGCGGCAGTCATCTGCCCCGCCCCCTGGCCGTAAAGAAGGATATCTCCGACGGGATCTGTGTTAAGAAAGATCGCGTTGAAAATTCCGTTAACGGAGGCCAGCGGATGGTTTTTGTGGATCAGTGTCGGGTGAACGCGAACCTCAAGGGCGTTGTTCACGCGCTTGGCGATGGCTAAGAGTTTAATCACGCGGTTTAAACTTTGCGCGTGTTCAATGTCGGCGCTGGAAATGTTTTCGATTCCCTCAACATAGATATCGCTTAATTTGACAAACTTTCCGATGGAAAGAAAAACTAAAATCGCGAGTTTGTGCGCGGAATCCATGCCGCTAATATCAAGGGTTGGGTTGCTTTCGGCAAAGCCGCGGCGCTGCGCTTCCTCCAAAGCATGGGCGAAGGTGCAGTCGCTTTTGGCCATCTCGCTTAAAATAAAATTCGATGTGCCGTTGATGATGCCGTAGAGGCCGTTGAATTTATTTCCCGCCAGCCCAGTGTTAATTGAATTGATGATAGGAATTCCGGCGCCGACGGTGGATTCAAAATAGATTTCCCGGTTTCGTTGACGGGCCTCGCGAAAAAGCGCCTGGCCTTTGCTTGCCAAAAGTTCTTTGTTGGCAGTCACGTAGTGTTTGCCGCTTTTAAGCGCCCCAAAGGCGATTTTTTCCGCCGGATCCATTCCGCCGATCAACTCTACGACAGCATCAATTTCCGGATCATTAATAATGTCGCGGTAATCAGTTGTTAAAATAGTTTTTTTAAGCCCCGGAGTTTTTTTATCGTGGATGCTTCGGTCACAAAGCCTTTTGATGACAAATTCCGTATTGAATTTGCGCTTAATAAAATTTCTGCGTTCCCGAAGCAATTTGACAACCCCGGAGCCGACAACGCCGTAACCGATAATCCCAATGTTTAATTTTGCCATGACGTTATTTCTCTCCCGAAATTTTTGTAAATGTTTCTACAATTTTTTTCAAAATGATTTCGGCGTCCGTGCTGAGCGGATCGAAGGACAGGCGGATTTCGTAAATCATATTTTTGATCTTTTCGCGGCATTCCAAAACAGCGCCTTCAATATAAACGGTATCTTCAATATAGGGAGTCTTAAGCTTAATCGCCATTTTTGTCGACGGTGCATAATTTTCTAACGCGATAAAAGACATCCCGCCCATGCTAACATTGTTCAGCTGTGAAACGCTATGCCTTACCTCGGGATCGCTTTTGTCATAGTAGGAGATAATGAAATGTTTCGTGATTCGGATATACCGCCTGCGTTCATCGTGCGACCATTGGTTTTCCATGGCGCTCTCCCTTTTATTAATTTATCTGGTCGGAGCGGTGAGATTTGAACTCACGACCCCTTGAACCCCATTCAAGTGCGCTAGCCCCTGCGCCACGCTCCGACAAAAATTTCTTTATTCCGCTTTCAATGCGCGATTCATTAAATCTTTCACGGCTTGAATCGGAGCCTTATTTTTATAGATGATGTTGTAGACTTCTGTTGTAATCGGCATCGCGGCTTTATATCGCTTGCTTAAAGCATAAATAGCTTTGACGGTCGTGACCCCTTCGGCAATCATGTCCGTTGCGCCGGTGATTTCTTGAATTGTTTTTCCGCTTCCCAGCGCTTCTCCGACGGAGCGATTGCGGCTTTTTTCATTAAAACAGGTTGTGACAAGATCTCCCAAGCCGCTTAGGCCAAAAAGTGTTTTACTCTTTGCCCCCATGGCGGTTGCCAGGCGTGTCATTTCGGCTAAACCGCGCGACAAAATAGCGGCCTTCGTATTTGTGCCAAACCCGAGTCCGTCACAAACGCCGCAGGCGATGGCAATGACATTTTTAATGCTTCCGCCCAGCTCAACGCCGGCGATATCCGTGCTTGTATAAATCCGAAAAGTTTCCGAATGAAACACAGCCTGCAGGGATTTCGCGATTTTGATATCGCCTGATGCAATTACCGCCGTCGAGGGGATCCCCAGTGCGACCTCGCGCGCGATAGTTGGCCCGGAAAGAACAGCCAGCCTTACCCTTCCCAGCTCTTTTTTAATAATTTGGGAAACTCGTACGAGCGTTTTTTCCTCAATCCCTTTAATGACGCTTAAAACAATCTTTTTTGAAAGATCAAAGGGTTTAAGGCGGCGGATAACATTGGCGCAAAATTGCGATGGTATGGCCAATACGATTAAATCGCAGCCGTTGACCGCGGTTTCAAGATCACCGGATATGATAACATCTTGCGGGATTTTTATTCCGGGCAAGAACTTTAGATTTTCGCGCGACGCGCTGATTTCCCGGCAATACTCCGGGAACGCACCCCAAAGTGTAACATGGTAATTTTTATTTGCCAAGCAAACGGCGAGGGTTGTTCCCCATCCGCCGTCGCCGAGGATGGCGATGTTTTTAATGAATTTTTTCATTGTTTAGATATTGTAGTTGAGTTTTATCGTATCTTTTTCTTCCCGCGTGACGAAGCGCAACCCAATCTCCTGGCTGTAATCGGGATTTTCATTGACCCACACGACTTTTCCTAAAATTCCCTGTTGAAGAATAACCGCGTTTTTTTCAATCTCTTCACAGCTCATCAGGGCGTCTTTATCGAGCTTCAGCCACAAAATACATCCGATCGGGATTTTTTCCGTAACCGTGCAGCGGATTCCGCCCGGGCTGACATCTTGCGTGTAACCTGCCATCAGTGCGGAAATTGTTTCTTCTTTGCAGATTTTGTAAACAAGCGGCGTTTGGCATGTGATGCGAACCGTTGTCCGCTTATCGACCGCGTGTGCGTCGTAGCTGTCCATAATTCTCTGATAATGTTATGGTTGCATAGTTTAAAACCATCTGCAAACGCGCTGAAATTACTGCCCTATTATATACGATAAGCAATTGCATTCAAGCCAAAAATACGAAAGAGAAGGCCGATTGTCAGAATATTTTTGCGCTGGTTTAGCAATCGTGGGTTATGTGACGCAATTTATGAAGGGTTGTTGAGGGCGACTTTGTAGAGGGAAAAGCTGTCGTTTTCGTAAACGGCCGTGTAAAGCTTGGACTGTTCATTGCGCGGGGCGTAATAGCGCATAAATACGATATAGTTGGCCTTGTATTTAAATATCCCTTTGAGCACGGCTGGCTGGATATCTCCTTCCCGGACAACTTTAAAATCCCAAATGTCCCGGATGCGCTTGAGCCATTCAACGCCGGCATTGTAATCAAACCCCACGATTCCGCAATCCCGATAGCAGCAGACAAGGGTTCGCTCAGAATTCACCCGGAATCCCCCCATTTCCGTATCGTTGGGGGCGAGGATTACGGCATTTTTGGGTGTGTTGATTTGTACATAATGCTGCATATCTTCCCAATCACGTTGGAGTTTCCAAAACCCTCCTCCCGCGGACTCGGTGCGCATTCGTTTGATGTGATAGCTGCATTGAAAGACAAGAAGAATGGCCACCGGCAGAATGATAAAAGATCGTTTGAGCCATGCGTGCCGTTGAAAAATGCGGACAATGATATAGCAAATGCTGGCGGTCGATAAAATAATAACTGCCGCAAGCTTTGCTTTTTCCTCGGGAGATGTTGTCACAACTTTCCATGCCTCAAAAATGCAGACGGAGAAAATGGCGGCCGTTCCCACTCGTTGAATCGCTTTTGAAAAAGTGCTTTTCGGTATTTGATTAAGCCAGAGCAAAAGCGCAAGAGAGCCGATCGTGAGTATCCCGAGCGCATCGCTGAGAATGACCGATTCAAAAAGAAGGATGGCTCCAAAGCTAAAAAGAGCGCTTTTTGTGTCTAGGATTTTGATGATGAAGAATGTTGTGTAGCTCGACAGAAAGAAAAACAGATATTGCGTATTGCGGACAAGATTAAGGTCCAGGACAAGCCGCGTCGGCTTTATGTAGGTAAAAATGTAGGAAACAGCCATGAGAAAAAATGCCGCAAAGAAAATCGCGTGCACTTTTTTGTCTTTGCGAAATGTTTCGTTGTGCCATGCGTTGAGGGCGTAGAGGGCGATCAACAGCAGATATTCTTGGGCGACGCTGAACCAAAGCGTTAGATGCGTTAAGGCGTGCTGAAAAGTGACGCCGAAGAAAATAAAATTTTGAAAACAGGCGATTCTATAAAGCGATATCCAATCAATCGGCGAATCGGCGGGTTTGGCAAGGTAAAGCGGAATATTTTTTTTCACCATCCAGAAAATGATCGGCGAGATAAAAAGAAGAAAAGATAGAAACGACTTAATCACCTCCCTCCCGCCGTGCTTTTTCCAGAAGATTGTCAGATACGAAAACATATAAAAGGCGGGAAGAATACTGTAGAGGAAATGAAAGTTGGCGGCGGCCCCCAAAATGGCGGACGCCACAACAAAACGTTCTTTATAAAAAAAGTACAGCCCGGCGACGACAAAAGGCATCGCGAATTCCTGGTGAGAAAATGTTCGGTAATGCAGCTCGGAGGTGCGGCCGAATGTCATAAAGGCAAGGCAGCAGATAAACGCGATGGATTTTTGTTTTGTGATGTGAAACCAAATTTTGTAGACCCAGAAAAAGAGGAAATATTTTGAAATCAGGTAGAGAGTCAGATACGCGGCCGGGATTTGCTTGACACTGATAACGCGCGCCAAAAGCGGGTAAAAATAGCTGCAGAAATTTGACTTCAGGCTTTGAACGTAATAATCGTTGAGGTAAAGCGTCGGATCAATGAGGGATTTAAGAAGAGGAATTTCAAGATGCTGGTCGTCCCAGTTGTATTTGTACCCTTTAATCGCCAGGAAAATCAGGAAAAGAAGAAGCGTTTGAAACCAGTCGGACCGCAGCCATTTGGGGAATCTATCTTTGAATGACATGAGAGGTTTTAATGAAGGCTAATTTGATATGACAGTGTGATGCAACATCAGCAAAGAAATGGAGCGAGAGAAGGGAATCGAACCCTCGCTACCAGCTTGGAAGGCTGGAGTTCTACCACTGAACTACTCTCGCACGAAAGCTTTTTTAAAATTTATGACGAGCCGCCATTCGCTTTTAGCAAATGGTGGGCAGAGAAGGATTCGAACCTCCGAAGCGCAAGCGCAACAGATTTACAGTCTGTTCTCGTTGACCACTTGAGTATCTGCCCTTTTATCTAGCGTTTAGCGTTTAGCGTATAGCGAATAGCCATTGTCTTGGCTAAACGCTACCCGCTATACGCTAAATCAAGCTGGCGAGAGGAATTGAACCCCCGACCCACGGTTTACAAAACCGTTGCTCTACCAACTGAGCTACGCCAGCAATTACTTTTGCGGCTACTCTACCAATCCCGACGTATTCTATATTCAAATTGTGGTAGTCGGGACCCCGACTTCAATCAAAATATTAGGAAACGTCGGGGCTGAGCTACGCCAGCAATTATATGTCAAAAATCAAAAAGATCCTAAAAGTGAGAGTGTAATATAGCAAAATTGCTTTGCAGTGTAAAGAATTTCCAAGCCGGTTTTACAAAATCAGCGAAGATTGAGGGCTATGAACCCGCCCTATTTTTTTGCCATACCCACAAACCCAGTGTCAAAATTAAAAGCGGCATCAGATAGAGAATAACGACAACGCACTTCAGTTGTTTATTTGTAAGATTTAACTTTGGCACCGCAATATCCTTCCCCGGAATTGCGATAAGATTTTCCAAATCCGACAGCCAGCTGATCGAATTAAGGATGATGGAGGAGTTGCTGTACTGGTTGATAAAGTTGTTTGTCGCAAATTCTGCGTCGGTGAAAACAATAAGTTTGGTATCGACGCTCTTTTTCTCGCTCTTTGGTTCCCAGCTGACGGTGGCAATGGTGACGGGCCCGGGGATGTCGGCATCTTTGTCGTATTTGACGTGAAGATTTTTGTCGGTTTCCGCCCAGCTATTTGCCTTGGATGATGTAAAAACCAAGGGGGCAATTTTGACAGTATTGGGGTAATTGGACGCGACAGAAATCGAGCGCGGCCGGATATAAAACGTATAATCCAGATTATTGACGATTTCTTTGTGCGCCGGATAGTTTCGGGTGGCCGGACATCCGACGTCATCGCCAACATGGTTTTCTAAGTCAACGGCGACATTGTCGTCCACATGGATACCCCAGCGGTTGAGGATGCGATTGAGAGGCGGATTTTTGAGCTTATCGGATTCTGAAAGCGGATGCTCTTTATCGGAAACAGGAAATGATTCGATCAAAAATAAGGCCTTCCCCCCTTTTTCAAGGTATTGCTGAATCAGGTTCTCATCTTCAATGGGTAATTGATTTTTGGCTCCCGCGATGACCAAAACATTGCAATCGTCGGGGATTTGTTTGGCGCCGGCAAGAAAAAGAGTTTGTGTTTGGCTATTGCTGTTTTCAAGGAGGCTTTGCAAAACACTGTAACCGTTTGGGCCTTTGTCAGCGATATCGAATTCATCGTGGCCCGTTAAAAAATAAATTTTACGCTTATCCCGCGTGACTTTGACAATGGCATTTGTCAGGGCCTCTTCCGTCAATGGCGCGTCTTTGAAGTCGATGTCTTTTCTTTCTTTGGAAGACTGGACAATGGCTTTCTTTTCGTCTCCCGTGATTTTGCTTCCAAATTGGGCGGCGTAGCCCAATTGAACGAGCGGGTCAACAATTTCCGTTTGGATGCGCCCAGCGGAAAAGCGTTCATACTCGCGCAAAAGGTCGGCGAGATAATTCGGCGCGATTCCGACATAAAAAATCGTCATTTTAATATCGTCGGCCAGTGTTTGAAGAATTTGGGTTGTTTGGTGTGTTAGCGTGTGTGTCTTAAGTTTTGTGACGTCAAGCCGCAAAGGATGTTTGATGGAGAGATAGTTTATGGCGATGAGGAAAAGAAAAGCGATGGCGGTTAAGTATATCGGCAGAGCGGAAAATGGTTCGGCCGTTGATTTGCGGGAGAATAAATTGATAAGCGCGGTTCGATAGAGAAAAGCGGATAGTAAAAGGCATAAAAATCCGACGGCCAAAAAAGCCCAAAAGACAATAGTTGAACTTACTTGAATGTATCTAAGGGCGACGGCTAAAAAGATAAGCCACGCGCCGCAGATTAAAGATGGGAAGGAAAATCTTTTCAATTCGGGTGTTTTCATCGGCGGATACGCGAAATGTTTAGTTGGGTCACCAGCAGGCAAAAGGCAGCCACCGAAAGATAATAAACAACATCGGAGCTGATGATGAGCCCGCTTGTAAAATTTTCCGTTCGGCTCAAAAATCCGATATTTTCCAAGAGGATGCGCCAGGGCGTATCCACATGCTTAAGGGCGCTGGGTAAGAAATACAGGAAAAGCAAAATAACATAGGATGTGATGGCCGCGATAATTTGACTCTTTGTCCATGACGATGCCATGGTGCCGACGGCGACAAAAAGCATCCCTTCCAGTAAAATTCCAAAATAACCCGTGGCCACCTGTCCGCGATCGGGCTGGCTGAAAAATTCAACGATGAGATAGTGGGGAATGGTCAGGCTGACGATAACGGCAAAAAATATAAGACTGCCAAGGTATTTTCCAAGAATGATTTCGGAAATCTTAACGGGGCACGTGAGCAGAAATTCCATGCTTCCCGACCGCTTTTCTTCGGCAAAGAGCCGCATGGTTAAAATGGGGACAATGAAGAGAAATAGAAATTCCATGAGTTTAAACATGTCGCGCAAACTCGCCTCGCGGTTTTGATCGATGATAACGAAAAAGAAAACATTAAATGTGACTGTTGTAATGAAAAGGATGATGTAGGCCGTCGGAGATTTAAAATAGGAGTTCAGCTCTTTTATTGTAATGGCAAGAATTTTTTTCATGCAAATTCCGTTGGCGGCGCCGTAAGCTTAAGGAATGTTTCTTCTAATGTCGATTGCGATGTTGAGAGCAGATGGCCAAGCGCGTCGTCGGCGGCGATTTCGCCGTTTCTAAGGATAATCACGCGCTTGGCCATCTGCTCAATTTCCGAAAGAATATGCGTGCTAAGGATGACGGTGCGTTTGTATTCCAGATTTTTAATCAGACGGCGGATTTGAATAATTTGTAAGGGGTCAAGGCCGTTGGTTGGCTCATCCAAAATAAGCACCTCGGGGTCGGCGATAATGGCTTGAGCAATTCCGACTCTTTGCTTAAAGCCTTTTGAAAGCGTTGCAATCGGCGCATTTTTGACTTCTTTAAGAAAACATTCTTCCAGCGCTTTGTCAATCTGCCGGCGTATCAGCCATGGCGCGACGCCTTTAAGCTCGGCAGAAAATTTCAAGAAATTATTGACCGTCATGTCAACGTAAAGCGCGGGAGTTTCCGGCAAGTAGCCGATCTTTTTTTTAGCAAAAATAGATTCCGCAGGAAGCTTATGCCCTGCCACGGTTGCCGTGCCTATGGTCGCGGGAATATAAGAGGTTAATATCCGCATCAGCGTTGTTTTTCCGGCTCCGTTTGGGCCCAAAAATCCGACAATCTCCCCTTGCGCAATTTCAAAGGAAATATTCTTTAGGGCGGGCTTTGAATCGAAATATTTAGATATGTTCTGGACGGAAATCATAGGCATGCCTTTTAAAAATCGTTTTAGTCTATCACGTGAAAATTTAAAAGTCTATAGCCCAAATGTTGGAATTTTGGTTTCGCTTTACAAATTTTTATGATAATCTAAAAACCTCAAAGCGCAACTGTCGAAATTATTTTTTAATAGAGTTACGGAGGCACATCATGAAAAAAATCGGAATTATGACAAGCGGCGGTGATTGTGGAGGGTTAAATGCCGTTATTAAAGGCGCTGCTCAAATGGCTTTAGCGCAAGGCCTGACTTGCGTTATTATCCCGAATGGTTACGCCGGGCTTTATAACCTCGTTGATTTTGATTCCCTTGTTGAATTAACGCCGCAGCGTTTGGATGCGATTGACGCCAATTTAGCCGGGTCTGAGGCCGGCCATTCGCGGGTGAAGGTTAAGAAAATCGACGACGCGGCAAAATATGAACGCATTAAAAGCGGCCTGAAGAAATTCGGCATTGACGGGCTTGTGATCAGCGGAGGCGATGATACAGGAAGCGTCATGGTGGATTTGGCCGGCCAGGGTATCAAATGCGTCCACGCGCCAAAAACCATGGATTTGGATTTACAGACTTATTCGGTCGGCGGCGATTCGACAATCAGCCGCATCGCGACATTCGCGGAAGAATTAAAAACAACATTTAGAACTCACCGCCGGATTTTGGCGCTTGAGGTTTTTGGCCGCTACGCCGGCCATACGGCGTTTCGCGGCGGTATCGCGGCGGAGGCCGATGCGATTCTTATTCCTGAAATTCCGGTGGATTTTGATGTGCTTTATACGCACGCGAAGCATCGCTATTTCAACCGCCTCGCGCAAAGCGATGTTAAAGGCGGAACGTACCTTGTTGTTGTTGCCGAGGGATTAAAAGATGCCACCGGTGTTGAAATTGTTGACGAAGCCGCGGGTGTCGATGCCTTTGGCCATAAGCGTTTGGCGGGAGCCGGAAATTATGTTTGCCAGCAGTTGAGTAAACGTTTTAAAAATGACCCATCGGTTGCTGATTTAATGAAGCAGGCAAAAATGTATGTGAAAGGTATTTATGAAACCCCCGAAGTCCGCGGTGTGACTCCCGGCCACTTGGTTCGCTGCGGCCACTCCTCTCCCTATGATGTTTCCTTTGGAAAAGAAGCCGGCGCGGCCGCGGTTTTGCTTCTCTTAAATGGGTTAAGCGGCGTTACGGTTGCCGGCGTCAACGGCCAGCAGATCCGTTACCTCGACACCTCTTCGGCGATTAAACAGCGGCATGTGGACTTAAACCTCGTTGCTTTTTATGAAAGCCTCGGTATTTGTTTTGGGCGAAAACCGGAGAAAATCCAGCCGGACTTTGTCAAGGTCGAAGGAACCATTGAGCGGCATCTATAATATCTTTCATAGGTATTCTACGGCGATCTTACCTTCTTTGTTACCGCGGTTTAAATCTCCCTGCAGGCATCCCTCGTATTTGCGGATCCAGCCATGATGAAAAAATTCATCCATAATAAAGAGAGCTGTTTGTTTTTGTTTCTTATTGCAATTGAGTTTTCAGTATTTCTTTATCTGGCTTTGTGCCATCGGATCGTCGGGCATGACGGGCTTCAATATTTTCAACTGCAGTACTATTTTCTTAACAGCGCGGTGGTTGACGGGGTGATTCCCCAATGGATGCCGCATCTGATGCATGGCATGATCGCCAACTGGTGGTATGCCTCGCAGGCGGGGCTGCTTCAAAATGTTTTGGTTTGCGTTGGGCCCTTGCTGAAATCATTCGATTTTCTCGGAATATTTTACGGCGGGCTTTTTATCGATGAGCTTTTGCTGCTTGTCGGTGTTTGGTTATTGGCAAGGCGCTTTTTCGAATCTTCACTAACGGTTTTTTTTGTCGCTGCAGCCGTTATGGGTTCCTGTATTTGGATGACGCAGCCGTTTTTTAATTTTCATTTTTATTACGCCCTCCCTCTCATCCTTTACTTTTTACACCGCTTTTTGGACACGCTACGGGGCCGCTATCTTTTTCTTTCGGGAAATCTGCTTGTGATGCAGAATTTGGGAGGGCCTGTTTATCTTATTACGATTACAACACTTGTTGTTTTTCTTTACGTTCTTTTTTACGCGATTTTTAATTGGAAATTCTTCTGCGCCCAAATCCGCAGCCTGAAGGTTAGTGCCGCGTTCATTGTATGCCTTGGCGCGGGAATCTTCTCGCTTATGTTGCTTTATCTGCTTTTGTCCGTCGGAACTCACGAGATTGTTAGCTATGATTTTGGTCGGGATATCAAAGGGCGGACAACGCTACCTGAATTTTTAAGTTATGGGAGAAACTTGGGCGCGGGTAAATGGCTTGAGGCTTTTACGGGCGTTTCTCCGGCGATGGATTACACGTTATATTTCGGTTTTTTAAGCGCGGTCTTTCTTATTCTCGGCTTGAGATTTCTTTTAACGCGGAGATATATTCATGTCACCTGCCTTGTCGTGACGCTGATTTTATTTAGCGCGGGAAGCTTTGTTTCCGTTGCCGCTTACCATGTTTGGCCAATGATGAAGTTTTACCGTCATTTAGCCTTGATCTCCCCTATCATTAAGCTTTTTTTGTGTTTCCTGGCCGGAGTCGGTTTTGAATCTTTTTATGATCGCCTGCGACATCAAAAGATTTTTACCGGCGCCGAGATTGGCGCCTCGGCGGCGCTGATGCTCGCTTTCATGTTGTTTTCAATTGTTTTGTTTAATTCAGGGTTAAATTACGCTAACGCGACAGCGCTGATTGAAAGAATCTTCTCGCAGCCGGTGGTTCATTTAAAAGATGGTGTTCTGCTCTATCGGCCGGGCCTTCCTTTGTTTAATCGCGCTTTTGAAAATCCGTTTCTGGGGATGCAATTTGTGCGAACAGCAAGCGTTGCCCTTTTTTCGTCCGTTATTTTTTCCTTCCCGCTTTTCTCCCGAAGAAAGAGGGCACATTATTACTTTGTCGCGCTCGTGCTCATTTTTCACTTGCTTGACCTTTATAGCTACAAGTTTATGAACGCGGCGCTGCGCACGGTTCCCGCGGCGCAGGAGCTTCTTCCTTTCATGAAGTTTCGTGATATCCCTTTTCAAAAACGGCGCCAGAAGGAATTTTACGCCGACGAGATGAATCAACCCCAGATGGGCGCCGGGCACGAAGATTTTACGGCGGGATCGCGCCGCCGGCAAAGCTGGTGGAAACCTACCGCGGATGAGGCAATAAGAAATTTTATTCTTCAGCAAAAACGTTTAGGGTCGCAGCTTTATGCCATGAATAACCTGTTTTTCTTGAAAGATGAAATAGGAAGCGCCTACCGTGTTGATTTTTGGCTCTTGCCCATCGACCGGCTGATGAAAGCTTATTGGGGGCAACCGCTTGATGATGAAAGGATAGCACCGGCCGGATTGGCGCCGTTTATACGTTTGGATTTTCCGCTCTCGCATCCCGCGGTTTCCAAGTTGGTCGGCCTGACGGAAGATAAGCTGCAGTTTTTTTCTGACGCCCGTATGGTCGAAAATGACGAGCAGGTGGTAGCGCGCATCACTGACAAGTCCTATAGTGGAGATAATCTGTTTATTGAGGGGCCGTTAGATAAAAAGGATGTTGAGCAGAAAAATATCGATATGAAGGATTCGCCGCAAAACAGCACGCGGGAAAATTTTTCGTATCAGATTCAGAAGTTTGATGTCAATCATCTTTGGGTTACGGTTCAGGCGTCAGATGATAAAAAAAGTTGGCTTTCTTACAGCGACGTGTGGCATCCCTTTTGGAAAGCGACGGTGAACGGCAAGGCAAAACCTGTTTTCCGCGCGAATTTAGCGTATAAGGCCGTTGAGCTGGAGCCGGGAGAAAATAGGGTTCACTTTTATTTTCACTCGCCTCTAATATCATTTGCACATTATTTCTTCGCAATCAATTCTCTCTTATGGCTGGGGATCATTTTCGCGTTGGCTGGGCAATTGCTTTTTAAAAAGAGTGCGGATGAAGCCTTGGAAGGAAAAATTTCTAGCGGACGGTAAGATTTGCCAAAAACGCCGTGCTCGTATCTTTTTGTGCGGTTTGCGATGGCGCTGATTCTAAGAGATTTGCCCAGCGTTTGGCGGTTTCGTTAATCAATTTCACTTCCAGAGAATACCGGCCTTGCGCGAGGCGAGGCAATGTGAGCCAATAGCGTTCCTTTATCAAATCCCCCATTCTCCACGTCGGTGTTGGATAAATAGTATATCCGATTCGGTGCGCCTGCCCGTTGATGATAGCATCTTCTTTTTTCAAAATAAAAACTACAAAGTAGTGATCCGCCATATCTGTAAGTGGTTTCCAATAAAATGTCAGCGGAACAACGCAATGCTCGCCTTGGGCATCGCAGGATTTTTCTTGATCATCAAAAAGAAACTCAAATTTTTTGTCAACTATGGTTGCGCGCGTATCAGGCGAAAAATCTATCGGCGAAATCGTTTTCTCAATCAACAGGAAATTGTTTTCTTGCGTACCCCGCTTTAAAAGCACCAAATCCCCCGCTGCTGATACTATCGACCATTTTCCGGACGACATAAAATTTTCAATAAACGAGGCGGTTGTTTTTGTGTCGTTGTGAAGCTCACTGTTCAGCCAGGGGTCGTTAAAATCAATTAAAGCCCAGCGGACATCATCGGGCAATTCAAAAGATTTTTTGACATAGAGCTCGCTATGCTTGATTTTTGAGGGGTCCTGATAGTATTGGTTATAAATTTTGTGAAATGAATACAAAGATTCTCGCCGGGAAAGATCCGCTAAGAAGTCGAATGTGGCAACAACCGGCGCGTTGTTAGGTATTTGTTTTATCAGGTTCCACCTTAAAAATGTCAGATTGTCGTTGTGGTAGTTGAGCCGTGTTAAAAAGTCATGGGAGTAGGATAGTGCGCTTAGAAGACACAAAAGCGAGACAAAGGAAAACACGGCGCGCGCGATCAGCGGCCGGAACCTTTTTCGCAAAAGCGCAAAAGACTGAAGAGACGCGAGAAATATAAAGGGAACAATGCTGCTGGCGTAATGATAAAAAATACTGTGTTCGGGCGCGTGCGCCGACAAAAGATGCTGAAAAAGAAGCGGAAGCGCGGGAAAAAGAAACGGCAGGCCCAAAAGAGTCAAAATCAAAAGCGGCCCAAACAATTCTGTAATAAATTTAATATTTTCAGGAGGGGTGAGTATTTTTAAAGTCGTTAAAGGATGCGTAAAAATATTTCGGATGATTTCCGGCAGGCTGCCGCCCAACTGCTCATAACGGACGGTGAACGCATGCCCTTCCAAGCCTCGGAAGTGCGGTATGACAACGAAAGACATAGCAAGAAAATAAACTCCACCGATCATTAAGGGGATTATCCCCCACCGGATTCGGCTGCGCTCTTTTGAAAATAGCCCCAGAATTCCAAAAAAAGAAAGAACCAGGGCCATATTTTCCTTAATGAGAATCAAAAGCAAGGCGTTTATCATAAATGGCGCCAATTTTTTTTCCCCATAAGAATAAAACATGAGGAAAATAAAAATTGGCGCCAGCCCCTCGACGTTGAATTCATAAAGAATGCTGAAGACATTCCCGGGGAAAATCAAATACAAAAACATAAAAGTCAGCGCCCACGCGGCGCCGATACTTTTTTTTGCCATGATGTAAAGAATAAAAGCGCTGAGAAGGTAAGCGATAATTTTAAGGAGAACTAAAGTTAAAGGGTGCGGGAACAGGGCAAAGACAGGCGCGATCAAAAGCGTGATAAAGTAGGAGTGATCGCCGAAGAAATTGATTCCAACCAGCGAAACAAATTGTGAGCCATGCGTAAGGCTCCACATGGCCTGGGAAAAAAACGCCAAGTCCCAGTCGTAATAGCCAAAATGAAAATACTTGTAGCTAACCGCCCAAATCCAAAGGATGAAAAAGACCGTGCCAATGATGGCGGCTGCCACGTCATTCTTGTCTTGTCGTAATCTGCGAATTTTTTTTAAAAAGCCGAGCATTAAACAAAACCCCCTTGGCGCTACCGTTTAAAAGAGTTATTTTAATTATACGGCTTCCAAGGGGGTTTCAAAAACTGTTTTTAAGTTAATTGCGATATGCCGCGTTGTCCGCGCACTCCTTATTTAAAATTTTACTTTTGCCCCGATTGTGAAATTTCTCCCAGGTTGAGGGTAAAAGTTTTTTGCCTTTACGGAAGTATTAACAGACATTGGGATGCAGTCTTCTTAAAATCTCAGGTTCATCCCGACATTAAAATTCTGCTCAGGCGCAGGATAGTAATCTTTAAGATTGGATCCAGGGGTTGAGCTTTTAACGACGTATGTTGAGTACTTCTGATCAAAAAGATTATTAATACCCGCGTAAATTTCCAAAGAATGGATTTTATAAGCAAGTTTTAAGTCAACAACGGTGTATGGCTTAACACGCGCCGTTTCATTTCTTGTGTCATTAATCGCAAAACGCGACCCAACATAACGGCTAACGAGAGACGCATTATAATTTCCCAAGAAGCCGATATTAATCCCCCCACTTGCTTCTTGCCTGGGAACCATGGGAATATATTTGTCATCGTATGTCCCACCGTTAAATTTAGGCTCTTGGTAGGTGTAATTTGTGAAAAGATCAAGCCTGTCCAGGGCGCTGCTTTGTAAAAGAGTTAGAAGATTAGTTGTTTGCCCGACCTCGACTCCAACGCGCCTGGTTTTGTCATAATTGTTATTTGTCCCAAAGGCCACAGTATAAGGGTCAAAGAAAATCTCATTTCTTATATCAATCCAATATGGAGTAACATTTAGAACGGTGATATCGTTTAGGTTGTGCTTGATTCCCGCCTCATATTGAATTCCAGTTTGTTGCTTGAGATTCGTATTAAGCCCTGAAAAAGTGCTGTACCACTCATCGGTGGCAAGGAAGCGAAAAGTTTGTTGAGCGCTTAAATGTACATTAGAGCCTTTCGCGTATTCATATTTGCATCCGACCGTGGATACTGACTCTGCAGGATTTTTTTGCTGGTATGTGAGTGGAGCGTTACGTTGGTCGAAAGTATAGTAAGCTTTTTGGTAGCGTGTCCCAGCGTTAATAAACATTTTTGGGAACAATTCATATTCGCTGTAGAGATATGCTCCGACTTCATCCTTGGAAATGGTCAGGTCATCAGAACTCTGGCTGATTCCGGCACCGCTTCCTAGAATGTCATTTGTCGTAGTGTAGTAATCAAGGCCTGTCACAAAATTAAATTCGCGGTTAAAGAGCGCTTGATTAAAAACGTATTTTCCCGTTAAGCCAAAGGTGTCAATGGAATATCTTGTCGCTGTTGCGCCCGAGGAGCCGTAATCAAACCAGGCGTAGCTATCTTTGTTTCGGTAAGAAAAATCGACCAAAAAATTTCCCCATTCTAAATCTTGCGGCCATGGCTTTATATCAAATCCAAGCTTGATATACCGATCTTTGGAAGAGGCAAAGTCATCCGGGTTCGCAGTTCCGCGGCGGCCAAGATTTTTTAATTCTGTCGCATCATTCAGCCCTCCGGGCAAACGGTAATCATCTTTATGCCACCCTGTCGATAAATCGATGGAAAGCTTATCGTAAAGATTATAATCAAACCGCGCGTTGAAATCTTTCGAAAGATAGTCGCTATTTTCGCGGTAGCCGCCGGTGTTGTAATATTTGGAGTAAACGTAGTAGGCCAAATCTTTTTTTGACCCAGAAAATTCAACATCTTGCTGTGTTGTGTTGTAGCTTGCGTAAGAAACGCCAGCTTTGCCAGACATCTTTCCCTTTCCTTTTTTAGTGATGATGTTGACGACCCCCCCAACGGCGTTATCACCGTACAAAACCGATCCAGCTCCTCTTAAGATTTCGATACGCTCAATTGATTCGATCGGAATTTGCAGCAGATCCGGACCGGAGATATCAATGGAATTGACTTTTCGGTCATTGACGAGAATAAGGACGTTGCTGACGGCGGTGTCGCCAAAGCCGCGAATGTCAAGTTTTGCTGTTTTGTTAATGCTGGTATCAGACACATGAATCCCTAACTCCTCTTTTAGAAGATCAACTATATTTCTAGCATTTGAGGTTTCAATACGCTTTTTACTGATAACGGTGACATTGCCGGCGACTTTATAATCATGCTGGGCCATGCGGCTGGAGGTGACGACTATTTTTTCTAAGGCAACGTCATCGTTGGCATACAGCGCAGGCGCCATCACTGTTAGTAGTGCAAAAATGATTTGTAAGAATACTTTTCTCATTTCTCTCTCCTATTTTATAGTTGCTTGATTAACCCTCTATTGATTTCGCCTATGGCAAAATCAAAACATTGAGGGTTGGCCACCTTTTTCCAATGGACTCATTACGGAAAGGTGGCCAAAAAAAATCCCAGCGCCGCTGCTTTTCGCAGCGGCGCTGGGAGTGCACCCTATTTCTTAGTCCCAATATATGTGTTTTCGCTACTGTCTCGCGCAGTATTCGAAAAAAACATGAACTACTTAGGCAGGTCTTCTGACTTTCCCTTTTTGGCTTGCCTTCCCATCCTTTTAAGGACAGTGACAAAAACTCACCAAAAACCAACTTCGGGATCACAGCGGCGGGACCGCGTCCGACTCTCCGCCTTGCGGCGGCGCCACGGACTTCCCCTTTATTCCTTTTATTCTTACAAGGAGCCTATGTAGATTTTTTTAAGCTGACAAAAGAACGCGGGCCAAGCGTGTATCTTTGACCCGATAAGCGATAAATTCGTATGTGCCAAATAAAATAGCGCTGAAAACAAGAGCGCTTGCAAGTGTCATTCTGAAAAATGGGATGGCCATTGTATAGCATTGGATGAAACCGTCCATCGTGAGCGGATAAAGAAAAGGCCATGAAGCGAAATTTGTAATGACAAAGAAGATAACGGCAGAGGCGAGCGTTGATCCAAAAATCATCATGGGACTTTTGCGGTTTCTTGCCCAAAGGCCAAGCGCGGCAATGAGGGCAACACTTCCCCACGTAAAGATGATGGTATTGTGAAATCCGATGAAGATATCGCTTATGACCATAAGGGCGAGAGGAAGAATGATGGCGTATCTTTTGCTGAGGTAAAAGCCGCCAAAAAGCGCGATGGCGATGACCGGATTGAAATTATATGAGTGTGTCACGAAGTGTCCGATGAGGCGTGAGGTAATTCCTAAGGCTAATAAAGCAATGGCTAACATTTTTATCCTCCCTTTTATTTGCCTTACTTTAAACACGAAGGCGGTTGATGTCAATGATTTTTTTAAAAAGAATGTATAAAGTTTAGCGATTCAAAATGACACTGGGGATTTGATCGATAATATCCGTCGCAATCATTGAAAGTTTTGACTTCTTTTGGGCGGCCAAGTCGCCTGCCTTGCCGTGTAAATACGCGCCATATTTGGCCGCATCAAAAACGGATACTCCCTGCGCTAAAAATGAGGCAATCATTCCGGTTAAGACATCGCCGCTTCCGGCGGTTGCCATGCCGGCGTTTCCGGTATGATTGACGTAGATTTTCCCGTCAGGAGATGCGACAACAGTATGATGCCCTTTTAAAAGTAAAGTGCAATTGTATTGGCGCGCGAAATTTTTTGCAACGCGGATACGATTTTTTTCGATGAATTTTTTTGCAAGGCCGGTGAGCCGGCTCATTTCACCGGCATGTGGTGTTAAAATCCTGGGTGTTTTTGTTTTCAAAAGCGAGGCCGGTTTTTTGGAGAGGATGTTGAGGGCGTCCGCGTCGATAACAAGCGGCAGGGGTGAATTTTCAATAATTTTTAAAATGAGCCGTGCGGTGCCTGGATGCGTTGAAAGTCCGGGCCCGAGCGCGAGGGCGCTAAAGATGGGCAAACTCTTTCTGATTTGCTCATAAGCGGCTAAAGAAAGAGTTTGCCCCGTTGTTTCCCTTAAGGGAAATGTCATGATGACCGGGGAAATTTTCTTTTGAGCAACAGCGTTTAGGCTTTTGGGAATGCCGAGGGTTGTAAGGCCGGCGCCGGCGCGCATCGAAGCCAACGCGCACAGCGCGCCGGCGCCCATCATATTCGCCGATCCCGCCAAGATAAGAACATGGCCGAAATCGTTTTTGTGAGCCCTTGGATTATTTCGTAATAACGGCGCTGGCAACCGCATAAGTTTGCGTGTGTGATATGGAAATAAAAATTTTATGCTTGAATTTCTTATCTTTATAGATGCAGATGGGCCGGCCGTGTTTGTCGTGGGAAATCTCCATGTCTTTCCAGCTGACATGGCGGTTATCGCCGATGGCTTTTAAAATGGCTTCTTTGGCGGCAAAGCGCGCGGCAAAATGCTGGTTGGGATGACGATTCTTCTTCGCGTAGGCAATCTCGTTTGGCGTGAAAACGTGGGTTAAGAATCCGTCTCCCCATTTTTTAATGGATTTGGCGATGCGCTCAACTTCAATGATATCGATGCCTGTTCCCAAGATCATAGGATTTATTTCTTAATGAGCTGATTCATTTGACCAACGGCGGCAGTTAAACCGACAAAAACGGCATGAGAAATAATCGCGTGGCCGATGTTGAGCTCCTCGATTCCGGGAATCCGCGCAACAGCTTTTGTGTTTTTGTAATTGAGTCCATGGCCGGCGTTGACAATGAGCCCTAAACTTTTCGCGTATCGCGCGCAGTCACTCAGCTTTTTTAATTCGCGCTCCAAAGATTTCTTTGATGTTGCGCGCGCGTAAATTCCCGTGTGAAGCTCGATGGCGCGCGCGCCGACTTTCTTTGATTCCGCGATTTGTTTTTTGTCGGGATCGACAAAGAGGCTTACAGCAATTCTTTTCTTCTCAAATCGCCGGATAATAGATTTAATACGTGAAGAATATTTAATAACATCAAGCCCCCCTTCGGTTGTGATTTCCTGGCGGCGCTCCGGAACAAAGGTCGCCTGGTCAGGCTTAACGGCAAGGGCGATATCGACGATTTCCTTATTAATGGACATCTCGAGGTTAAAACGCGTTTTGACGATTCGGCGCAGCCGTTTGATATCCGCGTCGTTGATGTGCCGCCTGTCTTCGCGAAGGTGCGCGACGATGCTATCCGCCCCCGCCCTTTCGCATATCTGGGCGGCATAAACTGGGTCAGGCTCAAATTCACGCCGGGCCTGACGCAGGGTTGCCACATGGTCAACATTAACGCCGAGTTTAGGCATGAGATTTTACGGTAGAGATTTCATCAAGGCGCTGTTGACATAGACCCATGTGATGATGGCCAATGCCAGCGCAAGGATTTTGAGAGACAGATTATTTGTCAGCCAGTTTTGCATCGGTTTTTCTTCGTTTTGTTTTTTCCGGAATCAAAAAACTTTTGAGCGCGGCCGCAAATTGTTTGCGCCCGGAAACCGGGATAAATTTTCCATCGACGACAATCAAGGCCTCCGCGTTTTCTTCGGAAACCATAATCACAACGCTGTCGGTTTGCTCGCTTAATCCCAATGCGGCGCGGTGGCGTGTGCCGGTTGTTTTACTGACGGAGGGATTTTCCGACAAGGGAAACAAACACGCCGCGGAGGCGATGCGCTCCCCTTTGATGATAACGCCGCCATCGTGAATGGGAGATGTGGGGTCAAAGATGCTTTGCAAAAGTTCCTCGGTGACTTTACTGTCAATTAAAATGCCGCTTTCGATGTAGAGGTTAAGCGGTGTTTTTCGTTCAATGGCGATCAGGCATCCGATTTTTTTATTGGCCAATTTATAGGTAAGTGAGGCAATCTGCTCGATAATGGCGGCAACCTCGGATTCCGCCAAGGCAATGCTAAAAAGATGCTGCTGTCCCAGGCGCGCGAGCCCCTGGCGCAATTCCTGCTGGAAAATAATTAAAATCGCGATAATCGAAAGGCCGAAAAGTTTTGTCAAAAGCCAGGTGATTGTATTTAATTCCAGGATATTTGACAAAAGAAACGCGACGAGAAGATAGGCAATCCCTTTAAGAACCTGAAAGGCGCGGCTGCCTTCGAAAAAAACAAGGATACGGTAAAACGCGAACCACAGAATCGCGATTTCCAGAAAGGGTTTTAAGAGGTTTAGAATTTCATGAATCATGAAAAAGGTTGTGTGAGCGGTTGATTTGTGAAATTAAGGATGGCGTCTGTCATCTTTGCGGCATCAGCGGATGCCTTAACATCATGGACCCTTACGATGTGGGCGCCGCCGAAAATACCGGCGCAAACAGTCGCGACGCTGCCAAACGCTCGCTCGTTCACTTCGCGTCCCAGGATTTTTCCGACGAACGATTTCCTCGATGTTCCGATAAGAATGGGTTGTTTGAGGATTTCAAATTCCCGTAATCTTTTCAGGATTTCCAAGTTCTGCTCAGCCGTTTTCGCAAAGCCGATTCCCGGGTCCACAATGATTCTATCCGATTTGATTCCGGCTTCCAAGCACTTTTCGATGGATTTTCCAAGTTCCCCAATAATATCAGCAATAAGATTCTGATAGCGTGTCTTTTTTTGCATGGTTTGCGGCGTGCCGCGCATATGCATCAGCACGATTGCCGCGTTGTAACGGCGGATTATTTTTAGAGAATTTTTTGAAATTGTTATTCCTTTAATATTGTTGATGATGCTGGCGCCGTGGTCAAGGGCGCGACGCATGACGTTTTCTTTGTAAGTATCAACGGAAATGGGAATGGACACTTTTTTTGTCAGGGCGCTGAGGACCGGAATGACGCGCTTGATTTCTTCGTGTTCGCTGACGGGCGAGGCGTTAGGGCGCGTTGATTCGCCGCCTAAATCAATGATATCCGCCCCCGCTCTGATGTGGCGCAAGGCTATATTGATCGCTTTTTGTTTGTCGCGGCCAAGGCGGTGGATGGCTCCGTCATTGCTAAAGGAATCCGGCGTGAGATTAACAATCGCCATGATGCGGGTTTTGGTGCCAAGCTCAATGGAGAGATGACGCGCTTGCAGTGTGAATTTTGGACGGGAAAAATAATGTGATGAGGGCGAGAGAAATTTCTTGTTTGTCAGTTTGCGTGGTGCGCCCAGTGGCATTATTGTGACATGCTAAGCGTTGGATGGCCGGGTCCGCCTTTTGAAAGATCGGACATGGATAAAAGGACTTTTGCCTCTTCGATATCGATGACTTCCTTTTCAATTAGCCGTTTTGCCAATAGTTCAAGTTTTTCGCGGTTATCCAAAAGGAGTTTGCGGGCGCGGTCATACGCTTTATCGACAAAGGAGCGGATCTCCTCGTCAATGGCTTTTGCGGTCTCTTCGCTGTAATCTTTTTGCTCCATAAAATCGCGGCCCAAGAAAACCTGCTGATTGTGGCGGCCTAAGGTTAGGGTGCCGAGTTTATCACTCATACCGTAAACGCAAATCATTTTACGCGCCAGATCCGTGACCATTTGCAAATCGCTTTGCGCTCCGGTTGTGATTTCATTGAGACAGATTTCTTCCGCGGCCCGTCCGCCAAGGGCCAGGACAATACGGCCGACTAATTCTTTTTTGCTTAAATAATGCCGGTCTTCCGTCGGAGGCGTTAAGGTGTAGCCCCCTGCCATTCCCCGCGGGATGATGGAAACTTTACTAAAGGTATCCACTTCATCAAGCAGTATTGAAATAAGGGCGTGGCCTGCTTCATGGTAAGCGGTAATCTCTTTTTCTTTTTTGGACGTGACGCGGCTCTTTTTTTCCGGCCCCATGGTGACGCGCTCAACGGCGGCGGACAGCTCCTCCATACCGATAGATTCTTTGTTGTGCCTCGCGGCCAAAAGCGCGGCCTCATTACAGACGTTTGCCAAGTCAGCCCCGGAAAAATAAACGCTTTGACGGGCAATTATTTTTAAATCAACGTTAGCAGCGATTTTAAGATTTCTTGTGTGAACTTTTAAAATGGCTTCACGGCCAATAATATCCGGAAGTGAAACAACAATCTGACGATCGAAACGCCCGGGGCGAAGAAGTGCGGGGTCAAGGGTATCCGGACGGTTTGTCGCCGCGATGAGGATGAGTCCGTGCTGGGTATCGAATCCGTCCATTTCCACAAGAAGGGCGTTTAAGGTTTGCTCGCGCTCATCGTGCCCGCCGCCGATTCCGGAAAATCGAAGGCGCCCCACCGCATCTATTTCGTCGATAAAAATAATGGATCCTTTGCCTGAAGTTTTTCCCGCCTTGCGGCCCTGCTCGAATAAATCGCGCACGCGCGATGCGCCGACACCGACAAACATTTCAACAAAATCGGACCCGCTTAAAGAGAAAAACGGAACGCCCGCCTCCCCCGCGACAGCCTTGGCTAAAAGTGTTTTTCCCGTGCCCGGGGGCCCAACGAGCAACACCCCTTTTGGTATTTTCCCGCCGAGGCGTTGAAATTTCTTCGGGTCTTTTAAAAATTCGATAATCTCCTGGAGCTCCTCTTTGGCCTCATCGACGCCGGCGACATCTTCAAAGGTGAATTTATTTTTCTTATCGTCATTGATCTTTGCTTTGGATTTTCCAAACGACCAAATTTTATTTCCCACCTGCGCGCCGCGATAGGTCATGTACCAAATGAAGAAAATAAAAATCAGCATGGGGCCGAGTGAAAACAAAAGATTGCTCCAGAATGTTTTTGCCGGCAGAACGCTGAAATTGCTGACGTTGGCGCGGATGCTGGGCAAAAGATCCTTGTCTTCATTGGGCAGATAGACGGAGAATTTTGCCCCGTCGCTCAAGGTCCCCTGAAGAAGATTTTCCGTCATCGTGAGCTGGCGGATTTTTCCGGTTTGACTGTTGTCCTTTAGAAGCGTGTAGAATTCGCTGTAACCGATTTCTTTCGGTAAGGTAACGCTGACGTTATTCTGGTTGAGCAAAAAAAGCATGCTTACAACGAGGATAATCCAAACCCATGTGCCGTTGGATCCGTTGGGAGTTTGCTGTGCCGGCGGGATGGAAGGTTTTTTTGCGGTATAACGGTTTGCTTTGAGAGCCATTTATTTTCCTATCATTTTTGTTCACTGATTATAGCGTATTGTTTCTTTTAATCAAGAGTTTCTTACGGCTATCGAAAGGTATTTGCCTTTTTTGTGGATAAGCAATTGGCGCGGCAGGCGAAGGATGCCGTCACGGGCGGCATGAAAGATGAGATTTTCAATTCCTTCAATGTGTGAAAATGTCAGACGCCGTGTATCGCCTTGAAGTTTTGCAATAGCCAGGCGCAAAAGCATTCGCCGAAGGGATGGATGGAGTTTGGAGAATTTATCCAAAGGAAATGAGATTTCGTTGCGGGCTTTCGAATGCCGAAAAATCTTTTTGGCGGATTGCCGCGCCGCCTTCTCCAAATAATCATAGTCGGTGACTGCGGTTTCGGAAAGATGCGCCAGGGCGTTTTTCACATCCGGGTTGTATTTTCTTTCAAGAAGAGGCAAAAGCTCCAAACGGATGCGGTTTCGAAAAAAGTTTTTATTTTTATTTGTCGGATCAATGCAGAAGGCTATGTGGTTTTTTTTGAGATACTTGAGAATCTCATCTTTGGTTAGATCCCGCAAAGGGCGGACAAAATAAACTCCGTCGATTTTCCTCTTCGGCAGAATACTTCGCAGGCCATAAAGCCCTGATCCGCGTAAAATGCGCATCAGCACCGTTTCCGCCAAATCATCTTTTGTGTGGCCGAGCGCGATGGCATTCCCCTTTTGCCTCTTTGCCGTTTCGGTTAAAAAATGAAACCGTGCTTTGCGGGCGGCCTCTTCCAGCGAGGTATGTTTTTGGGTAATTGAAGCGTGCCGGGTTACAAAGGGAAGCTGAAATTTTCTGGCGAGGTTTTCAACAAAGCGTTGATCTTTTGATGCGCTTTTACGCAGGCCGTGATTGAGGTGCGCCACAGAAAGCGAGATACCAAGGGAATGTCGAAGTTTGGTGAGCGCGTGAAGCAGGAAAACAGAATCCGGGCCTCCGGAAACCGCGACAATAACGGTGTCGGCGGTTGAAAACATTCTTGAGTTTGAAATTGTCCGAAGGACTTTTTGAATGACGGTCATTTAGAATCGATTAAACCATTTTACGCCGGCATAGGCCACGATGGAAATCGCGCAGGTAAAAAGAAAAAGGACAAGGATGATTTTAGGAAAGGCCGGCATAGAAGCGGTTACTCTCCTTGAAGCCCCCGCTTTTCCCGGCGGGCCTCCTGGTAGGCCTTGCGCAGTGTATCAGCATAGGCGGTGTTGGGCGGGGCGATTTTCAGGTTGGCAAATCCCTGGCGCAAGATTTCCTCGTTAACGAATGTTCCGTCGGCTAAAAAAACATAAGCGAAGATGTAGCCGTCCGCGTCTTTATTTTCCTCATCAAATTCAAGCCGGACGCGTTTTTTTTCAAGAAGGGATTTGGCAAGCTCAAAGGCCTGTTCTTCGACAGTTGTTTCGGGATTGGTATCGTCAATAATAATTCCGTAGGAGTCGCGCACAACCTGCTTTTTCTTGGGGGCCTGTGGCGCGTTGAGGCCGATCAATTTGATTCGCCTCCCATCTTCAAGGCGGATGCTGTCGGCGCTCATCACCCGCTCGACAAGGATAAAATTTTTCTCTGCAGGCTTTTTTGTGAAGTAAGAATCCGGAGCCGGTTGTGCCATGGCAAGGTGTGCAAAGGCTGCCGACAGGATTAACGCAAAACATGGAGTAAATTGTTTCATACTTTTTTCAGTCCTGTCGTAGCAAAAGAAAATGGCGAGGGAGAGATTCGAACTCTCGACACCGCGGGTATGAGCCGCGTGCTCTGACCAACTGAGCTACCTCGCCGAAAGCTCCTGGCATTCGAGATCGCCGTTTGGGTGGTGAAACCAAATTCTATCGAAAGATCACGTAAAGTAAAGCAATGATAATTCCGACGGAAGCGATGTAGAAATCATTGAAATAAAAGAAATCTTTTACGCGCTCCCGCGGCGTGTATCGATGTTGCGTTGTCTCCTCCGTTACGTGCCCGCCTGTTTGCAAATCCACGACGGCGCTTTTTTTGAGCCGCAGAAATTGTCCGGCAATCTTGTAGGCCTGAAGCTTGCCGGTTTCCACCATATCCATGATTTTCTTTTCGGAAATGCCGAGTGTCTGCGCGGCTTCTCGGACGGAAATAAATTGGTCAGCCATAGGTTAGGGTTATTTCACTTTTTCTGTGGCAATCCAGGCGTCGATGCGGGAACGCTCAAAGCGCCAGTTGTTTCCGCTTTTCACGGCAGGAATTTTTCCTGAATTGATAAGGTCGTTGATGGCGGTTGTATCAATCTCAAGATACTTCGCGAGGCTATCAATATCCAGGAATTCATCCAGCATCTGGCAGCGGCCCTGAAAAATGGCCCCCTCGACAATATTGAGCTTGGGCGTTGTGATGTTGCCGTTGAGAACGGATGTCGGCATAAGAACCAGCATTTTTTTTGCGACAACATCCCCTTTGACTTTTCCGGAAACGATGATGTTTTCGCCGGTAATATGCGCGTCGACCGTGCCGGTTTCGCCGATGGTGAGCGTTCCCTTTGTTTCAAGGGTTCCTTCAAATTTTCCGTTGATGCGAAGATTGACGGGATCTTTAAACGAAAGGCTCCCCTGCATGTTGGCGGTTATCTCGATTGTTTTGTCGCCGGTATCTTTTTTATCGCGAAAGGCCATAACTTATCTCCTTTCAAATTGTGTAGTTAAAATGTTTATCCAGCTGGTTTTCAACCTGCCGCAGGCCAATGAGGACGAGAAAAACGACAATCGTCACAGTTGTCGCGGCCGTGTAGTGGCTCGCGCCAACCGCAATGCCGACGGAGGAGACAATCCAAAGCGTGGCGGCGGTTGTTAATCCGATGATTTGTTTGCCGCCCCGGATGATGGTCCCGGCGCACAAGAATCCGATACCGGTAATAATCCCCGCGACCATACGTGAGGGATCGATATAGGGAGAATTACGGTATAAATCACAAATGTGAAATGACGTCAGGGTGATGAGGCATGATCCCACGCCGACCAAAATATGCGTGCGAAGCCCGGCTCCTTTATGGCGCACTTCCCGTTCGGCGCCGATGAGGCCGGTTAAAAGCGTTACCAGCAAGATTTTTCCAAGGATGCTTAAAATTTCAGGAAACATATCTTTTCCACTTCCTTTCAGTTTGAATTATAGCAGAAACTTTTCAATTTTTAACGTAACTTTTATTTTTAAGCTGACGATAAGCAAGGCCGGCAATCATTGCGGCGTTATCCAGGCACAGCGCCAAAGGCGGGAAAAAAGCCTCAATCCCCTTCTGTCGCGCGGCCGCGCAAAGATTTTCGCGAAGCGCGGAATTGGCCGCGACGCCTCCGCCAACGAGCAAAGTCTTGACGCGCTTTTTCCTGCAGGCGGTAATTGATTTTTGAACTAAAATTGAAACGACGCTGTCTTGAAAGGCGTAAGCGATTCGATTTAAAGGAAGGCACCCTTTGTTTTTTTGCTTTTGCGTGTAATAAAGGACGGCGGTTTTAACTCCGCTGAAACTAAAATCAAAACTGTTGGGCAAGTCGGCACGGGGAAAGATGATATTGCTATTGGCGCCGGTTTTGGCCAGCCGGTCGATGGCCGGCCCGCCGGGGTAACCCAAATTTAAAATCCGGGCGACTTTGTCAAAGGCCTCTCCCGCGGCATCATCGCGTGTTTGGCCGAGCAATTGATAAGACTCGAAATCGCGCAGATAAAATAAACTCGAGTGTCCACCGGAAACAACAAGGCCGACGGCGGGTAATGTGGGAACAGGGCGCGCCGCGCCCTCGTTTTCACTTTGAAGAAAATTCGCATAAAGATGAGCTTTAATATGGTCAATTTCGATGAGCGGTTTTTTCGCGGCGAAGCTCAGCGCGCGGGCAAAAGAAAGGCCAACCAAAAGCGAGCCGATAAGCCCCGGCCGCGCGGTAACAGCAATGGCGGAAATATCGGCGAGCTTTGCTTTTGCTTGTGATAGAGCTTCTTTGACGACAAGGTTAATGAGTTCGATTTGACGGCGAGAGGCGATTTCCGGGATAATTCCGCCATATTTGGAATGTTCTTTGAGGCTTGAGGCTACGACATTGGAAAGGATGTCTTTGCCGTCCTGCACAACGGAGGCGGCGGTTTCATCACAGGATGTTTCAATGCCCAAGATATTCATTTTCTTTTGAAATAATATTGTGGACGGTTACGAATTCGATGCCTTCCTGGCTTAAGGCTTCAGTTTGCTCTTTGATGACCTCGAGTGTCAGCCGCCGCGCGTGGCCGATGGCGATGGCAAAACCTTTTTTTCGGGCAATTTGCGCCAGTTGCGCAAATTGCCCTTCAATATAATCCCTCTCATTTTGATTATCGAGAAAAATAGTGCGCTCGGAAAATGGAAGCTCAAACGACGCCGCGAGGTTTTGGCAAATCGATTTTTCCGTAACAAGGCTGTCCACAAAAAAGAACCCTTTTTTCTTAAGAGTCGAAAAAACCGTTGTCATCAACGGCTTATTTTCGGTTGCCTTTGAGCCCATATGATTATTCACGCCCTGCGCGTGGGGAACCGTTTTTAACGCCTCATCAATAATTTTAACCACCTTTGATTTGGGCATGGCTGTCGTGAGGATATAATCCTGCGGATATTTATCATCGTTGTGATGGGGTTCCATGGGAAGATGCAGCATGACTTCCTTGTTCTGCTGGTGGGCGCATTCGGCTGCATCCGTTGAGTGTTGAAGCCCGGGCAATACGGAAAAAGTTACCGGCGCTTTTATTTTTTCTGAAAACTCGCACGGTAAAAGATTGTATCCGCAATCATCAATAATGATCGCGACGCGCCCGACAATGGGTTTGGGAACGATTGGCTTAAGGGAAATTGCCTGCGGTTTTTGCTGAGGCGCGGCCACAGCCGGTTGCGCGATTTTCTTAACGACGACGATTTCCTTAGGCGTTTGGCTCAGAAGCAGATAAGCCTCAAGCAATACAAAAACGGCCAATGCGCCGATAACAATATCTTTCGGGTCAATTTTCTTTTTCTTCATGAAATTTTCGAATCTAATTTAAATTTTGGTAAGCGCGAATCCCCTTAATAACGTGAATGGCGCTTTGAACCTGATTGTCCGCAAGAAGTTTGGCCCTGGCCTCTTTTTCTTTTGTTAATTTTTCGGCCGCTTCGGGCGTCAGCTTCTCTTTTGATTCGACGTTATCGAAAATCTGGTCGAGGTCTTTGGCCGCAGGTTTTTCATTTTTATCTTCAGTGTTTTTTTCCAAATCGTCCGTTTTAACTTCGCGCTTAACTTCAATATCGGGAACAATGCCGATGCCGTGAATGGATTTTCCCGAGGGCGTGAAGTATTTGCTTGTGGTCAGCCGCAGTCCTGAGCCGTCGGGAAGAGGAATGACGGATTGCACAGATCCCTTCCCAAACGATTTGGCCCCTAAAATGATGGCGCGCTTGTTGTCTTTGAGGGCGCCCGCCAAGATTTCGCTTCCGGACGCGCTGCCTTCATTAATCAAAACGACCATGGGCCAGTTTGTAAAATCCGAATTTCCGTTTTTTGATTTTGTTTCGGTGTTTTGCTCGGGATGGCGGCCTTTGGTGGAAACAATCAGTTTTCCGGCCGGCAGAAATTCTTCCGTGATATCAATCGCGACATTTAAAAGTCCGCCGGGATTATTGCGTAAATCGAAAATCAGGCTGTTGGCGCCGTCATTTTTAAGTTTTGAAAGCGCTTTGTGAAGCTCTTTGTAGCTGTCCTCGCGGAATTCCGTCAAACGCACGTAGCCGATTTTGTCCTCGAGGATTTGCGCGTCTTTGATATCTTGAACATGGATCACCTCGCGGGTAATCGTCAGTTCCTGAATTTTGAAATCATCTTCACGAAGGGTGGTAATCTTAACCTCCGTGCCGGGTTTGCCGCGAAGTTTTTTGACCGCTTCGCTTAAGGTCATGTCCCGGGTGATTTCATCTTCAATCTTGACAATCTTATCCCCCGCCTTGATGCCGGCCTTCCATGCCGGGGTGTCCTCCAAGGGAGAGATGACAGTTAAAAGCCCGTCGCGAATCGAGATCTCGATTCCCAGCCCGCCGAATTTTCCTTCTGTTTCTGTTTTTAAATCTTTGTAATCATCCGGGTCAAGAAATTGGCTGTGCGGGTCAAGCGAGGAAAGCATGCCCTTAAGGGAGCCGTAAATCAAATCTTTAGACTTTGGTTCATCGGTGTATTCGGACTGGATGGTTGTCAAAGCGTAGCTGAAAAGTTCGACTTGGCTGTAAAGGTCCTCTTTTTTTTCGCGTTCAGTTTTTGGTTTTTCCTTTTCCAAGGATTCCGTTGTCGCCGTTGTTGTGGTAACGGCGTCGTCAGTATCAGATTCCAGCGTGTCTTCGGGCTGCGGCATCGTCGTATCTTGAGTTGACACCGGTGGCTCGACAGCTTTTTCGGTTGAATTTAAATCCCCTTGACTTTGCGCCGGCGCTTGATTTTGCGCGATAATGGCTTGGCTGACAAAAAAGAATAAAAACGCCGCGGCGGTAAATGAAAAGATCCTCTTAACCATTCTTAAATCCTCCTTTTGATGATGTCGCCTAAAATCTTTGGATTAGCCTTGCCTTGTGATTTGCGCATGGCCTGGCCAACGAGAAATCCAAGCGCGCTTTCTTTTCCCTGCTTGATCTGATCGACAACACTTTTGTTTTCACCGATCACTTCATCGGCAATTTTTTCAAGAGCCGATTCATCTGATACTTGAGACAATCCTTTTTGCGAGATGATTTGCTCGGCAGTTTTTTTACTTTCAAACATTTCTTTTAAAACATCTTTAGCGATCAAATTGCTCACCGCCCCCTTTTCGACAAGGGCGATAAGATTTGTCAGGTCGTTTGGCTTGAGTCCGATCGCTTGGATATCCTTTCGTCTTTCATTGAGTTCCTGAAGAATCGGGCCGATGAGCCAATTACAGATTTTTTTGGGTTGCGCGTAAATCTTTGTGCAGTCTTCGAAAAACGCGGCCAAATTTTTATCCTGAATGAGAATTTGCGCGTCGTATTCGTTCAACGAATAATCTTTTAGAAAGCGGCTGGATTTTTCCGTCGGAGATTCTGGCAATGAGCTTTTTATTTCCTTGAGCATTCCGGCATCAATAATAAAAGGCATCAAATCCGGTTCGGGGAAATAACGGTAATCGTGCGCCTCTTCTTTGCTGCGCATGGAGATGGTGACAGCTTTTTCTTCATTCCAAAGCCGTGTCTCTTGAACGACGCGTTCGCCGGACTCAAGCAATTGGCGCTGGCGCTTCTCCTCGTATTCAAGCGCGGTTTTGACAGCTTTAAAGGAATTCATATTTTTAACTTCAGCTTTCACGCCGAGCTTTGTTTCGCCGATGGCGCGAATCGAAATATTGGCGTCACAGCGCAAACTTCCCTTTTCCATGTCGCAGTCGGAAACATCCAAATATTGCAAAATGAGTTTGAGCGCCGTTAAATAATCGTGTGCTTCCTGGGGCGAGCGTAAATCCGGATCGCTCACAATTTCCACAAGTGGTGTTCCGGTGCGATTGTAATCAACAAGGCTGCAATTGTTTTGCGGATCGTGGATGAGTTTTCCGGCGTCTTCTTCCAAATGGGCGCGTTTGATTCCGATGCGTTTTGGAATCTTATTAACCGCAATATTAATGAAGCCGTCGTTAGCAACGGGCAAAGGATGTTGGGAAATCTGATAACCTTTGGGCAAATCCGGATAATAATAATTCTTTCGGTCGAAACGGATAAAAGGGCTAATTTGACAGTTGAGCGCCAGGCCAACCTTAATGCACGAGCGCAGAGCTTCTTTATTTAAAACCGGAAGAGTTCCCGGAAGCCCCAAGCATACGGGGCATGTGTGCGAATTTGGCTCCTGGCCGAATTGATTGGCGCAGCCGCAGAAAATTTTTGTTTTTGTCTTTAGCTGTAAATGAACTTCTAAGCCGATGACGGTTTCGAAGGTGTTCATAATGATGGCTTTCTCGTATGCCAATCGGTCGCCTGCTCGTAACTGTAGGCGATACGAAACATGGTTTCTTCGCCGAATGGTTTTGTCATAATCTGCAAGCCGATAGGCAAACTACTCTTTGAAAATCCGCACGGCAGAGAAATCGCCGGAATGCCGGCTAAATTCGCCGAGATTGTGTAAATATCCGAAAGATACATCGACAACGGATCAGATGCCCTCTCCCCGATTTTAAAGGCAACCGTCGGCGATGTCGGCGAAATAATCGCATCACATTCTTTAAAAGCCTTGTCGAAATCATTTTTAATCAGCGTGCGCACTTTTTGTCCTTGAAGATAATACGCGTCGTAATAACCGGAGGAAAGCGAATAGGTTCCCAGCATAATGCGCCGCTTAGCCTCGCTTCCAAAACCTTTGTTGCGCGTTTCTTCGTACATGTCAATGAGCGCGCTGCGGCGCGTTTCTTTAGGTTGCGCGCGCAGGCCGTATTGCACACCATCGAAGCGCGCCAAATTTGAGCTGGCTTCCGCGGTTGCGACAATGTAATAGGTTGCGACCGCGTATTCGGTGTGCGGCAAAGAAATTTCTTTAAATTCCGCGCCGAGTTTTTTTAGAGCTGAAATCGCCTCATCGACCGCGCTTTTTACTTGTGGGTCCAGGCCTTCTATAAAATACTCTTTTGGAATCCCGATTTTTAAACCCTTCACATCATGAGTCAATGATTTGGTGCAATCGGGAATTTTAACATCGGCGGATGTTGAATCATTTTCATCGTGGCCGGCGATCATGTTTAATAAAATCGCGCTGTCGGTGACATCTTTTGTCAGCGGGCCGATTTGGTCAAGGCTTGAGGCAAAGGCAATGAGGCCGAAACGTGAAACAAGCCCGTAGGTTGGTTTAACGCCGACAATTCCGCAAAAAGCGGCCGGCTGGCGAATAGATCCGCCGGTGTCCGATCCCAGCGCCCAAATGGTTTCGTGGCTGGCGACGGCGGCGGCGGAGCCGCCGCTCGAACCACCGGGAACGCATTCCAAATTCCAGGGGTTTCGCGTTGGGCCGTAACAGGAATTTTCCGTCGAGGAGCCAAAGGCGAACTCGTCCATGTTGGCTTGGCCGATAAAAGTTGCGCCTGTGGCGCGTAATTTTTTAATAACAGTGGCATCATAAGGCGGCTTGAACCCTTTAAGGATATGTGAGGCGCAGGTTGTTTCGGTATCTTTAATACAAATGTTGTCTTTGATGGCGATGGGGATATGAGCGAATTTGCCCTGAGTATTTTCCGGCGAAAGCAAATTCGCTCCTTGCGGGTTCAGGCGCACATAAGCTTTTACTTTAGAATCATTTTTTGTAATGGACCGCGAAACGGCTTGCTGGATTTCTTCCGGCGTTGTTTTCTTCGCGGAAAGCAAATCGATGAGCTCGTGCGCTGTTAATTCGTTTAAGTTCATTCGATAACCTGCGGGACTTTGAAGGATCCTTTGTGGGAGCTGACGGCGATTTTCATCGCCTCGCCCTGCTTGAGTGAGGGTTTGACAATGTCATCGCGAAGAACATTTTTGAGAGGCATCACATGGCTTGTCGGCTGGACTCTGGATGTGTCGAGCTTCTGAAGCTTTTCAATATAGTGGAGAATGCCTTCCAAGTCTTTGGTAAGGTGTAGAGCTTCCTGACTCTCGAGGTGAATTCTTGAAAGATGCGCGATATATTTTACGTCTTTTTCTGAAATCATGGCTGTCTTTTTGCCCTCTGCCCTGTGTTTTTGTTTCCTGTCATCAGCCTGTTGACATCCGTTTCATAAACGCCGTATATTAGCACCAAAGGAAAACACTGACAAGGCAAAACTCTGCAAAGTTTCACAAAAACTCGAGGGAATTACGAAAGTTGGCTGCGAAGATCATCCGGAATGGCGGTTGGCTTGAAATCTTTGTTGAGGCAGACCAGTGTCACTTCAGCGTCAACGACAAGGCGGTTGGTTTTCTTTTCGTGGATTGTTTGATTAAAAATTAATTTAACGGCGGTGATTTCTTTGAGGGTCGCATCGCAGAGAAGTGTTTCCGCGTAACGCGCCGGGCTTTTGTAATTCACATTGCACTTACTGACCGCATAGAGAAGCCCGCGATTGTAAAAATCCGCCACACTCAAATTCTTTTTTTCCAGAAATTCCGTCCGCGCCTCTTCCAAATATTCGAGGTATTTCCCGTAATAAACCACTCCCCCGGCGTCGGTATCGTGAAAGTATATGCGTTTTTCCATTGCTGGAGCTCCTGATAATTTTTATTGTACGCCGACATTTTATCTTGCGCAGTTAGGAAAATCAACGCAATTGTAGAATGATTATTGCCTAACTTTTTGGCAATATGGCAAATTCGTTTGCGGAAAGTTCCTGTGGATGTGCTGGGACTGTTTCTGTAGCTCCCAGTAAGAGCGGCAAGTTGGTGATGGGAATAATGTTAATAATCACCGGCGTAAAGCCGTCGATTTGCATATTCTCAAGCTCTTTGAGGTCAATGGGTAAATTCAAATTCGCTTTCTCGCCTTGAACATCCAAATCAATGTTTTCCGGGTTCAAGTCGATCCCGCCCTTCTTTTTTGCTGGGCTGGCGAGGCTCGCCACAGGCGATTCGTCCGATTTAGCATTACCCTTGAGAAATACATCCAACTTTCTAGCCTCACCCGCCCAAGACGTGTTGCCTAAATCTACTTTATCGAATCCGCTTGGTAGATTTGGCGCGTTAACAAAATTTTCAAGAACAACAAAACTTTTTTCAGGAATAAGGTGATCCAACAATTTCTGTTTTATGGACGTATCCATATCCCGAATTCCTGCAGGCCAGCCGCGCGAATAAAGCACGTGGTATCCGTTTTCAAGATCGGCAGGATATTCTTTTATTGCGCTCTTGGCGTAGAACGCTCTGATTTCCCGTATTCTTCCTTGATAGGGAAACGTCACCACATATCCCTGATCGCCTCCCAACAATTCAACATGAATATCCTCCGGTTGCAATCCTTTGATCGCCGACAGTTCCTCCGTAAGTTTATCTTGAAATCCGGACGAGATTTTAGCGATATCATAAGCAATAAGCGTATCAAAGTCAGTTGCCAAAAGAGGGCTAATAATATCAATTTTTTGTGTTCTTCCTGTTTGGGGCGATATGCCACCGCCCATGCCGTAATAATAAACTTTTATTTTTTCCTCTCTGCCAATTGTGCCTCGAATGAGATCTCGATTTTTAAGCAGCCACATCAGATATTCCGGCTTTGATATCCACCCGTTGTCATTGGCAAACTTAGTAGTATCTATGTCAACATTGCCTTTTTTAGAAATATCTTTTTCGGGCTGGGCCGGCAAACCCCCATTGCCGAGTAAGGCAATTTGAGCAAGAGACAGGCCAGCATCTTGCAAGGCCTTGTGACGCTCGTCGGGTGCCGCGGCAATGATCTCCTGAATTTGTTCGTCGGTGAGCTTCACCCCGCCCTGGCGCGTATTCCACATACGCAATTCCTGTTCGAAACTCTCTTGGGACATTTGGGATAAGAAGATGCGCACGCCCTCAATGTCGTTGGCTATTTCAGGATAATTTACATCAATCTCGCTGGGTGATTTTAATAGCGTAGCGCCGTCTTTATTTCTTTTATCATTTAATGGAACATCGTTGTAATTTAAATGATGGATAATGAACGACCGCAAAATATTTAATTCTTCTCTAGTTAGTTTCTTGACGGTTTCTTTTTTATTTTCTCTTTCAATGATTTTCAAATAAGCAGGCGTTGAAGTCATCCGTATTCTCTCTAATTGTTTCTTTTCCAAAGGTGGCTCTGTTAGGATCCTGTCAAAAATTTCTAAATCCTGCAAAGTCAATCCCTTTTCCTTTGTTAATCGCACCCCTTCTTCAAAAGACGACATGTTTTTGGAAATGTTTAGTATATCGGACAAAATAAGTAACCGCCCGACGATTTCAAGATTGCCCCTCACCTTGTTGGTCAAATTTTGATATTGCGTCGCATCTTTTTCCAAAACAGGCATGGTGTTTGTGAGCGCACCATTGGCAGTATAATATTCTGTTATTAGTCCGTCGGTTTTGAATCGCAAGTCCCCAAGCTCTTGCGCAGATAAAGATAATTTTAAATGACCCGCCACCTTAAGAAGAAAATCCGCTAATTCCATGCGGTTTATCTTAAGCAAAGTTCCATCGTCTTGAGGGTCTAAAAGGCTCAAGCAGATTTTTGCCTTTTCAACTTTCTCGACATCGGAAAGCTTATCTATTTCACCAAATTGTTTCAAAAATCTTTCCTTGCCGAGTTCAAGGATTTCTTGAGTCAGATCATCGCCGATAACCTGGCCTATGTCAAAGCGGTCAACGACCACCGAAGAAAAAAGCTTGTCAATAAACTTACCCTTCTTATAAAACCACGTTCCAGAAAGGGCCTTGATTTGAGGACTCAAAGTTTGTATTGTCCATAAAAGCGTGGGCCGGTCATGAAATTCAAGCAAGGCAGTGGCGACTTCAAAAACAACTTCCTCATCTTTATTATTTCCAATCATTGATCCCAAAACTTGAATGGCTTTGTTGCGCAACTGGCTGTCGGTAACATATTTGACACACCGTGTAGCCAGCTGCGCATAGTAAATCCGTTCTTCCCGAGAAATTGCCTTCTGATTTAAAGCCTCAACGGATTTCTGCAGGGTCTCGGTAGCCATGCCGGATTGCCCTTGAGGATTATCCATCCCATCTAATAACTCACCAATCGCCGATACTTGCCAAGACAAGAAATCAATCGCATTAGACCAGCCCTCATGAACATTCGTGACGATTTGTTTCAGCGGGCGGGGTTTGATCTGTTTTGCTATGACGATGTTCCTTTGCAAAAGATAACGAATAATTTTCTCTTTCGCCTCCTGACCGGCAAATGCTTTGTAAAATGATTCCACATAGTAAGCTAATTGTTCCGCGCGACTCCTAAAATCACTGATCCCATCGGCGTAATCATCGCCCAGTCCCGAGCCCATCGTTGCTTCACGCGAGCTTAACCTGAAATACGCCAAAATATCCATCTCCCTCTCCCCCAATTGCAAAGCCAGCTCTTCCTCCGCTGTTATTTTGCCCACGGTATCGGCGGTTGCGTAGGGTGATAAGATGGCCATCATCATTGGCGGAGTTCCCTTTTCATCCCACACCCAAGGATAAATTTCGCTAAGAAGCTCAAAGTAGGCCTTGATCTGTAACGTGTTAAATTCTGCGAGGTTAGAAGGCGCGAACTTCCGGCTTAAAAGAATCTCCGCTTTCTTTTTAAATAAAATCGGATAATAATCCGGCACGGCTGCGCCGGCAGAATCAGCATCGGAGTCATAAAACAACCGCGTTAAATAACGTAAATCCCTTAACTTGCCAGTTGTGTCCTCTAATTTATCAGCCGTCCCTTCGCTCTTCTTTTCAATCCTCTGGGCGGCGATATCAAGAACTTCCAACATCACTTTGTTACGCAACTCAACATCGTCTGCATATTTTGTCGATAAAGAAACTAATGTTGTGTAATAAAGCCACTCTTGGTCGGAAATATCTTTTTGATTTAAAACCGTATCCGCCTGCTGGGTGGTGCTATTTGCCGCCTGCGCGCGGATTTGTGGGTCATTTAATTCTCTAAATAAGTCGCCTATTTTCTTTGCCTGATCGACAAAAAACATATCGTCCATTTTAAGAGATGCCGGGATTTTTTGATCCGTAGAAGGAACATTTTTGATCAACTCATTATTTCTTTCCAAAAAATATTGAATGATTCCCAGTTTGGATTCCTGGGATTTAAATTGCTTATAATAATCTTCTGTTTGGATTATCGTCGTATCCCTTTCTTCTTCGCTCATCGATTCCTTATCCCAAGGATTAAAACCCGCCAGCCCGGGTTGCATCCTTAAAATCGCTATGCCCCTCATGTGTTGTTTCCATAATTCCAAAACATTTTTTTCCGTCTGTGGTATATCCGCATAATGCCCTCCCTGCCCTTGCCGTAACAGCGTTGGTACTTGGTAATTATTATACGTCCTGCCGTCAACTTCTATGATCCCTGTATCATAAAGCCCTCTGAACAACTTAAAATATAAATCCAAAGCCGGCAGATTAAGCACCGATACATCTAAATCCTGCTTTAAAAAGAATTCTGTCTTTTTATTCACTAAATCATACTGATTGCGGATGGCGCCTGTAAACAAAGACCCAAAATCAATAAGGGCTTGGACTTTCTCTTGGTCATCTTTTATCTTTAAAAGCTCATTCCCTTTAATGTCAATGATCTCCCCTATATATTTCAAAATGGTTTGCTTTGCTTGTTCAATGGCTTGCTGATTGCCCGAAGAATCCTCGATTGCTTGAAATATACTATTGAGCCCATTATTTTGCGGGAAGTCAAGTCCGGAAATCACATGGGCGTTATCTTTCAGGCGCTTGAAGAAATCCACATAATCTTCAATGTTCCAATGATAGTTCGCATGATAGTCTATGTGAATACCATCTTGAGCATAGTAGGACACCGCTTCCGCACAGCGGATCAAATTATCCGAAAGAAAATTGTAATTTATAATTCTTTTTTCTTTGGCAGATAACTGGCTAACTTTTAAGCCGCCTCTTTCCAAAATAATAATTTTATCTTTTTCAATGAAATCAAAATTCAACCGGGCCATGCGCTCAAAAATCTTCGATTCTTTAAGCTTTTCTACTGCGCCCGTTTTTTCTGCGGCTTGCCGCAAATCAAAATTCAAGACCTGCATATTGAGGCTTTGTAAATCCCAAAAATCGACATAGCTGGATTGTTCGAAAACATCTAAAGCCTCTTTTATTTTCTCTAAATATGGATCGATATTCTGCAACATTTTGTCTTTATCGTTGTTTCTCAAGGCGCTAAAGATATTTCCGGCTAAAGGAGAAAATTTTCGTAAAGCTGCTTTTTGCTGTGATACCTCTTTATTGATTTCCTCGATTTGAGGAGGAGAAAATAACTTACTTAACTGTGCGTCTTCTTTTTTCTTAGAACCTCCGCCTTGCATGGCCGGCGTAACATCAAAAATATGCCAGGCATAATTATAATAAACCGCAACGACCGCATGGCCATTAGATGATGAGATAATTCCGCTGCCGTCGACATCTTTATAGCCTATGGAAAGCTCAGCAGGAATGCCAGCCTCTCTTAAAAACATGGCCACCAGAGTCGCAAAACCCGTACAATCGGTTTTCTTACCCGTTAATAACCCTTCGATCATTTTATGGCCGTAGGACATATTATCTTGGGCCAATTGTTTGGCGATTTGTTCATCCCCAGTATTCGGATATTTAATATACTTTTGCATAAGATCGATGATGGGCTCAATTTGCCTTAACCGCTCAGACATCGGCAAACTCTTGACATGCTCCAAGTATCCTTTCAAATCAAACTCCTTTAAAGCTCCCCAATCTATGGGATAGGGCATTTGGGTATAATGTTTTATAAAATCCTCTGGCACTCCTTTTAAATGACGCGCCGTTTTGTCTTGAGGCTCGGTTATCGGCACGTTATAAGAAACCGTACGGTTATGACTCTTTTCCTCAAAACGCAACAAGATTGACCCATCGGAAATAACAATTTTAAAAGTTGCCTCATCGGAAACCCGGATACTCTTTAAATCCGGCTGGCTGTTTCCTAAAACATATAGAGGCAAAACCTTACCCGAAACTTTTTTAACAAAATTTTTTTTCTCTCCTGTAGGAACAACTTTTATCGCCTCATGAAAATCTTTTCCTGAGCTCACCCAATAGCGGCCGTCAAAATTATCCTGCCGTCCTGATGCGGCAAAAAAGTCTCCCTCCGGCGGATCATACTGAAAGAGGGTGTCTTTCCTCTCTTCTCCTGGAGAGTCAATCTCCCAAGATCCGAATCCGGCAAGAGTCTTTTTCTGGGATTCATTGCCTGATTCGTCTTCATTATTCGGGACAAATTGCGAATTTTCTTCTGCAGGGGAATCCCCCATTTCTCCATCAACATTTATTTCTTGAACGCTAGAACCCTCGGTTTTTAGGGAATCCTGCTGGACAGCTACTAAGGAATCTTTTTCTGTTTTTAGCGTATCAACCGCAGGCAAATCCAAATCTGTTTGAAGCGTATCGGCTTTTGTCAAAACTGAATCCACTTTGAGTGTATCAACAAGGCTTTTTACACTATCCACCTTATGGCTTAAACCATGATTGCTGTCGTAAACGGCGTAAAAAAAGGCGGGTAAAGAATCCACCGACGCGGACCGATTCATTATGTCAAACGCAGATTCTTGATCCCCATCCCAATGATCTCCCATATAATCGGACACGTCATGTCCCAAAGAAATAAGAAGCGGAGAAACAGCATAGAGGGCAACCAACGGGACAGCGGCTTTCATGAAGACGCGTAAAAACCGTTCGTTAAGCAAGTTTTCTTGATCCGCAGTTTCCATTTCCTGGGGATCGGCTCTTTTGATGGCTTCTCCAAATAAAACCTTGCTAATACGCTCATTTAAAAAACCATATTCTTCCTGGAGCTTCTTAATGATTTCCCCGGTTTCGCCTATTGGATGGATAGTCTTACCTGCCACCACAACCACGATCTCCTTACCAGCGGTCCGACGGCGTAAATCTGTGAGCTTTTTCTCAAAATATTCATTTTGCCGGATAATCGGTTCAAGAAACTTTTCTTGATAAAACGCTAAGAACTCCATAGCCATTATTTGCTTCTTATTTTCCATCAACGGCATCTTTTCTAAAAACCAGTTTGCTAATTGATTCAACCCTTTCTTTTCTTTCTCACCATTTTCAAACCCGACAACCAAGCCATCCTCTGTTATTTCAAGAGTCTTGGCATCGGAGAATGGCAGAATTCCATCAGCTAATATTTCCAATGCCATGGCCCACAAACGCAACTGATAAAGCTTCTTTAATTTATTGGCGATTTCCACGCGCTCAACCGGATTTTGATCCAAAATCAGATCTTCCATATAAAACATTTCCAGTAAATCGCATTCCTGTTTCATCGCCTCATAAGATTGAACCGGACGGACAGCGTTTTTGAAATCATCCGGCGTCCATTCTCTTTTAAATGAATCGACCATTGCTGAAAAGATTGTGCGATTAAGAGAAAACCGAACCATATGCCGATTGTATTGGCTTTGAGCCGAAGCCTTGAATCGAAGTCGTCCGTCAGTATCTATTTCAACAGCAACGCTTTCAATATTTCTAATGTTCTCGATAATCTTTATCCCGCCGCCATTGATGAGTTCGATATTAAATCCTATGGAATCAAAAGCCATGTTCTTTAAACCTATTTCCTGAATAAGCATCCCGACTTTTAAATCTTGTATCGCCTGGGCCATGGCATCAAGTTTCTTTTTAAAATCTTCCGATTTCTCCGCCCATTGAGGAGACGCCCTATCCAGCAGGCGGCCGAAAGCGGTTCTGGCATTCTTCGCTTCATTTATTTTCTGGGAATAAAAAGCGGCGATCGTCATTTGCTTCATGATCTCATTTTCAAAATCAATGTTCTCAAAAACCAACCCTTTTTCCCTATCTTTTAAGAAAACTATCTGGGCGATTGAGCCGATTTCCATCGATTCATCCCCCAAAGGATTGAATGTTATCCTTGAGCCATTTTCGGTTTCAACCGTTGTCTCAAACACCGATCCGGATTCATCTTTACGTCCGGCTGATACGATTTTCGAGACTTGTTTGGTTTTTGTATCATAAATAAATTTTCCAATAAAAGCTTGCGGCTCTTTCCCTCTGACATCTTCATTGACCCCTAAAACAGGCATCAACCCTTCTTTGGATAAAACCTCAACAGTCTCTCGCCCCTGATGGCCCAGTGGAACAATTTTGTTAAGCCGCTCAAGAATTGAAGGGTTGTTTGTATTGGTGGTAAGGTCAGCAAGCTCTTCGTTACTGGTTAATAGTGCAGAATCATCACCTTGGGATTGTTGGGAGTTGTCAATAGCTGTTATTTTGGTTGGCGCTTTGATGAGATTTTTATTCCGGCTCGCATCGGCCAGCACAGAATTGTCTTTGGCCGCAGCAACTTTTCTAATCACAACACATTTTCCGGTTGTTATATCATGGTCGTTAAAATCATTCGGTATATCCAAAGCAACTGCCTTTTGACCAGAGAGGGTTCTTTCATAATATTGGATAACATCAGGATTATTGGAACCTAACCCGAGCTCCAGGCCTCTTAGTGGAACCAATATCTTTGTCGCCCCGAGGCTTCGGGCAATCTCCGCTTCGTAATCAGTCACCTGACTAACAAAACTTTCAATATTAAGTTCGGCTGTAACTCTAATGCGAGGACTTAACCCGCGGTCAATCAAAACCTTTTCTCCATTGACACTATTTTGTATGAGCAGCGTCCCTCCCAAAAGTTCTTGTTTGTCCTCATCAAAGAAAACCAAAGCCATCATCTCGGGATTATCGCGCATGATATTCTCTGTTCGTGTCCAGCATTCATCGGAGAAATATCCGATAAATTCCGCCAGCCAGCCGCGCATGGGGATAATTTTTATCTTCCTTGTAAACTCTGATTTTTCTTGGCTCAAGCGGTTAATCTCGCCTTTAAAGATACGGGTGTTGGTATATTTAAGGAGTTCCGCTCTTGCCTGGGGTTCCAAGCCTTTCAAAAGATGTGGTTTGATGAAGCTGTCGGCAAAACTCACCATTTGAGTGATCGCTTCGAGAGAAACCGGTGTTTGGAGATTTTTCTTGAAATAATCTTGCCATTGAGGGTTATTTTTGAGGGCATAGGTAAAAAGAAGCATCCGCATGACAGGGGTAATATTTTTAAGATTGCTAAAAGCCTTCAAACGGGTGACATCAAGAGAAATAAGCGATGCGATATCGGCATCCGGGGAAGCCAATATTGCCGTTATTCCCTTCCAGAGAGTAATTTCTTTTGTGATATTTTCCTGGGCTATTTGGCTAAGAGTTGTATCTTTTAATTTTTCCGTTAAATCGGATTGTCGTGCTGTTATGGCTGTAATAAGTGTATTTAAACCATTACGGTATAGAGGGGTATCTTCAGCCTGATCAATGACTGAGATTGCTTCTTCAATGGATAACATCATCTCTCGATAATAGTTCTTGGTATCTGGGGTAAGCTCGGAGAGTTTTTTAGTAGCGACTTCGATAGTGCGAGCAGGAGGAATATTTTTCGGCAATGCCGCAATCTTTTTAGAACGCAAATCTTCTTCATACTCATTGTAGATCTCTTGAAATGTCAAATCACTCCTGGCAAATTGGCTGGTGTCAAAATGGGTTATAGCCCTTAAGAGAGCGCTGGTTCTTCTGTCACTTAAATCCAATCCTTCTCCCAACAGATTCGCAAAAAGATGCGGATAAATAGTGTCATAAAGCTTTATAAAACGCTCCACGCCTTTATCTTGAAAAATATCTGCCAAGACAGCTTCTTTATCATCCGCTTTCGCTAATAAATTCAAGAAAAAAATTATATGCTGGTTTTTCAAAAATGAAGATAGGATTTCCTCTAAAACATTCAGGTTGTTCTTCTCTATGGCATAGGCAATAATTTGACTTGCAATATAGATGCCGTCGTCTTTAAAAAGTTTGGAGCTCTTAAGCAGCAGAAATATTTCGTTAACTTCTTTTGAGAACTGCATGTTTTCGCTTAATGTTGCTACGGCGATTGTTCCGGCTTGGTCTGGCCGGCTTTTTGCAAAGCAATCTGCGATCCACCCTTTAATATCCGTGGCTGTAATGCCGGGGATGCTGTTCTTAACAGCTTCAACGGCAATGAGTCCGGCATGGCCTGGCTGGAGTTTTGCAAAGCAATCTGCGATCCACCCCTTAACATCTTCAGTTCTAACTCCGGGGATGTTGTTTTTAATGGCTTCAACAGCTATGGTTCCGGCTTCGTCTGGCCGGCCTTTTGCAAAGCAATCTGCCATGGCTCTTTTGACATCTTCAGCTGTAACTCCGGGGATGTTGTTTTTAATGGCTTCAACAGCTATGGTTCCGGCTTGGTATGGCCGGCTTTTTGCAAAGCAATCTGCGATCCACCCTTTAATATCCGCGGCTGTAATGTCGGAGATGTTGTTCTTAACGGCTTCAACGGCAATGAGTCCGGCTTGGTATTGCCAGCCTTTTGCAAAACATTCCGCAATCCATCTTTTAACATCCTCGGCGGTAATGCTGGGGATGTTGTTTTTAATGGCTTCAGCAGCTATGGTTCCGGCATCGCCTGGCAAGTCTTTTGCAAAACATTCCGCAATCGCTTGTTTAACATCCTTCGCGGTAATTCCGGGAACGTTGTTCTTAACAGCTTTCACGGCAATGAGTCCGGCATGGCCTGGCCAGCCTTGTACAAAACATTCCGCAATCGCTCTTTTAACATCTTCAGCTGTAACTCCGGGGATGTTGTTCTTAACAGCTTCAACGGCAATGAGTCCGGCTTGGTATTGCCAGCCTTTTGCAAAGCAATCTGCCATGGCTCTTTTAACATCTTCAGCTGTAACTCCGGGGATGTTGTTTTTAATGGCTTCAACAGCTATGGTTCCGGCTTGG
>ORJL010991244.1_pt1 | contig 106457 bp, 87 predicted proteins | sample 1779941 | NCBI WGS metagenome assembly ORJL01 (sample SAMEA104232317, study PRJEB22302) | groundwater metagenome | biome: forest; feature: aquifer; material: groundwater | place: USA | collected 2011-08-07 | depth 5.8 m | reverse complement strand
AGTCATTCGTTGATTCCGTCATTCGTCATTTCCCACCGCTGGCTGTCCCAGCGCGAGCAACCGTAAAACCCGGTGGTTTCCGTAGTCTACGGAGGAGGGTGCGACGGTGGGACGGTGGGACGGTGCGACAGTGGTCAGTTGTCAGTGGAGAGTCCGCGGCTGAGAGCCGACAATGGACAACGAACGACAGACAACTGACCACTAACGAATCCAAAATCTAAAATCCAAAATCCAAAATCAAGATGTCTTGGTGGTCTTTTCCTTGGAAAGAATGGCAGCGGCGTCCTCTCCGGACCGCGATCACGTTGACCGGCGTTGCGATCGCTTTGGCGGCTCTGTTCAGCCTGCTGTCGTTTCAGCATGGTTATCGCGCGGGGCTTCAGCACGAGCTGGACAAACTCGGCGCGCACATTTTGGTCGTGCCGAAGGGATGCCCGTATGATGCCGCGTCCATTGCATTGCACGGCGCGAACTGGCCGTGTTACCTCAAGAGCCAATACCTGGAGGAGGTTCGCGCAACGCCGGGAGTGTCAGCGGCCGCGCCAGTGTTGATGGCGGCGTTTTATAATGAACCGGGCCGTCAAACCGTTTACGCCGGCATCGACACTAACATTCTTTCGCTCAAAAGAGCTTGGCGAATCCATGGAAAATTTCCTCAAGCCACGAACGATGTTTTGGTCGGGGCGGACGTGGCACGCCAATTCAAGCTGCGGGTTGGCGGCCAGTTTTCTTTGCCTGGGCTGGAAAAGCAGAACGGATTCGTCGCTGGAATAATCGATCCGACATCCGGGCCGGATGACGGCTTCGTTTTCCTGACGCTCAGTTCCGCCCAGGCGTTGCTCGGACATTCCAACGAGCTCACGCACATTTTGGTCCGGCTTAAAGATCCGAATCAACTCGAACAAGTCGTCGGGCAGCTCCGCGGTTGCGATGCGGGTCTGTACATGAACATCGTTCCGCTCGCGCATCTGTTCGAGACCATCCGCTCCGTCGTGAACTCGGCGCGAGTCTTGATGGGCTGCATTGCGTTCGTGGCGCTGTTCGCGGCCATGTCAGGGTTGGCGAATTCGATTTTGATGTCGCTCAACGAACGGACCGGCGAGATCGGCGTGATGCGCGCGTTGGGCGCTTCCCGTCTGCAGGTGGGGCGGCTCATTTGGAGCGAGGCGATGGGATTGTGCGGCGCGGGGGCGTTGCTCGGATGCTTGGCGGCGTTCGGGGCGGCGCGGTTTATCGAATCGTGGTTGCGTTCACGATTGCCGTTTGCTCCGTCCGAACCATTGATCGAATGGCAATTTTGGATCGTGGCCGTTTGTCTGGCGATCAGCCTGGTGGCCGGCACGCTGGCCTGTTTGGCTCCGGTCATTCGCGTGACGTTGCTGCACCCGATGGAAGCCATTCGCCAGCGAAACACGTGATGAGATCTCCACCAGAAACGCCCGCCGCAGTTTTTGCCCGTGATTTGCGGAAAAGCTACCGGCGCGGCCGCGAGGAGATCGAGGCATTGGCAGGCGTGTCGTTCGTGATTAACCCGGGAGAATTTGTGGCCATCGTCGGCCCTTCCGGCGCCGGCAAAACAACCTTGCTGAATCTGATCGGCTGCATGGATGCGCCGACCTCAGGCGAATTGCGCATCGAAGGAACGGATGTCAGTGGAATGAATGATCAGGAGCGAACACGTTTTCGCCGGGAGCAGATCGGTTTTGTTTTTCAACATTTTGGATTAATCCCGACGCTCACGGTCGCCGAGAACATCGCCCTTCCGCTGTTATTTTCTGGCAAAGCGAAAAAGGACCGGGTCGGCCTTTTGCTCGAGCGGGTCGGACTGTGGCCGCGGAGAAATCACAAACCGAGTGAATTGTCTGGCGGGGAAATGCAGCGGGTCGCCATTGCGCGCGCGCTCGTGAACGAGCCGAAGATGATTTTGGCGGATGAACCGACGGGAAACCTCGACAGCCAGACGGGGGAACAGATCATCACGCTTTTCGGCGAATTGCAGAGAAGCGGGCTGACCGTCATGGTGGTGACTCACAACGACCCTCTTGCCCAGTGCGCGGACCGCCAGATCCAGTTGAAAGACGGGCGCACTCTTTGACGTCCGAGACTTTTTCCCTTCTCGAGGATTCAGCACTCGCCGAGGCTTTAATAGCGGCCGGCGCGCTGCGGGACGTTTCGGCCATCAAAAACGCGGCCATAGCTCCTTTAGCTGAGGATTCCGGAATTCGTTGAGCGCATTCTCGATCCGAATGGCTAACCAAGGGGCACGGGATGGGCGGAGCTTCTCAGAGGTTGGAAAGGAGCTTTTCTATCCGTGCTATCCGGGCAATCCGTGGTTCAAGGCTCTTCTGATTTGACCGCGGATGACTCGGATGGCACGGATATTTTTTAGAGGTTGGGTCCTATTTCTTCTATGCGCGAAGTCCGTGGTCGGATTCTCGTTTTAGATGCAAAAAAAGGCCAAATCGAACAGGAGGAAACGGAGGTAACAGAGGTAACAGAGGATGCTCCACCTTCAAACTCCGTTTTCTCTGTTAGCTCCTGTTCAAATCGCAAGGCCATTGAACCGGAGTTGGGACGCGCAAGTCTTTGCAAATCCTTGCTATAGCTCAACAGCTGTGCCGCCTGTCGCTAATGGGTGACCCTAAGACCCGAATGACCCTAAGACCCGAAGCGGCCATGACAAGGATCAATCTGCCGAAACTCGATTTCATAATTTGTTTTGCGACGTGTGTGTTCAAGGAGTGTCTCAGAGGCTTGTCCCGTTTTTTCGATTCGCCCGACATCCGTTCTTTTCTTTATTGCTGATCGCCGACAGTTAACAGGACATGCTCAGCCTGGAGAAAAACTCCTTGCCCGCTATCGTGCAACCATCAGGCGCGAACCTTCAAGATGTCGCGGATTTCCGTCAGCAGTGTTTCTTCCTTCGTCGGCTCGGGAGGAGCGGGCTGAGCCGGTGCAGGTTTCTTCGTCAAAGTGTTCATAGCCCTAACAACTATGAAGATGCAAAATGCAACGATCAGGAAATCGATCACCGTGTTGATGAACACCCCGTAGGCGATCACGGCGGCGCCCGCGTCTCTGGCGGCTTTCAAGGACGTAAAAGTCCCCTTGGCAGAATCCAGGTTTATGAACAGGTCGGCGAAATTCACGCCGCCCATCATTTTCCCGATTGGGGGCATCAACATATCGCTCACCATTGAGGTGACAATCTTGCCAAAGGCAGCGCCGATGACGACCCCGACGGCGAGATCGACCACGTTGCCGCGCATCGCGAACTCTTTGAATTCTTTAATCATGCTCATAAGTACGAAGATCGAATGTGGTTCCAGTTAGTTTGGCTCGCCAATCTCGTCGACTGTCGCCTAAACGTCCGCCTGCAATGTAAGTGAACAGGCGAAATTCGTCCTCAAGAAACGGCCTTGCCGTCTCTTTTCGACCTGCTTTCTCGCCCGTAACGTATTTCGGTTTCTTTCAATGGCCAAGCCTTCCCGCTGGTCTCCACGATCTGGGTCCACCACGGCTCCCGCTTCACCTGGTCCCGCGCCTTCATTCGGCAAGGCTCGTTTCGAAATTCCTCCTTACATCCTCAAGGCGCTACCGTGCAGCCATCGGATCTCGGCCACTCTTCCGGTTGCGCCGGCACTAGAACGCTTAATCAAGTGCTTCCCGATTTGAGTCCGTTCTCGCCGTGGAGGAAAACGCTCCAGTCAGGAACTATTCTCACCCGATAAGCGTGGAGCGCGTGCTTACCGAGAGACAAACAGCGGTTTTTCCGATTGAGCAGACCATGACCAAAGAGGCGGCCGCGCAGAACACATCGAAATTACAACGGGAACCTGCTACTCCGCGCGTGTGATCACCGGATGCGCGGAAAAGTTTTCAGAGGTTGCAAGCGAGTTTTTCTACCCGCGCTATCTGTGCAATCCGTGGTTCAATGCTCTTCTGATTTGACCGCGGATGACTCGGATGGGACGGATATTTTTCAGACGCCGAAACAAGGTCCCATGCACTGCCCACCGCCGTGTTCGCGCCTGACAATAGCTCTGCCGCTCCGAATCCACCGGGACGATGTGATCCTAATGACCCGATAGTTAAACCTATTGTTGCATAAAAGTTGCATGACGCCTCACCTTTCATTCCTCTCCCCGTGCTGGGAATCGCAGAATTTACACCATCACGGGGAGAGACGGGGAGAGGATACAGGAGAGGGGCAATGCTCATTCCAAATGAAGGATGCGACTGTACGGTAAAGCTGCCTTTCCTGTGATGAGCATGCGCCTCTCCCATGCCTCCGAGCTGATTGTTATACGAGGGAGTCTGCATTAACCACGAACCACACGAACCACACGAACATGGGAGTTCACGGCGCATTCAGCGAGGAGCCAGCGGTATTTTTCGTGTCGTTCGTGTTTTTCGTGGTCCGCTCAGCCTCGGCAGCTGGGCACGGGTTTACGGATCGTATCACTACTGTCCGGATATTAGTCCCACAGCAGCAATTGCTTAGGAATGTCGAGTGAATAAGAATTGCACGAAAACGGTGTAAGCACCTCACGGAGAGGTTCTTTCTCGAAAGCGTTGACGCTCAGAATTTGCATAATTTCCGAGAGACTCTGCACGGATTTCAATTTCTTGCGCACAATCGCCACCAAGACGTAAACGCAGACCGAAATCCAAACCTGCGTCTTCACCGCGTTGTTGGTGGTTCCATAAAAATGTTTGATCCGCAGGTTCTGCTTGATCCATTTGAAGAACAATTCGACGCGCCAGCGGCACTTGTACAAGAATGCTATCACTACGGCCGGGAGCGCGAAGTTATTCGTGAGGAACACCAGATCCCTTCCGCTCTCTTCATCGCAATAGCGTATGCGCCGAAGTTTGTCCGGGTAATGCTTGCGACTTTCCGCGTGTTTTAAGAGCACAATCTGATCGTAGCGAACTCCGGTTGCATAATCGACAGCGCGCGCTTCTAACCGGCGGTACTGAATGCCTCTTTTTGAGCGAGTGACAAAGAAGGCCGACGCCAAAGCAAATCCATACAGCCGCTCGAAATCTACATAGCCGCGGTCCATGACGTAAAAGGCTCCGGGTTCCACGAGCAACTCGTCCAAAATCCGCACATCCGCCTGTTTTCCTTCGGAAATCGAGATAAAAGTGGGAATGGAGCCACGCAGGTCGAGCAGAGTGTGCAATTTCACAGCCGCCTTTTTCCGGCGAAACCGCGCCCAAGGAAAGAGACTGAGACAAAGGTCGATCGTCGTGGAATCTAATGCGTAGACAGTCTCGTCGGTCAGATCGAAACCCAGCGGCTCATCCTGGTAGATAAATCGAGCTTGCCGAATTAATGCTTGCGCGAGATCGGCGTAGATTCTCCAGTCGCGACAACGATTAGCATCCGCCAGCGTGCTGTGCGACACGTGGCTGCGAATTCCCAGATGGTAAAGCTGCTCTTGGCGGGAACGGAGGCATATTTCAATGTCGCGGAGGCTTTCTCGAAAAGTAAGCTGGCCAAAACCCATGCAAAGAAACTGATCCCAGCAGGAAAAACTCTTGAGCTTATAATCTCCGCCATACCGTCGGACGCAGCGGCGGAATTGTTCGGGATGCACGAAATCCATGAGTTGGGCGAAGACAGTTTTTCCGGGATTCACCCGGGGATTGTGGCGCGGAGCTTGCTGTAAAACGCGCCCAAAATTTCAAATCGCTCACACCCTTGCCCATTCATTAGAACTCTGTAAACATTGGCTTTTCTGCACAGTCGACCTCTCAACGTCCGGACAGTTGTGGGATCGTATAACCAACCGGCTGCAGGCAACGCCGGGATCGCGCCTCGGTTAGCAATCGGACACCATTGGCCCGGCGTGCCTGAGCCGGAGCGTGATGCAACATTGGGGTTAACTGGCCTCTCTACTATTACTCTGGGGATGTGGTTGCCCGTAATGTGATCCCGAGCACTTCCTGGCCGCGCCCAACCTTCAATTCGAAATTCCGCCCTTTCTGTTTGAGCAATTCGCGAACCGAATCCAGCGTGAGCGTTTCGCTCGCCTTGCCGTCGATGCTGACCAAAACGTCTCCCCGATGCAATCCCGCTGCCATGGCCGACGAATTCGGTCGCACAAATTCAACTTGAATTTTGTCGAACTGAGGCCCATCAGCGCTAAGCAAAAGCCCAGAGGTGTTCCTATCGAATGGTTCATTGAACGAGGTGTTTGGTCTCAGCCAAACCCGGCTGTGATCATAGTCAAAAACCACTGTGAACTTGGACAGAACCCGGTTGCCGATGATGCCATCAAACGTAAATTTTGCCGGTGTGATGCCGGCCGGCACCTTTTCGAACGAAAACGGGCCAAAGATAAACTTGTCCAGGACGATCTGCTTGATCCGCAAAGATCCAGATAAACTTGTGCTTTCACCTTCAACCTGCTGACCAAAAACCAGGTGCTGCCGCTCAACATAATCCTCAATTAAGTCCACCGCACTATTCGATCCCGTATCGATTAAGAAGCGACCTTTTACCACCTTCCCTCCTGGAAGCATCACCGATGTCGTAAGAATCGGGCCTTCTTGGGCGCTCGATAATTGTAGCGGCGGCATTTGTGAATCCGCGGGGAGTCGGCGGCGCAGTCTGAGGATCCTTTTTTGATAATCCAGTTCAAGGACCGAGCAGAGGAACAACCCGTGGCCAATCACCCCGTCAAAGCGCCGACCGTGCAGACGCTCCATCCTCCTGAACGTTTCACGGGGTCGTGCCGCCACGGACGAGGCCTTGTAAATAGCGCCCCCTAGGTCGAATGCCGCCCCTTCATACATCTTGTTGGTCGCGGTTCCGCCGACCTCGTGAACGACCGCCACGTACCCCTTCAGTTTCAAACCGGCTTCACGCGCGAGATCCTCTGTAATCACACCGATTTGGGAGCCGCTATCGAGAAGAAACCAGTAGGGACCGGCCCCATTCATCTTGGCCTGAACGAATACATGCTCACCGGCTCGTTGGGTCGGGACTTCGACGGCTTTTCTTGGAAGACGAAGAGAGTAGTGGTCGGCGGAATCTTTTCGCGGCGAACAGCCGCTCGCCAAAACCAAAGACAGGAGTCCTGCAATCAACAAACATCGAAACGACAGTTCGCCGGCAGTCCTGTCCATCAGCCTGATGATTGCCCGGTCGTACGCAAACATCAAGTTGCTCGTTGCGGTGTGCGCGGTTCTGTCCAAGGCCATCTCCAGGGAAGGAGAAGGAGAAACAAGCCGGCAGTTAACGAGTTTGGGGATCGGCTGTGGGCCGGAGTTGGGGTCTGGACTTTGAGCCAGCAGATGTGGTTGGCAGCAGCCGCTTCCCTGTTTAATACATAAGTTACTCCTCTCTTCCCGCCCTCAAAAAGGGCTGATTTGCTAATGGGTGACATCCGCCCTAATGGGCGACCCCAATGACGTTTTCCAAGGTCAAACGGCCGGGGATTGTTTTGTGTTGGCTGTGGTATTTCGAAGTGACCTTTCGCTGGCAGCCCTCTCTTCTAATTCCCGTTGTTCTGAATCGGTGGGGTGTTTTTCGGTGCGCGGGATCTCCCCACCGATTCAGGCCGGACGGGGATTGGATTGCCCGGGTTACGAATAGATTCTTCTTTCGACGTTGCGAGCACTAAAACTGTTGCGATTCAACAATTCTCTGCGAAACGAGGGTTCGATTGGCTCCACTGATTTTATTGATTGTTTTTCGCTGGAGTGCCGGAAACAGTCCCATTCCGCGAATTCTCTTTTTCTTCGTGCTTCGAGCACGAGCATTGAGAAGAAGATGTGGTTAAACCTCGATACACTCCCACTCAGGGGTAATACTCGGGGCCTACAGGAGTTCCGTCAGAAGGTTGACGTCCTTGCTCGTATCCACAATCGGGATCGGGCGCGCCACTCCTGGCGGGTGATTCTTCCGCTTGTAATCGATGCCCAGAATCGTGCAGACCGTCCCCAGGAAGTCAGGGACGCTGATGGGGCGATCGACCACGGTGGCGCCGTCGCGGTCCGTGCGACCCACGACCTGGCCACCTCGGATGCCCCCGCCGATCAGCACACTGCTCCAAGCCCGGGACCAGTGGTTGCGCCCGCCGCCGGTGCATTGAGGCGTGCGCCCGAACTCGCCCATCCACGCGATCAGCGTCGAATCGAGCAGCCCGCGACTATCGAGGTCCTTGATGAGGGCGGCCATGGCGGCATCGCACTCCAGCGACAGGGCACGAACGCGCGGGAAGTTATCGCGGTGCGTGTCCCAGCCTACGCCGTCGCCCATGACCACTTCCACGAACGGCACGCCGGCTTCCACCAACCGCCGGGCCATCAGGCAACCCTGGCCGAAGCTGCCGGGTCGCTCACCGCCGCTGACCATCTTGCCACCGGCGGCCGGGCGCACAGATGCCGATGGCGGCGGGCCGTACCTTTCGCGGATGTTGTCCGGCTCGCGCGAAAGGTCGAAGGCCTGTTTCTGTTGCGAGTTCATCAGCTTCACGGCGCGGTCGATCGACTTGTGATGCGTTTCGGCGGCCGGGCTCTGGTAGCGGGCATGGAATGTTTGATCGAAGCCCTGCAGTAGCTCGATCTGCCGGCCGAACTGCTCTGGCTCGCCGGCCGGCTCGATGAAGTCGAGCCCGCGGATGGGATCGTTGACAGTCAGCGGCTGTTGGTCCGGTCCCAGGAATCCGGCGGTCAGCGCTTCCTGCGGACCCCGCCCGATCGTGATGAAGTTCGGCAGCGCCACATCCCGCTTGCCCAATTCCTTGGCGACGATGGCGCCCAGGCTCGGGAACGCCACGGCCCCGGCGCGATTCTGGTAACCGGTGTGCAAGTGATACGTGGCCAGCTTGTGATCCGATTCCAACGTGCTCATGCCGCGCAGAACGGCGGCATGCTGCATCAACTTGGCGACGCGCGGGAAATGCTCGCTAATGCGGATGCCCGACACCGACGTTTCGATCGCCTGGAATTCGCCGCGAATGTTGGCGGGCGCTTCGGGCTTTGGATCGAACGTATCGATGTGGCTGGGTCCGCCGGCCATCCAGAGCAGAATGCACGACTTGGGCCGCTGTCCATCTGGCGCCGCCGCCGCCAGCCGGCCGAGCCAGCCGCTGAGTGAAACGCCGGCGGCAGTCGCGGTCAGAAAATGTCGTCTGGTGATTTTCGATAGCATCGTCAGCCTCCAGTGATCGAATCGATCTTCAATGGTTGAGTGAGAACTCGCTGGTCATGATCAGCACCCAGGCCAGTTCGCGAAGTCCGCCTGCTGCCGAGCCGGAACGCGCCAGGTGTGACTTGCCCTGCCGCAGTTCGTTCTCGGTCGGGCGCCGCGAAAGGATCGTGAGGAACAGGTCCGACGCGATCTCTTCGGGCGATCGTTCGGCGGCCGTGCCGAGTCGCGTCACGAGGCCATCGAGATTTCGCCCGGCGAACTGCCCCGAGTTCATCTGCCGCAGCAGGTGCGGGATTCCGCGGCGATATGCCATCGGATCGGGATCGCCACTCTCGCCAAAAAACTGGGTGAACTCCCACCGAACACCTTGCCGGACGTCGATGCCCGTCACCTTCGCCGCCGGCCCGGCGATTGTCTCGAGCGAATCATACAATTGCCCCGCGGAAAGAACCTTGAGCGACATGCGGCCGAAGAGCGCCGCCTGCCTGTCCTCCGTAGCAGCAGTGCGAAGGATGGATTTATCGGCTGATTCACCGGGCTGGCTGGTGCGCTGGTAGGCGCGGCTCAACACGATGGCGCGGGTCAGGAACTTCAGATCGAAACCCGACTCGACGAACCTTCGCGACAGCAGCTCCAGCAATTGCGGATGGCTCGGCGCGTTGGCTTCGTGCATGTCATCCACCGGCTGGACAATTCCCCGCCCACAGAGCCGCCACCACGTTCGGTTCACCATCGCGCGGGCGAAGTAGGGATTCTCTGGCGCCGTGATCCATTGGGCCAACGCGGCGCGATGCGTACTCGTCTTCGTCGCCTGCGACAACGCCTGTCCGCCGAGGAACGTCGGCGCCCGCTGAATAAATCCGTCCGGCACGCCGGCATCCTTTAGGTTTGCCAGCGTCAATTGTGGATCGTCCACCACGCCTTTCTCGTAGACCTGCTTGGCGCGCTTGGGCGTCTGGATCTGCGTGAAGAACGCTGCCATCCCCCAGAACTCTTCCTGCTTCCACTTCACGAACGGATGATCGTGGCATTGGGCACAGTTCAACCGGATCCCAAGGAAAAACCGGGAGGTCAGGTCCGTCAGGTCGGGCACAGCGCGCGGCAGCCGGCCTTCGATCAGATAAGTCACGGCGGGGTTGTCCTCCATCTTTCCGGTGGCGGTGATCAACTCGGTGACGATCTGGTCCCACTTCCTCGTATTGAACTGCTCGGCGAGCCAGTGGCGGAACCGCTCAGCTCGCTTCGTCGAATCATCGGCGAGCGGCGAAATCAAGTAGCCCTGCCAGATGTCAGCCAGATATTGGCCGTGCCGTGAGTCGGCGAGCAGCGAGTCGATGAGCCGTGCCCGCTTGTTTGGCTCTGCATCGGGGAGAAAGCGCTTGACCTGTTCGAGCGTTGGCACCGTGCCGTGGAGGTCGAGATAGATCCGTCGCACGAATTCGGCGTCGTCCGCCAATTCTGCTGCTCGCACTCCTTCGCTGCTCAACCGCGCGTCGATCTGTTGATCGATCCTCTCTGCAAGTTCGGCAGCAATCGCTTCGCCCGCCTGGCACTTCCCAGCGGCCACCGCGACGAGGACGAACGAGAAGAGAATACGGGTCAGGCGTCGCACCGGGTGGTTTCCTCGTGTGGTCTTACCGCAAGCCATCGCAAGAACCTTAATTCGAAGGCGTCTCTCCGACAATAGTGGATTGAATCAAAGTTCCCTTTCGAGCCTTTCGCGCCATTGCCGCACCGGCGCCGGCGCGCGCGGCGGAGACGGCGCGATGAGGATATCTCCTCGCCGGGTTCCTAATCTCGTTGCCTGGCAAAATAACGTTCGGCCGTCTAATCATGTCATACGGTGGAGTCTGCATGAACCACGAACCACACGAAACACACGAACAGGAGGAGTTCATGGCGCACTGAGCGAGGAGCCACACGTATTTTTCGGGTCGTTCGTGTGTTTCGTGGTCAGCTCAGCCTCGGCAGTTGGTCACCGATTGACGCATCGTATAACAACCAACCGGCTGCAGGCAACGCCGGATCGCCCCTCGATTGGCAATCGAACACCATACCATTGGCCCGGCGTGCCTGAGCGGGAGCGTTAGCTCCGACGGGCGGTTGCGTTGAGCGGCGGTCTCTGCCACTATCCCGCTCGTGAAGGTACGGGAGATTCTTCGGTGGATCGAGGAGGATGGTTGGTATTGGGTGCGGACGCGAGGCAGCCATCATCAATACCGGCACGGCACGAAGCGCGGCCTGGTTACGGTGCCTGGGCGTCCCGGAGATGATCTTGCTCCTGGCACAGTGAACAGTATTTTGAAACAAGCAGGATTAAAATGAGCCGATATTTGATTGTAATCGAGCCGACCGAGACCGGTTTCTCTGCCTACTCGCCTGATTTGCCCGGGTGTGTTTCCACCGGCGGCACACGCGGGGAGGTCGAGGTGAATATGCGTGAGGCGATCGAGTTCCACCTGGAGGGTCTTCGCGAGGAGGGATTGCCCGTTCCGGAGCCACGTAGCGATGCGGCATTTTGTGATGTTCGAAGCTAACAAAATCACTGCAGCCAACGCCGGATTGCGCCTCCGTTTCCACTTCGCGGTTGGCGTGAATCGATCTGGCGTGGCTGAGTTCTATCGTTCGGCGCGAGCGGTCACACATACATGAGCAAGTACTCAAAACTCGCGGACTATCTGCATGAGCACAAGTCAGACCGGCTTCTGCTTACGTTCGCCGACATTGAGTCCTTGATCGATGCGCCACTCCCGGAGAGCGCACGGAAATATGACGCATGGTGGGCCAATTCACGCACAGCGGACAGCCATGTTTGGGCGCATCTCTGGTTGCGTGCCGGATGGGAAAAGACCGCGGTCAGTTTTTCAGAGGGATGGGTCGAGTTTAGACGGATGGAGTTTTTTGACCTCGGCGATCCTCGCGCATTGGAGGGATACGAGAGAGACTAGACAATCCTCGCTCGCTCGCGAAATCTGGCGTTGGCAGAGGAGCGGAAGCGGCTGGATGATTATTGTTGTCAGGCCTGTGGCTTCCGTCTTCAGATCGGATCGAGGTTTGTTATTGAGGTTCATCACAAAACTCCCTTGTCGGATTCAGGCGTGACCGAGACCTCCATTGATGATCTCATTTCGTTGTGCCCGACTTGCCACCGAATCGCGCATTTGCGGAGCACGCCCTATGAGGTCGAGGAGATTCGTGAAATCCACAGTTCCAGAGCCGATCAGGCGGTGGAGACGAACCGCGGCGAGCCGTCCAGTTTCGGAGTGACCGATGAAGAGTAACATTGATCCCGGAGAGTTGAGCGCCTTCACCGCCGCGGTCGCTCTCGTTTTGCGCTAGGCGGAAGTGCCCACAGTATGAGCGATTACCATAACACTATAGAAAACAATCCGATCCTGAAGAAAATGTACGAGTTGGCCAGCTTGCGATTTGGGGAGGACAGAATTGTCGTTCGCCACGTCGTACCGCGCCAAATTGTTCCGAACAAAAGGTACGCATGGGAGCTGTTCGAGCGAAAGTCAGAGGGCGCTCCAGTGGAGACCGTCGTTTTAGATGTGGACTTTTCGCGGAAACTGCAGATTGACGATGAAGTGAGCATTGACCTGGACCGGCTTCGGCAGTCGGGGGCTGGACCCGAGTGAGGGTTCGGCCCAGACTGAGCTCGAGCCAACGGCCATGAACCAGTTCAGCGAGAACACGGATTTGAATCGGGAGCACTCATTCTATTTGGGCGTCGTTGACATTGTGCATCTGATCTTTGTGGGCGCTGCATTAGTGATCCTCTGCTACAGTGTGAAGCGTTACGAGGACGACGGCGGCTGGTCGCGAGTTTGCGTGTTCAGACTTGCGATCGCCGCCGCGGTTTTTGGGTACTACTGGCGTTCACAGGACGCGAGGACCGGCGTTTTCTACGCATTGGATTTGTGGCATCAGTCACTCCTTCGCCGACGCGCAGATGACGAGCTCGTACGCGCTTACAGGAGTGGCAAGCAGATTTTCAAGGATTCCAGAGAGGCGGAGGTGTTCGATGGCCGTATTGTTCCCAAGCCAGGCGGCGTGAGATTGTATCCTCCGGGCGCGAAGAGTACAGAGAGCCATGACACGAACGCCTAACAAGACACTCGGCACGAACCGCCGCCCCGCTCTCGGCTTCGGCCTGAGAGCCCAGTTATTCGAGGCTCGTCGTCCTCATGACGTCATCGTCCGGGCGGCGGTCGGTGACCCGGAGCGTTAGCTCAACATGAACACGCCTCACAAAAGAACGTGCCTGTTCTGCAGCCAGAGTGCCAATAGTCGTGAGCACGTTATGCCAGAATGGCTGACCAAGCGGATGGAAGTCCGAGACCGAGAGTTTCACGCTGCTAAGTTCGTCGAGGCGCAGGGCATCAAAGCCTTTCCGAAGACCCGAGCCAATCATTTCAGGACGCGTCAGGTCTGTGTGGCGTGCAACACAGGTTGGATGAGCCTGCTTGAGCAGTGGTTCCAGAAGCGTCTCGGTTTTCTGGTTGAGCGAGACTGGCCCGTGCCTGCCGATGAGATGATCGAGGTTCTACGGGTCGAGCCGGACCACCTCGTGCGTTGGATGATTAAGACCGCTGTAGTATTTGAGCGAGCGACACCGAAAGGACAGACACAAGCGGTTCCTGACGGACTTCGGGGGATGGCTAGGGATGGCATGCTGACGGATGATTTCCACCTCTGTTTGGGGCACGTGATTCAGCCAGCATTCCATGCAAGCCTCAAGAAAGGATTCCCGGTGTGGAACGGAGGATATTTCCATCCTTACCAGCAGCATGAGGATGGGTTCAGCTTCGCCATTTGCCTGAATCACCTGGCCATCAGATTGATCAGGTGTCCCGATGCATCGCCCGTGGTCAGTTCTGGGATCATGCTGCCAGACGGGCGGCCGATTGTTCCGTTTTGGGTGAAACCTGCCAGGAGATATGATGTTCCCATCGCCCACACATTTCCTGACTTTCCAAGGTTTGTTGACGCGGTTGAGGTGCAGACTGATGGCGGAGCTAAGATTAAAGGGTGTATTGCTGCGGAGCGAAGCGGAGCCAGCAACTACACTCATGGTTGAACGAAAGCATTCGGGTCAAATCTCAACATTCAACATTTCGCACACGCGTCGAAGCTTTTCGCATTCAGATTTCTGTTCTCTCAGTCGCTTCTCATAGCGTTTCCGCGACGCGAGGGCGGAGTTGAACCTCCCAGTCAGGCCTGAGTCTCGTCGGGGTCAAATCTCAACATTCAAGATTCAGTGCGAGTGCTTCCTATGATTGTTTGCTTTCGTGTCTTTCGTTCTTTTCGTGGTTTCAACGTCCGGATTTAGGTTCAATGCGATAGAACGGCAACTGCGAGGGCCGCCTGGTTCACATCCCGCCCGTCAGCAAGTCGAGTGACAAAACTTCACCCGGCTCGCACTCGACGCTGATTTCGCCGGCAACAAATCTCGCAATCGACACACCGCTGCGACGGCACCCTCGCATCGATCAGCAATTCGACACTCTGCCCCAGGGAAAGCTCATAAGCCTTCTCAGCCCTGGCTGCGCCGCCTCGCTGTCATATGCCGAACCCATGCTGTCGGAGACAGGAGAACAAATCTGTTGGTGATCATGCGGTCCTCTCGGCCGGTGGTTCGACAGGCAGATCGAGGAAGAGTTGCGGGAAGTAGAACTCGTGAATTTTCGCCGGGAAGGCGACGCGCAACGGGCCTTTGGGGCTGGGCGTTTCAAAGTAACCTTCCTCGAGTCCTAATTTAATGATTTCAACCGAGACGGTGGAGGCTTTGCCAGTAACTTCCTTTACACGGGAACGGGAAATTTCGCCTTCGTCCACGAGTGTGCGCGCCACGCGCATGATTTCTTCGCGATAGCGCTTGAGGTGCAGGGCTTGAAACTGGAAGTAACGTTCCACCCGCGTGCGCAGGGAAGCCAGGCCGAGCAGGCCGCTCATGAACTGGATCTGGTCGAGCATCGTTTCGAGGAAGAACACACAAAAATCGGCCAGCGCCGCGTCGGAGAGATTGCCCCGACCATCGAGATCGCCGCGACGGCCTTGGTCGGCAGCTTCGAGGCAGGCGTAATAGCGCTGGCGCCAACGGGCCAGTCCGCGGGACATTGTCCACAGGCCGTGCCCGGCCATGCCGTGGCGAATCAGCTGCGCGTGGGATTGGAGCCGGATGACGCGGCCGTTGCCATCGCCAAACGGGTGAATCCAAGCGAGCCGATGGTGTGCAGCAGCAATGGCCACCAAGCGGTCGGTAAACTTCCATAAATCAAATATTCCGAAAATCTTTATGGATTTCGCGTGCTTCGCGTCATTCGCGGGCAAATCTGAGAGACGTCTCGCGCGCTATGGGTCAAAGCGGACTTGGAAAGAATTTCTGACTGCGCGGAACGGGAACGAAGGGGTGAACACAAAAGGAAAATTCACCGGCGGATTCGTCCCAGGATGAATTGGCCCCGGCGATGATGTTTCCAGAACTGATCACTGGACCGAGCAGCCCGTTTTGTGGGTTTTCAAAAACCTGAATGATCGTTTGGCCAGCGACGTCTCGGAAGAGCAGTTCCCTCACGCAACTCGCGCGAACAGTGCCGAGTAAACTTGGTTTATAGGTGCGCACACTACAAGGCGAAAAGACCGGGACTCTTCCGCGTCAAAGACCAAAACGTTTGGATGTGCCCCCAATCACGTGGCGATATTCGATTCGCCTTCCGGCAACCGCTGAAAAATCCCGCCTTCCCCTGACCACAGCCCAAGGCCATCGGCAGAGCGGATACTTGCGCAACAGGCGAAGGATTTCCTCGGTGTGTCAAGGGCAGGACCCGGGTTAGGCTCTCTATTTTCATTACGGCTTAAGCGATCACCCGGGGAGAAAGTACATCACCAATCCCGGGGTTAGGGATCTAAACGTAAGGGTGTCGCCCCGCGAGCCTAGCTGTTCACGCGAGGTCGATTGCTTTATTCTCCGGCTATGGACGAACCCATGCGTGATTTGTTTCTCAACTATTTGAAACGAGTTGTGGCAGATTTCCAGGAGGTACGGTCCGATTCTTCCAGAAAGCCTCTCCACTTGCACGAGTCGTCAGCTGTGCGCGGAACTGTGGAGCGCCTCGAAGAGACGCAGGAGTTCAGGAAGCTCGGTGTGGCCGCGCGGCATGCGTTTGATACAGAGTCGCCCATCGCCAAAAGCGCAAAAGTTGAGAACGAATGGGTTTTGGTAGCCGAGCGGATTCGTGTGGAGTGTTGGCAACGGTCCGTCGGCCATTTCTTCCGGCGCTCAAGCTGTTATCTCGACGCATTTGATCACAAGCCGGTGGACCAGGATTCTCTCTGCGAAAACTTCTTCCGTGCCTGTCGACAAGAGACTGAGCAAGTTACTCATTTTGCTCTCATGGAAGGCGTGTCCTTCTCAGAAGCAGACATGGATTTTCGTGAATTTGGAATCCGAACATTTACCGCCTCCGAGCTTGAACGCATCGTCTCGAATCGAAACAATTCCATCTTCTATCCCGAAGCGACACTCGATCTGAATCGTCTGCAAGAGTATTGGTTCATCACCTGCGTCGACCGCAAACGCGCGGAAAAAACGGAAATGGACTACCACATTCCGGCCGAACCTGGGGCGACGGTGAGGGTTCAGTTCAGTCAGATCTCTGAAATCTTTAGGCGTCCGGTTCGAGCTCTGGTGCTTTATGATTGGGCGACGGATTCTTTCAGAGCCATGGACAGCGAAGAATTGGCTCGTGGAAAAAACTCTCTGGCAAATCACAAAACCGAAGGCTGGCAAGGATTCCGGCTCCCGGTTGCTTTCGAGATCAGCGACAACCTGCTGCAACCACCGAAGAGGTCTCCTGATTTATCGATGTTGAAGACCGAGTTTGTCCGCGGCGATGAGGGTGATGTCGAAATCCCCTTCCGCGAAGTTAATCTTAGTCCTGGGGAGACGGAGTCGTTCAAAAAGTTCGTTTGTAGATGGCATGAGATCCTCTCCGGTCTCAAAACCAAGGAAAACGGATGGCAGTTCTTTGAGTTGGCACTCGATTATCTCACAAAGGCATTCTTCACCGAAGGAATCGAGCAATTGCTGTGGCACATGATTGTAATTGAGGCTTTGATCGGGGAAAAGCAACCAGGCCTCACAGAACGGCTCGCTTCCCGCCTCTCGAACATTTTGAAGGAGACAAACGAGAAACCAGAAGACCTCAAGAAGTGTTTCAAGAAATTATATGACCTACGCTGTGACTTGGTTCATGGCAAACGCCCCCCAGAGGCTTGGCTTGGGCATCTCCGAAAGGCCAGAGAGGTTTCACGCCGAACTCTGCTTTGGTTCCTCCAGTTTCTCGCGGGACTTCAGCAGGCTTTAGCGTCCGCCCCATCAACCGGCGGAAGCCCGACGCGAAAGGACATCCTCACGTCAATCGATTTAGAGAGAGAGGATCGTGCCCGACTGCAGAGCCTCATCGGCTTACTGCCGGACAAATTCCCATCGCTCGCTGACTGGAACGCCTGACATCCGCTGCGACTGAGCGTTAGAGGTATTCGCGCTCTCGTTGGTGCTGGTCAGGGGCGCGGGGCTGATGATCCAAAACGAGGCGAAATTTTCTGAGACATTGCTGGCTGCCGCGTACGTACTCGGAAATCCACAGGCAAAAGACTGACCTATACCGGGGAGAACGGGCTTGCTAGGATATGCAGCCGAACGCGCGAAATGAAAGAAAGTGCAACGACAATTCCTGGTCTTTTGCGGCGGATTAAGCCCGGCAATCTGCTCTCGTTCGGTCCGGACACACCCGCTCTCGAAATGCAGAACCTCAACGTGCTCATCGGCCCGAACGGCGTGGGCAAGTCGAACCTCATCGAGGCGCTCGCTTTAATGCGGGCGACGCCGAGAACCGTTTCGAATGCAGACGTGCGTGGAGTGATTCGGAGGGGCGGCGGCGCCAGCGAATGGATCTGGAAAGGGGCAGCAGACCAGCCCGCCTCGGTTGAATTGACCATCAACGGTCCGGCACAAGAGCCATTGCGGCACCGGTTTTCGTTTCGAGACAACCGAGGTCGTTTTCAACTGGAAGAAGAACGCGTGGAGAACGAGGCGCGCTTTGGCACTTATGGAGGAAAGGACCTGCCACACTCCTACTATAAGTTCGAAGGAGCGTATTCTACAATCAGCGTCATCGAAGAGGGGAGGGAGACAGCGCGGAAGCTGGATCGGGAACTGGTAAACCCTGAACTCTCGATTCTCGCGCAGCGGCGTGATCCGGAAAGATACCCCGAGATCACGTATCTGGCCGAAATGTACGAAAGTTGGTCTATCTATCGCGAGTGGAGCTTCGGCCGGAACACCATATTCCGCGAACCGCAGAAGGCGGACATGCGAAACGACCGGCTGGAGGAGGACTTTTCAAACTTGGGACTCGTATTAAATCAACTCAGTATCGTCCCCAAAGCCAAGGCAGCGATTTTGACGGGTTTGCGGGACTTGTATGAGGGTATCAGCGATTTTCAGGTTAGTATTCAGGGAGGGGCGGTCCAGGTGTTTCTGCTCGAAGGAGACTTTTCAATGCCTGCAACGCGTCTGTCCGACGGCACTCTGCGTTACCTTTGCCTCCTAGCCATCCTTTGTGATCCCGAACCGCCTCGGTTAGTTTGCCTCGAGGAACCCGAATTGGGACTGCACCCGGACGTTCTACCGAAGCTCGCCGATAGGCTGGTGGCTGCATCCGATCGCACGCAACTGATTGTTACCACCCACTCCGATATTCTGGTGGACGCTCTGACCGAGCACCCGGAGACCGTAGTCGTCTGCGAAAAGCATGACGGACGGACAGAAATGCGAAGGCAAAAGAAGGAAGAATTAGCGGCTTGGTTGGAGGATTACCGTCTCGGCCAGCTATGGATGAAAGGCCAATTGGGAGGGACCCGTTGGTGAGTGCGTACCTCTATCTTGAGGGCGGAGCAACCGGAGCTGACTCGAAAACGCATGACATGCGGTGCCGCGAAGGATTTCGTGCTCTTCTCGATAACTGTGGATTTGGAAGGCAGCGCCGGATGCCCCGCTTGGTGGCGTGTGGTGGCGCGAATGCAGTCCGTGATCACTTTATGAGAGCCCATGCGAACAATCCCGCGGGCGACTACATCGCCATGTGGCTCGATAGCGAGGAACCGATGGCGGATATCGACGCTGCCTGGACCCACCTTCATGCAGTGCGTGGGTGGGAAAAGCCGGCAGGCGCAAGTGACCATCAAGTTTTGTTCATGACGACATGTATGGAGACGTGGATCGTTGCCGATATCGAAACCCTCAAGAGGCATTACGGATCAGAATTTCAGGACTCAGCTTTGCCTCCCGCAGTCAATTTAGAAAGTCGGCCTCGGCACGAGATTCAGAGCCAGTTATTCCATGCCACGCGTGCTTGCTCGAATCGCTACGTAAAAGGAAAACGCTCTTTCGCTGTTTTCAAAATGCTGGTTCCGGAAATTCTGGAGAGCCGCTTGCCCAGTTTCCGTCGGGTAAAACGAATTCTATCGAAGAACCTGTAATCGCATCTGAGAGTCGTCGAATCCGACGCATCCTATTCAAATCGTCGTACAACACTCTGCATCTGCGTGGCATCTCCGGAAGTTTCCGCCGCGCCGACGACCCAGAAACCGTCAACGATGCGCTGAAAGGTTTTCACGATTTACAAACCCGACTGGATTTCGTTCGAAAGGTTTTTTGACGAATTTCTTCCCTGTGCTTCCGTTTTCGGGGCGGTTTCGCGCGGCCAGATCCGGTGGGACTTTTTGACATCGCGACTCGGTCGCGTAAGGTTGGACTGCTGTTTTTGACAAGGAATGCGGTGGACCGTTGCGTATGATTCCAAGGGAAACTGTGCCTACTTTGAGCCTTTCATTTTTGGAAGGTCTCTACGCGGATTACTTGCGCGACCCAGCCAGCGTGTCTGCCGATTGGCAGGAGTACTTCGCACGCTGGGCGGAGGAGGAAAAGCCACTAACGCCGTTCCAAACGATACCGCGCTTTCGCCAGCAATCGATTTTTCACTCTCCGCCCAATGGGGCCCATCGCGGTTTCTCGGAAGAGGAAACCGCCGCGATCGGACTGCAGGACCGGGTCGACCAAATCCTCCGGGCTTACCGGACGCGCGGTCACATGATTTCGCAGATTGATCCGCTCGGGATGGCCCGCCCAACGCCGCCCGAGTTGGATCCGCAATTTTACGGCTTCACCGAATCGGACCTGGATCGGTTGTTTTCGTGTGAGACGCTTCACGAGGGCGGCCCGCTCACGTTGCGCGAAATTCTCGAGCGCCTCCGCAACACGTATTGCCGCTGGATTGGCGTCGAATACATGCACATCGACGATCTGGCGATTCGACGATGGATGCAGCGGCGGATGGAACGGACCGAAAACCGGTTTCAGATCAGCCGCGAAGTTCAACGCCGAATTCTGGCGCGACTGACCGATGCCGTCACGTTCGAGGAGTTCATTCGCAAAAAATTTATCGGCGCGAAAAGCTTTTCACTGGAAGGGTCGGAAAGTTTGATTCCGTTGCTCGATTTGGCGATCGAGAAGGCGGGCGGGCAAGGCATCCGCGAGATTGTGATTGGGATGGCGCATCGCGGCCGCTTGAATGTGCTGGCAAATATTCTTGGCAAAAGCCCGCGGCAGGTCTTTCGCGAATTCGCAGATGCGGATCCCGAGCTTTATACCGGTCGGGGCGATGTGAAATACCATCTCGGTCACCACGGACGTTGGCGCACCGCGGAAGGAGTGACGATCGAGTTGTCGATGTGTTTTAATCCGAGCCATCTCGAGTTCGTCAATCCGGTGGCGCTTGGCCGAATGCGGGCCAAACAGGATCGGGCGGGCGATCTTCAACGCGAGCAAGGGCTGGTGCTGCTGATCCACGGCGATGCGGCATTCGCGGGTGAAGGGATTGTGCAGGAGACTTTAAATCTCAGCCAGCTTCCGGGCTTTGCCGTGGGCGGGACGTTGCACGTCCTGGTAAATAACCAAATCGGCTTCACTACCGCGCCGGAGGAAGGCCGCTCGAGCACATATGCGACGGATGTCGGCAAGATGCTACAGATTCCTATTTTTCACGTGAACGGGGAAGATCCCGAAGCCGTCGCGCAAGTGGTCGAGATCTGCATGGATTTTCGGAAACAATTCAAGCGCGATGTCATCATCGACATGTATGGGTATCGCAAACTCGGCCACAACGAGGGAGACGAACCGACGTTCACGCAGCCGGTGCTTTATCGAGCCATTCAAAAGCGGAAGCCAGTGCGGGAATCGTATGTCGAGCACCTGTTGCAATTGGGCGGCCTGACGCGCGAAGAAGCCGATCAAATCGTCGAGAAACGCCGGGCGTTTTTGGAGCAAGAACTTTCCGAGTCGCGCAGTGAATCGTATCGCCCGCCCAAAAAGCAGCTTCGTGGAATTTGGTCGGATTACGTCGGAGGTCCGGACGCGCAGGCGCCGGAGCCCGACACGGGAGTTGACGAACGGAAGCTCCGAGAGCTTTTAGCCAAACTCGCGCACGTCCCGCCGGACTTTCATTTGCACCCGAAGCTGGGACGCTTTTTTGAAGCGCGCCGCGCCATGGCGGAAGGGAAACAGCCGCTCGATTGGTCCGCTGGGGAAACGCTGGCGCTGGCGTCGCTGGCGGCGGAGGGGTTTCGAATCCGTTTCAGCGGGCAAGACGCTGGCCGAGGAACCTTCAGCCAGCGCCACGCTGTGCTTCATGATTACGAAGACGGCGCCGTATTCGTGCCCTTGCAGCACGTGGCTGCGAATCAAGCGCCCGTGGACATTTACAACAGCCCGCTTTCGGAAGCCGGCGTGCTCGGGTTCGAGTACGGCTACAGCGTCGATTGCCCAGACGGATTGATCCTGTGGGAAGCTCAGTTCGGCGATTTTTGGAATGCGGCGCAAGTGATCGTTGATCAATTCATCGCCAGCGCGGAAGACAAATGGCACCGGCTGAGCGGGCTCGTTTTGCTGCTGCCACACGGGTTTGAAGGGCAGGGGCCGGAACACTCGAGCGCGCGGCTCGAGCGGTTCCTCAATTTGGTCGCCGAGGACAATATGCAAATTGTTTATCCGACCACGCCCGCTCAGTTCTTCCATTGTTTGCGCCGGCAGGTTGTGCGGCGTTGGCGCAAGCCGCTGGTCGTCATGACGCCGAAAAGCTTGCTGCGCCATCCTCGCGCCGTTTCGAATATCGAGGAGTGCGCCCGCGGCAGGTTCGCGCGAATTTTGCCCGACGCGCCGGAAAATTCGGATGCGCCGCTCAGCAAAATAATTCTGTGCAGCGGGAAAGTGTTTTACGATTTGGACGAACACCGCCGGCATTTTCGGAGGCGAGATGTGGCGTTGATTCGGCTGGAACAGCTTTATCCCTTTCGCATCGATGAATTGCATTCGGTGCTGGCGCCGTATCGCGATGGGACCCCAGTGGTTTGGGTTCAAGAAGAGCCTGAGAACATGGGCGCATGGCGCTATTTGCGTGTTCTGTTCGGCCACACCATTCTTGGGCGCTTCCCGTTTTCGGGGGTGTTCCGACCCGCGTCGGCCAGCCCGGCGACCGGTTCGGCCAACAGCCACAAGCGGGAACAGGAGACTGTCCTCCTGGATGCATTTGGAAAAAGTTGAATCGTTGCGAAGTCAAACTATATGGCGACTGAACTGAAAGTGCCGGAGGTTGGCGAATCGATTCGCGAAGTCGAGATCGGGGACTGGCGGAAAAGGGTGGGCGACTGGGTTGAGAAAGACGAACCGATCGTCGTCATCGAAAGCGAAAAAGCCACCGTGGAGATTCCGTCACCGATCTCCGGAAAGCTGGGCAGCATTCTGAAGAAGAAAGGCGAGAGCGTTGCGGTGGGAGCTGTGATTGGCACGATTGAGCCGGGGATAAAACCGGCCGAGAAAGAACCTGCTGAAAAAGCCGCCGCCAGTGCGCCTAAACCTCCGCCGACTGCGCGTGCTCCGGAAGCACCGCGAGTGATGCCCAGCGCAAAGCGAGTCATGGCCGAACAGGGCTTGCACGTTGAACAAGTGAAAGCCACTGGGCCGGGCGGACGCATTTTGAAGGAAGACGCCTTGCGCGCTGCTGCAGAGAGTTCCCCTCCGAGCCAGCCTGGCGAAGAGCCGGAGCGAGATCATTCGATCGAAACGAGCTCTCCCGCTGCAGCCGATGTGGCAGAAGCTGGTTCGCCGCAAGAAGAGATCGTTCGGATGAGCCGTTTGCGTCGGACAGTTGCGGAACGGTTGGTCCAAGCGCAGCGTCAAGCCGCCTTGCTCACGACGTTCAACGAGATCGACATGTCCGGCGTGGTGCAATTGCGGAAAGATTTCGGCGAGCTGTTCCTCCAGAAATACCAGACGAAGCTCGGGTTCATGTCGTTTTTCGTGAAAGCTTCAGTCGACGCCCTTAAGCAGATCCCGCAGGTCAACGCCGAAATTCGTGGTGAAGACATCGTCTTTAAAAATCATTATGACATCGGCGTTGCGATTGGAGGCGGCAAAGGACTCGTCGTGCCTGTCATCCGGAATGCCGAGCGCTTGAGTTTCGCGGAAATCGAATTGGCTATTGCCGATTTCGCGCGCCGAGCCAAAGAGAACAAACTCCAAATCGATGAACTTCATGGCGGGACGTTCACGATCAGCAATGGCGGCGTCTACGGGTCGCTCCTTTCGACGCCGATTGTCAATCCGCCGCAGAGCGGGATTTTGGGCCTGCACGCCATCCAGGACCGGCCGGTCGCTCGTGATGGGGCGGTCGTGATCCGGCCAATGATGTATGCGGCGCTCACTTACGATCACCGGATTGTCGACGGGCGCGAAGCCGTGACTTTTTTGAAGCGGATCAAAGAAATCCTCGAAGCGCCAAGCCGGTTGTTGCTCGAGATATGAGCTCCGGTGAATCGCTGAGTGAGTTCGCTCACTTATGGCTAATCATGATCTGATTGTTATTGGCGCCGGCCCGGGCGGGTATGTCGCATCGATCCGCGCCGCACAGCTCGGGATGAAGGTCGCGTGCATCGAACGTGAACCTCAGCTTGGCGGCACGTGCTTGCGCGTCGGCTGCATTCCGAGCAAGGCCTTATTGGAATCCAGCGCGCTTTATTGGGAAGCCCGCGAACATTTGGCGAGCCACGGCATTCCCATCGGGAATGTCAGCCTCGATCTCGATGCGTTATTGCAGCGGAAGGACAAAATCGTTTCCACGCTCGCGCAAGGAATCGAGGGTCTCTTTAAAAAGCACAAAATTCAGCGGTACCGCGGCGCGGCAACGTTGCGCGGTCGATCCACCGTCGAGGTGGCAACCGAGTCGGACAGGCTGGTTTTGGAAGGACGTTTTGTGCTCCTCGCCACCGGCAGCAAGCCCAGTTCGTTGCCAGGAATCGAACTGCACAGTGATCGGATCTGCACGAGCACGGAAGCATTGGCCTTCCGCGGCGTGCCCCATCATTTAGTTGTGATTGGCGCGGGATATATTGGCTTGGAATTAGGTTCAGTCTGGCGACGGCTCGGCGCGAAAGTCACGGTTCTGGAATACCTGGATCGTATTTTTCCTGGAATGGACGCGGACCTGGCGCTCGAAGCGAAGAAGATTTTCGAAGGCCAAGGATTGGAATTTCGGCTCGGCTGCAAAGTCACCTCTGCCCGACTCGATGGATCCGGATGCGTGGTCGAAGCGGAGGGAATCGAGCCGATCAAGTGCGACCGGGTTTTGGTTGCGGTCGGCCGTGTTCCTTGCACGGACGATTTGGGATTGGCTGCCGCAGGAATCGAACTCGATAAGAAAGGCCGCATTCCGGTTGACGGCCATTATGCGACGCGGGCCGCGGGCGTTTATGCGATTGGAGATGTCATCGGCGGCGCGATGCTCGCTCACAAAGCTGAAGAAGAAGGAATGGCCTGCGCGGAAGGTTTGGCCGGAGGACATGCGGAAGTGGATTACAATTCGATTCCCGCAGTGGCGTATACCGAACCGGAAATGGCCTCAGTTGGCAAAACCGAAGAACAGCTGCAGCAGGAACAGGTCGAGTTCAAACGGGGGATGTTTCCTTTCATGGCCAACGGCCGGGCGCGAGCGCTGGGAAAAATCCAGGGCCGGATCAAAATCCTTGCTGACGCCCGGACCGATCGGGTGTTGGGCGTTCACATTCTCGGCGCGCGAGCGGGCGATTTGATTGCGGAAGCCGCGGTGGCGATTGCTTTTGGCGCGAGCAGCGAGGATATCGCCAGGTGCAGTCACGCGCATCCGACTTTGGCGGAAGCGATGAAGGAAGCCGCCTTGAGTGTTGCCGGTCGCGCCATTCATATCTAGGGCCTGTCCCAGAACCCCGGGTTTCGCGAACTTCGTCGAAAACTTTGTCGAAACGGCTTGGTCTTCGACAAAAGAGGTTCGACAAAGTTTGCGATAAAGGATGAAAACCACGTTGCTCGGACAAGCTCTATGTAGCTGAGAGATCCCTAAAAAAATCTCGGAGAAAACCTGAGGGCTGCCTCGGAATCAGTCCCGCTCCTGATCTGGAACTCTGTGAATAACTCTGTGGAATAGTGGGTGAATAATTTCCGGACTTTTTGGGGATTCTTTGACTCTACGCAAGCCTTTGTGAATAACTTCGTCTTCCTCAAACTTGCTCAACTCGCTGACCTTGTGGGTTTAAGAATTCAGCCCATCTTTGGATCCAGGCGGCTTTAGCCCTGGAATCGGCTGCGCGGTTTTCACATCGAAACTATTCACCGCGCAAAAAATGTTGAGATCCAAAATTTCGTGCCGCCGGCCGAGGTTACGTGGCGGGGATAAAGCGCTGGAACAGGAGGGCCGCAGCGAACAATCCGACAAAAATCATCGCGAGAACCGCGGGCACATCCGCAGCGGCGAGCCAATCCACCAAAACAATCCCCGCGAGCAAACCTGAAACCGTGCGGCCGATGTTGGCTCGCGGCGCCAGAAAGGTCCAACGCAAGCAGCGCCAGATCCAGAGCAAGAGCAGCAGCGCGAGCAGCGAACCCCGAATGCGGAACGGGCCGTTGTTCACAAGCAGGCCGAGGAAAATTGGCGCCGCCAGGAATCCGCACGGCCAATAGCGCAACGCGCCGCGGGCGCTTTCACGACGGGCCAGATAACTCAACCCGATGATATACGCGGCCAGGGCGAATGCGCTGTAGATGGCTAGGCCAGCAATCCCATTCAGCCCGGCCGCCGCTGCCATGAGATAAAGCAAAAACCTGCACGCAGCCATCAGCAGCGGGGATAGAGCGATTGCTTTGTGCAAAAAATCGTAAAGAACGATGGCGCAGGCGAGCAGGAAGCCGAGGACCGCGACAGTGACGCCAAGCCAAGCCAATAGCAGAAATCCAATGGCGAGCCATGCGAAACCGAGCGCCGAAACCGCTTCCAAGCTAATCGCTCCGGAGGGGATGGGCCGTTCGGCTCGATGTTGGCGGTCAAAATCGGCATCGAATGCGTCGTTGAGGTACATTCCGCCGATGTAAAGGAAACTGGATCCAACCGCGGCGACGATTAAGTTTTGAGTCAGCGCGCCGCCGCCCAGCCACCAACCCGCGAGACAATTCGACCAGACCGTCGGCAAATTAGAAACACGGCCCAAAACGAGAAGAGTGCGTGCACCGCGCCGAAGGTCAGCTGGCAACATGCACCGAAATAAAGGGATCCCACAGCCAAAAGTCAAAGCTTGCCGGTAAACACTTGCCAACTCCGGATTGACGCCCCGCGGGCGGCAGCTACCCTGCGGCTCGGAAATGGCTTTCGTACAGTAATGGAAACTCCCAGGTCACTCGATGCTCTGCGGATCGACCGGTCGCTTCCCCCGGAACGGAAGGCGAGCGGATTGGTTTGGACAATTATTGTCCTCGGGCTGGTTGGGGTTGCCGCTGCCGCTTGGTTTCTGACACGACCCAGAATTGTGGAGGTCCGAACAGCAATCGTGCGTGAAACCGGAGGAGGAAAAGGCCGCACCTTGTTGAATGGATCCGGATATGTGACTGCTCGCCGGCAAGCGACTGTTTCTTCCAAAGTAACCGGCAAAGTGATTGAGGTGCTCATCGAGGAAGGATTGCACGTCAAAGAAGGGCAGGTCCTCGCGCGTTTGGACAATTCGAACGTGAAAGCGAGCCTTGAACTCGCGCGCGCTCAGCTCAATTCGACGAAAACCGCCCTGAACGAATTGGAGGTCCAGGTCCGCCAAGCCGAACGCGAATATAAACGGATTGCGGCGCTTGCTGAAAACCGCATCGCGGATCAATCCGCTCTCGATCGCGCCGAGGCCGAGTTGGGAATCTGGAAAGCGCGGCTGGACCGTCAGCGCGTGGACATCTCCACCAGCGCGCGCGAAGTCGCCGTCTGGGAACAACAGCTCGAAGACACAATTATTCGGGCGCCATTCTCCGGAGTGGTCACTTCCAAGAATGCGCAACCTGGCGAGATGATTTCGCCCATTTCAGCCGGCGGCGGATTTACCCGCACGGGGATTGGAACGATTGTGGATATGGACTCCCTCGAGATCGAGGTCGACGTCAACGAGAGCTACATCAATCGAGTCCAACCGAAACAGCCGGTCGGGGCGACTTTGGACGCGTACCCAGATTGGAAAATTCCTTGCCAGGTGATCGCTATCATTCCCGCGGCGGACCGGCAGAAAGCCACCGTGAAAGTTCGGGTTGCTTTCGATAAACTCGACCCGCGGATTTTGCCCGACATGGGCGTGAAAGTCGCTTTCCAGGATTCATCGAACGCAGGCGATTCCGCGCCGCTGTTGGTGGTTCCGAAGTCCGCCCTGCGCAAGAGGGACGGGCGTGATTCTGTTTTCGTTGTCTCGTCCGGGCGGGTGGAAAGCCGCGCGATCACAGTGGCGGAGACGCACGACCAAGAAGTCAACGTTCGTGCCGGCGTGAGCGCCGGCGAGAAAATCGTCATCGAATCTCCGCCAGAACTGAAGGATGGCGATCGAATCCTGGAAAAAAAACCATGAGCGAAACAAACGGCGTGCTTGTCCGCGTGCAAGAGGTCGAAAAAACTTTTCGGCGCGGCTCGGAAGAAATTCACGTGCTGGAAGGCCTGAGTTTGGAGATCGTGAAGGGCGAGTTTCTGGCGTTGATGGGCCCGTCCGGGTCGGGCAAAACGACCTTGCTGAACCTGATCGGCGGATTGGATCGCCCCACGCGTGGGGCCATTGACATCGCGGGAGAACGGATCGACCAACTCTCCGAGCGGCGTTTGGCTGCGTGGCGGGCGCACCATGTCGGTTTTGTTTTTCAGCTCTATAATCTGCTTCCGGTGTTGAGCGCAGAACGCAACGTGGAACTCCCCCTGTTATTGACCAACCTCAGCCGCGCCCAACGGCGGCAGCATGTGGAAGTGGCTCTTTCGGTTGTCGGGCTGTCGCATCGGGCCAAACACTTTCCACGGCAGCTTTCCGGTGGCGAGCAGCAACGGGTCGGCATCGCCCGCGCCATTGTCACAGATCCCGATTTGCTCCTGTGCGACGAACCGACTGGAGATCTCGACCGGAAATCGGGCGACGAAATTCTCAATCTATTGCAAGCGCTCAACCGCGAGCACGGCAAAACCATTGTCATGGTCACGCACGATCCGCACGCTTCGGCTCGCGCCTCTCGGACGGTTTATTTGAACAAAGGCCAGCTCTCGACCGAGAAGATCGAATGAAATTCTTTCCCCTGCTCTGGAGCAATCTCAAGCGAAAGAAGCTCAGAACAGCTCTGACGCTGCTCTCGATCCTCGTGGCATTTTTGCTCTTCGGGTTTTTGTCCGCCATCGAACAGGCGCTGACAGCGGGAGCGACAGTGGCCGGGGCGGATCGGTTGGTCGTTCGCCACAAGGTTTCCATCATTCAGATGATGCCAATCAGCTATCGGGATCGGATTGCGAAAATTCCCGGCGTCGCGCTGGTCGTGCACAACACGTGGTTCGGCGGGATTTATCAGGATCCCAAAAACTTTTTTGCCCAAGTCCCGGTCGAGCCGGAGCCGTTCCTGGAAATGTTCCCTGAATTTGTGCTGAGCCCAGAGGCAAAACAAAAATGGCTCGCCACTCGCACCGGGGCAATTGTGGGACGCCAAAGCGCCGAGAAATTCGGCTGGAAAGTGGGCGACCGCATTCCAATCCAAGCCACGATTTGGCCAAAGGCGGACGGCGGCCGGACTTGGGAATTCGATTTGGTGGGAATTTTCGAGGCTGGCAAAAAGGAAACAGACACCACCGGGATGTACTTTCGTTACGATTACTTCGATGAGACGCGGGCTTACGGCAAAGGGCTGATTGGATGGTTCAATGTGCGCGTGGCTGATCCAAAACAGGCGGAGGACGTGGCGCGGCGGATCGATGACGAGTTCGCCAACTCGCCCGCGGAAACGAAAACCGAAACGGAAGGCGCGTTCGTGCAAGGCTTCGCCAAACAGATCGGCGACATCGGAAAGATCATGCTGTCAATTCTCACGGCGGTCTTTTTTACGATCCTGCTGGTGGCGGGCAACACCATGGCCCAAGCGGTGCGCGAGCGGACTGAGGAACTGGGCGTCTTAAAAGCCATCGGCTTCACCAACAGGCGTGTCATGGCGCTCGTGCTCGGCGAATCGATGCTCCTGGCGTTGCTGGGCGGGGGCGTTGGCTTGGCCTTGTCCTGGGCGCTGATTTCCTCGGGCAATCCAATGCGCAGGGTGTTTCCAATCTTTTTCTTCCCCGCTCACAAAATCATCATCGGCGCGGTGCTGGTGCTCGCGCTCGGCATCGTCACCGGATTTTTGCCGGCTTTGCAAGCGATGCGCTTGCGCATTGCGGACGCGCTCAGACGGATGTGACATGACAAATCCCCTCAATTGGTTCGCGCAAGTGGCGGCCGTCACCAAGCTCAGCTTGCAAACGGTCTTCGAACGGAAAGGGTCGTCCGCCTCCGCGGCCTTTGGCATTGCCGGCGTCGTCGCGGTCATGGTTGGAGTGCTATCGATCGGCCAAGGATTCCGCAAGACCATGGCTGTCTCCGGCTCGCCCGACAACGTGATCGTGTTGCGGAGCGGGTCGAATAACGAAATGATGAGCGACTTGACCGTCGACGAAGTGCGCGTGGTCACCGAGGCGGCGGCGGTGGCCCGTTCCGGGGGAGTGGCGCTGGCGTCTCCGGAATTGTTTGTGATTATCAATCTGCCCAAACGTTCGACTGGGACCGATGCCAACGTGCCGTTGCGCGGGGTGACTCGGCCGGCTTACTCCGTTCGCGATGCTTTCAAAATGACTGAAGGCCGAGTGTTCGAGCCCGGCCGCAACGAAGTGATCGTCGGCGCCGGCGCGGCTCGTGAGTTCGCCGGCCTGCAACTTGGCTCGAAAATAGTGGTTGGCCGAAACGAATGGGCGGTGGTTGGAATTTTTTCCTGCGGCGGCGGCATCAGCGAATCAGAAATCTGGACGGACGCTCCGATCTTGCAAGGTGCGTACCAGCGAGGCCCCTCTTACCAAGCGGTTCACGCGAAGCTCACCTCCGCGGCGGCTTTTCAAAAGTTCAAAGATACGCTCACGGCTGATCCGCGTTTGAACGTCAAAGTCACGCGCGAAGCGGAGTATTACGCCGAGCAATCCCAGACGATGCAAACGCTCATCCTTTGGTTCGGCATTCCAGTCGCCGTCCTGATGGGATTGGGGGCGACGTTCGGCGCGCTCAACACAATGTACACGGCTGTCTCCGCGCGAACCCGTGAAATTGCCACTTTGCGCGCGCTCGGCTTTCGCAGTTCTCCGGTTGTGATCTCGGTCTTGGCCGAGTCGCTTTTCCTCGCGCTCGGCGGAGGAATGATTGGCGCGGCGCTGGCCTTCTTCGCGTTTGACGGTTACAAAGCCGCGACCATGAACTTCCAGACATTCAGCCAGGTGGCGTTTGCCTTTGCGGTCACGCCGACGTTGCTGGTGACGGGAATTGTCTCGGCCTTGGCGATTGGGTTTGTCGGCGGACTTTTTCCTGCGGTTCGCGCAGCGCGGCTTCCCGTGGCCACGGCGTTGCGCGAAGTGTGAACCGAAGAAGAGCAGCCGGTCTAAAGCGGAAAGGAAGTTAAATTCCTTTTTGGATCATGTGCTTGAGCAGGTCGCCCACGCGATTGCTATAGCCCCATTCGTTGTCGTACCAGCTGATCAATTTAAAGAACCGCTTGTTCAGTTCGATGCCAGACCCGACGTCGTAAATCGATGAGGCAGGGCAATGGATGAAATCCGTGCTGACCACTTCATCGGCGGTGTAATCGAGATATCCTTTTAGATACGTTTCGCTGGCTCGCTTCATGGCCGCGGAAATCTCCTGGTAACTCGTCTCCTTGACCGTGCGCACGGTCAGGTCCACGCACGAAACCGTCGGAGTGGGCACCCGGAACGCCATGCCAGTGAGCTTCCCTTTCACCTCGGGAATCACCAAGCCGACGGCCCGGGCCGCGCCGGTCGTCGACGGAATGATGTTGATGGCCGCGGTCCGGCCCCCTTTCCAATCTTTTTTGCTCGGACCATCGACAGTTTTTTGCGTCGCGGTGTACGCATGAATCGTCGTCATGAGCCCCTCCTCGATTCCGAAACCTTCCTTGAGCAGGACGTGCACGATGGGCGCGAGACAATTGGTCGTGCACGAGGCGTTCGAAATAATGTTGTGTTTCGCTGGGTCGTACTTGTCGTGGTTAACGCCCATGACGATCGTGACGTCTTCGTTTTTCGCGGGCGCCGTGATCACAACCTTCTTGGCCCCGGCCGCAATGTGGCCTTTGGCCTTTTCGCCGTCGGTGAACAGACCAGTGGCTTCGATGACCAACTGGACCCCAAGATCCTTCCACGGCAGCCCGGCAGGATCCTTGGCGCTGACGACGCGCATTTCCTGGCCGTTGACGACGAGCACGTCGTCTTCGGGTTTGTCGGCGGAAGATTTTTTCGAACTGATTTTCCCTTGGAAACGGCCTTGGGTCGAATCGTACTTCAGCAGATACGCGAGGTTATCCGCCGGAACAATATCCCCGACTGCGACCACTTGAATGTCTTTCCCGACCATGCCCTGTTCCACCAAGGCGCGAAAGACCAAGCGCCCGATCCGTCCGAAACCGTTAATAGCTACTTTGACTGGCATAAGTTTTCTTTCGTTTTCAATTTCAAAATCAAAAACCGACTAAATAAGCGGAGGATGGTAACCGCGGCAGATCGAGCGTCAACGCTGAATTCCGGGCAAAGCTTGCGCGGGTGGCCTTGATCCGGCGTTGAATGCTGTTGACCCAGCCTCTGTCCACCCCGTATTTTGGGTTCTCGTAGGGAAGAAGGGAGCGGAGAAGGACCGATATTCGAGACTATGGCAAATACCCCGTTTATCCCGAATATCCGCCCCGGAGGCGTACGGCGAGAGTTGGCCGTGGTTGATCCACATGGCAGATTTGTGCGGTGGCTGGCGAACAAACCGTAGAGGACTAACTACGACACGCAAGAGGACTTCCGAATGTCAAAGGCACTAAGGGTTTTGATTACAGGCGCGGCACGCGGCATAGGACTGGCAACGGCGCACGTGCTTGCCAACCGAGGGCATTCAGTCGTCGCCACCGACGTATCCGCGTTGAGTGGATTGGAAGGCATCCAGGCACATGTGCTCGATGTCACCAGCGATGATTCCGTGGCGCGGTGCCTTGAAGAGGTTGGTCCGCTCGATGCAATCGTCAACAACGCAGGTATCACATCTGGCGGAGGGCCGGTGGAAGGCTATCCACTGGATCGTTTCCGACAGATGTTCGAGACAAACACGCTCGGCCCGTTGCGCGTAATCCAGGCGGTCTTGCCCGGCTGGCGAAAGCGGGGTTCCGGCGTCATCGTGAATGTATCGAGTGTGAACGGCCGAGTCTCCTCGCCGCTCCGAGCAGCGTACAGCGCCTCCAAGTTCGCGCTCGAAGCCTTGACGGAGTCGCTGCACTTGGAAGTCCGTCACTTTGGAATACGCAGCGTGTTAATCGAGCCCGGAGCCATCGCTACTGGCATCAAAGCGATCGAGCCTCATAAGGGACCAGCGGAATACGCCGGACTTTGGGAGCAGTGTGCCGGAGCCGATGCCAAAACGACCGGGCCATCTGGGCCACCCGGACCCGAAGTTGTTGCATTAGCCATCGCGCGCGCAATCGAAGACCCCGCGACACCGTTCCGTGTACCGGTCGGCCAGGACGCTGAGATGATTTTGGGCCTGCGAAGAAGCCTCGACGATCAAGCCTTCGAAGATGCAATGAGAAAGGCCGTTGGGTTTACGTGGTGATTGGCTCCTGGGCCTCAGGTTTCGTGGCAGGCTCGATCGCTTTGAAACCGTGAACGCCGCTTCGAACGCTGCTGCTACCGAATCTTCCACCTGCCAAACTGGGATGCACCTGCACCCAGATTTGGCAACGATCATTTGGATGGCCCGCGCGCGTTGCTTCCCTCTGTCGATTGTTTGCTCGAAAAACAACCAGTTCCGACCAAGGCGGGCGACAAAGTTCATCACAAAGGCTCGGGTCCGATCTGTTGTCACACCGTCCGTCACGTTCGCTGCGACAAGGCGTCAACTCCCTCGGCTAAACAGTTTGATATTTGGCCCTCTTGCTCCATCATGCCGTCGATGAAGAAATCAGGCCCAGCCAAGCACGGGCCTTTGCCAGATCCGGCAACGACAAATTCCCGGAAAGCGGCCTCCGCGAAAATTCATCCGGTCATCATTTACCCGTTCCAGCAGCCGCGGCGCTTCGCCGATTTGGAGGAGCTCTATCGGTTCATCGCTGGCCTCGAAAAAAAACAGGACGTTTACGCGCGACCGATTACCGTGATCGATCGCAAGAGCCATTTCACGATGCAATCGAGCAAAGAGCTGCTTGATTTTCGGGAGAGCGTCGTCAGCCGTTGTTCGGAAATTGTGGACGCGTGGTGCGTCGACACCTGCCAGATGTGGTATTCCGGATTGGGCAAGGCTTTTGAAAGCGGGGCGGCTGACCATGTGTACTGGCTGATCCCAGGCGATTTCGATTACGGCACGGCCCTCGGGAAAGAGGTCTTGGGCCGGCTGCACGACTTGCCCGAAATCATTCTCGAGTTGGGCGAAGATCTCTGTATCGGCGAGGTCGCGACCAATCCGCACCATTCAAAACAGCTGATCGACACTTACGGGACGTTCGCGTTGCTTTATCTCTGGTTCCCCGCGGAGGCCCGGGAAATTCGCGAATACACCGAACGCCCGCGCTCGGAGTTTTTCGCGATTCGCCATCAATTCCTGCAAGAGGTGCTGCGGCAGCGCTGGTACGCTTACGAACAAACAGTGGTGATGCTGCTCCAGGCGGTGTTCAACAAAAAACGGATCAGCCGCTTTTCGGTTGGGAACATCTCTGATCTGCCTGAAGGCCGCGAGTCGCTGGCGGCCGCGGTCCAACAGGTCGAGCGCATGGAGCGAGTAATGAAATCCGTTTGGCGCGAACGCAATCAAGGGGACAACGGTTGGATTGATCGCTACCAGATTCTTTCGAGCCAGTCGGAACAGATCAGAAGGACAGCGCTGGCCATTCTGCGGAATTTTTTATCGTAATTCCGTAACGTTGCCGCTTCTTCCTGAGCTGAAATCAGATCGTTCTGTTGCACCCTCCATGATCTGTGGTCGGTCTGAATCCGTGGGGAGTTCCTCTGGAATATCCCGGTTCAACGTTATCGGGGTGTAGAGCTTCACCCCGCGGATTCAGAGCGGACGGGGATTGGAAGAAAGAAAATCTGTAGTCGGCCCGCGAACCACACAGACCACGCCGATCTGACCGAAGGGAGTTGGTAAGGTCTATTGATAGGGACAGTTCCGGGGAACGATTTCGCGCGAAGTTATGCTTTTAAAAAATAATTCCGCTGCTTGTCCGTGATCGGCAGTTCGAGTTTTTCCAAAACCTGCAGCATGTCTTCCCAAACCTCACGCTTGACGCTGAGGGCCTGGTTCCGCAGGAGATAAGACGGGTGGTAAGTGGGCATCACGGGAATGGCGCGGAAGGTTCGAAATTGGCCTCGCGCTTTCGTGATGTAAACCGTTTCCCCAAACAATCCTTCCATCGCGGTGCCGCCGAGCGCCACGATGATCTTCGGCTGGATCAAATCGATCTGGGCCAGCAAATACGGCAAACACGTTTTCATCTCATCAGCCGTCGGCTTGCGGTTGCCGCTGGTTTGGCCTGGCGTGTCCGGCCGGCATTTCAGCACGTTTGCGATGTAAACTGTCTCTCGCGAAAATCCCATCGTCTGAATGATGCGCGTGAGCAATTGGCCCGCCCGACCGACGAATGGCTCGCCGGCGGTGTCTTCATCCGCGCCCGGGGCTTCGCCGACGAACATCAGCGGCGAATGAATGTCTCCGACGCCGAACACGACGCTCTTTCGAGACCGCGCTAAATGCGGGCATTTCTGACAGACCAACGCGCGTTCCCGGAGTTCCGCGATTGCTTGTTCTCGTGATTGGCTGACGACGCTGTTTGGAAGCGGGGTCGTTGAAACAGGCGCAGGCGGCGGGATCAGCGCGGGCGGTTCCACCGCAATCGCCACCCGGGTGAGCTTCAGCGAGGCCAGCGCGAGCATGTTTTCGCGCGAAAGGGGCACATATTTTTCTCCACGACTTTTGAAGTCTTCCAGCTGCTGGATGAGAGCGCTCAGAATCTCTGCGGTCAGTTCAGGCATGGCGTGGTGATTTTAGCGAGCCGCCGCGTTGGCGCACGAAAATATCGACGGTTTTCCCGCTGGAAATTTTTTCTTGCTCGGGCTCACGCGGGGAAATACGCTGCCGCCCACGGTTGCAATTTCGCAACCCCAAGGAGAGTCAAATCAACCAAGGAGAGAAGGATGAAATCTATACCCACTCAATTATCATTGCTGGCTTTGGTCGTTTCCAATGCCTCAGGACAACTAGCCACCTACGAGTTCACCGGCGCTTCGACCGGGAACAATCAATTCAATGACGTCACCCTGCAGCCGGACCACGGGGTCTTCGGATCATTTCAGCGTGTCAACGTGGACTGGGCCTCCGGCGCGAACGTTTTCAACAGCAAAAGCTGGAACACCGGCCTGAGTCTTGATCCGAGCGAGTACGTTGGATTCACGATCACGGCGGATGCGGGGTTCAGTCTTGATCTGTCGCAGGTTTCATTCGGCAGCTCGCGTTCATCCAGCGGGCCGTTGAATGGTCAGGTTTCCCTGTTTCTGGAAAATTCTGCGACTCCGGCTGAATCGGTTTCTTTTTCGTCAGGCACGACATTGGGAACCACCACCTTCGATTTCTCGGATGTAACCGGGGCGTCCCAGGCTGAATTTCGGTTCTATGGTTTTGGCGGGAGCAGCGCGCTGGGCACATTGCGGCTGGATGACGTGGCTGTGTCCGGCAGCATTACGCCGGTCCCGGAGCCGGAGGAATACAGCTTGGTGGCCGGAGTGATGATGGTTATTTACGCCACCGCGCGGCAGTGGAAAAAAAATGCGGCGTTGCGAAACCGCTCGGTGACGGCGTAGCTGTTGGACGGAAGTGAACATCGCGAGCCGTTGGTGGATACGCACTGGCGGCTCGTCAGTAGCCTCGCCCCCCCGACGTTCTTTGGGGCATCAAGTCGGTGCAGGTGGGGCGAGCGTCCTCGCGAGCCGCAAGGCCGTACGAGAACGCCATATGTCCTGCAACGCGTGGTGGCATCATGAAGCGCACGCATGCTCTTGATCTTGATCTTGATCCCTCTTTCTCCTGATCCATCGAGCGGGAGCACGAGCAAGAACATGATCAAGAGCAAGACAACCGGTCCTGCGCAAAGCTCACGGGAGTTCGCGAACTCGATCGAGAATGATTTCGACGAGCTTTGGATCAGTTCCAACGCTCGACGCATACCAGACGAGCTTCCCTTTTTTTTCGGTCGGGTTCCGCCAGGTTGGCCGGCCTCGCTCGAGCCGGTCTTGAACAACCCGCTCGGGCTCGCCAAGCAGCACCGGGATGTGTTCCTGGGAATGCAGCCCTTCACTGATGAAAAAGGGCGCCACCACGAGATATTTCGCGCTCGTCATGCTATAGCAATCCGGAACACGCGGCGCTTCTTCAAGGAAGAGCGGATGCACTTCCGCATAAGTCTTCTTTTGGCGGATCAATTCGACTTGGCGCTCGATCGCGGCGCGTGAATTTTCATTCAGCGGCGTGCCATGCCCAACGATGAACAGGGCAATTTCATTCGGCGGCGGCCGCCGTGGAAAGGGATGTTTCGCGACCACTTCATCAGCCCGATCCAGCAGCAGTTTTGTCATGCTGGGATGCGTTCCAACCGGCCGCGCATAGCGGATGAGTTGGTCGCCTCGGCGCACAACGCGTTCGGAAGTTGGGTCTATTCTTCTTGGGAAGCCGAGCGCTTTTGGAATTGCTTCGTCCGTGAAGTAGCCGTCGCTAATGAAGAGCGGCACCGCCCAGACGCGCGGCGTCTTCACCTTCTCGAGAACCGACGCGATGGTGGGTTCATGCTTCCAGAATGCCTCGTGAACTTCGGCAAAGAGACCTCGCCTGCGGAGCTCTTTCGCATGGTCGTAAGTCGGCATGGCGGACCGCGTGTTTACGGTCGAGCCATGCCCGATCAAGACCAACGCCCCGTCTGAAAAATTTCCAGCATGCACGATATTTGCCCCAAGCCTCGCGGCTCGGCTCGAATGCATCACGACCGATTTTCCCCCGCTCCGATCTATTCAATGTCCAGGCGCGGAGAGAAGGACCACTTGGTAACTGGACGTGACAGGCCGCGGCCAAACATCCGCGCCCCAAGTGGTCGTGCGGCGCAGTCCCACGAACGCCACCTCGCCTGGCCCAATTGCCATGGAAGGATAAATGATTTGTTCCTGCAGCGGTGACGTTTGTTTGTAGACAGTTTCGACTTTCCATTGGCCGCCGTCATAAACCGCGTGGCGGATTTGGCCCGCGTATTCGTTCTGGCCGGTGTTGCCCCAATGCTGCGACGCGTGATCGCTGAAGGCAATGTGCGGCCGGCCGGCCGAATCAAAATTCAATTGCGGCGCGAAACCGGTTCCGTGGTCTCCGTCTGCAGCGGCGTAACCATCCGGATTTCTCGCGACGGTTTGCGCGTTCCAATGGCCGGACGAATCGCGCTGGTGATACAGCAATTGTGACCACTGCGAGGAACCCGTCTCGGCGCGGTCATTGTAGAAGCTTGCGATGGCAGGTTGGCCATTCGGGCCGATGGCGATGCTCCCGCCCAGCGCGGCGTCGCCCGAACCATCCGGAACTGTCGAGACGGTTTCCACTGCCCACTGGCCCGTGCGGTTCGACGCGTAAGCAAGGGCGCTGAACGGTTTCAAATAGCCGCCCGGTCCTTGGCCCAAACTGAATTCGCGGCAAAAACTGAGATGAGCAAAGTTGGACGGATCGACCGCGAGGCAGAAGAACCGTGGCGCGTACGATTGCCGCAAGAATCCCCGCGGATCGCCCGTGATTTGCGCGACGGTCGACCATTGCCAGCTGCCATCTTTGTCCGAGCCGTAGACCAGGCTCGGCGAATTTCCTGAGCCAATCAGCGCAAGATGAAGGCTGTTGTTGCGGCCGAGCGCTGCCGCGAACAGAACCGGCGTCGTGCCGGAATTGGGCCAGTTGATATTCTCGGCGACGTTCCACCCGCCGTTTCGCTGGTAATGCTGAATCGAATTGGCCCCCGCCACAAACACGTGCGGTCGCGAACCCGAATCGAAGAGCAGGGCGGCTTGGGGTTGAAATCGATGCTCGTCATAACCGGTCGGTTGAAAAAATCGGCGCGAGTGCATCAAACCCTCGACGGACCAGCGGCCATCCGGTTGCCGTTCGCAATAAATCAATTCATCGCCGCGCCAAGCGAGCAGAGCGAGACGGCCGGAAGGCGAAAATTGCAGCGTGTTGAACCCTTCGCCTGCCAAAAAAACAGCGTTCAAGCGCGACGCAAGATCTGAAATCGAGATCGTCTCCGCCGCAGCTCCCGAGATGGGCGCGAGTTTTTGCAATCGATAAAACCGGCGCGGCACGTAGGCGGCGTTCGGATCGGACAACTGCAGCGGAGCGCCGGCGAACCGGTTTGTCAAAACGCTCTGCCAGTTCTTCAAGTCATCGGACGTTTGCAGGACGAACGTGTCGCCGACCGCGCCGTTCACCTGCGCTTGAAAGCCAGCGTGGCCATCCCACTGCAGCGCGCCGGAAAAACCGGGTTGTTCCGCCGCGACCGCTTTGGCTCCGCTGAATGGCGTGATAATTGACGCAAACGCGATCAACGCGCTCAACTCGAGCGCCCGGAAAATTAGACAGTTCTTCATCACAGGGATTTCGGACAACCTCCGCGCGTCAGCGGCTCAAAAAATTTTTCTAAGAAATTTTGAGAGCTTTGGCTGCTCCATCGCCTGCAGGACGCTTGGAAAACCGCCCACAGTGCCATACGATTCCGATCTGTCAATCAGGGAGCGCGGAAAAGAATTTGGGATTTTTGGGTTCTCCGAGCGATGTTGATCCGAGCGCGAACCCAAACGCGGATCGGTTTTAGAGCTCTTGGCCAAGGCAGTGGCGCGGCCGGGCGTTGATTCCTTCAAGCGCAAGCGCCCGCCTTTTCGCGGTTCAACAAAACTCCTTGCTCTCCGGTTTCGGGCCGCAATATTCTCTTGGCCCGATTCACCTAAAACGCATTGACACTCATGAACGTGATTTCTTTTTCACGGCGCGCTTTCGCGCTAGCTGTTTTAACGCTCCTTTTCTGCCGCACGCATTCGCTGGCGGCGCCGGTGGCCACGGCGGCTGAAAAAATCAAAACGCTGCCAGGGTTCAAAATTGAACTGCTTCGCTCGGCTGCGGCCGCGGAAGGTTCGTGGGTCGCGATGACGGTCGACAACCGCGGCCGGCTGATTATTTCGCCGCAAGACAGGCAACCGCTGTTGCGAGTGACCCTGTCGGATTCCGGCCAAATCGACAAAATCGAAACCATTGATTTGCCGGTCGGCTCGGCCATGGGTTTGCTTTACGCCTTTGACAGTCTGTACCTGAGCGGGCGCGGTCCGGACGGTCTGGCGCTCTATCGCTTGAAAGACACCGATGGCGATGATCGCTACGATAAAATTGAGCTGCTCCGCAAATTCGACGGAGCGGGCGGCGAACATGGTTCGCACGGGCTCGTGCTCGGTCCCGATAAGATGATTTATTACATCCAAGGAAATTTTGTGCGGCTTCCGCGAGACATCTCGCCGGAATCGCCGCACCAGCATTATGCCGAGGACCAATTGCTCCCGCGCCAGGAGGACGGGAATGGTTTTGGCGTCGGGCTCAAGCCGCCGGGCGGTTCGATTCTCCGGATGGATCCGGATGCGAAAACGGTGGAGCTTTTCGCCGCGGGCATGCGGAACACCTACGATTTCGATTTTAGTCCCGAAGGCGAAATCCTTTGCTTTGACAGCGACATGGAATGGGATTGGGGAATGCCATGGTACCGGCCGATCCGAATCCTGCACTTGGTTTCCGGCGGCGATTACGGGTTTCGCGAAGGCACGGGCAAATGGCCGGCGTACTATCCTGACAGCTTGCCTTCCGTGGTGGACACCGGGATTGGCTCACCGACCGGCGTGAAGTTCGGGACGAAGAGCAATTACCCGCTGAAGTATAAGAAAGCTGTTTATGCGATGGACTGGTCGTACGGCCGGCTGCTCGCGGTTCATCTGACGCCAAAAGGCGCAAGTTACACCGGCACGTTTGAAAACTTTGTGCAGGGCAAGCCGCTCAACGTGACCGATCTCGATTTTGGCAAGGACGGCGCCATGTACTTTCTGACCGGCGGGCGGGGCACGCAATCGGGGCTTTACCGCGTCAGTTACACCGGGCCGAGCGAAGCGGCGGCGATGCCTTCGATGAAAGACCGGCAAATCGAGACGGCTGCAGCCGATGCGCGGGCCGCCCGCCATGAATTGGAAAAATTCCACGGAAGAAAAGATCCCGCCGCGATCGAAAAGGCCTGGCCGTTCCTCGACAACGAAGACCGCTTTCTCCGTTACGCGGCCCGCATCGCTATTGAAAGCCAGCCCGTCGAGCAGTGGCAGGAACGCGCGTTGGCCGAAACCAGGCCGAATGCGTCGATCACAGCGTTATTGGCGCTCGCGCGGCTGGGCAGCCCTTCCATGGAACCCGAGTTGTTGCAAGCGCTGGGCAAGCTCGATCCCGCCCAACTGTCCGAGGAGCAAATGCTGGCTGGGCTGCGCGTGTTGAGCCTCGCGTTTATCCGCATGGGCCCGCCCGAGAACGAGGCAGCTCAGAGAGTCATCGAACGACTCGACCCGGCGTATCCGGCCCAGACCGAGCCGTTGAATCGCGAATTGTCGCAGCTGCTTATTTATTTAAAGGCGCCTGATGTGGTTCTGAAAACGCTCGCCCTTGTCGAACGCGCCAAGACCCAGGAAGAACAACTCCATTATTTGTTTCATCTCCGGACGCTGAAAACCGGTTGGACGCTCGAACAGCGGAGGAAATATTTCAGCTGGCTCAATCAAAATTGGGATAACCGTCCGCATACCTCCCAGGAAATCAAATGGTTCGTTGACGCCGGACGCGATTACTCGAACGGCGCGAGCTTTCCGCGCTTCATGGCGAACATTCGCAACGACGCAATCGCCGCGCTGGACGAGCCGGAGCGAATCGCCCTGGCCCCATTGTTGGTCGTGCGTGACCTTGGCCCGCGCGGTCCCCGGCGTGAGCACAGCTTCGTGAAGGAATGGAAGGTGGATGATTTTGTTCCGCTGCTGGACGAGGTGGGGCACGGCCGATCGTTCCAACGCGGACGTGAAGCGTTCCTGGCTGGCCAATGCATCGCGTGTCATCGCTTCGGCAATGAGGGCGGCGCGGTTGGCCCGGAGTTGACCAGTGTTTCGAGCCGATTTAGCCGGCGCGATATCCTGGATTCAATCCTCGAACCGTCGAAGGTCGTTTCCGAACAATATCAAAACCTAAATGTCGTCACGAAAGATGGGGACGTTCTCACCGGCCGCTTGGTCGAGGATGACGCCGACCGAATGGCGTTGATCACCAATCCGCTCACGCAAGATCGGGCGGAAGTCCGGAAGAACAATGTCGAACGGATCGAGCCCTCCAAGCTGTCGCCGATGCCGGAAGGACTGGTGAATAATCTGACCAAGGAGGAGATCCTCGATTTGCTCGCGTATGTCGAGTCGGGCGGCAAACAGGCCGCGCCGATGTTTCAGAGCAAGAGGTGAACAGTTTACGAGCGGCCACAAACTTTATATAAGCAAAACCCACATGAGCACCCGAACCGTCACTGACTTGAAAACGGCCAAGAAAAATGTCCGCTCCCTCGTGGAAGGCGCCTTGGGGGAGAGCGGCGGTTTGCTGCGCTTGGCCCCGTGCTGGGTGCCGCGTTCTTTTCTTCAGCCAGGCAAACGATTGAAGCTCCATCCGGACGATCTCTACGCCTTCGGATTGAACCGCGGCGGCATTGACGAGCGCTGGTTTGCCTCGACCACGCCCGCGGCAAATGAAAATCGGACGCCGGATGAAGGATTGAGTTACGTCGTTGTTGGCCAGAACCGGTTCACCCTGCAGCAAGCCGTCGCTGAACTCGGAGCGGAATTGATCGGCAACAAAATCTGGAACAAATATCAACGCTGGCCGGTCTATTCGAAATTCTTCGACAACATGGGACCGATCCCGCATCACATGCACCAGTCCCAAAAACAAGCCCGCCTCGTGGGCCAGGAAGGAAAGCCGGAATCGTACTACTTCCCGCCGCAGCACAATAATGTCGGCAATAATTTTCCCTACACCTTCTTCGGCCTTGAACCCGGCACGACCAAGGCGGAGGTGCGGAAATGCCTTGAGAATTGGAACCGAGGCGACAACGGCATCTTGGATTTATCGAAAGCATACCGGCTGAAACCGGGCACCGGCTGGCTGGTCGGACCGGCCATCCTGCACGCGCCTGGGTCGCTTTGCACCTACGAGCCGCAATGGGGCTCGGATGTTTTCGGAATGTATCAATCGCTGGTCGAAGGCCGGGAAGTGCCCTGGTCGCTGCTCGTGAAAGACATGCCCAAGAGCAAACATCACGATCTCGATTTCATCGTCGAGCAACTTGATTGGGAGGCGAACGTCGATCCGGATTTTAAGGAGAACCATTACCTCGAGCCGGTGCCGGTGGCGGACACGCGCGCGCAAGGCTACGTCGATCGCTGGATCGTGTATGGGGAGATCAACGGGCAGCAAACTTTTAGCGCGAAAGAGTTGACCATCGAACCGCGCGCGAAGTGCATGGTTCGGGACAACGGCGCCTACGGTTTGATTGTCGTCCAAGGCAAAGGCCGGATGAACGGGCTGGCGCTCGATTGCCCGAAGCTGATTCGTTTTCATGAGCTGACCGAGGATGAAGTGTTCTGCACCGAACTCGCCGCCAAGGCCGGGGTGACTTTCGAGAATACTTCCGAGGTCGAACCGCTCGTCGCGCTTCGTTATTTCGGTCCTGAAGTCAACCCGGGAGCGCCGGATCTTGGCGCGTATCGGAAAAATAAATTTTAACCATTCCGCGTTTCGGAAACTGACTCGAATAACAACCCCTCAACCAAACCATGAAACGTTTATCGATCGGATCCTGGGCCTATTCCATCGGCCCCTACGCCAGCAACCCTGTGGATTGGGATACCGTCTGCAAAACCTTGAAGGCTTACAAATTTCAGGGAGTCGAATTGGGCGGGTTCAAGCCGCATCCGAACCCGGACGATTTCCCCGACAAGGAATCGCGGCAGGCGCTGGTCGAAAAGCTGAAAAAGTATGGACTCGGTCTTTCCGGACTGGCCGCGAACCTTTGGGGCGAGCAGCTGATCAATGCCGAGGACACGACGAAATACTACAATGAGTTCGTGAAGAACTGCGATTTCTGCGTTGACCTGGGAATTAAAACCATCCGCGTCGATACGGTCCAGCCGCCCACGATCTTCGAAAAGGTCGATCCCAAAACCGCTTTGAAACGCGTCGTCTCGACCTGGAAGAAATGCGCCAAAGCCGCGGCGGATCGCGGGTTGAATGTGTGCTGGGAATTCGAGCCGGGCTTCGCGTTCAACAAACCCTCGGATGTCTTCCGGATTTTGGACGCGATTCCGGACAAGAATTTCGGCGTGCTTTACGACACGTGCCACGCGCAGATGGTCGGAGTGATTGGCTCGCGCCAGCCCGGCAAAAAGGAAACATTAGCCGGCGGCCAGCTTGAGTTCATTCAACGCTTGAACGGCCGGATCAATCATATCCATCTGATCGATTCAGATAACACCTGCCACAAGGATGCCCAGGGCAACGATGAAACGTCCACGCATTCGCCGTTCGGGGATGGCGTGCTGAACTTCGATTCCATTTTGCCCGCGCTGAATAAAGTCCGAATGCCGCATGATTGGTGGACGATCGATCTCTGCTTCTGGTCGGACGCTTGGGCGGTCACCAAGCGCTGCAAAGATTCGCTCGATAAGCTCAATAAAAGATATGGCGGCCCCAGCAAGCCCGCCCAGAAGGGAGCGAAGAAAAAGTGAAGACCTTAAATGTGGGACTGGTCGGTTATGGGTTCATGGGCCGAGCTCACTCGAATGCCTTTCGCAAGGTAAACAATTTCTTCGACCTCGAGTATCGGCCCGTTCTAAAAGCCGCGTGCGCCCGCAGCGAAGAGAAGGTCCGGGCTTTCGCTGACAAATGGGGTTACGAGTCGGTGGAAACCGATTGGCGGAAGCTGATCGCCCGCGATGACATTGATCTGATCGACATCTGCACGCCGAACAATACCCACGCCGAGATCGCCGCCGCCGCCGCCAAAGCAGGCAAGATGATCCTGTGCGAAAAGCCGCTCTCGATGGACGGCAAACAGGGCGAGCAGATGGTCAAGGCGATCGAGAAAGCAGGCGTGCCCAACATGGTTTGGTACAATTATCGCCGTGTCCCCGCGGTGACATTGGCCAAGCAATTGATCGATCAAGGCCGGCTCGGCCGGATTTTTCATTACCGCGCGAAGTTCCTGCAAGATTGGACGATCAACCCGGACCTGCCTCAAGGCGGCGCCGGGTTGTGGCGGCTCGATGTCAACGCCGCTGGCAGCGGTGTGACGGGCGACTTGCTCGCCCACTGCATCGACACCGCGATCTGGCTGAATGGTCCCTTCGAGAAAGTCAGCGCCATGACTGAAACATTCGTCAAAGAGCGGAAACACACCCTCACTGGCAAAGTCGAAAAAGTCGGGATTGACGATGCCTGCGCGTTCTTAGCCCGTTTTGGCAATGGCTCGCTCGCCACCTTCGAGTCGACCCGGTATGCCAGGGGCCACAAAGCGCTTTATACCTTTGAGATTAATGGCGAGCACGCCTCGATTGCTTGGGATCTGCACGACCTTCATCGCCTTCAATATTTTGATCACAAGGACGAGGGCCGCGTCCGCGGATGGCGATCGATTCACGTCTCGGACGGAGATCATCCGTACATGGCCAATTGGTGGGTGCCCGGATTGCAGATCGGCTACGAACATTCCTTCGTCCATCAGGTCGCGGATTTCCTGCAAGGTCTCGCGTCGAAGAAGCCAGCCAGCCCGACTTTCCGGGATGCGCTCGAGACGCAATATGTCTGCGATGCGGTTTTGAAGTCAGCAAAAACAGGGCGGTGGGAGAAAGTCTCCCACGCCCTTGGTCGCAAGGCCCGCGCCCGCTAACCCTCATTGCCCTTGGCGCAGGCTTGGCACGATCGCCCGCTCCGCTTTATACCCTTGGTCGCCCGAAGAAGAGCGAGACGATAAAGAACACCAAGAAAACGAAAAATAGTATCTTGGCGATTCCAGCCGCTGTCCCAGCGATCCCGGTGAACCCGAGGACGGCCGCGATAATGGCTATTACGAGAAATGTCAGCGCCCAGCTTAACATATTTGCCTCCTTTGTTTCATTGCACCCACTCTCTCTCGAATACGGTCCAGCCGCAATCAGGAGCGCACCCGAAATTGAACTAGAGGAAAATAACGGGCCGAAAGACGTGGACGCCGCTCAATCACTTAGCCAGGACACCCGAATCCCTCAGTGCAAGTTCAAGCCTCTCCTCGGGTAAGGCCCCGACTCTCTGTCGAAAGGGCGGAAGCCTTTGCAGCCATCGAATATCAGTTCCCAGCTTCACTCGACAACTCTTCCAAGCGGCGTTCCACGCTGTCGATGAGTTGATCCGGGGTCGAAGTTCCCGCAGTCAGTCCAACGTTCTCAGCCGCTGTGAACCAGTCCGGGGACAACTCGTCAGGGCCTTGCACGTGAAACACACGCGCACAATGACGCCGGCACGTTTCCACGAGCTCACGCGTGTTGTTGCTGTTCGAACCGCCCACGACGACCACTGCATCCACATGCCTGGCCAACTCTAACGCGGCTGTCTGTCTCAGCTTCGTCGGCTGGCAAACCGTGTCGGCGAATCGCACCTGAGCTTGCGGAAAGCGGCTGCGCAGATAACCGACCAGCCGGCGGACTTTGTCGATCGGCTGCGTCGTTTGCGCGGCCACGCCAAATTTTGATTTTTCCGGGAGAGCGTCAATGTCCGCCTCGCTCAAAACAACCGCGAACTCCCCAAGGTCACCTGTCAATCCGCGGACCTCGACATGGTCCCGTTTGCCTATAATGACCGGGAAGAACCCTTCGCCCACCAACTGACGGACGGCGTCATGCGCGACATGCACGAGCGGGCAGGTGGCTTGACGAACTTCGAAACCTTCGTTGCGCAATCGCTGGATCGTGTTTTCGGAAGCGCCATGGGCCGTGATCATCACTTGCTCGGTCCGGATCTCCGCGGGATCGTTCTTGAATTGAATGCCGCGCTTGCGCAGTTCTTCGAGCACAGCCGGATTATGGACGAGTTCACCGAAAATCGTGAGCGGACGCTCGGCGGCGGATTGCCGCGCCAGCGCAATGGCATCACGAACTCCAAAACACATGCCCAGATGCGTGGCTCGGACAATGCGGAACCGTTTCGTGGCAACGCCGCACTCCGTGGCGCTTTGCATGGCAAAGTTTTCGGCCAAGGCAGAGAATTGCTTCGCGTTCATTTTAATTTGGACTCCCTCACGATTTGTTCAAGTTGGCTGAGATATTGGCTGAAAGCGGTCCGGCCAGGCTTGGTTAGGGCGCAGGTGGTCAGCGGCCGGTTTTTCTCGTACGACTTCGAGACGACGATGTACCCCGCTTCTTGCAGCGTCCGGATGTGCATGCTCAAATTGCCATCCGTCATTTTTAACGTGTCCCGCAATTCCGTGAACGAGAGCTCGGGCGCCGCCGCGAGCAGCGACATGATGGCCATGCGACCTTTCTCGTGGATCACGCGGTCGAGGTTGAGAATGGATTCGGTGTTCACGTTTCATTCTCGGGTTTCAGTGAAGTAAAGGTAGAACCCGTACGCCAGGTGCAACCCACCGAAGCATGCTGCCATCACCCCGTGAGCTGCGGCTGGCGGCGGCATGGTCTCCCAAACGGCCAGCCGTGCGGCCAGCACAGCGCCCGCTGCCAGGAAGAACCATCCGAACAGTTTGATCCCGCGGCGCATGAAAAAGCCTGCGGCGTTCAAAGCGCATCCGTAAAATGCCATCCAAAGCGCGGGCAACCACCAGACGAGGCTGGGATGCTGGCCAGGCAGAATCATCGCGCAGAGCCCGGCAGCGAAACCCGCGACGAGGGCGGGCAAGAGAGCTTGAAACATCCGGCGCGTGGGAGGTGACCAGAACGGTTCATCGTCCTTCAATGCTTGCCGGCGGACCATGAAAAATGCGCCAGTGAGCGACGCAAGACTGAGGAGCAGCCAGTACGAGGCGAAAACTTTGGTCGAGTCTAACCGAAGATAATAACCGGCGATTCCGGCGACCGCTCCGGCCGCGCCGAGGAACAACATGACGGGCGCCAAGGCGCGCCGGTAGATGGCGGAACGTTCCATCAACGTGCGGATGACCTTGAGATTTTCGACAGCCCAATTTGGATCCATGGGTAACATACTTTGCAATACAAAGTAGAACAGTCAAGCCGGATGTGGCCCAAGGTGGGGCGAGGCTACCGACGAGCCGGCGACGAGCATGCACCAACCCCGCGTGAGGTTCATGGCGATTCCAGGCGCGCGGACAGCTTGTCCGCTATACCAAGGTTCATAGGGCAAAGGGGTGCGACGGTTGCAAGGGACCTTCCATTAAACCTCGGTCCACCGCCTCATCTCCGCGACTACGATTTCCCAACCGCGCTTGATGCGTTTGCATCGCAGTTCGGGTTTGCCATGTCTGCCAAATCCTGATGCACGTGCATCAGGATTTGGCATGGCAAGGCCAGGGGGTTGGCAGCCGCCAAACTTGAGAAATCGCTTTTCCAGCGAGCCGCTCTCCTTCATAAATGGCCCACCGCAATGAAATTCGCCATCTGCAACGAGATTTTTGAAAAATGGCCGATCGACGACGTCTTCCGTTTCGTCGCGCAGACCGGCTACGATGCGGTCGAGATCGCTCCGTTCACGCTCGCTCAAGACGTCAACCGGATCGATTCCGAACGCCGGCGGCAACTTCGAACGGCGGCGGATCGCCAAGGGTTGGCTATCTCCGGAATTCATTGGGTGCTCGTGCAAACTGAAGGGCTCCATTTGACCCATCCGGATCCCAACGTGCGCAATCGCACGTCGGTTTACTTTGGGAGTTTGGTCGATTTTTGCGCGGACTTGGGAGGCCAAGTCATTGTGGTGGGCTCACCCAAACAGCGGCAGTTGCTTCCCGGAGTTTCTCGAGAGCAAGGCTGGGAATGGGCCACGCAAGTTTTTCGCGACGCGGTGATGCGCGCGGAGCATCGCGGGGTGACAATCTGTTTCGAACCGCTCGCCCCGAGCGAAACCAATTTCATCAACACCGCCGCTGAAGCGATTGAATTCGTTCAGCAACTGCACACGCCTCACTTCAAAATTATTTTGGATGTCAAAGCGATGTGCTCGGACCCCAAGCCGATTCCGCAGATCATTCGCGAGTCGTGGCCGAACTTTGCTTATTTCCACGCGAACGACCGAAATTTGAAAGGACCAGGTTTTGGCGATGTCGATTTTCATCCGATTGCCGCTGCTCTGAAGGAAGTCGGTTACAACGGTTATGTGTCGGTTGAGGTGTTCAATTTTGACGAAGGTCCGGAAGTGATCGCTCGCAAGAGTCTCGAGTACCTCCACGAAGTTTTTCGCAAGTAGGCCCGCTTCCGCACTCTCCAGCTCAGCGATGCCGAAGCGGCCTGCGTTCGGGTCCTCGGGTGCAATGCGCGGAATGTTTCTCGCGAGAATTCCCCCCACGGATTCAGGGCGGACGGGAATTAAAAAAAAGAAATCGAAAAAACACAGAGTTGGGACCTCTCGAATTCAAGGATCTCACGCCATTCTCCCCCCGTTTTCTGGCACGGGAAGTGCCATATTTTCGGATGAATCAAAATCCTGGAGGGTGATTCTGCCTCCGGTTCGACGAGGTGTTTTATCGCAAAGTTTTTGTCCTTTTGTTTTTCGCTGGGCCTCGTGTTTAAAGTCCTCGCCGCGCCATTGGACAGGCTCGAATTCCGGGACTCAGCGCCGCCGGCGGATGATTTGACCGGGATGATTTTCGCGCAAGGAAAGTTCGTTGCCGTCGGAAGATCAGGAGAGCAGAGCGCCATTTTAATATCACAGGATGGCGAGCAGTGGATGCCGGCAGGTCCTCGAATTCCTGGACGTTTGTACGCGATTACGTACGGAAACGGGATGTTCGTCGCGTTGAGCCAATCGGGGGCGCTTTTGCTGTCGAATGATGCTACCAACTGGACGCGATCGACTCTTGGCGGTGATAGCGGTGCGCCTGGAAACTCAATTCAGGCGATCACGTATGGGAACGACAAGTTTGTCGCCGTGGGCGGATACGGAAAAGTTTACGTTTCGACGAATGCGATCCAATGGACGAGCAAGACGCTGCCAGGGTCGCCAGGGTTAAGTGGAATCGCCTTTGGCAATGACGTTTTTGTGGCATTGGATTTCTTGAATTCCACGGCATGGACCTCTCCGGACGGGGTGACCTGGACGAAGCAAGCGCCATTACCAGCACAAGCAAATTCCATCATTAGCTTTGCGGGCGGACATTTCTTTATCCGCCGGACGGGCCACACGGAAACTATTTTTAGCTCAATCGACTGCATGAATTGGGAGGCGGCGCCAGGCGGGGGCTACGTGACGGCCCGCCGCGATCAATTCGGAACGACAGAATTCGTCGGCCTCGCGAGCGACACCGTCACGGTTTCCCGAGAAGACACGGTTTCGAGTCGCTTCCCGCTCAAGACACCCTTCTATCTCGTGACTGGTTTGGCCAACGGCAATGGCCGGTACGTCGCGGTTGGGAGTTCGAACTCTGGCCGAAGTCTCGCGCTGGTTTCATTGGATGGAATCGAATGGGCGGCCGTTGGGGAGACTTCTGCAGATTTCTCCATCAAGGCGTCTCCGCTGCGCGACATTATTTTTGCCGCGAACCGTTTCTGGGCGGTTGGTGGGATCCGGACTAAAACGGAATTTTACGCCCCGCTGGCCATTCTGACCTCGACGAATGGGATCACGTGGTCCGCCGTTGATTCAGCGATCCGGGAGCGCGTGCCCTTTAGCGGAATCGCGTTTGGCAACGGCCGATTTGTGGGAATTGCCCATTCCGACGATCCTTTCGTTTCTTCTTCGTTCCCCGCATCGAATTGCTGGGTGACGGTTTTCGACAGCGTTACCTCTTTGGCCGGGCAGGTTAATTCTCCCCTCAGCAAAGTGACGTTTGGCCAGGAAAAATTCGTTGCCGTTGGCGGCAGGGGAACCATCGCCACGTCTGTTGATGGCTTTATTTGGTTTCTGGCAGATTCCCGCGTCACAAATCAGCTGAATGCCGTGGCTTTGGGAGGCAATCAATTCGTCGCAGTCGGCCAGGGCGGCGAAAGCCTCGTCTCGACCAATGGAACCGACTGGCAAATCACGTCGTCCGGAACAACGCAATCGCTCGCAGGTCTGACTTACGGGAACGGTCTGTTTGTGGCGGTTGGAAGCGGAGGAACGATCCTGACTTCCGCCGATGGCACACAGTGGCAACCGCAGAAGTCACCCACCAGCGCGCCGCTCCGCAGCGTGACCTTTGCCAATGGCTTGTTCGTTGCGGTCGGTGACGCCGGAACGATTCTGCTTTCGATCGACGGGCTGAACTGGACCACAAAAGCATATCCGAAAGTGCTGTTCTCAGCGGTCGCGTTCGGGAATGGGAAGTTCGTCGCTGTTGGGACTTCCATTTTTCTGGCGGACTTGACTCCCGGCATTCTCGCGGAGTCCAAGTTTTCGGCGAATGGATTTGAGTTGGATATAGCGGGCGAGATTGGCCGAGTTTATCGTGTGCAATCTTCCAGCACATTGAATCCGGCCGAATGGGTTGATCTCGGTTGGATCACCAACAGAGCGTTGACAGTTCGCTTTCGCGATCCAACGGCGTTCGCCAGGAGGTACTATCGAACAATCTCGGAACCTTGATTCCGTGAAAACAGTCGAGCGCTCAGGGTTGCCTTCGGAGCTTACGATTATGAAAACTGCGCGATGGCTTTTAAAATTTTCCTTTCCGCTTTCACTCTTGATCTGCTCAAGCGCCGCTGGCCCGCTTGATTTTTTTCAGTTCCATGACATTTCGCCGCCGGCTAACGGCCTGTACTCGATTACGTTTGCTAACGACCGATTTGTCGCGGTCGGCGGCAGGATTGTTCCAACGCATCAATCCGCGATCATAGTCTCGATGGATGGAGAGCGCTGGAATGCGCAAGGGCCCACCGTGAACTCGATTCTTTATGGAGTGACACACGGGCCTGGACTCTTCGTGGCTGTTGGGGAGAACGGCACAATCTTGAACTCAGCGGATGGTCAGCAGTGGACGAACGTTTCGCTTGGCCGAGCGATGACTCTCCGAGCGGTGACGTTCGGCGCTGGGCGCTACGTCGCGGTGGGGGACAATGGCGCGGTGGCGATTTCAACTAACGGAGTCGCTTGGACATCCCGCTCAATTTCCGCAGGCCAGCTTAGCGGGATTGCTTATGGGAATGGGATGTTCGTCGCGATCGATGGCAATTTTGTTTGGACTTCGCCCGACGGATTTATTTGGACTAAACAACTTCGTGGGCTGCCAGTCACCGCGATCGGGGTCGTGTTCGGAAACGGCAAGTTCCTGGCCAGCGGTTTTTCGAGCGGGGCTGCGATCTCGGATGATGGGAAGGAATGGAAGCTCGTTCCCGCAACCGGATATTCAAAATTTTCGGCGGTGACCATCACGGAGACTGAATTCGTTGGTTTGGGAGGAACCTCTGTCTTGTTATCGCGCGATGGAGAGCTCTGGACTGAGACTCTGGTCGGAAGAATTTCACCATACTCAAGTATCGCTGCAGTGGCCTACGGGAACGGAAGGTTCGTCGCTTCGGTTTCTCCGCTCGCGGTTTCTCCGCTCGTAGGTTTTTTTCCGTCTGGGATCCTGATTTCCCCAGACGCCATTCAATGGTCGAGTGTGGGATTCTGGAATTGGGGCCTGAGCAGTAATCCACCGAAGCTCCATCAAGTCATTTTCTCGAGTGGGGAATTCCTGGCCGTAGGTGATGTTGCAGCCCCTTTGAGTTCTGGAGAAGGAACGAAGTTGGCGGTCCTTCGCTCGGACAATGGAATCATATGGACCCCCCTTAGTTCCGGGATTTTTCGCAACCCGCTTACTGGACTCGCTGCGGGTCGCGAGCGGGTCATCGCGTTAGGCGGTGTTGTTCCTTCAATCGCGGAAACATCAGTCGCGGTGATCCAGTCGAATATGGTTAGGAACGCAACGCTCGAGTTGCAGTTGCTCAAAATAGCTTTCGGCAAAGATCAGTTCGTGGCCGTGGGCGAGAACGGAACGATTGCTCTTTCGCCGGACGGATTTGTTTGGTCGCAGGCGCAGTCGCCGGTGATGAACCGTCTCAAGGCAGTCACGTTTGGAGCGGATCAATTCGTCGCTGCGGGAGATGCGGGCGTGGTGGTGCGTTCTACAGACGGGCTTAGTTGGACCAAGGAAGAAACCGGCACATCGAATTCTCTCGAAGGCGGAACTTATGGAAAGGGATTGTTCGTGGCCGCGGGCAGCGCTGGAACAGTTTTGGTTTCACCCGACGCGAGACAATGGACGCAGCAGAATTCGCGAGTGACAACGGCGCTTCGGAGTGTCTGTTTTGGAAACGATCTGTTTGTCGCGGTCGGTGATGGTGGAACAGTTTTGTTTTCCTCAAACGGTTCGAATTGGACTCAGAAAGCCTACCCGGCTGCCGGGAACTTCTTAAGCGTCGCTTCAGGGAATGGAAAATTCATCGCAGTGGGCGCCTCAATTTACCAGGCTGATTTGACTCCGGGAGTTTTGGCGCAGCCGAGTTTTACGAGTGCCGGAATTAGCCTGCAGGTTTCGGGTGAAATCGGCCGAGTTTATCGTGTGGAAGCGTCAGCGACGATGCAACCGGGAGATTGGACCGAGATTGGGACGGTGACCAACACGAGTTTGACCATGCCATTTGTGGATATCCCGAAAAGCCGAACGCGGTTTTATCGCACGGTTGCGCAGCCGTGAGGTGGTTGACCAGGAACGCAGCGTTTACGCTGCAGCCGAGGCATTGCATCAGCTCGGTGAGTTGCGCTGTCTGCAGCCTGAAGGCCGCGTTCCGATGGTGTGCGGTCGAGCCTGTGGACAGGAACGCAGCGTTCACGCTGCAGCCGAGGCGTTGCATCAGCTCGGTAAGTTGCGCTGTCTGCAGTCTGAAGGCCGGGTTCCAATCGGCTAAACCCGCGTTCCATTACGGCCGGTCTGGGCCAGGCAGGGCAGGGGCTTTCGTCTCGAGATACCCTCCACCCACCGAAACGGTTTTTCGACGTCTCATCCAATCCGCGACATCGCTGAACACGGTGTAGACCATCGGAATGATAACCAGCGTCAGGAATGTGCTGGTGAACATCCCGCCGACCACCGCAACGCCCATGGGCCGGCGGCTCTCCGCGCCTGCGCCGAAACCGATCGCGATCGGAAGAATGCCAGCGATAGTGGAGAACGCCGTCATGAGAATGGGCCGCAGGCGAACGCGGCCGGCTGCGAGCATGGCGGCGCGGGCAGTGGCGCCGCGCGTTCGCTCTTGATTGGCGAATTCGACAAGCAGGATGGAATTTTTCGTGACCAACCCGATCAGGAGGACGAATCCGATTTCGCTGAACAAATTGATGTTCATGGCCGCGATAGGCGGGAGCACGCCGATTTTGCTGAGCCAATGGAGCAGCCAAAGCAAGCCGAGCGCGCCGATACTGGCGAGCGGAACCGCGAGCATGACGGTCAGCGGATGAATCAGGCTTTCGAACTGCGAGGCGAGCACCATGTAAACAATGATCATCGCCAGGATCATGACCCAGACCAATTCGCGCCCGGCTTCGTTCAAATCCCGCGATTCTCCGTACCAATCATAGAGAAACCCGCTGGGCAGATCTTTTTTCAGCAGCTCCTCGATTTGGTCCATGGCAGTGCCCATCGGCACACCGACCGGCGTGGCGGAAATGGTCGCGCTTCGGAGCCGGTTGAAATGCTCGATGATGTTCGGCGCGGCGCTGCTGCTCGTTTTGATGAGGCTGCTGAGCTGAATCAATTGGCCGGTGGCGCTGCGCACATAAAGGCGGTCGAGATCTTGCGGAGTTAATCTCGAGCGGCGTTCCAATTGCGCGATGACCTCGTATTCTTTGCCGTCTTTTTTAATGCGGCTGAGATCGAGCCCGCCGAACAAAATCTGCAGCGTGTGCGAAATGTCCTCGATGGAAAGCCCCAACGCCGCGGCCCGGTTCCGGTCGACTTGCAGCCGCAGTTCGGGTTTGTTGACCTCGAAGGAGGAGCGGACATTCACGAGAAAACCAATTTGCCGGAGTTTGTTTGCCAAGGCCGTGCTGTATTGGTCCAGCGCTTTCAAATCCTGCGCTTGGACGACGAGCTGCAGCGGCGAACTGAAACTGCGGCCGATCGCTTTGGGAATATTTGGAATAGCCAGCGCGCCTTCAATCTCGCGCAAAAACAAAGTCCGCAAACCGTCGGGGCCGTTCACCATTTCCTGCACGCTGCGCTTGCGGTCTTCCTTCAACCGGACAAACACAATCGCATTGTTGGCCAGACCGGGTCCGCCGCGGCCGAACGCGACGACGGCGCCGTAACTTTCGACTTCCGGCATCTTGGCCAAAATCCCTTCCATTTCCCGGCTCATGCGGTCGGTGTATTCGCTGGTGGAACCTTCCGGCGCGACGAGGAAACAGAGCAACCGGCCTTTGTCTTCCTCCGGGAGAAATTCCTTTTCGAGCGACCGATAAAAAATGGCCATCACCAAAAGAGTCACGCCGGCGGCGGCGAACAGCATCAAAGCGCGCACCGCCAGTCCAGGGGCCAACGCGCGGGCCAACAACCGATCGTAAGCGCGATAAAACCAATTCAAGCTCCGCTCGAACGCCAGCACGATAAAGCCTTCTTTCTTCTTGGCCGGCTTTAAAATGCGCGCCGCCATCATCGGCGAGAGCGAAAGCGCGACGAACGCTGAGATCGCCACCGACCCCGCGACGGCGACCGCAAATTCGATGAATAACCGGCCGGTAGTGCTGGTTTGAAAGGCGAGCGGCAGGAAGACAGCGATGAGCGAAACGGTGATGGCGATAATGGCAAAGCCGATTTCATCCATCGCTTTGAATGCCGCGGCCATGGGCGGCTGGCCTTCTTCGATGTGGCGGAAAATATTTTCCAGCACGACGATCGCATCATCGACGACAATGCCAATCGCCAGGACGAGAGCGAGCATCGTCAGAATGTTGACGGAGTAACCGAGGAGGTACAGAACGAGAAAAGTCGAGACGATCGAAACCGGAATCGCAATGGAAGGAATGATCGTCGAGCGAATGTTGTGGAGAAAAAGAAAGATGATCAGCACGACGAGCACGAACGCGATTCCGAGGGTGATCCAAACTTCCTTAACCGCGCGCTCGACGTAAATCGATTCGTCGTAGTTCAACGTCATGCTGATCCCTTGCGGCAGCGTCGAGACAATCGCGGCGACTTCTTTTTTGATGCCGTGGGCCACCTCGACGGTGTTGGCTTTGGATTGCTTGACGACCCCGAGGAAGATGCACGGCTTGCCGTTGGTGCGGGCGATGGTGCGTTCGTCCTCCACGCCGTTTCGGGCCTCGCCGATATCATGCAGTCGCACGATATTGATGCCGTCATTGCGGATGACCAACTGGTTGAATTCCTCGGGCGTTTTGAGTTCGCCAAGGGTTTCGATGGTCATCTCGCGATCGAGATTTTCCACGCGCCCGCTCGGCAGTTCGACGTTTTGCTGGCGCAGCGCGCGATCGACATCGAGCACGGTCACGTTATGCGCCGCCATTTTTTTCGGATCGAGCCAGAGGCGCATGGCGTAACGTTTTTCCCCACCGATCCGAATGGCAGACACGCCACGGACAGTTTGCAGCCGATTCTTAATCTGTTTTTCGGCAAGAGTGGTGAGTTCGAGCGGCGTGTAGCTGTCGCTGGCCAGGCTGATCCACATGACCGGGTTCGCATCGGCATCCTGCTTTTGGACGATCGGTTCTTTGATCGTTTGCGGCAATCGGCCGCGGACTCGCGAGACCCTGTCCCGGACATCTTGAGCAGCCAGATCAATGTCGCGCGAAAGATCGAACTCGATCGTGATCTGGCTCGTTTGCTCCTGGCTTTGGCTGGTGAGGGTTTTGATTCCCTCGATGTTGTTGATCTCTTCTTCGAGCCGTTCTGTGACTTCGGTTTCAACCACCGTGGCGCTGGCGCCTGGATAAATCGTCGTCACGCTGACGATCGGCGGATCAATGTCGGGCAGTTCGCGCACGGGCAGCCGCAACAATCCAATGAGGCCGAACAACACGAGCCCGAGGCTCATCATGGAAGCGAGCACCGGCCGCTGAATGCTGATGCGGGAGAGAATCATGTTTCGTAAGGCTTGCTGGCTTCTGCCGGAGCGAGCTGGACTTTCGAGCCGGGGCCGATTTTTTGCAGGCCCTCGACAATGACTTTTTCGCCCGCGCGAACCCCGCTGAGAATCTCGACGCGTCCAGGGAGGTGCACGCCGAGTTTGACTTCGCGCAATTGGGCGGTGTTATCCGCCCCGACGATGAACAGCCGGGCGCGGTCCTGGTCGAGCAATTGAAAGAGCGCGGCTTCCGGAATGACAATGGCCTTGTCCCGGATTTTCAACGTGAGGTCGAGGTTGGCGAACATGCCCGGCTTGAGGTCGTTTTTGGGATTGGGCACTTGCGCCTTGATCAACGCCGTCCGGTTGGTCGTGTCGATGTACGGAGAAATGAAAAAGACTTTGCCGTCGAATTGGCGGTCGTTGTATGCGGCGACCGTGATTGCGAGCGTCTGGTTGATTTGGACTTGGCCCAGGAAACGTTCCGGGATGTTGAACTCGACTTTGACCGGATCGTAACTGACGAGCCAAATCAGGCTGCTGTTTTTTGAAATGACCTGGCCCGGGCTGATGTTGCGGGCGCCAATCATCCCGGCGAACGGCGCGTAAATCCGGGTGTCCTTCAAGTCCCGTTTTTTGAGTTGAAGGGTCGCTTCGTTCAGCGCGTAAGCCGAAGCGGCCTGATCGAACTCCTGTTGTGAGATCAGCTTTCCTTTAAACAGCTGCTCTGTTCGTTCGAAGGTCGCTTTGCTCAAGCGAAAGTTCGCTTCCGCTTCCGCCACTGCCGCCGCCAGTTTGGTTTCATCGAGCTTGAGCAGCAGCTGCCCTTTTTTGATCTGTTGCCCTTCTTCAAAGAGAATCTCTTCGATGGTCCCGTCCGTTTCGCTTTTGATTTCGACGATTTCATTCGCGGTCACCGTTCCGATGGCAGAAAGGGTTTCCGAGACGGGTTGCTGTTTAGCAGCGATGGCGACGACCTGGACGGGCGGCATCTGGCTGGGAGCTCCGGAGGTCGGCTTTTGGCAGCCGGCAGCCAAGCCCACGACACACAAGAGAGCCGCGATCACGTTCGGAAATCGGAGGGGCCTGGAAACATTGGCAGTGTTCACTGAAGAATAATTGCAGGGCATTTCAGCGAGGCGATCAGGGTTGATGGTGGTTTGCGCCAAAAATTGGTCCGATGAGATTGCGCATCCGCCTGCCGGTGCGCAATCCGAAAAAGCTCGCGCTCGGACGCGGGCTCGGGTCAAGGTTCATCCCGGAAACAAGGAAATCGATATGCAAATTCCGGAGGACGCGGTGTTGTTGCGGATTTTCATCGGCGAAACCGATCGCTGGAATCATCAGCCCCTTTACGAGGCGATCGTGATGAAAGCGCGCGAACTGCACTTGGCGGGCGCAACGGTGTTGCGCGGTCCGATGGGTTTCGGAAAATCAAGCCGGTTGCACACTGCGAAAATCCTGCGGCTTTCCATGGATCTGCCATTGGTAATCGAGATTGTCGACAGTGAAGAGAAGATCCAATCACTTCTGCCGTCGCTGGATGAAATGATGGAAGGCGGCTTAGTGACGCTGGAGAATGTCAAAGTGCTGCACTATCGCGGGGCCGAGCCGAAGGCATGAATTATTTTGCGGCCAGCGGGGGGTTGCTTCAACGCACCCGATAGAACTGTCGTGGAGCGTTCGTAGAACCGAGGTCCCGAAAAACCAAACCGCTGTTCGGAGCGGCATTGGTGGCGGTGGGCTTCCAATTGCGCAGATCCTCCGAGCGTTCCAGGACGAATCCTCCCGCCGCTTGCCCGGAGAGACTCAGCTGGACGACGCCATTGTCGAGCCGCACGAGACGATCGAACCGGAGGTCATTCACGATGGCGCCATCACTCCGCAATCGAAGCCAGAAGTACGCGCCCGGATTGCGCGAAACGAACGCGACCCCGAAAACAGGATTCTGTCGAGCTAAAGAAATTTGCTCGTCGTCCATTTGGTCGAAAGTTCCTCCGATAAAAATTTCGCCTGTTTTCTGCATCACCACTGTCCGGACGCGTTTGGCTAACGAGACGGGTTGGGGCGACACTATGAAACTCGGATCCAACCCTCCACTGTTGAACAGCCGAATTAATCCAATGGAGTGCGAAGGATCGGGATTTGAGTTCCAAAACTGGCCTCCCGCCAAAATTTTTCCATCGGGAAGCTCGCTCAGCGCAAAAACTGTCTCGCCGAAAAATGTTTTCTCTTTCCAGCCAGGATCAGGCGTGCCATCGATGTTCAACAACGTGACGCCTGGCGACCCTTCGGCGCCAACGAGAATCTTGCCGTTGCCACGAATCAACAACGAAAGAATCTTTCTCGCGGCGAATGTCGTAAACGTCTCGTCAATTGAGCCGTCCGCATTGAGTCGAATGACTTTATCAGCCAAGTCGCCATTGGCGAGACGACCTGCGATCACGATTTTTCTATCCGTTTGGACAGCCGCGCAACGGACGATTACGGGTCGATCGAGCTTCGGATTAAAAGTGAGATCGCGCGCGCCATCCGGATTCAACCGAGCCAGACATGGGGTTAGGACGCCATTGTAATTGGAGAAATTGCCGGCCGTGATGATTTTTCCATCCGGCTGAAGAACGATTGCTCGAATGCTTGGCGCCTCATCATAGACTGCGATTGGTCCTTCCCAGCCGGTTCCAGGATCGAACGTCGTATCGAGCGATCCATCAAGATTGAGCCGAGCGAGATGGCGGCGTGAGGCTCCCGAAACTTCCGTAAATTGTCCTCCAATCAAAAGCTGGCCGTTCGTTTGGATGCAGAGAACGGTGACAGGTCCATCCGGGCCGCGGCCAGGATCAAAACTTGGGTCGGCTGAGCCGTCGGCGCGAAGCCGCGCGATATAATTTCGTCGCAGACCATCGACAGCAGTGAACCAGCCGCCAACGATCAGATTGCCGTCGGAAGATTCCGACGCGGTGGTGATGGTCCCGTTCACGCCTTTCGCGGGTCCGGCCAATGTGTCGTTGTCCATGATGGTGACTCTGGCGGTCGATTCCGGTCCCAACGGGAGGCCGCTGGTCGAATTGCGAACGGTAACCAGAAAACTCCGGTCGCCCTCCATCACGGGGTCATCGAATATTGGAATTTGCAGCATTCGAAAGCCGTAATCCTGCCACCATGACGAGAACCGCAGCTCGCCGGTTTTCGGGGCGAAGTCCTTAAAAGCGCGCGCGGATTCCTCGGTGGTGTCGTAGGCGACGGTGTAGCTCTGCTCCTGGCCTGGAATCACCGCCAATTCGATTTCGCTGCTGGATTCGTCGACGAAATACTGATCTTGACCGAACCGAAATTCGTCATCGTCGATAATCGTGACCTTTTCGTTCGCATGATCGCCCAGTTGTGTTCGTTCACTCGGATTAACCAGCACCAATCGACAGGTTTCATTGGTTTCGCGAGTGCTGTCGTCTCGAATCTCGATCAGAACCGTTTTCTTGCGTTCGCCCGGTTCGAACGTCAGCGTGCCGTTTATGCCAACGAAATCTTGGCCGGCGACCGCGGTTTCGTTGACCGTCGAATAGTCCACGGTGACGCGGCGCGTCGGATCACCCGCGCGAATGATCTCCGCCGCGACTTTCGTGTTCCCTTCAAAAACAGTCAGCCCGCCCCGCGGCACGCCAATTGAAACCACGTTTAGGTCAGTCGGTTCGGCCGGCAGCACCCGGACCAGACCCATCCGCGGTATTCCGTCTGCGGCGGTAAAGCGCCCTGCGACCAGCACCTTTCCGTCGGGCTGCAGCGCTAGGGCCGTCGCATAGGGTCTGCGGTCGGCGGGAAATGGCTCAGAATCGTCACTGAACTCCGGAGCAAAGTTCACATTGAGCACTCCATCGATGGAGACCTGGGCGAGCATCGATCGACCCACACCGTCAATCGTCATCGCTCCTGTTCCCAGAAAAACTCTGCCGCCCTCTCCTGCTAAGAGGGCCGGACCCTGGGTCGGACCCAAGCTCCAGTCCTGGGAAGACTCCAACGGAAAGGAGGAATCCAATGTGCCATCTGAATTTAATCGGACGAGCAGCCGTTGCTGGCGTTGGCCATTTTTCAAAACTGAAAAATTTCCGCTGGCGAGAATTCTTCCGGCTGCGTCTGAAATCAGGTCGGTGACGCTGTCGATGGAAAGTGAATCAGGACCGGTCTTGTCAAAGATGTGCTCGAAAAACGAAGGATCAGATGAGCCGTCTTGATTCAGCCGAATTAACGGACTGGTTCCTGGCCTATACCCAAAATTCAAAGCGGGGCCGCCCGCCAATATTTTGCCGTCTGCCTGCAGCAGCAGGGCGCCCACGACCGCGTTGGTCCACGCTGTGATGGCGAATTCCGGATCTAGTTGCCCGTTCTGGAGAATCTGATAAACCCCTTGCAGCGCTCCGACTAGAATCTTTCCATTTGCTTGGGGTCTGAGCGCCGTGACTGCCCCAAAGTTATTCGAGCTGCACACGAACGAATCGTCGAGCGAGCCATCTGATTTCAACCGAATCAGCCCATCGCAGGGTTGCCCATAAAAAGTATCGAATGCTCCACCCACGACAATCTCTCCGGTCGCTTGAACCGCCAGAGCCCAGACGCTGGCCGGTTTCCCAGATCCGAGCTTGAAAGAAGTGTCCACCGCGCCATTCGTCTCGAGCCGCGCCAACCCATCGCAGGGAACATCGTTGAACGCCGTAAACTCCCCACCTACCAGAATTCTTCCATCGGGTTGAACAGTGATTGCTCGCACGGGACCGGGCGGAAGATTTGGAGGAGTTGCGCCCGGCCCGTTGCGAACGTCGAACGTTAGATCAACCAGTGATGCCGCCCGCGATTCAGGGATCGAAACCGAGAAAACAGCGACCAACAGGAGCAAAACCGTGCGGTTCCATGGAAAACGAAACACCATCAAGCATGATCAAGCCGTGATTCCGTGCACGGGTCAAGAGTGCCCTCGATTTTTTTCAGCTACTTCAGAGAAAGAACGTTTTTATGGAGCGCTTCGATAATGGCATCGACATCATAAACGCAGCCGCCCCACGTTCCCCCTCCGATCGATTGCAGCGCCGCCCAGAGCCTGGTGTCAGCGGGCAAGTCAGGGTGCGGCGCCAGATCCGGATGCGGCGCGCGAGCGCGCAACTCGGCCGCCGCTTCTGCCGGCGAGAACAGCCGCCCATCCGTGCCCACGAAATCAACGCTTCCTTCGAGCCGGTCACGATCGAGCACGATTCGAATCCGATCGCCTTCGCGCAATTTTCCGAGAGGCCCGCCCGCGAGCGCTTCCGGACCCACATGGCCGATGCAAGCTCCGGTGGAAACGCCGGAGAATCGCGCGTCGGTGATCAACGCCACCTCTTTTCCGAACGGCAGATGTTTTAACGCGGACGTCAGTTGGTACGTTTCCTCCATGCCAGTGCCCGCCGGGCCGCAGCCCATCAACACTAGAATGTCTCCAGCCTGGATCTGATTTTTTTTGAGCGCAGCGATGGCATCCTTTTCACGTAAGAAAATTCTGGCGGGACCTTCCTTCCGGTAAATTCCGTCTGCGCCGATGACGGAAGGATCGATCGCGGTGCTTTTCACGACGCAACCTTCCGGTGCGAGATTGCCATGCGGAAACATGACCGTGCTGGTTAATCCCCTGTCCCGCGCCTGCGCGGGCGACAGAATCACGTCGTCTGGCTTCACGCCATCGAGTTGCTCGAGCAATGTGCGCACGCGTTCGCGGCGTTCTGATTTTTCCCACGCATCGAGAACTTCGCCCCAGGTTTGGCCTGTCGCGGTGAGCGCGCCTGTTTCCAAAAGACCGAGGCGGCGCAAGTGCAACATGACTTCCGGAACGCCGCCTGCGAGGAACACGCGCACGGTGGGGTGGGGCACCGGCCCGTTGGGCAGAACACTGACCAACCGGGGAACTTGCCGATTCACTTCAATCCAATCCTGCGCGGTTGGCCGACGCAACCCGGCGGCATGGGCAATGGCAGGAATGTGCAGCAGCAGATTGGTCGACCCGCCGAAGGCCGCATGAACAACCATCGCATTGCGAATGCTGGCGTCAGTTAAAATATCGCGAGTGGCCAAACCGCGTTCTTCAAGATTCAACAGCGCGCGCGCCGATCGAATCGCCAGGTCAAACCAGATTGGTTGGCCCGACGGCGCCAACGCTGAATGAGGCAAAGCCAACCCCAACGCTTCACCGACCACTTGTGAGGTCGCAGCCGTTCCCAGAAATTGACAGCCACCCCCCGGTGTCGCGCAAGCGCGGCAGCCAAGCTCAGCGGCTTCTTGCAAGGAGATCATCCCGTGCGCAAAACGGGCTCCAATCGTTTGCACCGCGCCGGCATCTTCGCCCTTTTCCGGCGGCAAGGTTACGCCTCCGGGAATCAGCACGGTGGGAAGATTCCGAGCGGCGGCTAATGCCATCATCATCGCGGGGAGACCTTTGTCGCAGGTGGCGATGCCCAGCACTCCTGAACGAGTGGGCAACGATCGAATCAGCCGGCCGAAGATCTGCGCGGCATCATTCCGATAAGGCAGACTGTCGAACATTCCAGTCGTGCCTTGCGTTCGGCCGTCGCACGGATCGGAGCAAAACGCGGCGAACGGGATTGTTTTCAGCCGGCGGAATTCGCGCGCAGCCGTTTCCACGAGCAACCCGATTTCCCAGTGGCCCGTGTGATAACCGAGCGCGATCGGTTTGCCATCGGGAGCGCGCAGCCCACCCTGAGTGCTCAGGATGAGAAATTGTTTTCGGCCGAGCTCATGCGCGGGCCAGCCCATCCCGGCGTTTTGGGTCAAGCCGAACAAATCGCCGCTCGGCCGCTGGAGCAACAGCTCTGCGGTTAACGGCAATTCGCCCGAGGGGCCGGCCGCTTTTGTGGCGATGGCGTAGACATCATCACGCGCCGGAGCGAAGATCGATTCAAAGTCAGTCATACAAAAGTCGAGCTGGAACTTTGGACTGGAGGACCGAGTGAAGCAAGAGCGCGCGGGTGAGAAAACCAGCCATTCTCATGACGGGTTCGGAGCGCAGCTGTGTTCTCCGGACCAGCCGCAGCACGACGTGACGTTGTGGCCGAGTAGATTCTTCGTTCGACGTTCTCGTCGCAAAACATCCCAGATTCCTAGATCAATCAAATCCGACATACGAAGCTCGACCTGTCTCCGAAGCTTCAGCGAAGGAGGAAACAAATTCGCCAAAATGCAAATGGTCAAAACGAGCAGGGGCTTTCGCTGAAGGTCAAGCGCGTGACTGTCGCCATCCAAAAAATCGTGCATATGCACGATTTTTTGGTCGGGCCATCAGAGCGGAGTTTTATCCCGTCGGGCGCAAGGATTTTCCGGTCGTGCACTCGGGCCGTGCCTTTCGCTGATGGTCCCCTCTCTTCCAAGCGCCCGCCGTCGATCAAGTGGCCGCGATTATCGGCCGCCGCATCCCGCCTCCCGATTCGCTGCGGGTCGAACTGCAGGGCGAAGGAAATCTCCCTGAAAGCCTCAGCCTCAGGCTCGACCCATAAGGTTCCTGGACTTTCCGACTCGGTATCCGGGCCTCTGCAAGCTCAGGAGTTCAGCATTGGCCCGATAAAAGAAACGGGGTTGTCTCCATTGAACCGACGCGCGCACGTGGAGTAGGTTGGATTCAGGAAAATCCGCTTTGTTCGCAACGGACAAAGCCAACATTCAAACAGGAGGAATTCATGAAGAGAAATATTCTTGCAGTAGCCGCGATGAGCGCCGCTCTAAGTTTTGGAGCGAACGCCTATGGGCAAGCAGCCCAAGGCGACGTCAAACTCGGGCCCGCTGAAGGGAAGGCAAAAGTGGAGCTGCCTGGCAGCGATCATTCCGATCGGACGGTCCAGGATTCGTCCGTTAACACGACAACCACCGCCGTTGTCACGCACGGAGGCGTTACGAGGTTCAATAAGGCCAGCAAACTGATCGGCACGGAGGTCGAGAACTTGCAGGGTCAGAATCTGGGTGAGATTCAGGACATTGTTGTCGACATGCAATCCGGCAAGATGAGTTACGCGGTGCTGTCAGTCGGCGGTTTCCTTGGGGTGGGAGAAAAATACATTGCGGTGCCGACGAGCGCGTTCGGGTTTTCGCCTGAAAAGGGAAAGCTGACCTTGAACGCTGACAAAGAAAAGGTGAAGGCAGCGCAAGGGTTCGTGAAGAGCCAATGGCCCGATCCGGAAAATCCGGCCTGGGGCGCGGCGGCTGATTGGTCCGTGCGTGGCGGCGCGACGGGAGTTCGCGGGGACGCCGGCGCGCAAGGCGTGCATTCCGAAATTCGCACAGGTCAAGGGGCATCGAGTTCCGCTGAGATCAACACCAGCGCCGGAGCGCACGTGAACACGCCGGCGGCCGGCGCGAATTTGGACACGTCAATTCAGACGCCATCAAGCAGAGCGGCCTCGACTGACATTCGCCCGAGCGTGAGCGTCGATGTGCCAGCGAATCAAGCCACATTCACCGGCAAAGTCACCGGGTTAAACCAGGAATCGCGCACGATGATCGTGCAGGGGACTTCCGGGACGATGACATTCATCCTGGATCGAGGAGCCACTGTTAATCTCAAGGCAGGTCGGAATAGTGTCACTGACATTCGGCCTGGCGACACGGTTACAGTCAGATACCAGAAACAGCCGAATGGCCTCGGTTTGGCGACGGATGTTTCAGCCAAGTGAAGTGAGCTAATACAAACTGTAGTTTTCGAAACACGGGGAACCGCCCAACGGTTCCCTTTTTTTTGTGCGGGACAGTGGCGCGAAAGGCCCTCTTTTCAGTTGATCAGCTTCGTGCTAGCATCCCCGGCCGATGACACGTCACTGTTGGAAATGCGGTTGGGAATGGACTTTGGCTCCGCAGCCGGGCCGAAACGATTCTTGCCATCGTTGCGGTTCGGACCTTCGGGTCTGTCTCAACTGCGTTCATTACGATGTCCGCGTGGCCCAGCAGTGCCGCGAACGACGGGCCGACCCGGTTCTCGAAAAGAACATGGCGAACTTCTGCGAGTATTTCGAATTGGCCAAACGCGACTTCGTTCCTCCCGGGGGCAATCCACGGGAGTCTTCCGCCCGGGAGCAGTTGCGGAAATTGTTGGGCGATTAAATCCACCAGAGGATTTGAAATTCGAAATCCCGTGCTTCGGATTTCGGATTTGAGCGGTCCAAGAATTTGAGAGGTTTTTCGACGAGAATGTCGAAGAAAGAATCTAACGCAGGCCGCCGAAGCGTTCGTATGCTTTATCCCAGGCCGCGGTTTCCTGCGGCACGAAGTTGGAAAGCGCATGCGATTTGCCGACGACCTCGCGCGCATGTTCCCAGCTCCGAAGATGTCCCATCGTGAGGGCTTGCACCAAAATGTTGCCCAAAGCGGTGGCTTCGACAGGGCCTGCCAACACCGGGATTTGAACCGAATTTGCCGTGAATTGGTTTAGCAATTGGTTTTTGCTTCCGCCACCGACCACGTGCAAACGCCGAATTTTGCTTCCCACCAGTTGTTCGATTTGGCCGAGGGTGCGGCGATAAAGCAGGGCGAGGCTTTCCAAGGCGCAACGGATAGTTGCGCCGGGTGTGGACGGCATCGGCTGGCCGGTTTCACGGCAATAATCCGCGATTTTCCCTGGCATATCGCCGGGACTGAGAAAGCGCGGGTCCGCTGGGTTGATGAGCGAGACAAACGGAGGCGAACTCGAGGCCATCGCAGTCAGGGTGGCGTAATCGTATTCTTTCCCAAGACGCCCCCATTCGCGCCGGGATTCTTGCACGAGCCAAAGACCGATAATATTTTTCAGGAGGCGGATCGAACCGCGATAGCCGATTTCATTTGTGAAATTCAGTTCGCGGCAAGCATCCGTGATTATCGGCCAGCCAAGTTCCACGCCCATCAAAGACCAAGTTCCCGAGCTCAAGTAGGCCCAATCCTCACCGGTCGCTGGAACCGCGGCAACGGCCGCGCCGGTGTCGTGGGAACAGGTGGCGATCACATCGATCGGACTCAAGTTGCACTCGGCAGAAAGCTCGGCGCGGAGCGGTCCGAGGCGAGTTCCGGATGGAATGACGGGCGGAAAGATTTCTCGCCGGAGGTTCAGAGCATTCAGGACCAACTCCGACCACGCTTTTATTCGCGGATTGTACAATTGGAATGTGCTGGCGAGCGATTCCTCCGCCCAGCTCACGCCGGAGAGGAGATAATTGAAGGCATCGCCCACGCCGAGCAGCTTCTCGGCTTTTTTCAAGCGATCGGGTGATTCTGCGGCCAGCTGGAAAATTGTATTGAGCGGCATGAACTGAATGCCGGTTTCGGCGAAAATCGTTTTCCAATCGATTTTTTCAAACGCGTTCTTCACGCCTTGTTCCGTGCGGTGATCGCGATAATGGAAGGTGGGAGAAATCAGTTCGCCATTGGCGGCGAACAGGAGGTAATCGACTCCCCACGAATCCGTGCTGATGCTGGAAATCGGGAGGCGGCGTGCTCCGGCTTTGCGCAACCCTGTTTTAAGTTCGGTCCAAAGGCGGGCCATATCCCAACAAAGCGAGCCGTCCTGTTCGATCGGCGTATTGGGGAAGCGATGGACCTCTTCCAGCTGAATCGAGTCGGAGTCGAGCGTGCCGAGCATCAGCCGGCCGCTTTCGGCGCCGAGATCACAAGCGAGATAATGCGTTGGCATAGAGTCGAAAATCCGAAATTCGAATATCGAAACCCGAATATCGAAATGCGAAACAAATTCGAAGGACCCGAATTCGAAAAGTCGAAACGGACAAGGCCGTCCATGAAGGCAGAAGAGCCGGCCAAGACTTTGTTTCAGTTTTGGATTTGTTTCCTCCTTCGCTAAAGCTTCGGAGGAGAGGTCGAACTTCGGATTTCACGATTTGGATTTGAGGCGTTTCGGAATGCATTTTTATTTCTGGAGCTGGTGATGGACTTGCACGAGCGCCTCAGCCAGCGCAGTCCAGTTTTCCGGACGCGTTTCCCAACCGCTGCTGAAGCGGAGCACGCGAGCGGCCTGGCGCGGTTTGTAACCCATCGCCCGCAAGATGTGCGACGGTTCCTCCCGCCCGCTGGCGCAGGCAGATCCGGTGGAAACGGCAAAGCCAGCTTTATCGAGTTTGACGACCCAACGCTGCTGGCAATCTGTTTCCGGCATCAGCGCCGAAACAGTATTCCATAACCGATTCGCGCTTTCCCCCACCACTTCCGCGCCGCGGAGCGAATTGGTCATTTGCCTTTCGAACGCATCGCGCAGCGCGAGCTTTTTGGCGAGTGCGCCGGCGGCCAAAGCTTTTTCGCGAACTTCCAGCGCGGCCATCATGGCGAGGACCCCGGGGACATTTTCAGTCCCGGCGCGCCGATTCTCTTCCTGGCTGCCGCCGCGCAGCAACGGTCGCACGACGCCTTCTGGGCATTTGAGAAAGCCAGCTCCTTTCGGTCCGCCGAATTTGTGGCCTGAGCCGCTGACGAAATCGATCTCGCCCAAACTGGCGGCTGGGAGTTTGCCGACCCATTGTGTGGCGTCGCAGAAAAACGGGATGGTGAATTTGCGGCAGAGGGCCAGCACTTCTCGCCACGGTTGGAGCACGCCGGTTTCGTTATTGGCCGCCATTAAAACGATCAAGCCCGGTCGATGATCTGGCAACCGGGATTGCAACCATTCCAAATCGATGGCGCCGGAACGAAGGGCGGGCACCGGCGCCAGCCGCTTTTGGAAAAAAAACTTTGCCGGTTCGAGCACCGACGGGTGTTCCAGGGCGGAAACCCAAACAGGCGCGTCGCTCGGCAAGCTCTGGGCGTAATGATGCAGAACGAGATTGTTCGATTCGGTCGCGCCGGAAGTCCAAACGATGTCCAACGCGTGGCAGCCAAGAAACGTAGCCAGTTGTTCGCGAGCCCGGCCGAGAGCAGCATCAGCCCGGTGGCCGAGGCGATGCGGGCTCGACGGGTTGCCAATGAGGGCATCGTTCGCTTGCAGCCAAGCTTCGCGTGCTTCGGAGCAGAGCGGGCTTGTGGCGTTGTGATCGAAATAGAGCATCCAGCAAGATCGAATTACTTTGCAGCGGGAGATTTTTCGAGGTTTTTCGTTGCTCCTCAAACTGGCGTTGACGAATGCCAGGCCAACACGGACGATCCGTGCCAATCGCATGTCGGAGCCGAAAACAATTTTTTTCAAGCGGTCGCGGTTTGTCACGCATTTGCCCGTTGATTATCTCTACAGTCCGGCGCACTTATGGCTGGGGCAGCAGCAGGAAGGAATCTGGCGCGTGGGGCTGACAAAATTCGCCGCGCGCATGCTGGGGGAGATGGTCGATCACGGTTTGGATGTGAAACCAGGCGATCGCGTCCAGCCGGGGCAGCCACTTGGCTGGGTGGAAGGGTTCAAGGCGATCTCGGATTTATTCTGCGTGGCCGAGGGCGAGTTCGCTGGAGCCAATCCGATCTTGCGCGAAAGAATCTCGGTGATTGACAAAGACTGTTATGGCAGCGGCTGGCTTTACTTGGTAAAAGGCCGGCCAGACGAGAGGTGCATGACGGTTGAAAAATACGTCGAACTGCTGAATCGAACGATCGACAAGATCCTGGAGAAACAGGCGCAGGAACACGAATAACAGAATGGAACAAGCGCGTTACATCATGATCGGCGGATTTCTCGGCGCCGGAAAGACGACGGCGGTCGCCAAGCTGGCCCAGCGCCTGGCGAAGCAAGGAAAGCGGGTTGGATTGATCACCAACGACCAAGGCAGCGGTCTGGTCGACACGGCCACGTTGCGCGCCCGCGGGTTTGCCACTGAGGAAATCCCCGGCGGCTGTTTTTGTTGCCGATTTAATTCGCTGGTCGAGGCGGCGCGCCGTTTAACCGATGCCAGCCGGCCGGAAGTTTTCATCGCGGAGCCGGTTGGAAGTTGCACGGATTTGATGGCAACGGTGAGTTATCCGTTGCGCCGGATTTATGGTCGTGAGTTTTCAATCGCGCCGTTGACCGTCCTGGTCGACCCGATCCGGGCGGAGCGCGTGCTTGGGCTCGAAGCCGGGGCGCGATTTTCGGAAAAGGTTCATTACATTTATCGGAAGCAATTGGAGGAGGCGGACGCGATTGCGATTAATAAATGCGAACTGCTGAACGCGTCGAGGCAAGCGCGGCTCGAGAAAACTTTGAGTGAGGCATTTCCCGGCCAGCGGATGTTCCCAATTTCAGCGCGCACAGGCGCAGGGTTGGAAGAGTGGTTCGAGTTCCTTTTATCCGAAGCGCCCGAGAACAAAGCGGCGATGCAGGTTGATTACGCGATTTACGGCGAAGGCGAAGCGTTGCTCGGCTGGCTGAACGCGACCGTGCGGCTGGAAAGCGGCAGGGTCTTCGACGCGAATATTGTTTTGGAACGAGCAGCCCGTTTCCTGCAGGAACGATTGGCGGAACGCGGCGCGGAAATCGCCCACCTGAAGATGACTTTAAGTCCGGAGGGCGGTTTGAACGAGATTGCGGGAGTTAATTTGGTCCGGAACGATTTTGTTCCTGAATTGGGGCTGAAGCTCGAAGAACCGGTCGGGGCGGGCGAGTTGATCATTAATTTACGGGCGGAAGCGCCGCCCGAGCTGCTGGATGAGGCAGTCAAGGCGGCGCTACAGCGGTTGGAATCGAGTGAACCTGAGCTGCGTTGTCAAATTCGGCACGTGGAATTCTTCCGGCCTGGTCAGCCCAACCCGACCCATCGGTTGGCGAACCCGTGATTGGAAACCGCGCCTGATAAAAACCAAATATTGGCAGGGGATTGGCTGCAGTGCTAGAGTCCTAAGGAAATCCATGGCCGCGAAAATTTTATTCTGCAACTGCAGTTACGCCCAGGTGGTGCCGAAGGAAACCAAAACTGCCGTTTTAAAAAAACTCTGCGCCTCAGGCGTGGCGTTTGAAACGGTGGCGGATCTTTGCGAAATGTCCGCTCGAAATGATCCGGCCTTGGAACGGCTTTCCCAAGGAGCGCCGCTGAAAATCGCCGCTTGTTTTCCGCGCGCGGTGAAGTGGCTGTTTTCCGCGGCCCACGCGCCTCTCCCGCTGGATGGCGCTGAGGTCTGCAACATGCGGGTCGAAAAGGCGGAGGACGTGATCAAAGCGCTCTTCGATCCGGAATTGCGACCCAACTTGCCTTCGGGAAAGTCTCTTGCTCCTGCCGCGGAGGAAGCGGCGGCGGAGATGCCGCAAAACAATGGCGCGCCGTCCATCTCATGAGTGTTAAAACTGAAACCGCGCTTCGCTTGGTTTTGTACGAGGGCGAAGGCGCGCTTCCTCTGAGTGAGGAAAGCCGTTTTGCCGCGTTGCAATCGCTTTTGGAAAATGGCTATTCGATCAGCTGCACGTCGCAGCGCGGCGCGGTGGCCCCGGCTGACCGGACGGCGCTTTTGGTCATGGGCCAATTTCAGGATGCGTTCCCGGTCGAAGCGGAAGGCGCCAATGGCGGCGTGCCGATTCGTTTCCAGGACATCACCGGCCTCTCGCCCGAGCAATTAATTGCGGCCGTGGAGGAGGTCCGGGCCGGCTTAAACGCGGCGAAGCATGGGGAATGGAAGCCGTGGTTTCCGGTGATTGATTACGACCGGTGCACCAACTGCATGCAATGCCTGAGCTTTTGTCTGTTCGGCGTGTACGGGGTCGATTTCGAACAGCGGATTCAGGTTCAAAACAACGACAATTGCAAAACCAATTGCCCGGCCTGTTCGCGAGTTTGCCCGGAAGCGGCGATCATGTTCCCAAAATACAAAGCCGGTCCGATCAATGGCGATGCCGTCAGCGAGGCGGATTTGCGGCGGGAGAAAATGAAGATCGATATCTCCGCATTGCTCGGCGGGGATGTTTATCAAGTCCTGCGCGACCGCAGCGCGAAAGCCAAATCGCGATTCTCCAAAGAACGGGATTCTGACAAGGCGCTGAACGAACGCCAAAAGTGTCTGACAAAACTCGTGGAAATGGGTGACATTCCGCCGGAAGTGCTGATGTCGCTGCCGTCGCCGGAAGAAATTCAACGCCGCGCGCAGGAAGCTGCCGCCAGAGTTCAGGCCATCACCTCGAAATATTGAAATCGCCCGAAGCCAAAACGCCATGGTTACGCCTACTTATCAAACGCGCGCCGGATTGCTGCTGAAGCCGGGGCGCGGTTTTCCGCCAAAGCCAGCAGGCGCGGCCCGCATCCGTTAATCCGTTATGCTGCTGCGACTCGCTGCCCGCATTCTTGCGACCACGGACCCGAAATGCCTGTGGAAGTTCGGCTACAATTTTGGGTTCCGAGGCATGCTTTCGGTCGAACGGTTCAAGCGGCGGGCGCGGCGGGGCGAATTCTTCCCTCCCTTTCTCTACATCTCGATCATCAACAGCTGCAACTTGCGATGCCAAGGTTGCTGGGTGGATGTGGAAGCGCCGCGCGAAAACCTCGACCTGGACGCCTTAAATCGGTTGGTCAACGACGCCAAAGGGCAGGGGAATAGTTTCTTTGGGATTCTCGGCGGAGAGCCGTTCCTGCACCCGCAATTGCTCGATTTCCTCGAAGCGCATCCCGACTGTTATTTTCAGTTATTCACCAACGGCCAGTTGATCACCGATAAAATCGCGGCGCGCCTTCGGAAAATTGGAAATGCGACGCCGCTGGTGAGCATTGAAGGACGGGAAATCGTCAGCGACGAACGGCGCGGCAAGAAGGAAGTGTTTCAACGGACCCTGCGCGGGCTCGAAAATTGTTTGCGCAACCGGCTTTTGACGGGCGTGGCGACGAGCTTGTGCCAAACGAATGTGGGCGAACTTTTGAACGAAGCCTGGCTCGAGGAACTCATTTCGCGCGGCGTCCACTACGTCTGGTTTCACACGTATCGGCCGGTGGGGCCGCAGATGTCGTCGCACCTGGCGCTTCGGCCCGAGCAATTGATTCAAGCGCGGCAGTTCATTGTGCGAATGCGGGCGCGGATGCCCATCGGCATCATCGACGCCTATTATGATGATGCCGGACAGGCCCTCTGTCCGATGGCGACCGGCCTCAGCCATCATATCAGCCCGCGCGGCGAGATCGAGCCGTGTCCAGTGATTCAATTCGCGAAGGAAAACGTGCGCGATGGCAATGTCGTCGAGGTGATGAAGAACTCGAGTTTTCTCAAGGATTTTCGCGACGCGGCGGCGCAAGCCACGCGCGGGTGCATTGTCCTCGAACGGCCGGACCTGATTCGGGGCCTGGTCCGCAAACACGGCGCCCGTGATACGACTGTGCGCGGCACAGCGCTGGCGGAATTAGACCAGATGCAGCCGCGTTCGAGCCAGGATTTGCCCGGCCGGGAAATTCCCGAGCAGCATTGGTTTTATCGGTTCGCAAAAAAACGGTGGTTTAACGATTTTGGAACGTATGCGCGGGCGGGGCTGAGCGAGAATCGCCCGCGCGATTCCGTTCGATGTGAGGAAATCACGCATTAAAACCGATGCGCTTGCTCTTGTGGAGCAGGTTTCCCAAGCCGGCTGGCGTGGGTTCCACTCGGGCTGGGCGCAGGCGGAGCTGGAAAGTTCCGTGAACCCGCAGGGCAAGACTGTTTGCGCTACAAACTGAACTGGTGTTTGAAAGACAACTAGCATGACAACGATCCCATTGACTCTGCCGCGCGCTGTTCCCATGCAGCGTTTTCGCCCGCCGAAGAAAAACATTCCACCCACCAAATTCCAGCGCGACGAAATTCTCCGCGTAGTGAGGAAATACGCGGCCGACCACAATCCGGTGCCGCCGTTGCCGATGGGTGAACTGCGCCAGCACGCGGAAAAGATCGTCGCTCAACTGCGCTGCGAACCCATTTTCTTGGATTACATCGGCGTGCTGCTGAACAACGAGCTTTGGCGCGAAGCGCTCGCGACCGTGCCGTACGAACGGCGGCTGCTGCTCCTGCCAAAATGTCTGCGCATCGAGAGCAAATGTCCGGCGCCCTTCGACGAGTTCGGGTTGCTTTGCAAGCAGTGTGGCCTCTGCTCGATCCAGGATTTGCAAATGGAAGCCGAGCGTTTGGGCTACGCGGTTTTGGTTGCGGAAGGTTCAGCCGTGGTGATGTCGCTCATCCAGACTGGAAAGATCGAGGCGATCGTTGGCGTCAGTTGTTTGAGCGTGCTCGAACGGGCTTTTCCTTACATGGAAGCGGCCGCGGTCCCGGGCGTGGCCATTCCGTTGCTGCAGGATGATTGCATTGACACCACCGTCGATCTGGATTGGATCTGGGAATACATTCACTTGAGCGGCGCGGACAAAACGCGCCGGCTTGATTTAGGCGCGCTGCACGATGAAGTGGAAAGCTGGTTCACGCTGGACGCGCTGGAGAAAATCATGGGCACTGCGGAAGGGCGGACCGAGGAGATCTCGCGCCAATGGCTCGCGCGCGCGGGCAAACGCTGGCGGCCCTTTTTGACGGCGGCAGCGTTTCAAGCATTGCGCGACGATCCCGCGGCGCCGTTGCCGGAGGACCTGCGCAAGATTGCGGTGGCGGTCGAATGTTTCCACAAGGCGTCACTCGTGCATGACGATATCGAGGACGGCGACGAGCAGCGTTACGGCGAGAAAGCGCTGCACGAGGAGCACGGCGTGCCCGTGGCCTTGAATGTCGGCGACCTGTTGATTGGCGAGGGATACCGGCTGATCGGCATGTCGGAGGTTTCGGCCGAACAAAAGTCAGAGATGCTGCGCGTCGCGGCGGAAGGGCAGCGGCAGTTGTGCCGCGGGCAGGGCGCGGAACTTTGCTGGACGCGCCAGCCGGCGCCGTTAACGCAGGCGCAGGTGCTCGATATTTTTCGGCAGAAAACGGCGCCGGCCTTTGAGGTGGCGTTGCGGTTTGGCGCAATTTACGCGGGCATTCACGATCAGGTGGCGGAGGTGCTTGGCGCGTACAGCGAAGGGCTGGGCATTGCTTACCAGATCCGGGACGATCTGAGCGATCTGGGAAATAACGGCGACACGAATGATATCGCGGGCATGCGGCCGAGCTTGATTTTGGCGGCGGCGTACGAACGAGCGCAGGGCGAGAAGAAACAGTTGCTGGAAAACATTTGGCGCCGGCAGCCCGGGGCCGCGGCCAATCCGGAGCAAATCGAGGCGCTCTACGCGGAGCTGAAAGCGGTGGATCGCGCGCGAACATTGCTCGAGACATATAAAGAGGAGGCGGTCCGTTCGCTCCGCGACGTGGAGAGCGCGAACTTAAAAGGATTGCTCCGGCGGGTCATGGGAAAAATTTTTCACGACACGGAAATCAAAGGGTGGTGCAAAGAATTCGAAAATAAAAACGCAACGCCTGTCGACGCGGTCGCCCGATGAAACGCGAAGAACAGCGAAAATTCTTGCCAAGTCACAGACGTTTACCTCACCCTTTCATTACTTTGGTTCCCTAAGGCGCCAAATTAACTCCCTTCACGAATCGAGGTGAAAAATCGTGGCTGTAAAGAAGAAAGCAGCTAAACCTGCAGCGAAAAAAGCGACTGTTAAAAAAGCCAAATCCAAGAAACGTTAGTCTTGGTCAAACTTCGAGGATGGCGTCCTCGAGAGGTGAGGACGGCCATCCCGAATTCTTGATTCGTCTTCGTCCGCCGAGCTCATTCCAATGGCCAAATTGGTCTTCGACATCGAAACTGCTTCTCTTCCGCTGGAGCAGTTTGATGCCGCACAGCAGGAATATTTGTTCCGCGACGCGTTGAAAATTCCTGACGAAGAGCTGCGTCAACTCCGGCAAGCGGAAATCACCCAGCAGCTGAATCTCTGGCCGTTCACCGCGCAGGTTGTCTGCATTGCCATGCTCAACGCCGACACGGCGCGCGGACAGGTCCTCTTCCTTTCCGAAGATTTCGCCGAAGCAGAGGCCGATGCGGGGCCGGTTGAATTTGTGCCGTGCGTGGACGAGGTGGAACTGCTCACCGCCTTTTGGGACGTGGCCCGCCATTACGACTCGATCGCGACGTTCAACGGCCGCTCCTTCGACGTGCCGTTTGTTTACCTCCGGTCCGCTCAGCTCAACATTCCAATCACACGCAAGGATTGGCTCGGCTATCGTTACCAAACCGAACCACATTGCGACCTGGCCGAACAGCTGACCTTTTACGGCGTCAGCGGCCGCGAGGGCGCCGCCCGCCGGTTCAATCTGGACTTTTATTGCAAAGCTTTCGGCATCGACTCGCCCAAGAGCCATGGAGTGACCGGGCTTGATATCAAGGAGATGCTCGCGGCTGGGTGCCACCGGCAGATCGCGGAGTATTGTTTGCGCGATGTGCAAGCGACCGTTCTCCTTTACCAACTCTGGAAAGAGCGGCTTTCTGGCATTCGTTGAGAAAGCCCGCTCCGGCCGCGATTGGTCGTGCGAATGATCGTCACGAAAAATCAGGGTGCTCCCCGAATTGATGCGGGGCCGTTGGCCAATGAAATTCTTTTCATGAGCAGAGCGTGGGCAATCTGGGCGGTTGCTCTCGGTTTGATTTTCGCCGCTCCATTTGTCGCCCGCCTCGATGCTCCCGAACCGGCTGTTTTCGGGAAAGGGGTGACCGCTTGGACGGTTCAGCTCTCAAGTTCTGATGCAGCAACCCGCACACGCGCCGCGCAAGCGCTTCAAAAAATTGGAAGAGCAGCGGCGCCTCCGTTGATCCGCCAATTACGATTTCGTCAAAGCTCGCTCTGGTCTGCCCTCCGACATCCTCTGGGGTTTTTAAAAATCAGAATGCTTCCAGCATCTCGCGCGGCATGGGTTCGTGCGAACGCGGCGCAAGCGCTCGGATTATTAGGCGATCAGGCGGAGCAGGCCGTTCCCGCGCTGGTTGCCGCTCTGGGTGATCCGGAATCGCGCGTGGCCGCACAAGCGCACGATGCGCTGCGCCTGATCGGCGCCGCGGCAGCGCCCGAATTGGGCCATGCCCTCGATTCGACCGCGCAATCGACGGCAGTCCGAGAAAGCGTCGCGGGTGTGTTGCAAGATCTTGGCCGAGCCGCCGAACCGGCCGGACCTGCGCTCACCCGGGCGTTGAACGATCCTTCCACCGGCGTCCGCTCGTTGGCTGCGCGCGCTTTGGGAAATTTTGAATTCACTCCAGCCATTCCAGCGCTGACGGAGAAACTGCGCGACCCTGAACCGCGCGTTCGAGAAAATGCCGCGGCAGCGTTGGCGCATTTTGGGCCGCGCGCTCGATCAGCCGTTGTCGAGTTAACCGCGGCGCTGCGCGATCGCGATGAATCGGTCCGCGTCAACGCCGCGAATGCTCTTGGCAAAATTGGCCCGGCCGCCGCGACTGCGGTTGGAGCACTCATCCGAAATTTGGAGGATCCGGTTCCGTTGGTGCGAGCCAGCAGCGCGCTGGCACTTGGCCGGATTGGACCGCTTGCTGATCGCGCCGTTCCTGTGCTGATGGATGGATTGGAGGACGCCGACAGCTTGACGCGCAGCAACTGCGCCACCGCCCTTGGAAAAATTGGGCCGCAAGCCAGGCAAGCAGTCCCGGCGCTCGCGCGGGCTTTGGGAAACCTGACCTTGGGCGAGAAGATCTGCGCGGCGGAAGCGTTAGGCCGCATCGGACCCGGCGCGCGTGAAGCGATACCATCGTTGCTGCACGCATCAGATAACGATCGCTCGGGGCTCGGCCGGTACGTCGCGGAAGCGCTCCGAAGAATTTCGCCCGGAAGCGAATACGGTTTCGGAGAAGAGTGACGGGATTTTGGATTTTGGATTTTGGATTTAGGCGCCACAAAAGGTTGTGTTGACGGTTGGGCAGCTTGAATCAAAAGTGCCCGCATGGGATCTCCCGAAGTCGCGCATTCACGAACCAACAGGTCGCGGCGGAAATGGTGGATTGGCGGCGCTCTGTTCTTAATCCTGTTTTTTTTGCTCCTTACCTGGACCTTCCAGAACTCTGAACCCGAGTTCAACGGCCGGCCTCTGAGCGCTTGGGCGGCAGATCTAAATCGAACAAACGTGGTCGTGCGGCAGGCGGCGACAGCGGCATTTGGGGCCATGGGAACGAATGCAGTTCCATTTTTGATCAGCATGTTAAGAGAACAGGATTCGCGTGCGGAGCAATGGCTCATGCGCCAGCCCCGTTACTTGCCTGCGAAAGCCCACGCTTGGCTGGTGAAGAGATCAACCGCGCGACAGGCCCGTCGAGCCTCGGCCGCGTTGGCCTTGAGCGTGACCGCGAAACAGACGACCGCAGGATTGCCGGCCCTAATTCGAGCGTTGTCGGATCCTGATTTGGAGGTGGCGGCCACAGCTGGGCAAACGTTAGCTCGGATGGGCCGGCCCGCGGTTCCAGATCTCGCGCTCGTGCTGCGTGTAACCAACCAACTCGCGAGCGCCCGCATCGCAGCACTAACAGCGCTGGTCCACATCGGCCGTGAGGCAGGTCCGGCGACCCCGGAACTCACCAGCTTGCTTAGCGATCCGGATTCGCGCACGACTCAATTGGCAATCGAAGCGTTGAGCAGGATTGGGCGTCCGGCCGTGCCGTCCCTGGCCTTGGCTCTGCGAAGTGCGAATCTTCAGGTGCGCACGAACGCGTTGCTGGCGCTCGCCCATGCAGGTTCCGCCGCGGCGGAAGCGATTCCTCAGATGTTGCAGATGGTGTCGACAGACGATCAGAAGGCGCTGGTGCTTTCGGTCGTGGCGAACGTTTTGCCAATGAGCCAGCCGGCGCGGGTTGCATTGGCTGAAGCGTTGCAGGATCAACCCACGGACGTTCGGCTGATCGCTGTTCAAGGATTGGGTCGGGCCGGGAAAGACGCGGCCGCGGTCTTGCCAAAGTTAATCGACGTGCTTGCGAGGGATCCGGAGGAGAAGGTGCGCGGTTACGCGGCGCTGGCCTTGGCTGCCTGTGGTGAAAGAGGTTTTCCAGCCCGGACAGCTTTGTCCAATGCTCTGCGCGATGACTCAGAGTTCGTTCGAACCAGCGCGCGGTACGCACTCAACAAGATTCCCGAATCCCCCTGAGCGATGAGTGGATGAGTGGATGGATGGATGAGTGGATGGATGGATGGCGGTTTTTTGGTGCTGGAACGAACGGGCTGTGAGAACAATTTGCCGTGAGCTGGATTTACAGGACTCTCGTTCGGCCCGGATTGTTCGCCTGTGACTCGGAAGAGATTCACAACCGCACCTTGCGCGGATTGTCCTGGATCAGCCGCCGTCCCATCGTGCGAGAGTTAGCGGGGTCGCTTTTTTCTGCGCCGGCGCTGCCCACAGAGTTGTTTGGGTTGAAATTTCCCAACCCGGTCGGGCTCGCCGCAGGGATGGACAAAGACGCGGTGGCATTGCCTGCGTGGGAGGCGCTTGGTTTTGGCTTTGTCGAATTGGGCGCGGTCACGTTTCACCCGCAACCGGGGAATCCCGCGCCGCGTCTTTTCCGGATTGTTCCTGATGGCGCGTTGATCAATCGAATGGGCTTCAACAATGAGGGAGCGGAAACAATCGCGCGGCGCCTGGCAGAGTGGCGGGGGTCGGGATTGTGGCCGAAGCACCCAGTCGGAGTCAATTTGGGTAAATCGAAGGTCACGCCATTGAACGCTGCGGCCGAGGATTACCGAAAAAGTTTCGAAGCGCTCTGGGCTGAGCTCGATTTTTTTGTCATCAACGTCAGTTCTCCAAATACGCCGCAATTACGGGAGCTCCAGGATCGTGGGGCGCTGGAGGAAATTCTAATTGCGTTGCAAGAGGCAAACGATCGGTTCGTGTCGCGCGCGCAGAGCGGTTCGGAGAATGCGAGCAGGCCTGGTGCAAGAGGGGTTATCGCTCCGCAACGAAAACCGATTTTAATCAAGGTAGCTCCCGACCTTTCCTGGGCGGCGCTGGACGCGATTTTGGAATTGGCGACCGAACGAGCGATCGCGGGACTCGTCGCGACGAACACGACAATTGAGCGGCCGAAACGGGCGAGGCCGGAGCTCACGCGCATTTATCAAGAAACCGGCGGGCTAAGCGGGCGGCCGCTTCGCGAACGGAGCACCGAAGTTATCCGGCATATTTTCCGTCGGTCGGAAGGAAAGATGCCCATCATTGGGGTGGGCGGAATTTTTTCATCGATGGATGCCTGGGAAAAACTGACGGCTGGGGCCTCTTTGGTGCAGGTTTACACCGGTTTGGTTTATGAGGGGCCCGGCCTGGTCCGGGAATTGGTGAGAGGATTGCAAGAGCGGCTGTCGCGGCAAGGGTTGAAGGAAGTTCGGGAAGCGGTTGGGATTGGAGGGTCTCCGCTCGGGTAATCTTTTCTGCAACTTTTTTGGCGTTTGCGGTGTCCTCCTCCTAAGATGAGAGGAACTCTGGCCAGCGTTGACCATGACCAACTCAGAAAAGTTTGAGGCCTTTATGCGCGCCTACCAAGACATGGTCTACTCCACCGCGATGAGGCTGCTGGCGAATCCGGCCGAGTCCCAGGACATTTCGCAGGAGGTTTTCCTCCGCGCCTATCAGCACTTTGCTGATTTGGAAGGGAGCTCGACAGCGGGAGGCTGGCTGAAAACAGTCGCGACAAACCTTTGTCTGAATCACTTGAGCCGCTATCGCGCGCGGTGGCGCTTTTTTTCCGACTTTTTTTCCGGGGAAAAGGATGAGGAGGTTGATTTTCCGGCGCCCGCGCCGGAGGACGTGTCAGCGGAAACCGAGGAGCAACGGTGGCACTTGGAACAAGTGATGCAAAAGCTCCCGGAAACCCAGCGCGTGCCTTTGGTCCTGTACCATTTTCACGATTTGAGTTATGAAGAAATTGCGGCGCGTCTGCAGGTCAGCTTGAGCAAGGTGAAGACCGATATTTTTCGCGCGCGCGCGGCGTTGCGGCGGAAATTGGAAATTGCGCTGCGGAGTGCGGAGGCTAGTGCCGCCCCGAAACCGAGGGTGTCGAACGCGAAACCCAAATACGAAGTTTTGATATGAACTGTGATCGTGAGAAGAACTTGGAACGCTGGGCCGATGCCGAATTGAAACGACTTCCGAATTGGTCTGCGCCTGCCACGCTGATTCCACGGGTGCAAGCAGCGCTGGCTGCAGTCGAAGCGCGGAGCGGTTTATCGGCAGCATGGTCGAGTTGGCCAGCAGCGGGCCGAATGGCGTTTGTGACGGTTCTTGCCGTGGTTTCGTCCGCGCTGCTGTGGGGATCGAACTGGATGATCGATTGGTTGCGAGGTTCGCTTGGCCAAACGACGTGGTCAGTGCCGTGGCTCGAGCGCGCGGTGGATGTGGGAGGCGCCTTGTTCCACGCGAGCACCGTGCTCGTGCAGTCGATCGGCCCTGTCTGGTGTTGGACCGCGGTCGGTTTGTCGCTTGGACTGTATCTTTTCAGTTTAGCCGTCGGGACGGCGTGCTTTCGCTTAGCCACTCTCCAACGTTAAAAGTTTATGCGTGTTTCATTCCTTAAATTCAGCGCGAGCCTGGCGGCCGGATTTTTACTCCTTCCCGCGCCTGTTCGCAGTCAGCCGGATTGGGCGGACACCGAAACGCCTGTCGTGTTTCACCGCAACATCGTTGCCATCGGCCAGGACGTGCACCTTCGCACGAATGAGGTCAGCCGCGATCTTGTCGTGATTGGCGGAAACGCGATTGTGGACGGGCGAGTGGATGGGGATGTGGTGGTCGTGTTCGGACGGGCCAAGATTAATGGAAAAGTTCGAGGCGCCTTGACCTCGGTTTTCAGCGAAACCGGTTTGGGGCCGCGCGCGGACATTCGTCGCGAGGCGGTCATTGTGGGCGGCGAATTTCAGCCTGATCCGAACGCGCGGGTTGGATCGCACCGGACGGAGGTGTTGTTCGGCGGCGCATTGCCGAACTTTCATTGGTTTTGGGATTGGCTTGTGCTCGGGCTGCTTTGGGGCCGGCCGCTTCCACCTGGAGTGGTCTGGGTGTGGGGCGTGGCCGCGGCCTTCCTGGGGCTCTATTTGTTGTGCGCGATGCTTTTTGGCCAGCCATTGCAGCGTTGTGTTGAGCGGTTAGGCCGCCAGCCTGGCGTAACCTTTTTGGTGGGTTTGCTCGGGTTCCTGTTGCTCGGGCCGATTGTGGCGCTGCTGGTTGCCTCGGTTGCGGGGATTCTTGTCGTGCCGTTCGTGCTGATCGCGTTGGTGGCGGCGGTGTTCTTTGGGAAAATCGCGATCTATGAATTCACAGGCGAGCAAATGATTCGGCAGTTCACGGGCAAATCGGTTTCTTTGCCGGTGCTTGGGCTAGTGCTTGGAGTGGTCCTATTTTACGCGCTGTATATGGTGCCGATTGTGGGACTCGCGCTTTGGGGGCTCGGCACGGTGTGGGGCTTGGGAGCGGTTTTGGTTGCGATCGTAGCGGGTTTTCGCCGCGACCCGGAGCTTGCTGCGGCGGGCGCGCCGGTGCTGATTCCAACCGGAACAGCGGTGGCTGGCGCAAGCTTGTCCGGTGCGAACCTCAGCTCGACGGCCGGCCAAGGTCCAGCCCAGGCCGCTGCCACGTTGATTCCGCCGGAGATGATCGCCTTGGTCCGGGCTGGCTTTTGGATTCGGTTAATGGCGACCGTTCTCGATGTGCTGATGTTTGTGATTTTTTTCAACCTCGTGCGGTACGGTCATCCGCGGCTGATTCTGTTCCTCTGGTTTGCTTACCACGTTGGCATGTGGACGTGGAAAGGGACGACTTTCGGGGGAATTGTCATTGGATTAAAAGTCGTGCGATTGGATGGCGGCCCGCTGGACTTGGGTTTGGCCCTCGTCCGAAGTTTGTCGAGCGTGCTTTCGGCTTTGGCGCTCGGACTCGGATTTTTTTGGGCTGGGTGGGATCGGCAGAAACAGAGCTGGCACGACAAAATCGCAGGCACGGTGGTGGTGAAGGTGCCGCGCGGGGTGGCAGGCCTCAGCTCTGTCAGCGTTCGATGACCGCGACGGCTGAAGCGTAGAATTCCGTGTGGCTCAGGCTCAGATGAATGGTTCGCCCGCCCAGGCGCTCGAGCAGGGGAACGCCTCCTCCGTGCAACACGACGTAAGGCGCTCCAGTTTCTTTTCGGACGATTTCCATGTCCTGCCACCCGAGTTGGCCGCCGATGCCCGTTCCAAACGCTTTTGAAATCGCTTCCTTGGCAGAGAACCGCGCGGCGAGGTGAGGCGCGGGAAATTTGTTGGAAAAGCAATAAGAGATTTCTTCCGGCCGCAAAATGCGCTTCAGGAAACGCTCGCCGAATCTTTCGAACGAATCGCGGATGCGGGCCACCTCGATGATATCGATGCCGACGCCGAGGATCATGCGGGCTACCCTCGGTATTTTTTCATTAAGTCGAGCATTTCCCGAACAGCGGCGGGGAGGCCAATGAAAACGGCCCGGCTGACGATGGAATGGCCGATGTTGAGTTCGACGAGGTAAGGCACTTCAAAAAGCGCCGGGAGATTTCGCAAGGTCAAGCCATGGCCGGCATTCACCCGCAGTCCAGCGTCGTGCGCTTGCTGGGCGGCGTTCACGAGCCGTTCCACTTCGATTTTGCGCTGGCGGTTGCCGTCGAAATGCTCCGCAAAGGAACCGGTGTGCAGCTCGACGAATTGGCTTCCAACTTTGGCCGCGGCCTCGACTTGCTTTGGGTCTGGGGCAATGAACAGGCTCACGTCAATTCTCGCTCCGTTCATGCGTCGGCAGGTCTCCTGCAATGAGCGCCAATGGCGGGCGACGTCCAACCCTCCTTCAGTGGTGACTTCCTGCCGTTTCTCGGGAACCAAACAGACAATGTCCGGTTTCAACCGAAGTGCGATTGCGATGATTTGAGGAACATTGGCCATTTCCAGGTTCAGGCGGGTGCGAATGTTCTTCCGCAGTTGCTGCACATCGTGGTCCTGGATGTGGCGGCGATCTTCCCGGAGGTGAGCTGTGATTCCGTGCGCCCCCGCGCCTTCGCAGATCAACGCCGCGGCGAGTGGAGCCGGTTCGCCCCCGGCCTGTCCCCGGTAGCGCGCTTCACGGAGGGTCGCGACATGATCGATATTGACGCCCAGCTTGAGCATGCAGCTATTTTTTTCGCCGCGCCAAGGGTTGGCCAATCTGCAGGATTTGGTCGCGGTTGATTTTTGGAAAATCAGCGCTGTCCATCCAACGCGTCAGCAACACGAGTTCGAGGGCGTTGAGCCCGACGTGCGATTTGCGGACGACGTCAATTTCGCGAGGGGATTTGATCGTCGCTTCCGTAATCGTGTTGCCAAGGTTTGTTTTAACCGTATTCAACCAGGTTGCGGCGGGATGAGGAGCGGTTCGGGGCGGGCGGTAAAGAACAATCGAGGGGAGCTGGAGGATGGAAATCCATTGCGGTATCCGCGTCTCCGTAATTTCCCAGTCATACAAGACAACGTCCGGCCGGCTGGTGACCTGTTGAAAGAGCGCCGCGGGCGGCTGGACTTGTCTCTCCACGGCCGGAAAGAGTCCGGCGATTAAAAACTTTCCACTCGGACCCGCAGCGGGGCGAATGAAGGGGAGGACAGTGGGCAAGCCGCGCCAGCTTAATTCGACTCGATTGGTGAGCTGGATGATCTGCTCTTCGAGACGATGTTCCCGGAAGAAATTTGTGAGGATGGGAACGCGTTCGTTTTTGATTCTGGTAAATGCATTGGTCGGGTCGGCGACTGGGACAGCGGCGTAGACTTCGAGTGTGATCGGCGATTTGCCCCAGAGGAAAAGCTGATTGGGCCGCGGTTTGGCCGAGTCCGGGCGCGGCGGCAACCAAGCGCTGACATTGCGAATGGCGGTGAAGCTGATGATCGGATCATGAATGAAATCAGTTGGAATTTCCCATTTGTCCAATTTCCACGGTTGGTTCTCTTCGTAGCGGAAATGCACTTCGGTCCGGAGATTCTGCTCGCGGCCGACGACGCTGAATTCCATCTTCGGCCGGGCGGCGCCGCGAAATCGCGGAAAGAGCGGAGGGATTCTGGCCAGATCCAGCTCGCCGGAGATCCATGAATTGGTCAGTTCGGGAGCGGGGCGCCCTTGCTGGCCGATTTTCTGCAGCAGGCCTTTGGCGGGATCGAGGGTTTCGGAGCGGCTTGAAATCACGAGCCATCCGCCCGCCTGGCTCGACGACAACCAATGCGCGCCGGAGGCATTGGTCGGTTTCCATTTCGAGTCCAATTGCTGGACCGTTCGTTGCCAAATATTCGAACGGGACGGATCGAGCTGGATCGCGAGGGCCCAGGCGGGATGTTGGTTTGTGGCCGAATGACACTCGGCGTACCACTCTGCCTTCCAAAGATCGAGCCAGAGCGGCTTGAGCAACTGGCTGAACTCGGTTTCCGAAATCCCAGGAGAGGGAGTCATTCGCCTGGCCCAGGCGCGCGCAAATTTTTCCATGACCTGGTCGCGCAGTCGCGCTGATTCCGGCAGCGACCAAACCTTTTTCGCGGTCGAACCATCCGCGGTTTTCTCGACCGCTTGTTCTCCGGCGAAATGAATTTTCGCCAAGAGATCGGAATTTTCCGCAGCAGCCGCTGGGACAATGGCTGTCAGCGCGGTGAGGAGATAAGACAAGATCCGCGTTTTCATAAGGCCGGTACTCATTGCCAGAGAATGGCGCATTTAGCAAACGGGATTTGGGTTGTTTTTCGGAGCTGGTCCGGGCGATGATTCGCGCGTTTTCGGCTTGAAAATCTTCCAGGCCGAACAAGGAGGAACATGAAACGGCCTTGGGCGCTGATTGCGTTCTTATTTGCCGCCGGAATTCTTTGGGGCAAGTGGTCTGACGTCTCGCTGAGCGTGCTGTTTGTGTTTTGTTTTCTGCTTTGGGGCCTCTGTGCGATTGAAAAGACTCCGCGTCTGCCGCTGCTCGAGTTGCTGCTGTTTAGTTGCGGGTGGCTGGATTGGGCGTGCTCGAGCGCGTTGCTGTCGCCTTGGGATTTGCGCCGACTGGAAACGAAAACGGAAGAATTGGCGACGCTGCGGGGCCGTTTGACAGGCCCGCTTGTTTACCGATTCCGGGAAGACAAAGAGACTTGGCGATCGGTGGCGCAACTGCGGGCGAGCGCCTGGAAGCGAAGAGGGGAGTGGGAACCGGCCTTTGGGCTTGTGCTCGTGCAGACCCGCGGGATCGTGCCAGGTTCATTCAGTTCTGAGAATGAGGTCGAGGTGGAAGGTGTGTTGCGGATTCCTGCCGGGCCGATGGTCGAGGAGCTTTTTGATTTTCGCGCGTTTCTGGAAAGCCAGGGCATCTATTTCACGCTCGAGGCGGAGAGTCCGGAGGATTGGAGCGCCGTGTCAGCCGGAGAGCGGCGCGGACCGAATTGGTCCGACCGTTTCGTCTCGTGGGCTCAAGCGGCTTTGGCGCGCGGACTGCCGGTTGAAGATGAACCGTTGCGGTTGCTCTGGGCGATGGTGCTTGGCTGGAAAACCGCGCTGACCGGGGAAGTTTCAGAACCGTTCATGCGAACGGGAACACTGCACATATTCGCGATCAGCGGCCTGCACGTGGCGTTGATAGCGGGAATCCTGCTCGAGGTGCTCCGGCTTTTTCTCGTGCCGCGGGCGGTCTGCGGTTGGTTGATCGTGCCGCTGCTCTGGCTTTACACCGCGGCGACAGGCTGGCAATCGTCCGCGATCCGTTCGACCGTGATGATGAGCGTGGTGATTGGGAGTTGGTCATTTCATCGTCCGTCTGACGTGCTGAATTCACTCGCTGCTTCGGCCTTTTTGATTTTGGCGTGGCAGCCTGGGCAATTGTTTCAGGCGGGGTTTCAACTTTCCTTCGGAGTGGTCTTCGCCCTCGCGCTGGCCGCTGCTCGGGTTCATGGATGGCTGCAACGAATCATCCTGCCGGACGATCCGCTTTTGCCGACGGACCTGCGCCCGGCTTGGCGGCGCTGGCTGGACGATCCGGTGAATCATCTGCGCTCGAATTTGTCGGTGTCGATTGCGGCTTGGTTTGGGGCGTTGCCGTTGGTCGCCCATTATTTTTACCTGGTGACTCCCGTCAGTTTGCTTGCGAATTTGATCGTCGTTCCGGCGAGCAGCCTGGCGCTCATGAGCAGCTTGGGCAGCTTGATCTGCGCTCGATGGCTGCCGAGCATCTCCGAGCTTTTCAACCATAGCGCCTGGTTTTGGATGGCATTCCTGACGCGCTTCAGCCGGGCGGCCGCGGAATGGCACTGGGGATATTTTTACGTTCGTCCGCCAGGATGGTTCGGCGCCGGGATATATTTTTTGGTCTTCGCGGCTGTTTTCGGCGAATGGGCTGTTAACCGGTTCCGGAGAATTTTGCTCGGAGTTGTGTGCGGAGCGCTCGTGGCGTTTTTGGTGATTGAGCGATTTCGCGAACGAGCGGGAGTGGAAATGACACTTCTGCCATTTAAGGGCGACGCTCTTTTTGTGAAAGCTGCGGCCAGCGAAGCCCCTTTTCTGGTCGACTGCGGAAATTCGAGCGATGCCCAGGCGCTTGGTTCTTTTCTGCACGCGCAAGGTTTGGGCGAGGTAAGGTCGCTGGTCTTGACGCACGGGGACTTGAACCATGTGGGCGGCGCTGAGATTCTGCGTGAAAAATTCCATCCAACTCGTGTGTTCACTGGCCCCATGCGATTTCGATCGCCGGCTTACCGCCGTTTTCTCGATGGGCTGGAGCCGCAGGGCGGTTGGAAAAAAATCTCTCGGGGTGATGCGGTGGCGGGCTGGCGAGTGCTGCACCCGGAAGCGCAAGATCGCTTCCCGCGAGCTGACGACGGGGCGTTGGTGTTTTTTGCGGAGATCAACCGCAGCCGTGTTTTATTGCTTTCGGATCTGGGTGAGTTGGGCCAGCGTGCCTTGCTGGCGAGAACTCCGGATCTGCGCGCTGATATCGTCGTGACCGGGATTCCGCTGAAGGAAGAACCGCTCTACCCAGAATTGCTGCGGAAAGTCCGGCCCAAATTGATCGTCGTCACGGGTGGGGAAATGCGCTTGCTGAATCGTGCCGGAGCGCGATTGCGGCGGCGGTTAGCACGATCGGGAGCGAAGGTGATCTATTTGGCCGAGAGCGGCACAGCGCGCTTGCGATTCACCAAGGCAGGCTGGCAACTCTGGACCAGCGATGGAACGGCCGGGTCGCGCGAACCGGATGACAAATCGGTTCCATAAGCGAAATTACCTTGAGCTATGAAAGCGATTTCGAGTCGGTCTGAAGAAATCCGGATTCAAGCAGACGGCGTGGGGCTCGATGGAAACCTCGAAGTTCCCGCGCATGCCGCGGGGATCGTGTTGTTCGCCCACGGCAGCGGGAGCAGCCGCCATAGCCGCCGGAATCAATTTGTTGCCCGGTCGCTGCGTGAGGCGGGAATGGGCACGTTGCTCTTCGATCTGCTCACGCGCGAGGAGGAGGAGATCGAGCAGCACACGGCGCACTTGCGTTTCGACATTGAGATGCTGGCCAGGCGTTTGGTGGCGGCCACTCGATGGGCGCGAGGCGGGACGGATTTGGGAACTTTGCCGATCGGGTACTTTGGAGCGAGCATGGGGGGCGGCGCGGCTTTGGTTGCGGCAGCCGAAATTCCGGAGGAGGTCCGGGCGGTGGTATCGCGGGGAGGGCGTCCGGATTTGGCGGGAGAAGCTTTGGGGAAGGTCAGGCCCCCGACGCTGCTGATCGTTGGAGGCTGGGATGGCCCGGTCATTGAAATGAACCGGGAAGCATTTCGGAAACTGAACTGCGTGAAACGAATCGAAATCGTTCCCGAGGCGACCCATTTGTTTGAAGAACCTGGCAAGCTCGAAGAAGTCGCCCGGTTAAGCGCAGGTTGGTTTGCGGAGCATTTCCGGTCAGAGGCGTGAGCTCCGCAAGAGCGGTGGGCTCGCAGATGCTTTCTGCTTGTCAGCCCAATTGTTTTCGCGTCTAAACCACGCATGCCCGATTGGATTGTTGCGGTCATCCTTGGCGCGATCGAGGGGATTACGGAGTTCCTGCCGGTTTCATCCACTGGCCACCTTCTTTTGGCGGAGCAATGGCTGCCTCGCCAATCGGATTTATTCAACGTGGTGATCCAGAGCGGGACGGTGCTCGCGGTGATTTTGGTTTTCACGGGCAAGATTCAAGATCTGCTCTTTCGTTGGCGCGACCCGAAAACTCAGGATTACATTTTAAAGCTTTGCGGCGCGTTCTTCATTACCGGCGCGGGCGGGCTGGTTTTAGAGAAGATGGATTTCAAATTGCCCGAGAAAGCGCGGCCGGTCGCGTTGGCGTTATTGATTGGTGGAATTCTGATCCTGATGATCGAGTGGTTCGTGCGCGGCCGGAAGTTACAGGATGAAATCACCTGGCCGGTGGCGATCGCGGTGGGAGCAGCCCAATTGGCTGCCGCAATTTTTCCCGGGTTATCCAGGTCCGGCGCGACCATTCTGACGGCGCTCGCCATGGGAGCGAGCCGGCCCATCGCGACGGAATTCTCCTTTTTGCTCGGCATCCCGACGCTTTGGGCGGCCGGCGCTGTGAAGATTCTCCATGCGTGGCGGCATCCTGGCGCGGAGGCAATTTCTTGGCCGCTCCTGCTGATGGCGACCGTGATTGCGGTGATCACCGCGTTTCTCTCGGTGCGATGGCTCGTCCGATTTGTTCAAACCCAAACGTTCGCCCCCTTTGCCTGGTATCGGATTGCCCTTGGACTCGCCATCCTATTTCTCGCCGCCTCCTAATTTTTCGAGCGTGCGGAATGGATGAAACGGCATGAATAAAATTTTTGGAATGTAGACCGGTTCAGCGATCGGCCGGTTGAGGGTCCCGGTGACTTTATATTCGAAGGCTTTGCTGAGCGGCCAGAGCACCGCGCTGAAGAGCGGTCCCACCACAAAGACATCCCGCAGGATTTGCGCTTCGAGCCGAGCGTCGACCCCGCCGGAAAATTCGATCTTCCCATCATAATGGAGTCGCATTGCGGGCGATCGGAGCTCCAGGTCTTTCGTCTGGATCACACTATTGCGAATCTTGAATGTCGCGGCGCCATCATGAATTGGGCTGTTCGCGATGCCGGTCGAAATTTTATCGATGACCGGCGTGAGAAAGCCGAGCAGCGGGATGTCCCAAAGAAACCCGTTGCGCAAGCGGGTTTGGCCATGCCCATTCCAGCTATGGATGTCCTCGCTGTTCGCCTGCGTGATCGCCAGCGTCCCATCTAAGCTTCCCTGGAAACGATTGGTTGGCCCGGTGATGTCGGTCATGAATTCGTGCAGGTCAGCCTTCTCGACGGTGCCTTCGAAACGGAAATCGGTCCCGATCCGCGGCGCGAAATCGAACCAGCCGGACCATTCGAGCTGGCCTTTGTAAAAACTGGCGTGGACGTTCGTGATGGCGAGGGTTTCGCCCCGCCAAAAAAGGTTTCCTGAAATGTGCGAGGCGTGCAGTTTGCGAAAACGAAAATCATTCCCAGCCACTTCGAACTGCGCGTCCGCGACTCCTTTTCTTCCGACCTGCAATCGGCCGTTCAGCCGAATCGAGGGCGGCTGCCCGAAACGATAATGAGCGATTTCTTTTTGGACCCTGGGGCCGATCAGGCGCGCGACGCGCTGCGGATCGAACGTGCTGACGACGTTTGTGACGGAAGCGGTTTCGCTGGGAAAGTCGATGAGCGCGCCGTCCGCGCTGATCTTTTGTTTCTCATGTTCGAGGTGAACATCACCGAGCTCGAGTAAAAGGTTTGTGTAGGAAAGCGCTGTTTCGAGGGAATCGCACGGCTCCTTTCGATAATGGAAATTCTTAAGGTCGACGTGGCCGCGGAACCCAACTTCCTCCGGCTTGTGCCAGCGCCCCCAGATTTCGCCGGTGACGTGCGCAGGGTCGGAAAATTCAAAGTCGTCCAGGATCTTCCGTTCTGGCGGATCCAAAATCGGCCGGAGAATTTTCAGGTCGAGCCCGCTGTCGATCTTCCAGTAGAAATCCTGCGTGCGGATGTGCCAGGCATAATCGAGCTGGGCTTGGCCTTCCGGGCGAAACAACGTCAGATCGGGAAGGCGCCAGATGAAATTCGTCATCGTGAAATGCGATTGGGTCGAGCTGAATGGCATTTTTCGAAAAGACGCCCCGGTCGTTTGAAATTCACCGGCCATGCGGATGGTGGGGGCGACCGCGCCCTCCCAATCAGGGCTATGGCTCGTCCACGGCGGAAGGATCATGCCGATGGACGCGCGGGTTTTCGGCGGTTCGTCAAAGCCGAGCTGACGCAGCCAAGCCGCGGCGTTTTTCGTGAGCAGCGGCGAAATCTTTTGGATGTCGAAATCGGTCTCACATTCGGCCTGCAGTTCGCGCGAGTCGATATCGAGTTGGACCGCGGTGTTGAGATGTCCGCCGTACATCGCAACGCTCAATTTCGAAAGCTGCATCCACGGCGCGCGCCAGCGCCCAGCGCAGGCGACTGTTTCGAGGCTTAATTTCGGTGATTGGAAAGAACCGGATTTCAATTCCCAATCGAGTTCGAGCGGCGCGATCTTCTGCCAAACACCCCAGGCTGAACCTGCACGCGGCGCCCGGGGACGGGCGGGTCGAGCAGTTCCCGAGAGATAAAACGGACCGTTCGTCCCCCAAATTGTCGTCGCCTCGCTGCTGGACCAGGTCCATTTGAGTTCGCGCGGGTAAGCGGCCGCGAACCGATGCCGCGCATCGACGGAAATTGCGTTGGTTCGAACTGAACCCCACTCGCCGGAAACGCTCGCGGCGCGAAGCTGAAATTGCGTCCGCCATGTGGCCAATTGGATTGAAACTCGGGCGACTTTCCCAGTGACAATGGATTGTTCGAGTTCCACCGGTTCGGTTTTCAATCGGTCGGCCCGGGCCTCGAACGCCACCTGTTCGAGCAAGCCATTGGTCGCGCCGACTGAAATTGTTCCGGCGGCGTGCAGGTTGGTGCAGAGCCCGCCGGTCCAGGACGCCAAGTCGCACCGCAGCGACCAGTCGCCTTGCAACTTCGAGCCGGCCGCCGGGGCCAGTGCGGCACGAATTGAAAGATTCTTCGCCGATTCATGGACCGACGTGGCCTGCGGCGTCACGAGCGAAAAGTTCACCGTGAAGGTGGCTGGATCGCGGGCATCGCCGGTAATTTGCAACTCGGTTTTTGTGCCTTTCTCGAAATGAATCTTCGCCAATTGCTCGCGCAGCTGTTTCGGCCATGTGACCGGCCGGCTGGGAGCCGCTCCCTTTTTGCGCGCGAACGCAAACGCATGGTCGACGCGGCCGGTCGCCCGAATCTCCGCGCCGCCGTAGCGGCCGCGGAATTGCGCGAGCTCGATTCGGTCATGTGGGCCGAAGCGGAGGCTGGCGCGCGGAAATTCGAGAGCAACGGCCGGAACCGCGTTGGTCGCAGGCCACAGCACCGTGGCGCCATCGGTTTCCAACCATTCGAACGGGAGCGTCTGACGGCTGAGCCGCGCGGCGGACCAGCGGAGTCGGGCTTGATCCAGATGAATGTGAGGATTGGCCGCGGGTGAAATGGGAATGAATTCGACGGCATCGAGCACGACATTGCGAAACCCGTGCATGACGGCGCGCTCGCAACGCCATTGGTAACCGGCGGCGCGCGCCTTCGACCGAAGGGGCGCCAGCAGAAAATTGGGAAGGCCAATCCAGTTGCACCACCCGACCAGCGCCAACAACAGGAGAATCCAGATCAGCGTCGCGAAGAAAAGCCCCCGCCAGATTCGGCGTGCCCTGTTGGGCGTCCCTTTTCTTTCCCGGCTCATAATTCGATCGTCACTACAACGCGCCGGCCCGGGATGACAGGCTCAAATCCCGCACGACCTCAGCAAATAGCTTTCCAGGAAATTCAAAAATCGTTGGCTCCTTTTCACCCGGAAAAATCACTGCCGCGTAGACGCTGCCATTGCGCGGAGCAGCTTTTCCAAAGTGCAATGTCAGCGTCTCCTTTTGGTTGTTCCGCATAAGATCTAAATTGATCCGGTAATCCACTCCGGGAAACCCGAGCAGGCGAAACCGGTTCTCGCCTTTGGCAACCCAATCGACCGCGTGAAGCTGCCCCAGCCGGTACAAGGTTTCTTCCAAGGCGGCATTCGCCACATCCCCCAAACCCCAGCCGCCAGTTTGCTCACGCGCCAGCTGTCGCGTTTGACCTTTCTGAAAAATGCTTATTGAAACAACGTTTGTGGAACTGAAGCCGAAGATTCGCCGGTCGCGCAACTGGAAGGCTTGTTCGACTAATCGCGGGTAAATGATGTCGCCGAAACTGACGGCATAAACGGAAGTTTCGTCCGGACGACGGGCGAACACTTTGTCGGCGTGATGAGTGCTGAAGTCCACTTGAGCAATCACTTCGTTGGTGAGGCCAGACGGGGAAGCCGTTTGATGTTCCAGGATGTACTGGCGGGCAGGCGGCGCGAGCCCATAACTCGAAAAGTCCGCCACGACATCTTTCACGTAGTCCACAATGCGGAGTTGCGCGAGGTTCCCCAAGAAGCTCTGAACGAGCGCCGAATCCACTCGAAAATTGTACGGCTCGACAATGCGCCACTCGCTGTTCGTCTGGCGTTCGACCGTGAACTGTTCTTCCGCGCGCACTTCCATGCGATCCACTTTTTCGGGGGAGAACGTCAGGAGCACGCGATCGCGAAAAACGGTGTATGGATTCCGCAGGAGTTCGAGCAGGTCCTTGGAGACAAGCACCACGTTGGTCCGATTCGAGAGCCGCGCATAGACCAATTCCGGGTTGTTCGTGGCTGGATGTCCGAAATCGACGCCGGCCAGCCGGTTCGTGCCGCGAGCCAGCGTCAGCCGCAATTCGGGCGCTGCCAGTCCATACGGTTCCAGGTCGGAGCGAGGGTCATCATTGATGAATGCGATCACCCGCGCCATCTGGAGTTGCTGGAATAAGTCCTGGAGCCGGCGCGAATCGGCCCGCGCAGCCATCGGTTTAGTGAACCTCCACGCGCTCGTGCGGGCATCCTGTTCGACTTCGAAACTTCGCGAAGCTGATTGAACATCGAGATGATCGAACGTCTCCGCCGCAATCAGCAGACGCCGGTCGCGCCAGTCGGACCGTGATTTTGGCAGCAAATCCAGGATCTCGCCGTTCGTGATAAAAACTCCCGCCTCGCCAATTTTCTGGACGTACATCTCACCCTTCAGCGGCGTTTTCTTGCCGAGTAAAAATTTTATCCGATTCGTCCCAGTGCCGACCGTGACGACAGCTTTCGCTGGATTGAGTCCAAAGGGGGCCAAGCCGCCCGGTTGGGCGAGCAGCTCTTTGGGCGCGATGTAACCCGTCCGTTTCAAGTCGGCCACCGCACGAAGAAAATTCTCTATCTGAACCGCATCCGCTGGATAGGGCGGCGCCATGACTTGCCACGCGTCGGAACTGCGCTCGGCGCGGACCATTCCATTGGTAGTTTCAATTTCGAGCAACGCGGTTCCCCGAACATCCAGCATTGGGAACAAGGGGTGTGTTTCGCTCGAGGCGCGGCCGGCTTCGGGCGAGCGCTCGAACGCCATAATGTAAATCAGCAGGGCGAGCGCAATGCCCGCGAGCGTAAAGCTGGTTCTGGCGTTCATGGTTTGGCTGGCTTTCAGACGCGTCGCCGTGCCCAGACGAGCAGGCCCGCCAGCATCACGGCGCCTGGCAGAATCGCGAGCATCAACCAGCGAATGTTTCGCATTTCCGAGTCGGTTAGATTGAGCCGGTATTCGCGGATTGGGCGCGGGCCAATTCCTTCGAGCAACACTTCGCGGTTGAGCAGCCAGTTAATCGCCAGCGTGGCGAAATCGCGATTGGATTCCAGGTCGATGCCGACGTTGCCGAGAAACAAGGAATCGCCCGCGACGAGCAACCGCGTGATGCCGCGATCGGCGCTCACTCCTTGGATGCTGCCTTTCTCCGCAGCAACAATCAGCGGAATGGCGCCATCCCGGACCACCACGCCTTGGTCTTTGTTGCGCGTCGCCACGGCTGCCCCGCGTGGTCCGGACGTGGCCAATTCAACGACTTTAACCGCGTCCGCTGAGGCGGCGGTGGAACGTTGCGCGATCGAACGGGGCAACGCCATCCACAACCGGGATCGGCCGAGCGACGCCACAATCGGATGCTCTCCGAAATGATTCACCAACAGGACGCCTTGTTCGCCCGATTTCGCCTGCAGATCATCGACGACGACGTTGTGGCCGACTTCAATTCCCCAGTTGGCGAAGAGTTGTTCCAATCCGGTCGACAGGTCGCGGGCGTTCCAAGCGAAGAGGGCAAAAATCCGGCCGCCCTGTTGGAGGTACCGTTGGATCGCGGCCAGTTCGGAAGCGGGAAGGGCATGGCGCGGGGCAGCCACGACCAGCAACTCACAATCTGATGGAACATCGTTCGTCAGCAAGGAGAGCGCTTGCACTTGAATATTGTTGTCGCGAAGCAAACGAGCGAATTTCAAGAAGCCTTCCTGGCTGTTGCCGTCGCCCGGATCGCTTTCCCCATGGCCCTCGAGAAAGTAGGCCGTCACCGGGCTTGGATCGATCACGCTGTAAATCGCCGAGGTAAACAGCGGTTCTCCGCGGAAAGCCGTTCGCTTGATGTCGTGCCCGAGCCGGAAGTTTTTCAGGTCGTAAATCGAGAGCTCCGCCTCGCGGACGACTTTCGTGCCGCGATTGTCGCAATGAAAAATGATGCGGTTGCCCGTTTCGGGCGCGAGCTTGAATTGGGCTTGGATCTGTTCCGCGCGGCTCGGGTTGTAGAGATAATCGACGAACTCGAGATCGATGTTGGGCGAGGCCGCTTCGTACTGGCGGAGCAATTCCGAAACAGAACTGTAGAGGGAGTCGCGACGGTCGTACAACACCGCGATCTGAACTTTGTTCGTCAACGATTCGACCAAATGCCGCGTCATGGGCGAGAGAGTCAGCCGATTTTCGGCGGCCCAGGAGAAGGTCTTGAAATGACGGGAGGCCAAAAAATTCGTCATGGCGACGATGGCCACGAGCGCGGCAATGGAAAGTCCAACATGAGCGGCGCTGGTCCAACGTCGAGCGGGGCTAAAAGTGGGCGGGGGCTCCATGAGCTTAATTCCAGCGGCGGCTTTCAACCACTTTGACCGTCACGAATAAAAACAGGATTGTCATGGTTAGGTAATACACCACCGGACGGGTATCGATGGCGCCACGGGCGAACTGCTCCATGTGGCTGGTGATCGCAACGTAGTTGAGAACTTTGCTGGCCCATCCTTTGAGCGGCGCTCCGAGCAGCGTCCAAACGCTGAGAATAAACAACACGATGCCAATGCCGAAACTGACCATCACCGCCACCATTTGGCTTTGGGTCAGAGCGGACGCGAAACAACCGATCGAAACGTAAAGCGCGCCGATCAGCAACAATCCTAGAAACGTGCTGGCGAGACCGCCCAGATCGAATGCGACGGTTGGCGTTTGGCGGTGAACGATCCAGATGTAAAGCAGCAGGGGCAGCCAAACCACGGCGTAAAAGATCAGCGCTCCGGTAAACTTGGCGAGCACAATTTCGGTTTCGTTGACGGGCGTGGTCAGGAGCGTTTCATACGTGCCCGAGGATTTCTCGAGGGCAAACAGGCGCATGGTGATCACCGGCGAGATGAGCAGAAAAATCAGCCAATAGTACCACGTGCTAAAAAACAATTCCGTGAGCGGCGCTTCGGTCGCTTCTCCGTTCAAATTCGAGAGCAAGGCCAGAAAGCTGAATCCGAGCAACAGCAACGTCAGGGTGATGATGACGTAACCAGTGAGGGAAACGAAATAACCCTCCAACTCCCGTCGAACAAGAACCAGGCACGCGCGCATCAATCGTTCTCCTCGTCCTCTTTTTCGTTGCGGATCACGTGAACGAAAACGTCCTCCAACGTCGGACGGCTGCGCGTGAGCTCACGCAAAACCCAGCCGCGTTCTCGCGCTTCGGCGAAGATGGTTGCGCGAAGATCCGCGCCATCCCGCGTGGTCAAGGCGCACCGGTAAAACTCCCCGTCCGCCGGGGCGACATCGGAACGCTCGATTTCTTTCATGCCGTCAAACAGTTGTTGAATGTCCGGAAGCGGGGCGGCGATTTCAGCAACGATCTGGTTTTCCCGCCCGATTTTGTTCTGGAGATTTTCCGCGGTGTCTGCCGCGAGAATCTTTCCCTCGTTGAGAATGACGACGCGGGAGCAGGTCATCTCCACTTCTGGCAGCAAGTGAGTCGACAAAACGACGGTATGGCTCCCGGCCAGGTTTTTAATCACCTGCCGGACGCTTCTGATTTGTCGGGGATCGAGGCCAATCGTGGGTTCGTCCAGGATGATCAGTTCGGGATCATGGACGAGCGCATCGGCCAACCCGACTCTCTGACGGTACCCTTTGGAGAGCTGGCCGATGATCTTGCGCGAGACATCCGTCAGGGCGCACTGTTCCATGACTGTATCGATTCGGCTCCGCAACGCCGGCCGTGCCAGGCCTTTTAGCTGCGCCCGGAATTTCAGATATTCCCGAACCCGCATTTCCAAGTGAAGCGGATTGTTTTCAGGCATGTAACCGATGCGGCGGCGGACTTCCGCGCTCTCATAAAAGACATCAAATCCGGCCACCCGGACGGTGCCGGAGGTTGCGGGAAGGTAACCGGCCAGCACACGGATGATCGTGCTTTTGCCGGCCCCATTCGGCCCGAGCAAACCGAGGATTTCTCCACGCGCAACCTGGAAGGAAATGCCCGCCACAGCGGTGCGGCCGGCATAACGTTTGACCAGGTCCCGCACGTCAATGACCCAAGAATTTGTAGGAGAGCTGTCGGGCATGAGCTTCAACGGAGCACGACCGAAGCCGTCGCCGTGTATTGCTGCAGGAAAACACCGCGGCGGCTCTGCACCAGCAGTTGCAGCGCGGCCTGTTCGTTTTTTTTCTTCGCGTGGAGGATTTTTGCGGCCGAAACAATATCGTGCACCGGTTCGCCATCGATGGTTTGCAGAATAAAACCCGGGCGGAGACCGGCTGCCGCGGCTGGACTGTTTGGGTCGACTTCATCCACGAGCAGCCCGGCGCCGGGTTCGACCCCGAAAGCGGCCGCCAGCTGCGCGGTCATCTCGCGCAGGACCGCGCCGGTTTTCTCACGGACGAGCTTCGCGTTTAGAACCTGCGTCACTGGCTGAAGGCGCACTGAAAGCGTGACGATTTTGTGATCCCGTTCCAGACCGAGGGTGACAAGTTGGTTCCCCGCCTTCGCGATCAGTTCGCGATTTAATTCAAACGCGCTTCGGACCGGCTTTTCATTGACGCGGGCAATCCGATCTCCCACTCGGAGGCCTGCTTGTTCCGCCGGGCTCTTCGATTCGACTGCCGACACGGCCAGCCCGCTCGGGGCGGGCTTCACTTGCGCGCCAAACCAAAGCGCTCGGACGGCCTCCGGCGTGAAGATTTTCGAAAGGGCTTCCGAGATTCGTTTGGCCGGGACGGCAAAACCAATTCCTTGAGCCTCGCGAAAAACCGCGACGTTCAGGCCGATCAACTCACCGCGCAAATTCACCAACGGGCCTCCGCTGTTTCCCGGATTGATCGCGGCGTCGGTTTGCAGCCAATCCTGCACATCCAATTCGGCCGGGTCATCCTGGTTGGGCGGACGGCGTGTCTTCGAGCTTAAGATGCCGCGGCTGACCGATTCGCCCAAGCCAAACGGATTTCCCAGAGCGAGCACGGTTTCCCCCAGAATCAAATCGTCGTCCGCAGCAATGCGGATAGCAGGGAATTTCTCCGCCGAGCTTGTTTTTAACTGGAGCAGCGCCAGGTCGGCTTTGGCGATGGCGCTGACGGGCGTGGCTTGGAATTCGCGGCCATCCGACAACGTTACGGTAATCCTGCTGGCGCGCTGCACCACATGGTAGTTCGTCAAAATGTAGCCGTTCTCATCAATGATCACACCGGAACCCAAGCTCTTTTGGGCTTCAGGCCGCCGGCGATAGTACGGACCGAAAAAGTCCTCGATCATGTTTTGAAGAGGATCTCGGATTTGGACCAGCGTTTCGGTGCTGATGTTCACCACGCTCGGCAAAACCATTTCAATGGCCCGAACGGACGCATCTCTGCGGATGTCCGGTTCGAGGGCGGGCGCTGCGGCCAGACCAAACGGAAGCAGGGCCGCTAACCAGAAAGCGAACGCCTCACGAGCGAATTTGTGTCGCGAAAAACCAAACCTTTCCATGAATCTCGTAAAAGCGAATTTCGGTTCGCTGAACAACAGACCGACATTTTCCGCGATGAGCTTATTCACGAAACCAGCTGCTCCTCCGCCGATTTTTCGCAATTGAAGCAGAGGAATTCCTCCCGCGGCAAATGCTTGACAATGCCGGAGGTTCATTGGAAAAGCAATGGCAAGGTGGTTAGTTTCCCGTTTGATTTCTACAGCGCCCGGCCGCGCGATCGCATCGCGGCGTCGAAATTTTTGGAAGGCGATCGCGAGGGCAAGCCACGCGAGCTGTTTCTTCAGCGGGTTTGGCAGCAACAGCGCTTGCTGCGCCAAGAACTCACCACTTGCGATGGCCGGAAGCTGCGCGTGCTGCACCCCGGTTTTTGGAATCGGGAAGCCGGGCCGGATTTTCGCGAAGCTGTGGTGCAGTTCGAAAACGCTCCGCCACTCATGGGCGATATCGAAATTGATATCGACGCGCAAAACTGGCGGGGGCATCGGCACGAGGACAATCCCGCGTATCGAGGCGTCATTCTGCACGTCGTGTGGCAGGGAAGCGCCGCGGACAATCCCAAGGCGCCGGTCTTGCTCCTCAGCAAATTCCTCGACAGCCCGCAAGCTGCCCTCGAGGCGGAATTGGGGAGCGAGATTTTGGAGCCGTCGTTTTCGAAAGGCGAATGCGCGACGCCTTTGCGCAAATTCACCCAAGAAGAACTGGCGGATTTATTGGGCAAAGCCGCCGAGGTTCGCCTGGTTAATAAAGCGGCCTTTTTCCAGGCGCGCGCCCGAGAGGCGGGTTGGGAGCAGGCTTTGTGGGAAGGATTGATGGGCGCGCTTGGCTACAAGAACAATACATGGCCCATGCGCCGTCTGGCCGAGCTGTTGCCGCTTTTTCCGGCGCGCGATCAGGAAACACTTCTGCAGGCGCAAGCGCGGCTCCTCGGTTTGGCAGGTTTGCTTCCCACGAGTCTGAGTTCATCCGGCCGCGAGGCCTCAGCCTACCTAAGCCAGCTCTGGGATTGCTGGTGGCGCGAGCGCCACCACTGGGCCGATTACGTTTTGCCAGCTGCGCTTTGGCGCACCCACGGTTTGCGTCCAGCGAATTTTCCCCAGCGCCGCTTGGCCTTGGCGGCGCATTGGTGGAAGCAGGGCCAACTTGTGGATCGAGTTGAAGGATGGTTTTTGGCCGAGGCGCCCGAACGGTTTTATCGCGCCTCGCTATTGGAAATACTCCAGGTGGAGACTGACCCGTTCTGGTCCTGGCACTGGACATTGCGGTCGCGTCGACTCAACCGGCCGCAGCCGCTGCTTGGATCGCAACGCCTGACGGACCTCGCCATGAATGTGGTCCTTCCCTGGTGCGTGAGCCGCGGGGAGTTGGCGGGAAATGTTGAGCTCAGCGCGCGCGCGCGCCACCGCTTTTTTCATTGGCCGCCTGGTGAAGAAAACGCGGTTTTGAGAAAAGCCCGGCGCCGTTTGTTCGGGGCTGGCCATCAAAAGGCCAAAACCGCGGCGGAACAGCAGGGATTGATGCAAATCGTGCAGGATTTTTGCAATCACTCGAACGCTCTGTGCGACGACTGCGAATTCCCGCAGCTACTATTCGGGTTTAACCTCGCTTAGCTGCGTGAGCTTGGCGACGAGACGAGACTGGACCCAATTGCTTGCGGAAGTTTTACCGACCCAAAACGCTTCACCAGCCGCTAGCGTCGGGGGCGATGGCGACCATTTGTTCTGCGAGAACGTGTAAACGACATATTCCTGTTTGTCGTGATCGAAGAGGTGGATGACATCACCTTCGGTCAGGGGAAAACCGAGGTCGCTGTCCAACGCGCCCGCGAGCGGAACTTGTGAGCTGCGAATTGAAAACCCCGGCTGGATCGGGAGAGACAAGTCTCCCTGCATCACTTCACCAACGAAGGTCAAATGACGAAAATCGTTGGTTGGATTGGAGATGATGGCGCCTTCGCCAGGAACCAGGATCTCGCCCGGATTGGCCCAGCGGCCCTGGGTGTAGTTGTTCTTCGTTAACCGGAAGAGGGTGGTGTCAAATTTGTTGAGAGTAGTTCCCTCTGGCATGAGCGGGAAAAGCGCTGCCACCCGATTATCCGCCGCGCTGAGCGGATTCGAAATCATCGAGAACCCGGGCGGGAACGCAACGGAAACAAAGCCAACCAGCGCGTTCGAGACAATGGTTTTGTCGAGAACGACCCGATAAAAACGAAAACCGTGTTTGGTGGCCTCCACGTCGACGAACTCGAAGGGCGTGCCAGGTGATGCGCCTGAGCCGACCACAATCCAGGTCTTGAGGTCCGACGTCGTTTGGATCTCGTAAGCCGCTCCTTTGCTGGCATCAATCTGGAAACCAAATTGTTTTTGGTTGTGCTGGGAAGCAAATAGCCGAGGAGGAATCAATCCCTGGTTCTTGTTTTTCTTCCAAAAAAAGCCAGTGATTGACTCGCCTAATTCGCCCCATTTCGACGGAGAACTCATAGAAAGACCGGTTAAGGGTGAAGGAGTCTAGTCCGTTCGTCAAATCGGATTCCGCATAAATTGTCCCAAAATGAGCGAGTTTAAACGGAAAAACGACAAATGAGTCACAGCGAGGTCTCAGCAGGAATCAAACCGCTGTTCACGCTGGCCTGGAGGTGCAGCGATTAAACCAAGAGCGTAACTACTTGAGATTGTCAGAACTGGGATTGCGAAGCGAATTGAAGTCGAAAACTGGCTCAGGTTGAGGGTTTGAGAATTATGCGCGTCCTCCTTTTTGACTCGGCAAGCAGTTTGCTCCGGTGGTAAAACCAAACGCGTCGGGCCTTTTTTTTCACAGAAATGAAAATACAGCATCCGCGGTATCCTCGCTCCTGGGCTGCCGCCTTTTCGATGATCGAGGTGCTGGTGGCGCTATTTATCATCGGGATCATGTTCGTGGCGGTTTACGCCGGGTTATCTTCAGGGTTTGCGGTCGTCCAGCTCGCGCGTGAGAATCTCCGGGCGACTCAGATCCTCCAGGAAAAAATGGAAACGATCCGCCTTTATACATGGGACCAAATCAACACAGCCGGGTTTATTCCGACGAATTTTACGGATGTCTTCTATTCGTCTTCCACCGAAACCAACGGGATGAGGTACACCGGCACGGTCAGCATCGCGAACTCTTCCATCAGCGAGGCCTATAGCAACGATATGAAACTCGTCACTATCCAGCTCAAATGGAAATCCGCGAAAGTGCTCCGGCAGCGGGAAATGTCAACGTTCGTGTCGCGATATGGATTGCAAAATTATATCTACTAAAACGAAGCGCCGTCGCGGCATGACTCTGGTCGAAATGATGATTTCGCTCGGAATTGGTTCGGTCGTCGCCATGGGCATTGCCTCGTTAATGTTTTACACAGGCCGCAGTTTTGCCGCCATGGCGAATTACGTCGATCTGGACAACCAGAGCCGCATTGCCTTGGACACTATCTCCCGCCACATCCGCCAAGCCAACCGTCTTACCGCTTACAGCTCGACCCGGTTGACTTTTCAGGATTCGGACGGCACGCCGCTCGAATTCGTCTTCGATCGAAATGCCCAAACGTTGACCCGCATTCGCAATGGGGTGGCCGATTCGAAACCGCTCTTGAAAGAATGCACCTTCTGCCAGTTTGATATTTTCCAGCGGAATCCAATCGGCGGAGCTTACGATCAATATCCCACGGCGGATCCTTCCACTTGCAAGCTGGTTCAGCTTCATTGGGTCTGCCGCCGGACCACTCTCGGAACGATCATCAACACGGAAAGTGTGCAGTCTGCCAAGGTAGTCATCCGGAAACAATAAAATGAAAATCCGAATCGCAAATCAGGCCGGCAGCACACTCATGATCACGCTCGTCACGGTGACCATTCTTGGGTTTACCATGGCGAGTTACCTCGATCTCATCAGCAATACCAACGTCGCCACGATGCGATCGCAGGCCTGGAATTCTTCCATTCCAGTTCTCGAAGCTGGAATCGAGGAGGCGCTCACGCAGCTTTATTATAATCCGACCAACCGCTCGGCCAATGGATGGACATTGGACGCTGGAGTTTACCGGAAGGAACGCGCGGTCAAAGATAGCAAATACGTGGTGACAATTTCGACGGACAGCCGCCCTGTTCTCATTTCAAAAGCATACGTCAAGGCGCCGCTCGGCAACGGCTATATCAATCCACCCCGCACCGTGCGCGTGACGGTGACGAATGCGCCGATGTTCGCAAAAGGCATGGTCGCCAAAGGCTCGATTCAGCTGAATGGAAATAATATCCGGACCGACAGCTTCGATTCGGGAGATCCTGCCTACAACACGAATGGTCGATACGACCCTGGCAAAGCGAAGGACAACGGGGATGTCGCCACGAACTCCACCTTGGATGATTCGTTGAACGTTTGGAACACGGATATTTTTGGCAAAGCGTCAACCGGGCCAGGAGGCACTGTGAGGATAGGACCGAATGGCTCAGTCGGAAGCGCTGCCTGGCACACCGCCGGGAACAAAGGCATTGAGCCTGGCTGGGGCAACGACGATATGAACGTTCAATTTCCCGATGTCAAAGCTCCGTTTTCCGGGGGAGCTTTAATCCCTGCGGGTGGAACAGTGAGCGGGACGAATTACACCTACGTGATGGCGACGGGAAATTATCAGCTCGCTTCCTTGAGCTTGAGCGGCCTAGACAAAGTCCTCGTCGCTGGCAATGCCGTGCTCTATGTGACGGATAGTATCAATGTCGCCGGCAACGCTTTCATCTACATTGCGACGAATGCCATGCTGCAAATTTATATGGGGGGCGCGACGGCGAGCATTGGAGGCAACGGCCTGGCCAATGCCAATGCGAATGCGACAAATTTTACCTACTATGGGCTTCCCTCGAACACGAGTTTATCGCTCAGCGGCAACGCGGCGTTTACTGGATCTATCTATGCCCCCCAAGCTGCATTCTCGCTCGGCGGCGGCGGCAATAACACTTACGACTTTGTTGGCGCAAGCGTCACTGGGACCGTGTCCATGAATGGTCATTACAATTTTCACTACGACGAGAATCTCGGCAGGATGGGGCCGATTCGGGGTTACACCGTCAATTCCTGGAACGAGGTTTTTACTTGGGACGAATTGTAGCCGAGCGCCGCGTCAGGCCATCCCGACTTCCTGCGGGCCTTTCCCTCCATTCACCAAAAAGAGGACCGCCATTCGAACAGCCAAACCGTTGGTCACTTGCTCCAGGATGACTGACCGGCCGCAGTCCGCCACTTCGCTCTCGATTTCCACTCCGCGATTGATGGGCCCCGGGTGCATGATCAGCACGTCGGGTTTCGTCTTCGTCAAGCGCGCTTTCGTTAAACCGAAGAGCGCGCTGTATTCGCCGGTGCTCGGAAACATCGTCTTGCGCTGGCGCTCGTGCTGGATCCGCAGCAAGTTAATGATATCCGCTCCTGCGATTGCTTCTTCTATGTTATGCACGACGCGGCAGCCGAGTTGCTCGAAAACCCGCGGCACGAGAGTAGGAGGGCCGCACAGCGTGACGTGCGCGCCGAGCTTCAGCAGCGCCCAGATATTCGAGCGCGCCACGCGGCTGTAGAGGATGTCTCCGAGGATCGTGACGTTTAAGCCTTCGACTTGCCCTTTCTTCTCGCGAATTGTGAAAACATCGAGCAGAGCCTGGGTTGGATGTTCGTGGGCGCCGTCGCCGGCGTTGACCACGCTCGAATGAAGGAACCGGGAGAGGAAGTGCGGCGCCCCCGTCGCGCTATGCCGGATGATGATGATGTCCGCGTTGAGCGCTTCCAGATTTCTGGCCGTGTCCTTTAAGGTTTCCCCTTTTTTCAGCGAGGACGCCTCTGCTGTGAAATTGATGACATCTGCGGTGAGCCGTTGCGCGGCCAATTCAAAGCTAATGCGGGTGCGGGTGGAAGGTTCGATGAAAAGATTGACGACCGTTTTTCCGCGAAGGGCAGGGACCTTTTTGATGGCCCGTTCGCCAACGGCCTTGAAAGCTCGGGCGGTGTCCAGAACGGTTAGGATTTCCTCGCTGGTCAAGGATTGAATGTCGAGCAGGTGTTTCCGATTCCAGGTCATGGCTTCTCCAGCAGAACCATTTCATTTCCGCCATCTTCTCGAAGGGAGACGTTGATTCGCTCCGGCAGCGCCGTGGGGATGTTCTTGCCAACGTAATCAGCCTTGATCGGCAGTTCGCGATGACCGCGATCAACCAACACGGCCAATTGGATCGAGCGCGGGCGGCCGAAGTCATTCAGCGCATCGAGCGCGGCGCGGGTTGTTCGTCCGCGGAACAGAACGTCATCGACCAGCACGATGGTTTTGCCGGTGATGTCCACAGGGATTTGGGTGGGATGAACGTCAGGCGTCAACCGCTGGTCCAGGTCATCGCGATGCATGCTCACGTCTATCGCGCCGGCAGGCACGGGATGGCCTAAGATTTCCGTCAGCAGTTTCCCAAGTCGCTTGGCCAAGTGGACGCCGCCGCGCTGGATGCCAATGACGACTAGCTTTTCGCTTTCTTCATTACGTTCCGCGATTTCGTGCGCGATCCGAGTGAGAGCTCGGTTGATTGCTGAAGAGTTAAGTAGAATTCCAGGATTGGGCATAAGAATATCCGAGAAGATCCTTTGGGGTCGACTCGTGATTCCTGGCCTGGGAAGAAGAGTCATCCGTATGCCTTCGCGACCTCGCTGGATCGCTTTAAAGGACCGAGGCTAACATTAACCTTGTGATTGGCGGCCTTTGCGCCATTTCGATCTGTGCTTCAAAATCCAATCAGTCAACGCCTTTTCAAAACCGATGTCGTAGCCGGCTTTTTCCGACTCGATCCACTTGTGCCTCAAAATCTCATCGCGCTCCGCTTGGAATTCTTTATACAGCGTCGACCTCTTGAGCCAGTCGGTGGCGCCAGTTTCGTTCTCGCCGGACATAAAGTTCATTGGGGTTGCGTCGCGAACCGAAAATGTAACATCTTCAACAAAAATAACAACGGTTTTCACCCGAGCCGCTGACGCAAGGGCCTGTGACGCCAAAGTAACCAATTTCTGAAACCGAGCAATGGCAACCGATCTTTTGGCTTGAATATTGTATCTATAAGGATACAATATTTGTCCATGAAGCCAAACCTTTCGGAGTTGCAACGCCAGCGTGAGGAAGT
>ORJL010221511.1_pt1 | contig 106672 bp, 76 predicted proteins | sample 1779941 | NCBI WGS metagenome assembly ORJL01 (sample SAMEA104232317, study PRJEB22302) | groundwater metagenome | biome: forest; feature: aquifer; material: groundwater | place: USA | collected 2011-08-07 | depth 5.8 m | reverse complement strand
GTCATTGTTGAGTAAAATTACCCAATCTGCATTATGCTCTAATGCGTATTTTATGCCGACGTTATTTCCTTCCCCGAATCCGAGATTATTTCCTATTTCAATTAACACAAGATTCGGATATTTCTGTTTCACTGCTTCCTGACTACCATCGATTGAACCATTGTCAACAATAATAACTTGATAATTCGGGTAGGTCATTTGTAATACTGATTCTACAGTTTCAAGGAGAAGTTGCTTCCCGTTGAAATTGAGAACAATACAATAGACTAAGGGAGGAGTACTCATTTTGAGGTTGAAGTACAGAAATGGGTAACTGCATCAATAATATGCTCTGAGGCGTGTCCGGTCCCATACGGGTTGGTGGATGATTGCATACTTCTATAGTTACTATCATCCTTAAGCAAGAGTTGTGCTTCTCGAATGATTGCATTCTTGTCAGTCCCGGTAAGAATTGCCGTTCCTGCATCGATGGCTTCAGGGCGTTCAGTTGTTTTGCGTAGGACAAGAACCGGTTTTCCTAACGATGGCGCTTCTTCCTGAATCCCGCCTGAATCACTTAAAATGAAATAACATTGTTTCATCAAATGAACAAACTCAACATACTCAAGAGGGGGGATGAGGTGAATCCGGGAAGTACCTCCAAGTATTTGATGAGCAAGGTGTTGCACATTCGGGTTTGGATGAACGGGATATACTATTTCAACATCGTTGTGAAGTTCTACAATTTCTTTACATGCTGAAAAAATCTCTCTCATCGGTTCACCGAAGTTTTCACGGCGGTGGGTGGTAAGGAGTATTATCTTTTTTGAAACGAAATCTATTTTCTGCAACACGCTATTTGTAAATGAATATGCCGCATTACTTATCATTAAAAGAGAATCTATTCCGGTATTGCCTGTTACAATAATAGACCCCGGGGTAATACCTTCTTTCAATAAATTTTGTTTTGCCCAAGAGGTAGGGGCAAAATGAAGTGTGGCAATTCTTGTCGTTAATTGCCTGTTTATCTCTTCAGGAAAGGGATTCGTTTTATCCCACGTACGTAGTCCTGCTTCAATATGACCAACCGGGATGTGACAATAGAATGCGGCAAGGCTTGAGGCAAAGGTTGTTGTCGTATCTCCCTGAACTAAAAGCATATCCGGCATCTCTTTGAGGAGAACTGGTTTTAATAATTCAAGAACAGTGTTTGTAATGTAAAATACATCTTGATTTTCCTGCATGATATTTAAATCATAATCAGGCGTAATCTTGAAGTAGGAGAGTGGTTGATCGAGAAGTTCCCTGTGTTGCGCCGTAGCAATCACAACGCAAGGGATATTTCGCTTGCGAAGTTCAAGGATGACAGGAGCCATCTTGATTGCTTCGGGGCGTGTTCCTATGACAACACCAATTTTCATTATTTAACGATCAACTCTTCAATGTTTTGGATGAATGTATCCCACGAATATTTCTTTTTTTCTTCCCGTACGTTTGCTGTAAATTGCTTTTCTTCTCGTTCATTGAAGAAGCGGATGATTGCCCTTGATAACGCATTAGAATCTTCGGGAGGGACAATGAAACCGGTCTTATCATTGATGACAACCTCTGCAAGCCCGCCTACATCGGTGGCAATAACGGGTCTATCAAAATTATAGGCTATTTGGACAATACCGCTCTGTGTTGCTGAACGGTAGGGAAGAACAACGACATCTGATGCGCTAAAGTATGTAGCAACTTCATCGTTCGGAACATAATCCGAAAAAAAACGAATTGATGATTCAAGATGCAATTCTTTAACTTTGTCTCTATACTTTTGTTCTTCATCATAAAATTCGCCGACAACTAAAAGTTGATAATCTGAATGCCCTGCATCAATAATCTGTTTCATTGAATCAATCAGGGTCATAAGTCCCTTGTATTGACGAATATATCCAAAGAATAATATGACGTTTTTCGATGTAATGCCAAGTTTTGCTTTTGCTTGATCCTGAGAAATGATTGCCCCGAAATTTTCATATACCGGATGAGCGATGAGCTTATAGGTTGAATTCGGAAAATGTTTATTGAGATCTTGTTCTACTGATTTCGATTGTACGACAAAGTAATTCGCCGCGCTGAAAGCATATTTTGTGAATGCAACATCACCGGGGCGTTTTTCATGAGGGATAATATTATCACAAATGAACAGTATTTGTGCTTTAGTTCTCCATTTCACCAATTTCGCAATTGTACCGAAACATGGTCCAAAGAATGGAAGCCAATATTTGAATATTAATAAATCCGGTTTACGTTTGATTATTGTATTCGCAACAGATATCCAATTGAATGGATTGATGGAATCAATTAATTGTGGGGCAGGCGTAAGTGTTTCACCTGAACCGGTATTTCCTGATTCTTCTTGTGTCTTACCGGGAAAAAGAAACGCGGGATATTGTCGTTTAAACGTTATTGTCTCCACATCGTGATGCTTGCCAAGATGTTTAGCTAATAAAGCGTTAAAGTGTGCTATACCGCCGCGAAGGGGGAAGGCAGTACTGACAATAATTATTTTCATATTCTAACCGGGATTGGGTAGTTATCCTTTTCCGGTGATACGTTGTAAATAGGTATAAGCATCGGCATTATTTGGAGCAAGTTGAAGTGCTTGTTCCAAGGCTGATTGAGCGCGTGGCAAATCGCCAAGACCCGCAAGGGCAACGCCATACAGCATCCATGTCGATGAATATTCAGGGTTAATTCTTACTGCTTGTTCTAAATATGGTAGCGCTTTTTGAAGATCACCTTTCTGCAGTGCATAGGAACCGAGCATTTGATTGCTTTCAACCAATCGTGGGTCTATCTCAAGAGCTTTTGCATAGTATGCAAGCGCTAATTCCGTGTTATTCATTCTTGCGGCAGTTTGAGCCATTGCCTCGTAGAGCATCCCGAAATCTGCCGGCGCTTCGGCTTCACACTTTTTGAAATACGGCATAGCATCTTTTGTGTACCGGTAAATTCTGTTCACGCCGTCAACATAATTATTAATAAATTGATTTTGAACGGGATGCGTTTCCACAAGCGCAGGATTGGTATAGGCTTGATCTCCTCGTTTGTAAACAATGCCGACAACCTGCGCATCACCATCGGGGTGGAAATAATAGGGATAATACCATTGACGGAATTCCTTTTTCGTAAAGAGCGCTCGTTCTGCATATGCACTTGGTTTCGAGGCAGTTGAAAATAGAATCCAATCCGGTTTACGGGATAGTACGTATGCGGAGTTGTGATGCCGTTCTTTCCATCCGCTTTCGATGCCTTCTAATTTTTCGGGGTTGTGCGCAATCGTTTCATCGGTTAAGCCAAGCATATCAATTAACATCAAATCAGAGTAATATGATACTGCGCCAATCGTTGTCGCTGCAATAACTGCATCGGGTTTGCTATGCGTTTTGAACCATAATCCTTGTTGGGTCATTTTTGAAACTAAGCCTATTTCTAAATCACATTTCTCTCGCACGTGGTCATAGGGAATTGAAAACGTAAAATACGCAACGACAAGGGGTGCAACATAAACAAGGTTTTTCATGGAAGATTGGTTTTCTCTTGCCATGGCATATAATTCGTAGAATGTTTCCTGAACAAGAATATACATTAACGGAAGCATGGGAATAAAGAAACGAAAATTGGCAAGCACGTCTCCGCCAACCGATACGACGTAGGAGCTATACGCAAGAATAATGAAAATGAGATACATCATATCCCAGTTTCGTTTCTTCCATAGTAGGAAGATGATGGGGACAAAGAGTAATGCGCCCCAAAGTAAATCTAATCTTGCAAATTCCCAGAAGTAATCCACTCCGGCAAAGAAATAATCTTTTGAAAAACCTGCTTTAGCATAATATGTATTGGGGAACATCCAGCCGTAATACGATAAACGCCATCCCATAAATAAACCGATAGGTACGGCATATAAAGCGCACCACGTGATGAGCCGTTTTAACTCAACTTTCTTATCAATACCTTTCGTGAGAAATTTTTCTGCTATAAAATGCATCATCGTTAAGCCGAAGAGGTACATTCCTTCGGGACGGGTTAACGAAAGCAGAACAAAAGCGATTGGTGCATATGCAAAACTTTTAGGGCTGTTACGCTCCTTCAAATACAGCCAAACGGAAACAACCGTTAAAAATACAAACATCCCTGTTTCCATGCCGCTCACGAGCCAATAAGCTACTGCACTGTTTGATGCAAAAAGAAGTACAGCGATTAAAGAAAACCCGACTGTACGCTCTGTTCCTGCAATATTGCGGGAGAGTTGATACGTAATGTACATTGTCCCGACGCCAAAGAGAACACCCAGTATTTGGGACAGCGAAATTAATTCAAAGCCAAGTTTTCCAAGTATGGCAAGGAGGATAGTCCATAAGAATGTTGTGTATCCTTCAACTTTCTCACCGATGTTAAAAACCAATCCGTGCCCGGCAATAAAGTTCTTCACGTAACGGAATGTGATAAAAGAATCATCCTGAACAAATTCAAACTTGACCGCATGGTAAATCATCAATCCGATGATTGCAAGCAATCCGATGAGTTCGATTTGAAGGATTCGTTTTGGGGAAAGTAAACTGCTTTGCTGGTGTTTTTTTTGCTTCGACATGGATACACTATTAAGAATTTGATGTATTGAGGATAACGTCCTCAATAAAGAAAGATTGAAGTCGGTGAATCTTGATACAAAAAGTAACTACCACGCCGCAATGTACAACGTGGTAGTTATTGAAACTGAATGTGCGTTACTTCTTTTGTAGAAGCCGCACACATGAATCGTACACGGCATCGACGCTGAGATATTGCATACAATTGTTTGGGCAGACAGGAGTATAGAAGCAATCGCAGTCGAAATCAGGTTCAAGGATTTCACCGCGCCCGTACAACTCAAACTCATATTTATTGAAAATATTGTTGAAGAGTACCATCTTCTTCTGAAACCCGATGGCAAGATGCATTCCCATTGTTACGGCAGTAACAATGAGTTCGCATTGTTTAATTTCGTCCATGAATTTCGTCATGGAAAAATGACCCAAATATAATGCGCCGCTTGCTTTGGCTAACCTGAGATTCTTTTCATGTTCCTGCTCGCCGCCAAGAAGAAGAGGAATGTATCCCGCTTTCTTGAGTCGCTTTGCAAGAGCAATCCAGTTTTTTTCAGCCCAGAGTCTTGCTGTCCATCTTCCGCCACAACCTGTGTTTAAGCCGACAATTGTTTTATTCTTTGGGAGTTTCCATTCATGTGCAGGAACTTCCGGCATAATGTACTCTTCTCCGGAAAACTTGAACCCGCAGATTTCAAAAATCTCTTGCTGGTAACATTTGGTATTTGCTTTACTGATATCATCGAACACGCCGGTGAGGTATTTATGTTCCGCCGCTTTGTTGAGAGGAACACATTTTCCGTTCTTCAGTGTGTAACCGTATTTCTTCTTTGCAGAAACTAAAGAACACAGAGCTGAAGCTTCCCGATCTTTATCAAGATTGTAGACAATATCAAACGACGTTGCTTGAATAGAAGTAACACTTTGCGCCGTGTAAGAAAGAATTACATCCACAAATTTGGGAATAACATCAGGTGAATTGGTTATCCACCATATTTCAGCATCAGGATGAACAACCTTCAATGTATGGAGAAGAGGTGTCGTTCGAATAACATCGCCGATTGCTCCAAGTTTAATAATGAGTATTCTTTTCCCTACAGGATCATAATACTTGCATGGTTTGCCTTTGCTATCAACACAGTGGACTCCGTGTTGTTTATGAGGTTTGCAAGGAAGATCTGAACGGAAATGACGGCAATCCGGTTTTAATTGTCCTACCGAAATTTTCATGGTTGTTACTTCCAGTATTCCTTAATAGAATACTCTTCCTCTGCCTCAAGTCGGGTTTTTGCTATCATTTCACCCAATAATCCGAGTGAAATTAATTGAACGCCAACAATAATGAGAAGGATACCGCCTAAAAATAGGGGGCGATTTCCTATTGATTCGTGAGCAACGAATTTTATGAGAACAAAGTATAGGCAGATAAGGAACCCTGCCATTGAAGATGCCGAACCCCATAATCCGAACAAATGAAGCGGTCTGCGCAGATATCGAGTTGTGAACAATACTGTTAAAAGATCGAGGAAGCCTTTCCAGAATCTCCCGAACCCGAATTTCGTTTTACCGTATTTGCGCGAGCGATGTTGGACAGGAATTTCTGTGACTTTGAATCCTTGCCAATGTGCAAGTACCGGAATATAGCGATGCAGTTCTCCGTACACTTTAACCGATTTTACAACATCTTTTCGGTATGCTTTTAAGCCGCAGTTAAAATCGTGAAGATTGATATCGGTCATAACCGATGTTACAAAATTGAAGAACTTTGAAGGCAACGTTTTTGTAATCGGGTCGTAACGTTTTTTCTTCCATCCGGAAACTAAATCGAATCCCTTTTTCAACTCATTTATGAGTGCGGGAATTTCAGCCGGGTCATCCTGTAAATCGGCATCCATGGTAATAACGTAATCGCCTTTGGCATGTTTGAAGCCAACTGCTAACGCGGCAGATTTACCGAAGTTTCTTCTGAAGCGAATAATCTTAACCCGTTTGTCTCGGTTCCGTAAATCGTGCAATACGCGGAGTGAGCCATCGGTACTGCCGTCATCGATAAATATTATTTCATATCGACCTGACCGTTGTAATGCATCACGTAACTGAGCGTACAGTTCGTTAAGCGACTGCTCTTCATTATAGAGCGGTATAACAACCGATATTTCTGACTGACCATTTACTTGTTGACGGTCATTATTGTCTCGGTCCGGACGTGATTGTCTATCAGGTCTTTCTTGCCTGTCCGGTCGTTCCTGTCGTTCGTTACGTTCAGGTCTTTCGGGACGTTCATTCCGATCCGGTCTTTCCTGTCTTTCGTTTCTATCAGGACGTTGTTGTCTGTCAGGTCTTCCTTCAGGACGTCCTTGTCGTTCAGGTCGTGGCTGACGTTCAGGTCGTTCAGCTCGCTGTGGCCTTTCGGTGACTTCCGGTTTTTCTAATGTTTCTTGTTGTTCAGGTTTATCGGGACGTTCTGTTTTGTCTTCTTGTTGCCCTGAATTTCTAAATTGTCTTCTTGGATCTCTGCCTCGGTTGTCTCTGCGCTCTCTTGGACGACGGTCGTTATTTTGAGCCTTTGGCTCTTTGGGTTCCCCTTCCGTCGGTTCACTTATGTTACCCGTAGGTAACTCTTGATTTTGATCTATCATAAACTCCTGCATTGATACATAATGATGCTATGTTACACGGATAAGAACTGTAGTAAATACAGCATTATTATTAGTTAATTGATGTTTTTTAGCTCATATTTTCTGTTTTTTCTAAAATTGGAGCATTTTTGCTGTGTAGCATCCATTAAGAGTTAAAAATACAATAAATTTCTCTCTAAATCAAAGCATGTGATTGTTAATTTGACATATTCAAAATGTTTTATTAGCTTATATTGTTCCCTATGCTTTTATTCAAATCTTTATTTTTTTACAGGCCCCCTCATGAAAATGCGTATTCACAGTAATCAAATAGTTGTTCTTCTTCTCATTTGGTCTTTTTCAGTTGTTGCATTCAGCCAACAATCGCTCCTAAAAATATCCGCGGATAAGAAAATCGAGTGGTTAAAAAACCGGGCAATCGCCGAGTCGGTCGCAGTTGCCAATCAGTTCCCCGTTCGCCTCGAACGGAAAGATGGTACAGTCATAGAATTACAGCGTATGGTTAATGGTATGCCTAAATATTATAAAACCGATAATCTTAGTTCAGCGAAAACAATGTCCACAATAAAAGTGTGGCCCGGTGGAACAAGTAATCTCGGACTTACAGGCGCACTTGATACATTGGCAGAATGGGATGGCGGCGGTATCAAAACAACCCACCAGGAATTCGGCGGAAGAGTTTTATCAAGTCAGGGTACAATCAGCCAACATTCCACTCACGTAGCAGGAACTATTTTAGCGGCAGGAGTTCATTCTAATGCCAAGGGTATGTCCTATGAAGGGAGATTACGTGCGTATGATTGGGATTCAGATGAATCTGAGATGGCAAGTGCCGCTGCAGGTGGATTAAAAGTATCTAATCACTCCTATGGACTAATTACCGGTTGGGATTATAATACGAGAAATGATAACCGATGGGTATGGTTTGGCGATTCCTCCAAAAGCCAGACGGAAGATTATGATTTCGGTTACTATAGCACTCAAACACAAGATTGGGATAACATTGCTTACAATGCTCCCTATTATGTAATCTGTAAGTCTGCCGGAAATGATCGGGGTGAAGGACCGACAAATGGCGTTTCTTATTGGATGTTTGTTAATGGATCATGGGTTCTTCAAAACGGTTATCGTGATCCGGATGGAGGTGCAAGTGGTTACGATTGCATCAGCGGTGCCGGGTTAGCAAAAAATGTAATAACGGTTGGGGCTGTAGGTACCTCACTAAGTGGTTATACAGGGTCGGGTTCAGTCAGAATGTCAACGTATAGCGGTTGGGGTCCTGTGGATGATGGCAGAATTAAACCTGATCTTGTTGCAACAGGTGATACTGTTTTTTCTACAATTGAAACTTCAAATACCGCCTATGGATATCTTTCAGGTACATCCATGGCAACTCCGGCAGTTACCGGTTCGCTAGGGTTGCTTCTGGAATTACAACATCGTATGCACGGAAGCACACCGCTTCTCTCATCAACGTGGAAAGGACTTCTTATAGAAACGGCTGATGAAGCAGGGGCCGCAAACGGACCTGATTATAAATTCGGCTTCGGACAAATGAATACAAATTCTGCCGCAATGCTCATGCGTACCGATTCGGTAGAAGGTTACGGTTCACACATAAGAGAAGAGGTGTTGACTGAAGGCTCACAAATTGATATCGACCTGGCTTCTGATGGCGCAACTCCTTTCAGGGCAACACTATGCTGGACTGATCCTGCGGGGACACCCGTTGCCGCAAGCGCAGATAATCCGACTGCGATGCTTGTGAATGATTTAGATTTACGGTTAATCCGAAACGTTGATGGAGTTGTCTATTATCCGTGGAAATTAAATCCGGCTTCTCCAACATCCAATGCAACACAGGGCGATAACACGGTTGACAATGTTGAAGTCATCTATGCCGCTCCGCTTGCGAAAGGTACATATACGCTTCGAGTATTGCATAAAGGAACATTAACCGGCGGATCACAAAATGCATCTATTCTTATTAACGGACAGAAAAAGATTGGTATTCTTGCATCATATCGCACTGATACCATTAAAGTATCTATGAATCCGAACGATACCTATACATATAACTTCCGTGTCTTTAATAATGGCGATAGTGTGCTTAATTATAATTCAGATCTAGACGCTCGCGATTGGTTAGCATTAGTGAATGATAGTAATACAGTCGCGTATAATGATTCACAGATGATTCAGATTGAATTTAACACAACAGGATTAAGCCAGTGGAGCACCTACACAAGTTCATTAACTGTTGAATCAGACGATCCTTCAAAACCGACAAAGACATTCCCGATTGTGTTAAAAACACTTGGACCGAAGATTGCGGCAACACCCGCAGCCATAAGTATGGAAACAGAAAAATTGGTTGATACCACAAGTACGATTACAATTTATAACCAAGGTTCTGCAACGATGAGCTATTGGATTTCTTCATCGTCACCGACATCCGCCGATTGGTTACAAGTAAGTACAACCGATGGTACCATTGCCGCCGGAGATTCGCTCAATGTGATTCTTTCGTTTGATGCTACTACTCCTGCTATTGGTGATTATGCAACAATATTATCTATCGCAAGCGATGATTCGGTACGGGGAACACAAACGAAGAATGTTGATTTCCACCTTGCTACGAGACGGACGGTGGCTGTGAATTACACTCCGAAATGGAACTTAGTATCTGTTCCCATTAAAACGTTCTCGTTTGCAAGAACAGCCGTTTTCCCGAATTCGATTACAAATGCGTTTTCGTATTCCGGTTCGTACTCACCGCAGACAACTTTAAATGTTGGAACTGGGTACTGGTTAAAATTTGATTCAAGTCGTGCGTATGATTTAGATGGGTATTTATCATTGGTTGATTCCGTTGATGTAACGGCGGGATGGAACTTAATCGGTAGTGTGAGTTACCCGATTGCTGTGCAGGATGTTACTTCCGATCCTCCGGGAATTTCCACATCTGAATTTTACGCGTATAATTCAGGATATTATACGATTGATTCTATTCAGCCGGGAGCGGGATATTGGGTACATACCAATCAAAGCGGAAAACTTATTCTTTCAACAGGCGTTACTCTTGCCGGAGCAACAATTCATATTACTCCGACAAGAGATGTACCCCCGCCACCGCCCGATGGAAGCGGTACATTGAGTGCAACCATTCCTTCGGAATATACATTGGAACAGAATTACCCCAATCCGTTTAACCCGGCAACGGTTATCAGATATTCGTTAGCGGATAATGGGTATGTAACGTTGAAGGTATTCAATGTTCTTGGTGAAGAGGTTGCAACGTTGGTGAATGAAGTGCAGGATGCAGGGTATAAGTCTGTTTCGTTTGATGCGAGCAGACTGCCGAGCGGTATTTATATGTACAAAATAACAACGCCATCATTCAGTGATGTGAAGAGGATGATGCTGGTGAAGTAGAGCAGTATGACAGTATGTCAGTAGACAGTCCTAATGGGATGCTTTGGCATATGACAGTACTAAGTTCGCATTAGTTAATTTTAAGAAAGCCGACCCCGTTTCAATGTTGTTGATGCGGGGTTGGCTTTTATGTTTTACGTGTGTATGCTATTTTTAGCGCACTTCTGCCGCCAATGCACGCATAACGAATTTGGCGGAAGAGACTGTACTTTGTACTTGGTTGTTAGTACTTGGTATTGTTATGAGGAGGTTTGCAATTTTGCAACACCTCAAAAAAGTTTGCAATATTGCAGAGTTGCAAACTGTGCCAATGGCATCGCTTCGCCGACAAAGTGTCGAAAATTGGTTGAATAGGAGGGTTTTTGTTTCTACTTGTCGCATACGCACTTTGGAAGTTTGCAAAAAATAGGAAAGATAGCACAACTTTGACATTGACACGCGCATCACAAAAATTTGCAAACTTGTCAAAGTTGGGAATGGGATGGTTCTATTAGGTACAATGGCTTGAAATGAGCGCATTTTGGTGTAACTTGGCACTTGATATTAGGAGGTTTGTCAACAAAGGGCGGGTCTTGTTACAACTTTGACATTGGCACGCGCATCACAAAAATTTGCAAATTTGTCAAAGTGGTGAATGGTATGGTACAATTGGGTACAATGATTTGAAATGAGCGCGTTTTGGAGCGAAAAGTAGCTGTGGAAAGGACACATAAGTTGAATTTTACCTCCAACATCCGTATGTTACCTTTAACTAAAAAGAAAGGTGTACAATGAATTTAAACATTGATACCAAGGGGTTAAACGGGCGACTTGTGAAGAACACTATGACTACATGGCTGTTGGTGATGGGAATATTATTGACAATGATGGCAATGAGTTGCAAAGAGGATGACCCGGAAATAATTGATAATATGAAACCCGGCAAACGCGATTATGTATGGAGTATTGATAGTGTAGATTATGGCGGCAAACATACTACGGTGATGATTGAATCTATGTGGGGAAGTTCAGCAAACGATGTTTGGGGTGTTGCAGGCAATTCACCGGATATTCTAGATTGCCTATGGCATTATGATGGAATAAAATGGACAAGAGCTACAGAGGGAACTCCCATTACAGAACAACCGGGTTTTAAGGTCCTGTATGCAATTTGGGGAAGTTCAAAAAACGATGTATGGGCAGTAGGAAGTAAAATATACAGAGGAATAATGAGCGCGTTTATAATGCATTATGATGGCAACCAATGGGTAGATGCAACGACTAATAACATGCTTGCCTTACCAAGTATATTGTATAATATTTACGGAATAAGTAAGAATAATATTTGGGTTGGAGGATATAAGTGGGCTTTACATTATAATGGCAATCTTTGGGAAGAATATTTGATTGCTGATAGTATGACGGTCTCATCAATTACAAGTTTCAAAAACAATATATACTTTTCTGTAGCTAGCCCTTGGGGAAAAGACACGTTTTATCTCTACCAATACAATAATTACAATTTACAGATAATTGATTTATCTAGTTTTCATCGAAATAAGTTTGGGGGCAAGCCTTGGGTCATTGATTCAAAATTGTATTCGCTTTCAGCGGGAATTGTCACAACTACAATTGACAATACGGGTAATATTGATACAAGTAACTGGACAAAAGAATTTTCAACTGAAACCTATTTTTCGGAGCGATATATCCAACCTGAAAGAAATATTTTTGCAGTGGGACAATGGAATTTAGTGTACCACTTTAATGGGACTGATTGGAAACAAATAGAGATTTCTGTTCCCAATCATAGAGTTGACCCATACAGTCTTTTCTATGGCGTTTGGACAGACGGGAAGGATGTATTTATTTGTGATATTGAAAATGGCATAATCTACCATGGTAGGTAATAATAATTACCACTTATTTTTTAATAATAAATTTAAACAAGGAGAACATTATGTTATATAGATCATCTCTTATCATAATATTGGTGATGACTTTATTAGGAGTAACTACCACAATAGCGCAAGTAGATTCGGTTAGAAATAGGATGCAAGCAAACATACAAAAAGCTGAACAGGAAAAAGCATCGCGAACAAATGACGAAAATAAGTTACAGGGCTTATTATTTCGTTTTCTTCGATTAGCAGAAGAGGCAGATACATCAATAGCTAAGCGTGAACAATTCACTCGTCAGACAACTCTATATCATAACAAAAAAATGATCGAGATGGATTCTGATGGAAGAATACACGTTGTGGTAGATTTGAGATCGCTTGATGATACCGGTACCGTTAAGCAAACCATAGAATCATGGGGAGGTGTAATTGAAAAAGTAGGATTAGTGCCATATATTGGTTGTAGAATCAAACCTAAAAATCTTCGTTTTCTTATTCCTTTACATTCAGTTCGAAGAATTGTTATTCCTGCCAAAGGAGTGGGTTCATCTATCTTCTCGTTCCCACGGTCGTATCATTTATCAAAAAAAGAAACTCATAGGATAGAAGGGAAAAGACTATGTTATCAATATTAACAAGAATGGCAATTATTTTATTTCTGTTCATGCTTACAGTAAACGAGGCATTTACACAAATTGATTCATTTCAAATAAACGTCAATAGAAACATTGAAAAAAAGATTCTTGAAAAAGCAGCCGTTACTGATGAAGAGAATAAACTTCGGGGTGTCTTATTAAACATACTTCAACTGTCTGAAAAATCCGATACCTCTCTAGAATCACAAACAAAATTAACGCATTTTTTTAATAATCTTAAATCATTAAAGAATGATTCATTAGGGAGGATTAAAGTCGTTCTTAATTTAAGTTCAACTAATGATACCAATAGTGTAAAAGAGATGATAGAATCAATAGGAGGAATAGTCGATAAAGTTGGGCGGATTCCTTTTATTATATGTAGGATTCCCCCAAAGAAGTTACGTAATCTTATTAATTCACCTTTCATTCGTAATATTCATTTAACTGGTGGAGGGTTCTCCGGTTCCAGTGAACGTATCAATTAATATCATACGAACAATAAAAAAAGGGTCGGAGAATCCGACCCTTTAAGAAAAAAGGCTACACAGTTATGCTTGCGCCTCATCCATACGCTGACGATATGCGCGGCGAACGGCTTTGATTTTCTTCATGCGCTTTTCAACAGAAGGCTTTGTGAAGTATGAGCGTCTCTTAACTTCTTTCAGAACACCTGAGCGCTCGTATTTTTTCTTAAAGCGTCGGATTGCTCGATCAACATTCTCATTTTCTTGTATCGTAATGCCTACCACCGACATCACCTCCTTCCAACGTGTGGTTATATTTTTGAATCATGTATATGCTTGTTATTGTAAATTCTCGATGAGTGTTTTTTGTCCTTCTTTTTCGAAGGAGACTATAATTGCCTGACTTCCGCTGGATGTACGTACTTTACTGAGCACTTTGCCTCGATCATTCCATTCGCTATGAAAGATGGCTTCCCCCACTTTGAATGTAAGTTCAGGGGTATAGGTTGTTGCCGGAGCTCCATCCAGACCAGCATCAGCAACGGCTTGCATTTCTTTTGCGTTGATGAGCGTCATGTGATGGCATCGCGTGCAACGGCACCATGCTTTTTCGGGAGATGTTGCCATCTCGCCCATGAGTTCCATGCGCGTGGGTTTGTTACAATATCCACAATATCGCTGAGAAAATTTTGAACGTGACATTAAGTTGTCCTTCAGCTAATAAGTAATTTAAATCTTGTGAATTAGTCGTTCCGATTCGATGCGGGAACGATGAAAACGACGTTAACTCTGTTTTTGTACTTGTCAGTTTACGCGGGAGTTACCAGACAACACGTGTAAATTATGTTTGGCTTATTAAAAAAAGAACAACATTCTACCAACATGCAAATCGTTTGAATATGGTTTGATTATCATGTAATAAGCAGGAGTTGGGTGGGTGCGTAGCAAGCCAATGACATATTCAATATAGTAAAAATCCCCAATCTGTCAAATCTAAGGTAACAGTTTGGTAATGTTAAAGAAAAGCCCTATATTTAGTCGGTTTTCCACGAAAAAGTTCCTAAATAAGGGCCCTTAGCTCAGTTGGTTAGAGCAGTTGACTCATAATCAACGGGTCGCAGGTTCAAGTCCTGCAGGGCCCACTTAACATATATTTCGCGTCTCTTTTACCGAAATCTTCAATGTTTTCATATTTTCTATTTTTTACGGTAGTTTTCCTTTCTTTTTAATCTCCCCATAATCCGATATTACAATTCTTTAATACATACTAACATGGATTTTTCAGTTCTTATTATTGGCGGTGGAGTTGTCGGGTTAGCGTGCGCCGCAGAGTGCGCAAAACGCGGATTTTCTACTCTCCTCGTAGAACGGCATCATTCGTTCGGTCAGGAAACAAGCAGTCGGAATAGTGAAGTCATTCACTCCGGTATTTATTATGCAACGGATTCGTTGAGAGCCCGTTTATGTGTTCCCGCTAATAAAAACTTGTATTCATACTGCGAGAAAAATAATGTATGGTTTAACCGTTGTGGGAAGTTGATTGTTGCTGTTACGGATGAAGAAGTCCCGGAGCTTGAGAAGCTTTTTCAACGGAGTAAGGCAAACGGTGTTCCCGGTGTTGAGTTGCTTACCGGCGGACAAGCAAAAACAGTTGAGCCGTACATCTCATCTGTTGCGGCGTTGTTTCTTCCTTCAACAGGCATTATCGATTCGCATGAATTGATGCGCGCGTATATGCACGAAGCGAAATCGTACGGAGCGGAAATCTTGTTTGATTGTTCGTTTAAACAATTGGTTGAGTGTAATAACGGTTTCAAGGTTGCATTGCAGGATGCGCATAATGAAGTGACGGAACTTTCGGCGCAGTATATTATTAATTCTGCCGGTTTAGGCGCGGCATCGGTTGCCGAATTGTGCGGGATTACTATTGATGACGCAGGATACAAGATGTATCCGAACAGGGGACATTATTTTCGCGTCGCTTCTTCGAAGAGTTCTCTTGTTTCGCGGTTAGTGTATCCTGTTCCTCCGCCTAAACATGAGGGACTTGGTACGCACATCACCATTGACCGGGGCGGTCAGGTAAAGCTTGGTCCCGATCAGGAATATTGTATTAATATTCCCGAGCAACAATGGTATCAGTTTGATGAATCGAAGAAAGAGAAGTTTTTCCTTTCTGTAAAACGGTATTTCCCGGCGTTGGAATTAGATGATTTGTCTCCCGATCAGATTGGTGTTCGTCCGAAAATTCAGAAGCCCGGTGAAGACCCAAGAGACTTTATTATTCAGGAGGAGAGCGGTCGCTGGTTACCCGGGTTAGTGAACTTAATCGGAATTGAATCGCCGGGGTTAACTTGCGCACGGGAGATTGCTATTGAGGCTGTTGCTAAGTTAGTGTAAGCTGTTGAAAGTCGAACGGGGGTGGATAAGCGTTTACCAATGCAGTCATGTTAAGTTAAAATGATACATCTGTCGTAGCTTACTACTGCAATGTTTCGAATTAAAAGTGTTTTTTTATCTGCAATAATGACAACACACCCCTGCCCCTCTCAAGAGGGGAATTATCCCCGCCAAAACAAAATCTTAAGTCCCCTCTAGAGAGGGGATTGAGGGGTGTGTGGTTCAATATTTTAGCTTTTGATAGCATTTTTAGCTTGGTATGAAAAATTAATACTGCTATTCCCCTCACTTAATCCCTTAATCTGACTACGATGCTCTTTCCACTCTTAGTATATGCACGCTTTCATGCAATTAGGGCTATCAAGACAACAACCTTATTCTCTCTTCTGATAAAAACCCTCTAAATACCCACAAAATGTAGAAAACCTCAACATTTTTTATAATTATAGAAAAATGTGATTACGATTAAACCTTTTTTCTTGAGAATTGTCTATATTATAACCGCCCGCAAGCGATGTTCTAAACATCATTACTTATTTTTATTTATTCCCCAAATTCATTGTTATGAGGTCTATTATGAAACGTTTACTGTTTCCCATTCTTGCATTGCTAATCTTGACTTCTGTTATTTCGTTTGCGCAGCCAAACCCTCCGACAAACTTGACAGCAACTGTTGGCAATTCAATGAATTCTCCCACTATCAATCTTGCATGGCAATATGATTCAGCGAGCAATCATGTTAAGTACGCTATCTATAAAAAACTTGGTTCAATAGCTGATACCGTACCACACTTCTTTAAACTCTGGACGACATTGGATAAACACTTTGTTGATTATTCTGTCCGTCCCGGTCAAACTGTTTCCTATTATGTGACTGCAACAATTGAGCATGGTAGCGTAAGCGCACCATCAAATATTGCTGAAGCGACAGTTCCCGCTCCAACGTTCGGACTTGTCAGCGGTACGGTGGTAGAAGATTCTACCGCGATACTATTAAATCATTCAATGGTAAGTTTTATTCCTGCTCCCAATTCCACAGGTGCACCGTTTTCAACAAGAACGGATAGCAACGGATATTTTAAGGCAAGAGTGAAAACCGGTAACTATTTCATGTACACTTCTTCGATGGGACATTTTTCAGAATACTATGATAATGCCGCCACAGTTCAAACAGCAACACCCGTAACAGTGAATGAAAATGATTCGCTTGGGTTTACCATCAGTTTGGGTAAGCCTGTTCCTCCAACATTCGGTATTGTAAGCGGTATTGTAACAGAAGATGGTACTTCTGCGTTCATGGGTCATGCATCTGTTACTATTTTCCCGAGCGCAAATTTAACAGGACCATCAATATCAGTCCGTACCGATAGTAACGGATTCTTTAAGGCTCGCGTAAAAACAGGAAATTATTTCATGTTTATATCAGCCCACGGACACGTCTCGGAATATTTTGATAATTCTTCAACGGTTCAAGGCGCTACTGCTATTACAGTCAACGAGAACGATTCGTTAGGATATGCAATCGGGTTGGCTCAAATTGCTCCGCCTGCATTTGGTATTCTTAGCGGCGTTGTAAAAGATGATTCTTCAGGCGCACCGGTACCCCGTTCAGTTGTGCATGCAATTTCTGTCTTGAATTCAGGTACACGCGCTATTTCCATATTAACCGATAGTAACGGATATTTCAAACTACGAGTGAAAACAGGTGCATATATTCTCTTTACATCTGCTCATGGTTTTGTTGCGGAATATTTTGATAACGCGTTAACGGTAGAAACAGCAACGCAAATCACGGTTGCCGATGGCGATTCATTAGGGTATGAAATTTCATTAGCGCATGTTACACCGCCGACAATGTATTCATTAAGCGGGTTAGTCACAGATGGACTTGGTAACCCGATGAAGACGGCAGTCACTGCATATCTCACAGGTCGTGTACCCGGTTCGGGCGATCATCAACGAAAATTATTTACAACAACAGATTCACTCGGTTATTTTAGCATTACAGCAAAAGAAAATGATACTCTTGTATTATTCTTTGTACCGATGAATAATGCCTATGTAGGCGAGTTTTGGAACAATCAGACCACATTTGCCTCAGCAGATCGAATTGCTGTCACCGGTGATAGAACCGATTTGAATGTAGAACTTTCACCCTTACCTGTATATGCGAACGGCGTTAGCGGACTTATTACCGATTCGGCAGGAACGACACCCCTGAAAGCATTTGTTCATGCTTACAGATATGACGGCACTCGTTTCCGATATACAAGATATTATGCACAAACCGATACACTTACAGGAAGCTATTCCATTGAAAGCATGAAACCGGGAACATATATTCTTCTCGGTTGGGCACGCGGATATAAGGCATCATACTACCGCGCAGATGGTACGCCAACATTAGATTGGAAAAAGGCGGATACTATTGTTGTTACGGAAACAGGCATAGTCACGGATTTGAATTTCCATCTGAACCCTGTGTACCGACATAATGCTTCAATCTTTGCACAAGGAAAAGTGAACTCAAGAACCGGAACAGCTCTTGATGGCGCAGTGATTTATGCAGTTGATGAAGAAGGCATGGTTGCAGAATGTGCCGTAACAGAAGCCGATGGTTCGTTTGAAATGGAAGGATTAAAAGCGGGAACGTATTCGTTTGTTTCTAACCTTGCAAGTTATACAACAGGTGAAACGACCGATGTTACTCTTTCTGAAAATACCGAAGCGGAAATTGAAGTCGTGATGGGAACGGATGAAGTAACAGGTGTGATTGAAAGACCGGTTCAGGTAGCAAACGCATATACACTTACTCAGAATTATCCGAATCCGTTTAACCCAAGCACTACAATTACCTATGTTGCGCCAAGCAACGGATTTGTTACCGTGAAGGTGTACAATGTATTGGGTAATGAAATTGCAACATTAGTGAACGGTGATGTTTCTGCCGGAGAACATACCATCCATTTTGACGGAAGTAATTTATCAACCGGCGTGTACTACGTGAAACTTGAAGCGACCAATTTCGTCTCCATGAAAAAAATGCTTCTCGTAAAATAGGTCAACGAGTAGCTTGCGTTGAGACAAGACTTCAGAAGAATAGTATCATCCTCTGACTATTCTTTCGATAAAAATCTGCTCAATTGTAAACACACCTAACAAACTACGGAGAATGCGATGTTGGAAACCAGCCTCGCTTCAAGTATTAAACAAAAAGCCCCGCTCTGCGGGGCTTTTTTATTGGGGGGTGGCAATGCTGTCAGGTTAAGAAGAAAGTATTTTGAATAGGATAATATTGTTCGGTTATCCATATTCGCATCCCGATAAATCGGGACACTATATCGAATAAAGCCCCGTAAACGGGACTCTGTGTATAGTCCGATTTATCGGGCTTTGTTTGTAGTAGCGTGACCATTTATGGTCATGCGGGATTTTTAAAAACGATTGTATCGGCAACTTTGAAAACATTGAAAACTTTGAAAGATTCTTGAGGTGTTTCAAACTTTTCAAAGTGGAAATGACTTAAAATAGTGTAAATTCGAGTATTGCCACTTTTGGACTTTGGCAAACTGTGTGAAGCGCGTGTCAATGTCAAAGTTAAGGTATTATTCGACCACAACCACACCTGCCGCGAATGCTCCAATTTCAATTTGTTTGATTACTGTATTTGTGGTCAAATCTATTATGGAAAGATAGCCGGGTATTTTACTCCCCGCCGTCGGATGGTGGGGCGGGACTTCAGCCGAAACGTTTTCACAAGATACGTATGCATATTTCCCATCAGCTGAGATTTTGATGCCGTGAGGTTGTGGCCCAACATTCTCAATCGTTGTTACCGTATTATCGGATGTACGGATAACAGAAACGTTGTTTGAGTTTCTGTTTGCCGTGTACACAAATTGGTCATCAGGACTTTTATCAATAATGAGTGGCCATTTCCCGACCGTAATAATTTTTGTCACCTTCATCGAGTCTCTATCTATAACACGAACTTCACCCTGCTCGTTTATAGTTTTTTGACAACTTACATACACATATCTCCCGTTTGAAGTCATTATGGTTTGATAGGGGAGCAATCTGCCGCCGCTTCCCGGCGAGAGTGTATCGTTCGGGATGAGGGGAATGATGGATGTGGATAAATCGGACATGGTTACCACCATCATATTATCGGAAAGATTTCCCGTAACCCATAATTCACTGTAATCGGGAGTGAATTGTACTCCGTGCGGCTTGTTGAGGTACGGTGAAGAAATTGTTTGACCGTAAAGCGACATGGTACGAGTATTAAAAAAACGAATAGCATTTGTGTTCTGTGCAAATTGTGCGGAAAAACCCGTATCACCTGTTGCGGTAATGGCAATTTGTGTCGGCGAATTAATACCCGTAACCTGACCGAGCAATGCATTATCACTTAAACTGAATTTTAATACTTCTCCGCCTGTTATGAGATTAACATAATAAAAGTTATTCGGTTGGTCGAGTGTGAGATTGTGCGGCGCCTTTGGAGGATGGCTAAATACATTTGCAACCCCCGCTTGAATATAACGGGAGACAAGTTTCGTCTTCAAATCGACGATTGAGACCAAATCCTCCGCTTGATTTGTTACCATAACTTTTCCTTCAGAATACACACTTAATGCAACCGCGCCAACATCGTTTTGCGCTCCTTCGTTCACCCATTGGCGAAGGAGTTGGATTTGATCAGCGGGAAGATTGTAACCATTAAAGGGCATGTGTGGCGAGGAAACTGCTCCCAGGGTTGTATCAGTATTCAAATGGTTGATTAAATGGCTCTTTGCTGCGCTATAAGGGATAATCGTAGCTCCGTGGCTACCGCCTTTCATGGCATACTCCCATGAAGAGAGGTTAAAAAATTCAGGTCCGTCTTCGTGTGCGGTTTTAGCGAGCATATATTCGTGACCGGATGTTTCGTCGTTTGGTCCGTAGGCATGGCATCCGCCGTACGCACAACTGCTGGTGAAAATACGTTGCACGTGTTCTGTGTAATCTATATGGGAAACCGAACTGTAATCATACGGAGCGGCAACGGCAATATTTGTTGGCAGTGAATACCGAATTGTTCCTTCATGATCCCGTTCAGCATAGACGAGAGCGTAGTAGTAAACATTCTCGTTCATCACAGATGAATCTGTGAAATCGGTGGCAGTGGATGGGAGTGTTGCAATATGATTGACAGCTTTAATTAACCCTGTTGTTTGAGTCCCTCTGTACACAAGAATACCGGCAGGCACGGATTCGTGGCCATCATGTTCATCGTGCAAAGGCGATGGGTATGTTTTCTTAGCAAGAAGCGAAGTGGAATGATTCCAGACGAGTTGAACGGAGTTGTTTCCATTGATCGCAATAAGTGTTACACCATGCGGTGGTGTGAGCGGAGTTACAATCGTGGGTGTATCTTCTGTACAACTTGCAACAATGAATAGGAGGAGAACAAAAATAAATGATAACTTCATGGGAACAATTCCTGATGATGGCGCTGTGATATCGTATGTTTGTGATATCACCCGATTAGAGAAACATGATTCCGTAACAAGCGGATTTTCTAAATTGAAGAACAAATTTAATGATAAGCAGGGGAAGTTCCAATAGTATCATGGAAGAAGAAATAAATTGATGTTTTTTTGTATCTTATAGCATTATCATTAAGAAATAGAAGAATGGTTCAAAATAACCCCAATACATTAGTTATAAATGAGATATTTCACAGCATCCAGGGCGAATCCAGCCATGCGGGATTACCATGTGTATTTGTACGGTTAACCTATTGCAACATCCGTTGTACTTATTGCGACTCAGAATACGCCTTTTATGAAGGCAAAGAGATGCAGATTGATGAAATTGTGGAAAAAGTACGGTTCTTTGGGTGTAATCTTGTTGAGGTGACAGGGGGAGAACCGTTGTTTCAATCGAATATCCATTTCCTTCTCAAACGCTTATGCGATGAAGGATTTGAAGTATTGTTGGAAACAGGTGGAAGTTTATCAATTGCTGAGGTAGATTCCCGCGTAAAGAATGTAATTGATTTCAAGTGTCCTTCTTCCGCCATGATGAAGAAAAATTTATGGGAAAATGTCGAACACCTGAAACCAATAGACGAAGTAAAATTTGTTATCGGCAGTCGTGAAGATTATGACTGGGCAAAACAACAAATTGCATCGCATAGAATAGATAAACGGTGTGGCATTCTTATGTCTGTTGTGTTTGGGAAAATTGAACCTGTACAATTAGCAGAATGGATACTTGCCGATAAAGTAAATATTCGGTTTCAGTTACAGATGCATAAATTTATCTGGCACCCGAATGAGCGGGGAGTCTGATTGGATTTTAGATTTTAGAATGCTGATTGTTAAGAGTGAAAGATTCACGACACAGGTTGTAGGATACTTGATGCAAGTGGATTGTTATTATTTGTTGAATAGATATTTAGGTATATGAAAAAAAATATTGCTGTTGTTTTGGTTAGCGGCGGGATGGATAGTTGCGTTACGGCGGCTATTGCACATCAGGATTATGAGCTTGCTTTTTTGCATTTAAATTACGGTCAGCGAACCGAGCAACGCGAATTGAAATCATTTCATGGAATTGCAGATTTTTATGGCGTAGCAAAACGATTGGTTGTCGATGTTCGGCATTTTAATCAAATTGGTGGTTCAAGTTTGACTGATAGTACGATGGAAGTGCAGAAAGCCGATTTAACACGAACGGAAATACCCACATCGTACGTACCTTTTAGGAATGCTAATATTCTTTCCATTGCAGTAAGCTGGGGCGAAGTTCTAGGAGCAAAGAAAATATTTATCGGTGCAGTGGAAGAAGATTCTTCCGGGTATCCTGATTGCAGAAAAGAGTTCTATGATGCTTTTAATGAAGTTATTCGCTTGGGGACGAAACCGGACACATCTCTTGAAATTATTACCCCTGTCATTCACTTGAAAAAGTTTGAAATTGTGAAAAAAGGTGTTGAGTTAAAAGCCCCGTTAGAACTTAGCTGGTCTTGTTATCAGGGGGAAGAAGAAGCATGTGGAGTTTGTGATAGCTGTGCGCTGCGATTGCGTGGCTTTCAACAAGCAGGGATTGAAGACCCTATATCATACCGTACCAGACCGAAGTATTAAGAGGTAGAATTGCGGTTTTTAGGTCTCTAACCTTGAGAAACCTGTATATGGTTTCAATTCCATAACATCAAACATTATGTACCCTTCCCGAACTAATGGCAATGAAGCAATTGCCGAGTTGACTATTTCGACTGAATCGCCATTAAAGAATATGATGGCGCAATGATGCTCATTAAAATAAATTTCTTTAATAGTTCCCTCATTACATAATGAGAGGACGGTCTTTGCTTCTTCCTTTAGAATAAAATCCTTCAGCGTGAGAGGGATTTCTTGTAATTCTTTTTCGATGGCTAAAAATGGCATAGGCTGAAATGTATATTGGTGGGGTAGTATAAAAAAATGTAACGTTTAAAAGGGGTTGGTGTCCAATGTTTTAAATGTTCGTTTTTCGTTGTCGTATTGCTTCGTATAAAAATACGGCGGAGGCATTGGAAACATTTAAGGAATCTGTTTCATGCATCATCGGGATTCCTGCTTTCTCATCACAGATTGCCAATAATGAATCACTCATTCCTTTGTCTTCATTCCCCAAAATGATGCAGGTGTTTTCTCGTAAATTAATTTGGTGTAATTCTTTGTTCCCATTGGGGTGTGCGGCAATGATCCGGAATTTGTGTGTCAATTTTAGCTCGCGAATATCTGATTCTAAATTCTCTGAATGGAAGACAGGGAGATTAAAGACAGTTCCCATAGAATTTCTAACCGAGCGACGATAATATGGGCTCGCAGATGAATTTCCCGTAATCAATAAATCAACCCCAAAACCGACCGAGTTTCTTACAATGCCGCCAACATTATCAGTATTCACCACTCCATCAAGAGCGATAAAAAGACAGGGCTGTTGCGTATTGGAGATTGCTTTTTCAATGGGGGTATCATCCGGTATTTTACACAAAGCCATAATACCTTGATGAATATAATATCCGGTAATTGTTTCAGCTAACGATTGCTCTGCAAGAAATATTTGTGTGTTATTGAATCGTTCCGACTCAAATTGAGTTTGAAATCGTTCTAACGTTCTTGGCGTTACCAAGAAGGAGATGATTTCGATGGTTGAGTTTAACAACCTGTTTATAATTTTCTCACCTTCAGCAACAAACATACCTTTGTACTTGAGTTCACACTTGTGGCTAAATATCCTGTATGGTTGTAATTCCGGGATATCGATGGATGAGATGGTAGTTATAATTGCCATTATTTGTCTAATGTTTATAGGTTATTTCATTAAAAATAAGGTCATTTAATTAAAAATGAGTATGTTTGAACCAACTAAAGGCAGTTAGTGTTCATACAAAGCCAATACAGATGGAATTTCAGAGAATAATTCGGCAATTCCAAACAAAGAATTGATTTTAGCCGCATGTTTTCGTAGATTATGTTCTGTAATTGAGTAAATTACCCAAACCAATCATTTTTCATAACATGATGAGCGCATGACCATATTTGTAACCGGCGGCAGTGGATTTATAGGAAGTAACTTTGTTCGTTATATGCTCGAACAACATCCCGAATACACTATTATCAATTTTGATAAATTAACCTATGCAGGTAACTTAGAGAATCTTCGGGGGATTGAAGATAATCCCCATTATCACTTTGTGAAGGGGGATATCTGTAACCGTGATGAGGTGAAATCTGCCATTGAAAAGTTTAAAGCTAATATTATAGTCAATTTTGCGGCTGAATCGCATGTAGACAGGAGTATATTAGGTCCTGCTGTTTTTATCCAGACCAATGTAGCCGGAACCGGTATCTTGCTTGATGTTGCAAAAGAAATTGGGATAGAGAAGTTTTTACAAGTTTCTACCGATGAAGTATATGGTTCATTAGGCGCTACAGGTAAATTTACGGAAGAGACATCGCTCCATCCCAATAGCCCTTATGCGGCATCAAAAACATCCGCAGACCTTTTTGTACAGGCGTATCACCATACATTCGGACTTCCTGTTTTAATAACACGCTGTTCAAATAATTATGGTCCCTATCAATTTCCTGAAAAACTTTTACCACTGATGATAGCTAATGCATCAGACGGTAAATCGTTACCGGTTTATGGTGACGGGATGAACATCCGAGATTGGTTATATGTAAACGATCATTGTTCGGCGATTGATACAGTACTCCATAAGGGAACAATTGGTGAGGTGTACAATATTGGCGGGAATAATGAATGGGCGAATATTCATATTGTAAAATTACTGTTGAAAGAATTAGGGAAACCTGAAACACTTATCACGTATGTAAAAGACCGACCCGGTCATGACAGAAGGTATGCAATTGATGCATCTAAAATTCAACGTGAGTTAGGATGGGCGCCATCAGTTACGTTTGAACAGGGACTACGCATGACAATTGATTGGTATTTACAGAATCAATCGTGGTGGCGACGTGTTATGAGCGGAGAATACAAAGAATATTATAAAACAATGTATGAAGGAAGATAGTTTGAAAACAAACAATTTTTCATTTCCCGGATGCAAGTTCCTTTGCACGTATTGCTTTGTTGCAATACTATTTACTATTTCAGTAATTTCTCAAACGAAACAAGATGATTTTGAGGAACTTACCCAAAAAGCGCAAAGCATAAAAGATGTGTCAATCGTACAACCTTCCGGCGTTGCGTTAGAATCTACTGTTGATCCAAAAAAATATTATGTAGGTCCCTCCGATGGTATTTCCATAAATATCTGGATGAGTCCTCCAGTTAATTTTGTGCTTACAGTGACGCCTGAGGGGACATTAATTATCCCAACAGTCGGCGAGGTAGTGGTTGCCGATAAAAGCCTTTTTGAAGCAAAAGCCAAGATTATTGAAGCTGTACGCACGAAATATAAAGCGAATGAAATCAGTGTAACGCTTATTAAACCGCGCCCAATCATTGTTAGTGTTCGCGGAGTCGTTCTCAATCCCGGTTTGTTTACACTTAGTGCAATTGACCGTGTTAACCGTGCTATTGATGAAGCAAACAAATTAGCAAGAACACAGGTTCAATGGGAACTTGACCGTATTAATGAGGAAATGTCAACCAGAAATATTGTATTAAAGCATAAGGATGGCTCGGAAGACCGTGTTGATCTAACGAAGTTTTTTGCAACGAAGGAGGATGCATTTAATCCGTACTTGCGTGAAGGCGATGTTGTAATTATTCCGAGAAAAAACAGAGTAAAAAATGTATTCGGTATCTATGGTGAAGTAAACGTCCCGGGAAGATATGAGTTTGTTAATGGGGATAAGTTATCGGATGCTATTAAAATCGGGCAAGGATTTACCCGGTTAGCCAGACTTGATTCTGTGGAATTTTCCCGACTCAACAGTGAAGGATCTTCTTTAACAACAACCATCCTGAATTTACATGAGCTGAATTCCGGTAAGGCTGAAGATATAACACTTGAACCCGGCGATAGAATTGTGATTAAAGCAAAAACGGATTTACGTGAAGATTACCGTGTAAGGGTTGATGGCGATGTGTTATATCCAGGAACGTATCCTATAACAAAGAATCAAACAAAACTTTCCGATGTTATTAAACAGGCAGGAGGATTTACCGAGTTTGCATCATTAAAATCGGCTGAATTGTTTAGAAATTCGGTAAGAAAAGATGATTTGGAAAGCGAGCGGTTGATGAGTTTACGAGGGGGAGCATCGGCAGAGGATAGCGCTGATTATATCCTTGAAACAGAGCTTCGATTGAGAAAAGAAATTGTCAATGTTGATTTCGAAAAACTGTTTGTGCAGGGAGATGTATCGCAAGATGTTATTCTCCAAACCGAAGATCAGATTGTTATACCATCTAAAAAACAAACTATTTATGTATTTGGTCAGGTAGTATCACCCGGGCACATTCCTTATGTTAAGGGGAATGATATTCGTTATTATATCACGAAAGCCGGAGGCTTTACGGAACGCGCACGTGAAAGTGATTTGAAAATTATAAAATCAAAGACGAAGCAATGGCTTGCTCCCGGAGAAACAACGATTGAAGAAGGAGATTATATCTGGGTTCCCAAAACACCGGATAGGACATTTGCTTACTATGCTACGGTTGCAAGTCAAGCGGCAAGTGTATTAAGCGTGGTTATTGGTATCGCAGTGTTAATAGTGCAGATTAGCAAGTAATTTAACCCAGAGAGAATATGAGTATGACTGAACCCGATAAACAATTAGATAATCCTGCTATGGTAAAATCTCTTGGGGAAACAATTCTCGATATAGTGAGCGTTATACTTCGCTGGAGACGTTTTATTTTGTTGACTGTATTGACGACAACACTCATCACAGGTGTTGTTGCATTTTTATTACCTAAATGGTATAAGGCGACAGCTTCGGTTTTTCCGGCAGAACAGGCAAATCTCTTCCCCGGTTTAGAAGGTGTTTCATCACTTGTGCAGTCTTTTTCAGGTAAAAAGCTCAGCTCACTCACTGGACCAAGCGAAACAGATAGATATATGGCAATTTTGAAGAGTGACAGAGTGCTTTCTGAAATGATTAATCATTTTAATTTAATTGAAGTATATGGTTATAGCGATGCATCCTATCGTGGAGAAAAAACAGCAAAAGATTTAATAGCAAACACGGAATTAGAGTTACAGGATGAAGGTAATTTAACGATAAGTGTTTATGATAAAGATCCTAAACGTGCGGCAGAAATGGCGAATTATTATGTCAAAATTCTTAATGAAACTAATTCTGAACTTCAGGCCCAAAATGCAAAAGGAAATCGACTATTTGTAGAACAACGCTTTGAAAAGAATTTAACTGATCTTCGTAGCGCTGAGGAGTCGCTTAAGGTGTTTCAACTAAAAAATGGTGTTCTTGCAATGCCCGAACAAACTACAGCCTCTATAAAAGCGGGTGCAGAAGTATATGGACAACTTGCAAAAAAGGAGATTGAATTGGATGTTCTCAAGCGGACGTTAACCCCTGGGCATCCGAATGTTGAGGAAAAGGAAATAGAGGTTAGCGCAATAAAAAGAAAATTAAAAGAAATGAGTGAAGGAGGCTCGGCTACAGCAGATGAAATGAAGATTATTGTTCCGTTTAGACAAACTCCTGAGTTAGCTGTTGAGTATATTCGTCTTTTTCGAAATGTAGAAATTCAATATAAAATTCTTCAGTTTATTACACCTGTTTATGAACAATCAAAAGTGGAAGAAAATAGAAGTACACCCTCGGTTGTTGTTTTGGATAGGGCTACCCCTCCTGAACGTAAAGCAAAACCGAAGATATCTATGTTTATGCTGTTGGCATTTGTCATTTCTATTTTATTTTCTTTAATCGTAACTTTTACGGATGAAGCTATTCGTCGTATTCGATTGATGTCTCCTGAAAAATATAATAGTATCCTTTCCGTATTTCAATCTGATTGGTTTGGACTAAAAAATAAGTCTTCCAAGAAAGAGTAGCTATTTAGCTCCATGCCAAGTAACGCTAACCAAGTGCGAAGAAATTCGTTTTTTTCATTGCTTTCCTCTGTTATTAGGTTAGGGACGAATTTTTTATTATTTGTCGGAATAGCAAGGTTTTATGGTGCGGAAACATTTGGCCAATTTACGACTGCACATACGTTCTCAATCATGTTTACATTATTTGCCGATTTTGGTTTTGACACATTGTTGGCAACCGAAATATCAAGAAATCGTGAACAGAGTGCAAAGTTAGCTCAACAATATTTATCTATAAAATTGGTGTTTTGTACGTTAGCAACAGTTGCAATGCTTTTCATTCCATCATTTAAAGCATTTAGTGAAGAGGCTAGTCTACTGATTTATATCTTCAGTTTTTATGTCTTTTTCTCCTCGATGAATAATTATTTCTTTGCCCTTTTTAAGGGATATGAGGAATTGCATCATGAGACAAGAATATCCTTTGTGATTAATATATTTCTGCTTGTCCTGCTCGGCATATTAGGAGCAATTCATGTTTCCATCATGATCATTGCAATAATTTTTGTGGCTTCAAGAGTATTGGGTTTATTTATCGCTATTATTTCAGCAAATAAGGTAGTAAAAGGATTTTCATTTCAATTAGATTTTTCGGGACGGAAACAAATAATGCCACAAATTACTGTATTTGGACTTCATTATTTGTTTGGTAATCTTTTTTTTCAACTTGATACGATACTCTTGTCGTTATGGAAAGGTGATCATGAGGTTGGCGTATATCAATCAGTTTTTAAACTCGTTGCACTATCGCTGGTGTTATCAGATGTTGCTGTAAGTGCGCTCTTGCCAACCTTATCGAGATTGCACGCAGAACATCGAGAACAATGGCACCGATTAGGATCGTTATTAAGTAGAACATTACTCTTTATCGCAATTCCGATAGTATTATTGATGCTAATCTATGCGGATCAGATTATCCATTTACTTTATGGCAATCAGACATTTCTTGAAGCAGTACCACTATTACGAATATTTGCTTTCATCGTCCTAACACGTTATATCGTTGAAACGTATGCTTTATTATTGACAACTTCGCGTCGTCAAACAGCAAGAATGTTAATTGTTGTTTCTGCAACTATTCTAAATTTTTTCTTGAATATGTATTTTATACCAAAGTATGGAGTGTATGGTGCTGCTATGGTATCATTAGCAACGAATATTTTTGTTGGGATCTTATATATATTAAATAATAGCAAAATATTTTTTGAATTATTTTTGAATATAAAACTGATGGTTCCCGGAATTATAACATTGATACTTGCTATTTGTCTATGGCCTATCAAAACAAATTTACCAATATTATACGCGCCATTAATTATATTTGGACTTGGATTAGTTATATATAACATGGGTTATACCATAGAAGAGCGAAAAATGATTTTTAATTTAAGGGGTGGTCTCATCAATGGTTAATTCCCCCAAAGTCGTTGTCGTGGTTTTAAACTATCGACGTCCTCAAGATACAATAGAATGTATCGCATCATTAATAAAATCAAATTATTTAAATATTGAAATAGTAATTGTTGATAATGCATCCGGTGATGATTCTGTGCAACAAATTCAATTGGCTTATAAAAATATTCATATACTTGTTTCTGAGGCAAACCTTGGATATGCCGGTGGAATGAATATAGGTATAAAATATGCTATGCAAAAATCTCCAGTGTACATTCTAGTTATGAATAGTGATACGATTGTTGATAAGAGTTATCTTGGGATATTAGTAAACGCGTTAGAATTAGATACGCAAGCAGCAGCTGCAAGTGGAACGATTTACTATCATTCAAAACAAGATAAGGTATGGTATGCTGGAGGAAACATTAATTATTTGAGGGCATCAGTTTTTCAAAAGAATGGTTATATTCCAGATAAGGTGCTTTTTAAATTAGAAGGGGATGTTACTTTTTTATCTGGATGTGCGTTTCTTGTTAAAACCTCGGCTTTAAAAAAAGTCGGTCTTTTTGATGAGAGGTTTTTTATGTATATAGAAGACACAGAACTGTCTGAAAGGATTATTCAAAATAAATACAAGTTACTTTTCATACCTCATGCCAGAATTTTCCATAAAGTAAATATCGGATATTTAATGCCATATGCTGTCTATTTTAATGTCAGGAATAGATTGTTGTTTGTGAGTACACTGCCTAGTATTACAAAGAGAATGCTTGGTTTTACCTATCTATATTTTATATGTATTAGTAAGATTGTTTTCTGGAAAATTACAAAGCCGCGATTAGCGGATGCCGTACTTTATGGAGTCCAAGACTTTTTCTTAAAGCGGTTTTACGCTGGTCGGGCATTCCAACTTGAGGATAACCATCAATGACAAAGAGAATGTGATGAGTATGATTTCGATAGGCTGTTTCTTATTACTTCTTGGGATAATAGTCAGTTGTTTTCATAAAGGTGCTGATTTGTTTTCACCTGCAAGAGTTTTTGGAACAGTTTGGCTAACGTGTATCGGATTGGCAGATTTAAAACTTAGCGCTTTCCAGCATATTTGGAGTACATGGGCATGGTCTGCATTATTGTTGGGAATCCTATCGTATCTTCTAGGCATATTTGTTATGTATATCCTTAATCTGGATAAGCGAATAGGTAGCGTTGCATCCTTTCGTAATAGGTTAGAAGGTATTATACTCATATCTCAAAAAAAATATTATGGGATTGTGTTATGCCTATTTGGATTATATATCCTATCCTACGGGCTTGAAACATTAGCATTTGGAGGACTTCCGATACTGAGTAATGCCCCTGATCGGGCTCGATCAGAGTATGGACTGTTTGGTGTTCACTTGTTTGTTAGTATGGCATCGTCCGTGCTGATATTATGTCATGAATATTTCATTCTCTTTAAAAAGCCTAGAAAATATTCTGCAATTATTCTGTCGGTATTTTTTATTACCTTCTTATCCTATGGACTGCTTTTGCAACGATTTAATTATATAATGTGGCTGATTATAATATTTGTTCTTTATTATTATTTAAGTAAGCATGTTAATGCAAAAAATGTTTTGACAGTTACCTCCTTGGTTCTCCTGTTCTTAACTTTTTTACAAACTATTCGAGTGAGCAGGTATGTCCAAAACTATATCTATGTCGTTTCTCGAATGCGGTTCTCTGTGAAATATGCATTTTTAGCTGAACCATATATGTATATCGTAATGAATCTCGAAAATTTTGCTCGTGGAGCTGACAAGTTAGAACAGTATACTTATGGTTACTATTCGGCTGATTCTGTTTTTGCCCTTTCCGGATTAAAACATCCAGTGGCAGAGTATTTTTCTCTCATTGAGAGGCCATTTTTAAATAGTGGCTATAATACATTTCCTTTTTTGTGGACATATTATCGTGATTTTGGTATTCTTGGTATGGTAATATGTTGTTTTATAATCGGTCTTGGAATATCATACCTGTACTACAGTTTTCGAATACAACCTACGCCTTTGAAATTAATAGGCTACGCGTTATCAGTATTTTTTATGATATTATCCTTTTTTACAAATATTTTAGGTTTACTCACGGTTGTGTTTAATATTATTGTTTTACTCCTTACTCATTATTTTATGATGATAAGAAAAACAAAGGTTGGTCATTCAGTTGCTTAATAGTATAAATTATATATGCGAATATTAATTGAAGACGGATTATCTTCAGAGCGGCAATTAACTGGTATTGGTCACCATTCAATTCAACTTTGGAATTCTTTAAGACAGATAGTTCAATGTGATCTTTCTAATTATGACTATCTAAAAGGATTTCCAAGAATTGTGAAGAGAATTGCTTACTTAGGGATTATGAATTACCAATCTGTAAATTCAGCGTATGATATTATCCATTATCAAAATTACTATACTCCTTTTCTGAAAACCAAGGGAAAAAAAATTGCAACTATCCATGATCTTGTAGCTTTTCGTTATCCGGAGACATTACCACAGATATATTGCTATTATAATAAATTATCGATTACAAGAGCAGTTCAAAATTGTGATGCGATCTTCACAAGATCACATTCGGTTCGCAACGAGCTTTTGTTACTTTTTCCGAAGCTCCATCCTTCGAATGTCTATGTTTGTGATGGTGGTTTGCGTGATATATTTCTTTCATCGTCACCTGATTCCAAACGGTTAGGGAAGTATTACTTATTACCATTTTCGTATTTTCTTTATGTCGGCGATTTATTAGGAAGAAAAAATTTATCCTTTTTATTAAATGCATTTATTGATGCCAAAAGATCCAACAAAATACAAAAAGAAACAACAATCGTTCTTGTTGGAAAACATGCATGGGATTCATGGGAATTTAAGCATTTAATAAAAGAGGAATTGGGTATCAAAACAGTGGGATATATTCCTGAAAACGATTTAGTATCTTTTTATAAATATTGCAAAGGTGTTATTTATCCATCAATTTACGAAGGATATGGATTACCGCTATTGGAAGCCATGAGCCAGCAGGCGCCAATAGTTATCTCTAACATTCCGACAAACAATGAAATAAATCAGCTCCACAATAATCAAATGGCAGTCTTTGATTTAGGGGATAGTGATCGATTAACAATCTTACTCAGAGAGTTAGATGAGAATAGCGGATCGATAGGCACTACTATAAACTATGGAGACTTAAGTTGTTATTTGTATGAAAATGTAGCTCGTCGTCATCTTGAATTTTATCAAAAAATAGTTGGATAAGTTAGTAATGCCCCCAATTCATTCCAAAACATATACAGAATTAAAACCGGAAAATATTATTCATACAACTCGATTGAAGCGGTTGCTTGGCTTGTTGCGGTCATTAAAGGTCGGTAAACAAGGGAAATGGGCTGATTTCGGTTGTTCCGAAGGCTTTATTCTTGAAATCATTCGGAAAGATGTTGTTCCTGCGGAATGGAATTTATACGGCTTCGATTTTATGGGGGATTTGCTTGATCTTGCCCGCCAACGAAATATTGCCAATGCAACATTTGCCAAGTTTGATTTAAATACAGTGTGTTCAAATCCCGAAATTAAGTTTAATGTTGTTACTTGTTTTGAAACAATGGAACATGTCGGCAATTACAAACATGCAGTTGATAATCTTGTCGGTCATACGGCAAAGGATGGCTGGTTAGTTATCAGTGTTCCCAATGAAACGGGATTGCCCGGATTGATGAAGTTTTTAGGGCGAATTGCTTTGCGGAAAAATCCGTATGGAGATTTTTTCAACGAAAAATCGATGGCTTCATATATAGCATCCTTGCTCTTTTATCGAAATATTGAAGTCTTTCGAGATTCTCATGCAACGGAATGGAGTGTACACCTCGGATTTGACTACAGGAATATGTTCCAATATATATACCGCAACCATATCCAATCCGGAGCTTTACGATTGATTCGAAAAGAAACGACATTTTTCGGATTTAATCAAATTTTTATTCTCCAGAAAACCATATAGATTTATCTTACGTTTCACACGTGGCATCACACTCAAAAAAGATTCTTGTCCTTTCAACACGTTTACCGTTCCCGTTAATGGGAGGGGATCGCATACGTATATACAATTTTTGTAAATCGTTAGCCCAACATCATAAGGTTGACCTCCTTGTTATAAGTGAAGGTGATGTAAACCCGGAACACATCGAAGAATTGAAAAAAATAGGAATCGGTATTATTGTGTTTCCGTTTTCGTCTCTTCAATGTAAGGTGAATGCTCTGAAAGGCTTGGTGTCCAAAATACCATTGCAAGTACGATATTATTATTTCAACAAAGTTCAACAATGGATTGATGAGAATATCGCTTCTTATGATCTTGTTGTTTGCAATCATATCCGCGGTGCTGAGTACTTAAAAAATTGCAAGGTCAAAAAAATAATAGATTTACACGATGCGATTTCGTTAAATTATTCCCGTGCAAGTATGTTTGCATCAGGGCTTTGGAAACAAATCTACTCGATTGAGAATAAACGAGTATTGCCTTATGAGCTTCGCACGATAGAATCGTTTGATGCATCTCTTATTGTTTCATCTATTGATAGAGACTTTCTAATCTCAAAAGGGGCGAATGCAGATAAAATATCTGTACTGCCTGTCGCGGTTGATGAGAGGGTTTTATCTTTCAATTATAAGGGGGAAGAGAAGGACTGGATAGTCTTTGTTGGGAAAATGAATACAGTTGCAAATTCTGATGCGGCTGTGTATTTTACTACTATGATATTTCCCCGAATACAGTCTATTTTGCAAAATATTGAGCTTTTTATTGTTGGAGCAGACCCAAGCCCTGCGGTACAGGCTTTGAGCAGTAAAAAAGGGGTTCATGTTACAGGGAGAGTGGAAAGTCACCTTGAATATGTCGCCCAAGCCAAAGTAGTGATTGATCCGATGAGGTTTGGCGCCGGGATGCAAAACAAGGTTTTGGAAGCAATGGCAATGTCTAAAACAGTTGTTGCGTCAACTCTTGCCACAGAAGGGATTGAAGGGGAACATGATAAACACTTTATTGTTGCAGATTCCATTGATGAAGTAGTAAACGGTGTTGTTCGTGCTATAAGCGATTCTGCTCTGAGAGAACGCATCGGGAACAATGCCTCAATGTTAATTCGTGAGAAATATTCATGGAGTGTTGTAGGCAATACACTTCAATCTATTGTCAACGATGTGTGTAATTCCTAGATGATATTTATCCTTATCGGAATAGCCCTCGTAGCGTTGATTGTATCATTGCGTGTAACACCTATGATTCAAGCTATAGCGGTGAAGCACCAAATTGGTGATTACCCAAGTGAGCGAAAAATCCACACAAAATTTATTCCCCGACTTGGCGGTGTTGGAATCATTTCAGGTTTTGCCCTTGCATTTCTTTTTGCTTCGTTCTTACATCCCACAATGTTTGATGGCATTACATTTAGTGTCCCCGGCATGTTAGCCGGGTTAGCTTGTATTGCCGCTGTGGGTATCTATGATGATATGAAGGGTATCGGATCCGGGGGGAAACTTCTCGTACAGGGCGCTGCTTCAATTATTGTTATTGCATCAGGGATACGAATTGAGACGCTATCGTTACCATTCTTAGAGCCCGTGAATCTTGGTTGGGTATCATATCCACTTACGATGTTGTGGTTAGTTGGAGTGACAAACGCATTTAATCTCCTTGATGGATTGGATGGACTTGCCTGTGGTGTTGCGGCAATCGGGTCACTTGCATTTTTAGGAATGGGAGTATACTTTCACGATTGGTTTATTATCGTTACAACGGTATCCATTTTCTTCGCATGTTTAGGATTCCTCCGCTATAATTTTCATCCGGCTTCGATCTTCATGGGAGATACGGGAAGTTTGTTCTTAGGGTTTCTCTTAGCTTGTTTAGGGCTTCAAATTGTTCAACATAGCAATCGGGATTCGATTCCGGTTTCGTTTATTATTGTTATCGTAACGCTTGCCGTTCCAATTGTTGATACAAGTGTCGCTTTTTTCCGTAGGATACGAAAAGGAATGCATCCATTAAAGGCTGATAAAGAGCATATTCATCATCGTTTAATGGATTTAGGGCTTACTCACCGTCAAACAGTAGTAATTCACTATGCTATTGCTTCAGGTATTGGAATCATTTCGCTCGCAATGATTCAAATTGATCCTCTTTATGTAACTGTATTGGTCGGTGTTGTCATTGTTACTGTTCTCTTAAGTATCGACCGGCTTGGATATCTTGAAGAAATGAGCGCGAAGCATAAAAGTGATAGACCTCCCATTCAACCTCTATCCATCGCACGAATTATTGACAGGGCGTTTTTAGCATCAGGTGATTTAGTAGCAATTCTCTTATCCTTTTTAATTTCCTATTGGTTTCGTTTTCATTCAGGCTTTTTTACAGTTGAGAGTTATGCTCCTCTGGAAATGTATTTCAAAAATCCAACGGTGCTGATATTTACTGTCCTATGGTTTTCCATGTTTGCGCTTGGAGGATTGTATGAGATTCCGTGGGATACATCGAGAATCGATTATATCTTTACAATTATTAAAATTGTAGCTTCAGGAACGCTAGTAATATTTCTCGTTACACTTGATTTTGAAAATCTTTCACTCGAAGGAAGAGTGACAACACTTGTGTATGGAGGCAGTGTTGCAATGATGGTGATCATTGTACGAATGGCAATAGTGAGTTTTGAACGTAAGTATGAAATTCTGGGATACAGGCGAAGGAATACAATTATCGTCGGTATGTCTGATTTGGCGAAGGAACTTGTTGAGGAAATACAAACCCGTCACGGCTTGAAATATTCCATAATCGGCTTTGTCGATAAGGCGCCGACTGAAAAGGAATTTGCTACATATCCTGTTCTGGGAACGTATGATGTTATTCCTGAAGTGGTGAAAAAAAAGAATGTGGAAGAAATTCTCATCGCAGCAACCCATGATTATCGGGAAGAGATTTTGGATGTAGTCTCGCGATGTAATGGCATGGTTCCGACAGTCAAGGTCATGGCTGATCAGGTTGATATATTGAGCGGTTTTAAGACTGAAGAGATTGTCGGGCATCCTCTTATTCGCTTATATATGACGAATATGAAGCGATGGCAGTTACTTACCAAACGTTTGGTTGATATTACCGTATCTCTTATTATCTTAATTCCAATGTTGCCAATTTGGGCAATTATTGCTATTCTTATTAAGCTTGATTCCAAAGGATCCGTGTTTTTTGTTCAGGAACGGGTTGGAAAGAAGGGTGCGATCTTTAATCTGGTGAAATTTCGTTCTATGATTCATGATGCAGAGCGAGATACAGGTCCTATTTGGGCGGCGCCGGAAGATACCCGTAGAACCCGGGTCGGTAAAATATTACGAAAATTACGAATAGATGAATTACCTCAGTTTATTAATGTGCTGAAGGGTGAAATGAGTCTTATCGGACCCCGACCGGAACGACCGTTTTTTGTTGACCAATTGAAAAACGAAGTCCGTTTTTACAGTCGCCGGTTGTTAATTCGCCCTGGAATAACAGGATGGGCACAGGTGAATCATCGATACGATGTTTCCCTTGACGATGTGAAAGAAAAAATTAAATACGATTTATTCTATCTTGAGAATATGTCGTTAACATTAGATATTAAAATATTACTCCGCACCGTAATCGTCGCGATCAGCGGAAAAGGAACACACTAACATTCTCCAATTATGAAACAGTGACCAATGGAAAAACTTCTTGTTGTAACACCGACATATAATGAAGCAGAAAATATAGAACAATTTATCGGAGAAGTGCTCTCGAAAGACCAACGGGTGGATATCCTTATTGTCGATGATAATTCCCCTGATGGAACGGCGAGTATTATCAAACGGCTTCAAAAGGATAATCCGCGGATACATCTTCTTGAACGCCCCGGAAAAATGGGATTAGGAACGGCATACGTTGCAGGGTTTAAATACGCGCTTGCACGAGATTACTATGCTATTATGGAAATGGATGCAGATTTCTCACACGACCCGAAAGAGATACCTGCGTTTATTCAGAAAATTGAAACTGCTGATCTTGTCATTGGTTCCCGATATGTTGGCGGTGTGCGCGTATTGAACTGGCCCATCCGAAGGCTCATGCTCAGTTATGGTGCAAGCGTTTATACGCGTTTGGTTACAGGACTTCCGGTAAAAGATACAACTGCGGGATTTAAGTGCTTCCGCCGTAAAGTTCTTGAATCGATTAATCTTGATAAAGTCCATTCTAATGGATACGCGTTTCAGATTGAAATGAGTTTTAAGACGTTCAAAAAAGGTTTTACGTTATTGGAACACCCGATTGTATTCATGGATCGTCAATCCGGTGTCTCAAAAATGTCCCGTAAAATTATTTATGAAGCAGTATTGATGGTCTGGAAGTTGAAATTCCAAAGCATATTTGGTGTTGCTTTCTAGAATGGTGGATCTTTCCATCGTTATCGTCAATTACAACGTTCGGGTATTTCTTGAAAGTTGTTTGACATCTGTTACCAAAGCGTTAGATGGTATTTCCGGTGAGATAATTGTCGTTGATAATGCTTCCGAAGACGGAAGCGTTGAAATGATACGGCAAAAATTTCCCGGTGTTACTCTCATAGCTAATCAAGTTAATGTAGGTTTTGGAAAAGCCAATAATCAAGGGGCACAACAAGCGCAGGGTGAGTTTCTATTTTTATTAAATCCTGATACTATTGTTCAGGAAGATACTTTTCATACCGTCATAGAATTTTTTAAAATAACACCTGATGCAGGTTTAGTAGGTTGTAAGGTATTGAATCCGGACGGGACACTTCAACCTGCCTGCAGGCGAAGTTTTCCCACACCATGGGTTGCATTTACCAAAATTGTAGGATTAAGCTCAATATTTCCTTCCGTACCACTATTTTCCCGTTACAACCTATCGTATCTCAATCCGGATAAAACATACGAAGTTGACGCAGTAAGCGGTTCATGTATGGCAATCAGGAAATCCGTTTTTGAGAAAATTACTGGGTTTGATGAACAGTTTTTCATGTATGGTGAAGATCTTGATATCTGTTTTCGAATCAAACAAGCGGGATGGAACGTGTATTATCTCCACACGACTCAGATCATACATTATAAGGGAGAAAGCGTACGCCGGAGTAATATCGACGAGATACGAGTGTTTTATCAGGCGATGCATGTATTCGTCCATAAACATTTCAAATATGGGGCTCTTGCCGATGTGATGCTTAAGGTGGGGATTATCGCGAGGGAGTTTGTCGCACGTATACATAAATATCGTTCAATCATCGGTGCGATGATTATCGATTACATCTTTGTTGTTACTTCATGGTTTCTTGCAGAGTTTCTACGTTTTGGCGAAGTTCTTCATTTCCCTCATTCAGCATATTTTGTTCTTTTCTCCGCTCCGCCGCTAATTCTCATTATGACGTTAATGATGTTTGATGTCTATTCGGCACGGAAACATTCTTCCGCAAAGACACTGAGTTCTGTTATTACCGGATTTGTTATTCTTTCGGCATTAACATTTTTCTTTAATGAATATGCCTACAGCAGGATAGTTCTTTTTGTTGCCGGAGTTGTGAGTAGTATTTTCCTGATAGGATGGAGGATCGCAGTTCGTTCACAGCAACATCCGGGAATGTTTACTAAGAGGACACTTATTGTAGGTGTCGGGGAACGAGGCAGTGAACTTCTTACGAAACTACGAAAGAAAGATACCCACGGATATGAGATCATAGGTTTTGTGGATGCCGATACACTGCGCATAGGGGAACGAGTTGACAATATTGAAATTCTCGGAACAATTGATTCCATCGGAAGAATAATTAAACAGTATTCAATTTCCGATGTCATTATTTCGAATGAGAAACTCTCCTATTCGGAAATCGTTTCAGTTATTGGGAACTCATCGGATAAATCTATAAATTATCGTCTCGTACCCGGTAGTCTTGAAGTCATTATCGGGAAGACACATATTGATGAGCTGAATGAAGTTCCGTTAATTGATATAGAATACAATATCCATCGTTTACCAAACAGAATAGTAAAGCGGTGTGTTGATATTGTACTTGGATTTTTGTTGTTACTATTCATTTACCCGTTTGTACGGGTAAGCAGTTCCCCAAGTAAGAAAAAAAGAGGGATCAGCGATGGATTGATTCACCTTCCTTCTGTCTTATCGGGGAAAATGACTCTTGTAGGGTTTATCTATTCCCCAAATGTTGCTTCTGTGAAGCATTTAGGGGTGGTTGGGAAACCCGGTATTACCGGACTTGCACAAGTGAATAACTTTGATAAATTATTAGAGGAAGAAATCGCGCAATACAACATCTATTACGCAAAAAACCAATCTTTAATGCTGGATTTAGAGATTTTGCTGAAAACATTAGCTCTCTCCATTAAAGAATAACTTCCTCCTTTTTATATTTTTTGAATTTTGACTACGACGCATAAAGCATAGACGCCATGGCAAAAGCAGTATTAGATTTTGAAAAACCGATTATTGAGCTTGAACAAAAGATCGATGAAATGCGGAAATACAGTGACCGCCTCGATATCGGTAGTGAAATTAAAAAACTTGAAGAAAAAGTCATACAATTACGGGAACATGTTTATTCCCGATTAACACGATGGCAGCGGGTACAACTCGCCCGCCATCCTGACAGACCATATACTCTCGATTACATCTCGATGATGACAACCGACTTTATGGAGTTACACGGTGACAGATACTACCGAGACGATAAAGCTATTGTCGGTGGTTTTGGGCTTCTTGAAGAAAAACCTGTGATGTTCATCGGGATGCAGAAAGGGCGAGACACCAAATCGAATTTATATCGCAATTTCGGGATGCCGAACCCTGAGGGCTATAGAAAAGCCTTACGGTTAATGAAACTTGCCGCTAAGTTTAATCGCCCGATTGTAACCTTGATTGACACTCCCGGTGCATATCCCGGTATTGAAGCGGAAGAGCGCGGTCAGGCTGAAGCGATTGCGCGAAATTTGTTTGAGATGTCACGCTTTCCCGTACCGATTATTATTTCGATCATTGGAGAAGGAGCATCAGGCGGAGCGTTGGGTATCGGTTTGGGTGATCGAGTATTAATGATGGAAAATTGTTGGTATTCGGTTATTTCACCTGAGTCATGCTCCAGTATTCTCTGGCGAAGCTGGGAGTTTAAAGAGCAGGCGGCAGAAGCCTTGAAATTGACAGCGCCCGATCTTCTTGCACAGGGAATTATCGATAGAATTGTTCCTGAACCTATCGGCGGAGCACATCGCAACCCAATGATGGCGGCAGAGAATTTGAAAAAGGTTCTTATTGAAGAGATTGATAAACTGCAAAAATTAAAACCTGAAAAGCTTCTTGAAAAACGGGTTGAAAAATATTCCAAAATGGGAGAATACGAGGAGTAATCGAATAATGAAATTTTACTCATGAACGGTTATTGATTCTCAGAGTTACCATATTGTACATTTCTATTTGAATATCGAAGCATGATTGTCTCCGAAACATTAGTTCGCGTTCGTTATGCAGATACGGACCAGATGAGGTTCGCGTATTATGGGAAATATTTTGAATATTTTGAACAAGGCAGATCGGATTTGTTGCGTCTCATCGGATTACCTTATCCCGAAATTGAACGGGAAGGGTATTTCCTTCCTGTTATTGAATCTCATGCGAATTATTTGAAATCTGCCCGGTATGATGATGAATTGTTGGTAAAAACAATTTTCACAGAACTTCCTCAAGCACGCTTACGGATTGAATATAAGGTATTCAATACTTCTACATCAGAACTTGTCGCGACCGGACATACAATACATAGTTTTTTACTTGCTTCAACCGGAAAACCAGCCCGTGCCCCGGAATTTTTTCTTGATGCAGTGAAAAAATACAAACACATGATTCATATTTCTACCCTTTAGTTTTTTACATTCCGAACGAAGTATATCCCCCGATGATGATGTCTCAAGAACTTGTCACAATTCTTTGCTGTCCTTCCTGTCATTCACATGTACGAGTTGATGAAATGAATTTCAGAGTGATATGTATACAATGCAAAAAAGAATTTTTGATTAAAGAAGGTATCCCGATTATGATACCGCAACAAGAAAATATGATACAGGAAGCGAGTGAGCCGCATGGAAAATGACAGCATTATCAATCGAATAGTTGAGGATGCGCTTCGCGAAGACCTTGGAGGTGGTGATGTTACTACTGATTCTATTGTTTCGCCTGAACAACAAGGTCATGCTGTTCTTCTTGTGAAAGAAGATGGAGTAATTGCCGGGTTAGAGATTTGTGCGTATGTATTTTATCGTATTGACCCTGAATTAGATTGGGTGGTCAAACATCAGGATGGTGAGTATGTGCAAACGGGGACAATAGTTGCAGAATTGAGCGGTTCGTTAGCAAGCATCCTGAAGGCAGAACGAACTGCATTGAACATTTTACAACGTATGAGCGGAATTGCGACGTTAACCCATCGATTTGTTCAATTGGTTGAGGGAACCTCAGCAAAAATTATCGATACCCGTAAAACAGTCCCGGGATTGAGGATATTGGATAAAATGGCAGTGTTATTGGGTGGGGGAGCAAATCATCGTTTCGGATTAGATGATATGGTTCTCATTAAGGATAATCATATAGAGGCGGCAGGTGGAATAAGCCAAGCTATAGAGAAGTGTCTTACTGAATTACGGCGAAGAGAACTTGATATCAAAATTGAAGTTGAAACGAAAAACCTTGATGAGGTTACTATTGCGTTACAACACAAAGGCATTCATCGTATTATGCTTGATAATTTCTCGTTAGAGGAAACACGAAAGGCTGTTGCACTCATAAACCATACCGTTGAAGTAGAAGCATCGGGGAATGTGAATGTAAATACTATCCGCGCTATAGCGGAAACGGGAGTTGATTTTATTTCGGTAGGAGCACTTACTCATTCTGCCAAGGCGTTGGATATTTCATTGAATGTTACTATCCAATCACCCTCGTAACAATGGTATCACAAAGTTTCTCTCTCGAAGCAGTTTAGATGCTTAAGCAGATTAAACAACTCGGTACCGATACTGCCATTTATGGAATCAGTACCATACTTGGGAGATTTCTCAATTTCATTCTTGTATTTTTTTATACAAACGTACTTCTTCCCGGGGAGTATGGTATTGTCAGTTATGTGTATTCGCTTATTGCATTCGCAAATGTTGTGTATCTGTACGGGATGGAAACCGCATATCTGAAATATGCATCTCATGAAGAAGGGGGGAGTAAAAAGGAAAGTTTTAGTACCGCCTTCATCTCTTTAAGTATCTCTTCTCTGTTTTTTTCAATCCTTATTATTCTATCTGCTCCATTTTTAAGCAGGGCAATAGGGTTATCCGTAAGCCAACCAATGATTGCGATGTATACTGCGGGTATATTGCTTTTTGATACACTTTCAGCAATACCCTTTGCCGCGCTTCGTCTTGAACGGAAGGCAAAATATTTTGCTTCCATTAAACTTGCAAATATTGTTATTAATGTCGGGATGAATGTTTTGTTATTAGTGGTATTTCATCTTGGTGTGGAGGGTATTTTTATTAGTGGAGTAATATCTTCTGTGGTAACATTGTTATTGCTTTTACCGACTATCAAGCGAAATCTTTTGTTTGAGGCAAAAGCTACGCTTTGGAAAGCATTGCTAAAATTCGGCTTACCTTCAATTCCGGCCGGGTTGGCGGGAATGATGCTTCAAGTGGTGGATAGGCCGATATTGAAAGCCTTAACAAATGATGCGACGGTAGGTATCTATCAGGCAAATTATCGGTTGGGTATCTTTATGATGCTTCTCGTTTCAATGTTTGATTATGCATGGAAGCCGTTTATTTTTTCGGTTGAAAAGAACGAAGCGAATGCAAAAGAGATTTTTTCCCGCGTGTTAACTTATTTTACACTTCTCATGTCGGGTGTGTTTCTCTTCTTAACATTTTTTATTGATAAGATTATACGAATTTCTATTTTCGGTCATCATATTATCAATGACAGATACTGGGGTGGTCTGGAAATAGTCCCGATTGTTTTGCTCGGATATGTTTTTTTAGGAATGGCAACAACGTTATCAGCCGGAATTTATATACAAAAGAAAACTCAATATAATCCTCCAATAACCATTACGGCAGCGGCCATAAATATAGCGGCTAATTTTATTCTTATCCCGATATATGGTATAACAGGCGCCGCATGGGCGACACTAATTGCCTACTTTGTTATGGCGATTATGACGTATATAATGACCCAGCGTATTTACCCGATTCAATATGAGTGGGGCAGAATCTTGAAAATTGGCATAGCGTTAGCTCTCGTGATTATTGCAGAGGCATCGGTACTCGCCGCATCATTTGATACGATATATAAAGTATTATTAGTTGTTGTCTTTTTCCTTTTGCTTGGAATAATGAAATTTTTTAAGCCGGGAGAGTTAATGTTCATAAAAGGCACACTCCAGAAAATGCAAAGGAAAGGAAGTTAGTCTTATGTGATTTATTCTCACTAAAGGAATAGTTAAAAACCGCGAACGATTTACTAAAGACTAAGCGGAATACCTGCCTACCATTTCCATCCTAATAATAGAATCTTCCCCTGCTTACAGTTTACCTCAATAATTCTATTGTCCCGTATTTGCATATTTGTAGATTTAAATCTATATTAATCGAATTAAATTTATGGATATCATTATGCAAAATACAAAACCAAACGTTGAAATGTTGACGTTTTTCAAGGCGTTAGCAGATAAGAATCGTCTCAAAATTGTTGGTCTCCTTGCTCAGAAGCCGTATTCGGTAGAAGAACTTGCTACTACACTACACATAGGGGCATCTACCGTCTCTCATCATCTTTCCGTCCTTTCTAAGGCGGGATTGGTGACGGGGAAAGTGCAAGGATATTACAGTATGTATTCGTTGCAAACACAGGCGCTTGAAGAAAGCGCTAAAATACTGCTACATCGGGAAGATGTTAAAGGATTTGCAGTTGATGCATCAGACGGTAATGTGTTTGATCAAAAAGTATTGAAGACATTTTTAACTGAGGAGGGGAGAATTACTTCTTTTCCCACACAGGAGAAAAAATCTCTTGTGTTGTTAAGATATGTGCTGAAAGAATTCAAACAGGACGAAAAATATACAGAAAAGCAGGTGAATCAAATCATTGCTCGGTTTACGAAGGATACGGCGCGTGTTCGCCGGGCGTTTATTGATTACAAGTTTATGGAACGACAGGGCGGGGGCGGAAAATACTGGAGAACAGGTAAAGAATAGAATCGCTATTCACCGTGGAACTGATCTTACGGTATCATGTTCCATGGTGAATACCTAAGAGTTAGGTATGTATAGCGTAAATTACTCGGAAAGGATTTTTTTCGTGATTTCCGACAATTCTTCATGGAGTAGGGGCTTTACAATAACCGCTCTTGCTCCGCTCAGTAGTAATGCCTCTTGATTTGCTTGTGATGTATGACCTGTCACGACAATGACCGGTATATCGCTTGTGTTGGGATTACGTTTCAATGCCTGAATCATTTCATACCCGTTCATGTTGGGCATGGCATAGTCTGTCAAGATAAGTTCAGGCATAAATTGCTGTACAAGTTTCATTGCCTCCATCCCATCGGAGGCATGAATGGATTTACTCATTGGAAATATTTGCTCTACATAATTTGAGTGAACTAACCGCACTATTGGATCATCGTCAACAATTAATATATTGAGGGGGCGTTTCAAAATAACCTCAGGAAATGTCAGCTGAAAAGTTGTTCCCATGCCTACTTTACTACTTACCGAGATCGCGCCACCGTGACTGTTCATGATTTTTTTGCATAATGGCAGCCCTAAGCCTGTTCCTGTCTCTCCCGATGTTCCCGTGGTGGAAAATTTATTCGTAATGTGAAATAATTTAGGTAATGTGTCAGATGGGATCCCAATACCGGTATCCGATACATCAATTACACATCCTTTTTTATTCTGCGATCTCATGGAAATTGTCACCTTACCACCGGGGAGTGTGAATTTGATAGCATTACTGATTAAATTTAAAAACAATTGATGAAGCCATTGTTCATCACCTCTCAGAGCTAAGGATGGAGGGAGAGTTGACGTTAGTACGATATTCTTTTTTCTGGCGTCAGCCATACATGAGGAGATGACATGACGAACAATTATATACATATTTACTTGAGTCAATTGTAAAGGCGTTTGTTTTGCATCTAATTTGGTGAAATCAACGATATCATTGATGTATTCGAGTTGCGATAATGCAGATTTCTTAATTGTTTGAATGTAGTCCATAAGTTCTTCTTCCGGAATTTGACTATAATTTGTAAGTAACAAGTCACAGAATCCAATGATGCTTGCAAACGGAGAGCGGAGATCGTGCGAAAGAATGGAGTACATTTTCTTCTTTTGATTTTCAAGTTCACGAATTTCTTGTTCAACAGATTGTAATGCCTCTACATACTGTTTTGTTCGTATAGCTTCGGGTATTTTTGACGTGATATCCTCAAACGTGGCTTCAATTTTTATCACTGTTCCAGTAAAATCATTAATGACACGAGCATGCACAAGAGCCGTGATAATGTGGCTGTCAATTCGTTTCATCTTTACCTGAACTTTGCCGAACCTTCCTTTTGTGAGGAGGGTATGAGCAAGTTGTTCAGCATCTTTTTTGTTAACATAGAGGTTGTTCACATTCATGCACTGTAATTCTTCGAGGGAAGCATACCCTAACATTCTCAAGAACGATGAATTAGCAGTAAGGATTGTTCCTTCCGGTGTGTACACGATGATTCCCTGAGGGGTGTATTCAACAGGTTGTTGATGTCTTTCTTCCTCCGGTTGAAGGGTTAATAGGTGTTCATTCATGTTACGCGTTGCCATAGTTATAGTTCCATGTTAGTTCATTTTCAGCCAAATCCGAATTACTTATATAACCTTCTGTCCATGTTGCTTTTTTCTTACTAAGTCTCTTAGCTCAATTTCATTACTATTGTTTGCCCACATCGAAATGTGGTTACAGTAAAAACTTTCAAATGCTATGCCGAGCTTCGCGTGGAATTGCTTGTTGAGAAATAATGAAAATGATGAAATTTTCGACTTTATAAGATCTCTTCTTTCAGGAGGGGAGCAGTATATTGTTCGAAAATGGAACAATGTTAAGAAATTGAACGCAAAAAAAGAGGAATATGCTATAACAATGTGTGAAAAGCTGTGAAACGATAATTTGGAAAAAAATAAGTATATTATAGTTTATTATTGAATTATCATATCAGGTATATGCAAAATCAAGAGCAATCGACTAAAAAACTGCCATCATCATTTACTTATGACCCCAATAACCCGCTTGTAGTAGGTGGACAAGCCGTTTTAGAAGGTGTCATGATGCGCGCACCGGGGAGCATAGCTACTGCTGTCCGTCGTGCAAATGGTGATATTGTAGTTAAAAAGCAAAAGCATCGTTCTTTAGCGGAAAAATATCCATTCCTAAAACTACCCATTTTAAGAGGCTCGGTGGGTCTCATAGAAATGATGTTTATCGGAATTGAGACGTTGAATTTTTCGGCAGAAGTAGCAATGCACGACATTGAATCCAACGATCCGAAGAAGAAGGAAAAATTAGCTAAGAAAGAACCTGCATCAAACATAAAACTTGCGCTCACAGTTTTACTTTCATTAGTTATTGGCATTGGAATTTTCTTTGTAGGTCCTTTATTTGTTACTACAAAGTTATTTAATGTCGAGCAACAACCCTTTTTATTTAATATAACGGCTGGACTTATTCGCATCACGATCTTAATCGGATATATGTCGAGTATCGCGTTAATGAAAGATGTGAAACGGTTATTTCAGTATCACGGTGCGGAGCATAAACTTGTATTTACCTTTGAACAGCAAGCTGATTTAGTCCCTGACGTTGCCGTTAACTATACACGATTTCACCCCCGATGCGGAACAAGTTTTGTGTTGATAGTAATGCTCATAGCAGTACTTCTATTTGCTATTTTCGATTCAATTTTAATGATGTATGTAGGGACGTTATCACTACCGTTAAGAATACTGACGCACATACCTCTGATTCCCTTAGTTGGTGGTGTCTCGTATGAATTTATTCGATGGTCAGCAAAACGAAGTGATACAACCCTTGGTAAAATTCTTGTTGCACCGGGATTATGGATGCAACGTATCACAACGAATGAACCGGATAAAAGTCAATTGGAAGTGGCGGCTGTTGCCATTCGTTGCGCCCTGGGACTTGAGACAGAACAACCTGTCATCTACGTGAATAAAGCATCAGAGTTGAGCGCAGGATAATTATGTTTGAACGATTAGACCAAATTGCGGCACGATACGAAGAAGTAACCCGTTTACTTTCTGATCCTGCCGTTATTAACAATCAGGACCGGTACAGAGAACTCAGTAAAGAGCATAGTGAGCTTACACCTCTTCTTCAATCATTTGAACGTTACAAGAAGATGCGTACTGATGTACAAAATCTTCGCGAACTTGTCGAATCATCCGATGATGCTGAAATGCGTGATCTTGCTGAAGTTGAGTTAAAGGAATCTGAAGCGGTTCTTGTGAAGATGGAAGATGAAATTAAAGCGTTGCTCGTTCCTAAAGATCCCATTGACGATAAAGATTGTATTTTAGAAATTCGAGCAGGCACAGGCGGAGATGAAGCCGCATTGTTTGCAGGCAATTTATACCGAATGTATACCCGGTTTGCGGAACGTTCAGGCTGGAAAGTTGACCTGATGGATTGGAATGATACGGGACTCGGAGGGTTTAAGGAAGTTGTATTTGCAATGCGCGGCAAACATGCTTATGGCACATTAAAGTACGAAAGCGGTGTACACCGTGTACAGCGTGTGCCCGATACAGAAGCACAAGGACGTGTCCATACTTCTGCGGCAACTGTGGCGGTATTGCCTGAAGTTGAGGATATTGAAGTCGAGATTAATCCTGCCGATTTACAATTTGATACGTATAGAGCAGGGGGCAAAGGGGGACAAAACGTTAATAAGGTTGAAACAGCAGTTCGAATTACTCATAGACCATCAGGGATTGTCGTTGCGTGCCAGCAGGAACGTTCACAATTTCAGAACCGGGAACGTGCGATGAAAATGTTACGGTCAAAACTCTATGAACAGGGCGTGAAAGAACAAACAGATGCTATTACTGCTCAACGCCGTTCGATGGTAAAAAGCGGTGACCGTAGTGATAAAATTCGTACATATAATTTTCCTCAAAACCGCTTAACCGATCATCGTATCGGATTGACACTTTATAACCTGAACGAAATCATTGACGGTAAGTTGGAAGATGTTATTGAGGCGTTAACTATTGCCGATACTGCGGAGAAGTTGCAGGCGAGTGATATTTAAGCGGGCTAGTTGGTTCACGATCTCATTTATGACAAAAATAATAAAAAATGGAAAATGGCACATTTGGAAGGTCTTCAATACGTAGGTTCATTTCAACACGCAGATTATTTATTCGAATCTGAAAACCCACTTGAAGAGGTATGGTCGAGAGTTTCACAATTAACTTCTGATCAGATTCTTAAAAGAATATTCGAACCAACCTCACAGTTTAATAATTGGGATGACATAAGAAAATATGCAAGTATAAGAATGAGCCAAGCCGTTAGCTTTCGTGATGCTACAAGAGAAGGCAGTACACTGACTAAACCATTAACACTTTATTATTCATTCCTAAATCTTACAAGAGCATGTTTAGCATTATTGGATGAGAACAAATCAGCAGGAGGACATGGCCTACAATTCATTGATTCTGAACAAGGCATATTATCCTGCACTGCCAAAGTAAATCACAAGGGAACTTTCAGAGAGCTTATAAAAAAGGGAAATGTGAATGAAGTTGATAATTTGCAAATCACTCTCAAAGACGCATTAAGTCGTGTGGTTGAATTATCAAATGAAATTAATTTTTATATTAGCACACAAGAACATCCCAATATTACTCCTATCACTGTTTATGCTGAAATTAATGGACCTGCATATTTGTCGTTCCCCAAAAATTTACCAAACTTTAGAGAAAGATGGGAAAAGGATTATCCCCAATTAAAAGAATGTTGTGTGTTGTGCGAAGAAAAAAACAATTTAAGCATCAACAAGGAGTTATTAGGAAAAGGTGAAATAGGTATTTCTAATTTTTGTCGTTCCAGGTTGTGGAATAATCTATTGTTCTCAGACCTTCCTAAATGGTATATTTTGCGTCAGTCCGATAATCATACTGCCCTTCCAAGGTACGCATATTATTTTATAGCATCATTTATATTATCTAGTATTGTTCGTTATGAACCTGAAATGTTATATGATGAGATACGTTCTAATTCATCCCTCAACTGGATGATTCATAGATATTTGACCCTCGCTGAAAGATACTATCCCCATCTCATGTTAAATTTCCTTTATGAAAAGGAATTCTATTTTTGATTTACTCACTGAAGTATATGTACTTAGATATTCTATTATCTTTTATCGTGGTTAATTTTATTAACTGTTTTAATTTTATCCAATGAAAGTTCTATCAACCCAAATCGGTCGCGAACGAGAAGTACTTTGGCAAGGTGAGCCGGTTAAGACAGGTATCTTTAAAGAACCTGTTGAGAGTATTACGATTAGAAAATTCTACGTTGAAGGAGACAAGGTATCTGATTTAACCGTACATGGGGGAGAAGATAAATCTGTTTATGGATATGCTTCTGAACATTATCCGTACTGGCGTAAAGAATTCCCTGCTATGCACATGCCGTGGGGAACGTTTGGTGAAAATATTACCACGGAAGGACTGCTTGAACACAGTATGATTATCGGTTCAGTGTATAGAATTGGGACGGCATTACTACAAGTCACAGAACCGCGCTTACCGTGTTATAAACTTGCGGCAAAATTTAATACAGTTGATATCATCAGCCGGTTTATGAAGAGTAAAAAATCAGGTTTTTATTTTACCGTGATTGATGAAGGTATTGTGAAGCCGGGGGATAGTATCACGTTGGAACAGATGGGAGATGAACGGCACTCAATTCAAGATGTTGTGGAGAGTTATTTACATAAAGGGTGATAGAGATACAGTGGTCACCTTGATTGATCGTTTGATTGATCGTTAGGGATTGGATTGTTTTTTATTTTTATATACAATAAAGTATAATATTGAAAAAAGGTCATTCGTATGAAACACTCTCACAATTTTACTGCCATTATAGAACGCGAAAATGATGGGTATGTTGCTCTTTGTCCTGAACTTGATATTGCGAGTCAAGGAAATAGTGTAGAAGAAGCCAGATGTAATTTACTTGAGGCAGTAGAACTATTTTTTGAGTGTGCTTCAGAGCAAGAAATTCAGGAACGACTTCAGAATGAAATATTTATTACAAGGCTGGAGGTAGCCGTTGGGTAAATTGAGAATTCTCTACAGATATTTGAAACAAAATAAAAATTACCTTTAAAACTTCCCCTGTACCACTTTCCGTTGTTTCGCAAAAAACTCTTTCAATATGGAACCGCACTGTTCTTCTAAAACGCCGCCAATCGTGTGTACGCGGTGATTTAAGCGAGGATCGTTGGTAATAGTATAAAGTGATGTACAGCCGCCTGCTTTGGGGTCGTATGCCCCAAAAACAAGCACAGGTAGCCTTGCCAGAACAATTGCCCCTGCACACATAGTACATGGTTCGAGTGTAACATACAAGGTACATTTATCCAATCTGCGGCTTTCTAAATAGGATGCAGCGGCGCCAATAGCAATTATTTCCGCGTGTGCTGTCGGATCCTGTAACATTTCAATTTGGTTTGAACCCTTACCGATAATGATGCCTTCGTGAACAATAATCGCTCCAACAGGCACTTCGTTTCGTTCATAAGCAATTTCAGCTTCACGAAATGCCTGTTGCATCCAATACTCGTGTGATTGATTAAACATGGAGCATTTTCTTTTTATTTCCCTTTACCAAAAACGTGGGGGATTGCATCGCCAATCTTTTCAATGCTGATGATCTTTAATCCCTTCTTGATTTTTTCCTGAATTTCTGATAAATCTTTTTCGTTCTCTTTTGGGATGAGAACAGTATGTATACCGTTCCGTTGAGCGGCAATAAGTTTTTCATTTAGTCCTCCGATAGGGAGGACATTGCCGCGAAGCGTTATCTCTCCGGTCATTGCAACATCGTTTCGTGCAGGCTTATTTGTTGCCGCAGAAATTATAGCCATTGCCATTGTGATGCCGGCAGAAGGTCCGTCTTTCGGAATTGCCCCTTCCGGTAAATGAATGTGGATTTCTTTTTTCTCGTAGAAGTCTTCCGGAACGCCGTGTTCTTTTGCATTAGAACGAATATAGCTTAACGCCGCGGCGGCTGATTCTTTCATCACATCGCCAAGTTGACCTGTTAACGTAAGTTTTTCGGTTCCTTTCATAATAGTCGCGTCAACACTAAGGATATCTCCACCGACGCTTGTCCATGCAAGACCTACAACTGAACCGACTTTACGCGCTTTATCACTCTTCGTTTCACGGAATTTTGGAACGCCAAGGTATTTTTCAACTTCTGCTTCTCCGATATTCATCGGCTTTGTGGAGTGCTCTTGTTTCGCGAGAACAATATCTTTTGCAATTTTTCGGCAGATAGATGCAATTTCTCGTTCGAGATTACGGACACCGGATTCGCGTGTATATTCGCGGATAACTTTATTGATTGCTTTATCCGAAAATTTTATTTTTTCTTTTGATAGACCGTGTTCGGTTAATTGTTTCTGAAGAATATGTCGTTTCGCAATTTCTTTTTTATCATATTCAAGATATCCGGAGAGCTCAATAATTTCCATCCTATCTTGTAATGGTAATGGAATATTATATCTCACATTTGCCGTTGTGATGAACATGACATGAGATAAATCGTAATCTACTTCAAGATAGTGATCGTTGAATGACACATTCTGTTCGGGGTCTAAAACTTCAAGTAATGCCGAAGAAGGGTCGCCGCGGAAGTCCATACTCATTTTATCGACTTCATCCATCAAAATAACAGGATTGATAACACCTGCTTTTTTCATGGATTGAATGATTTTACCCGGCATTGCACCGATATATGTTTTTCTGTGACCGCGTATTTCCGCCTCATCTCGCACACCGCCGAGTGAAATACGGACAAATTTTCTTCCTAAAGCACGTGCTATTGATTTACCGAGTGATGTTTTTCCTACGCCGGGAGGCCCGACAAAGCATAAAATCTGTCCCTTCATTTCTTTGACAAGATTCAAAACGGCGATATGCTCAAGTATTCTCTCTTTTGGTTTTTCTAACCCGAAATGATCTTCATCCAATATTTTTTGAACGTGATTGATATCCAGATTATCCTCGGTGCGTATATTCCACGGGACAGCGAGAAGCCAATCGATATAATTTCTATTCACACTGAATTCAGGAGAAGCAGGAGGAGTTTTTCTTAATTTTAATAATTCTTCCATTGCCTTGTCGTGAATATCCTGAGGCATTTTTGCATCTTCGATTTGCTTCTTCAGTTTCACGAGTTCGGGCGAGGCGGATTCATCTTCTTCAAGTTCATCCTGTAACACACGAATTTGTTCCTGAATGAGGAATTTCCTTTGAGATTTTTGGATGCTTTCATGGACCTTGGTATCAATATCTTTTTCCATTTTCAGCAAATCAATTTCGGAACTTAACATCTGGATCAATTCATAGAACTGTTCCTTCAAGGTTAAATGCTGGAGAATTTTTTGTTTCATCTCAACACTTTGAGTAACATTCGCGGCGATATAGTACAGCCTGCGCTGGGGTTCCTTGATATTTTCTAATGACGCAAACACTTCAGGAGGTATGTTTCTACTAATGGGGACATACTCGGCAAAAAGAGTCATTGCTTTACGTACAAGTGCCTGTATTTCATCTTCAAATATGGTTGTTTCTTCCACGATGAAGACCTCAACTTCAAGGAAATTTGTGTTGGTTGTAAACGTTACAATATTTGCCTGAGCAATCCCATCAACGACGATTTTTATTAAGCCATTGGGAAGTTTCAACGTCTGGGTAATTTTGGCGATTGTTCCTTCGCGATATAGGTCTGCCTCGGTGGGTTCATCAATAGTCGGGTTTTTTTGCGCTACAAGGAAGATGTACTTATCCCGTTCCATTGCGGCATAGGTTGCTCGTAATGATGATTCTCTTCCGACAAGAACCGGAAAAATGGTGTGTGGATAGACCACTACATCGCGCAATGTGAGTACTGGGAGTTGTGTGGGTATCTTCGACGGAGTTTGTTCGCGTTGATCAGTCATAGATTGTATTGAATTCATGGATAAATTATTTTCGAGTGATAAGATGTTAAGGTAAAACGCTTACCATGGTGTGATAAGTTATGCTAAAATATACGAACTTACGGAACGGGAAACAAAGAGAAATATGAGGGCTGAGATGTCAGGGTTGAGTGGAATTGATTATTTGCTAAAAAATTCCTAATCTTGTAACCATGAAAAAACAACGATCAAAGAGCGGTTCTTTGCATTATCCATTATCTCAACCGTTAGACCAACGTCTTCAATGGCTTATGGAATGGTCGCTAATTGCTCTCCTTGTAGGGACAACAATTATTATTATCCCGGATGTCAGTGATAGCGTGTTTTTAAAGCAATATGTGCTTTATGCCGGGACATTGCTTTTGCTCGGGTTAGGCATTTTTCGTATCAGTTTACAAAAAGTGATTAACTTTAAACTTACTCTGGTTCATATTCTTGTTTTGGGATATGCAGTCTGTCTTATAATTTCAGTTTTCTATGCTCATAATTTTTATTTAGTACAGCAGGCATTACTATTCCATGGGTGTTTATTTATTCTCTTTTTTGTCTCATCAGAATTAATTTCGTCAGAGGTTGCCGAAAAAAAGGTGATACGCTGGATTGTGAATCTTGCCTGGGTGGTTGGCGGGATAGCATTACTCCAGGCATTTGGCATTATGTCCACCATCATCACATCGCTTGCTTCGGGTCGCGATGTCATTTCTACATTAGGTAATGCAAATTACTTTGGAGGGTTTCTTGTTATTCTTATTCCAATTGTGTTGGCTCGATTATTGGCAGAAAAAAAGACATCTTCTAAAATAGAATTCGTCACCCTTCTCGGTGTGTTATTATTTGTACTCTTAAAAACAGAAACCCGGAGCAGTTGGATAGCAGGAATTGTTGGGATTCTTATTGTACTATTTCTGGCAATAGAAAATAAAAAAATTAAGTGGGGTGGGATAGGAATTGTAATCGTTGGCGTAATTGTCATCGCTTTTATGTTTCCGGAAACTGTTATGAAACGATTAACAGGGATGTTCGAGATGGATGCTCATTCCTCATTCACGAGAAGGCTATATTTTTATGAGGGAGCGTGGAAGGCATTTCTTGCATCACCGGTAATTGGGAATGGACTTGGTAATTTTATTTTATTTTTGCCAAAATTCAGGTCGCCGGATTATTGGATATATCAATCGGAAGATATTGTTCCGCATGCTCACAATGAGTTCTTGGAAATCGGGTCGGAGAGTGGTGGCATTGCGATTCTTGTCTATCTAAGCATTTTTGTAGCATTGATTATTTTTTTGATAAAAAAAATACGATCAGCAGATTCTTCTGAAAAATATTTACTTGCCGGTTACGTAGCCGCTATTATAGGAGTATTGGCAGATAATGTAATAAGCATGAATTTGAGGACAGTGCCGGTTGCTGTTCTATTTTGGGTTATTATTGGTATGACGCAACGCTATCAGACATCGTTTGTAGTTTCAAAACAGATACACATTCCTTCATTTATGAAATATGCCCGATGGGGAGTTATCGTGTTCATAGCGCTTGGATTTACATGGACGGTTTTTCGAAGTTACGAGGTGTACATTTCAGAAAAAAATGTGCTGAGAGGAAATATCTTCGCGTGGAATAATGAAGAGGTTCATTCATCTGAAAAATATATTGAAGCGATATCTGCCAATCCTTCAAACACCTTTATTGAATATTACCTTGCAGGCAGTTACTATAAGCAAGAACGGTATGCAGAGGCTTTACAACATATAACCACTGTTTTAAAAGCATATCCATATACGCCAAAAGCTCATTTGATTGCAGCTATTTCGTCGTTGGAGTTAAATGATATAGAGGGAGCAATCGGGCATATACAACAAGAACTTGCTATCGCATCATCTCCTCAAGCATATTATTATTACGCCTATATTGTCGGCAAGAATAGGCAGGATACGTTGGAGCGCAGGCTCTTGTTTTCTATGCTGAAAGAAAATATTAAGGGTAAATCGCCTGAATTGGTAGATATTGGGGTTGATAGATTGAGAGTTTTGTGTAAGGATAGTAATTCCAAAAATGATTATCTTTCCGTATTAAAGCAATTGGCAACAGTATTTGAAACTGAGCCTAAAATAAGAATATCGCTTGCCAAAAATTATTATTTAATGGGATTTCAGAAAGAAGCACAGTCTGCTATTGCGAATGCCGAATCGATTCCTAATGTTGATGCTGCAACATTGGCTCAAATTAAGCAAATTCGAGAATATTTCGATAAAAATATCCCTCCATCAGTTGGCGAATAAATCCTTTGCATCTCTAACCAACTTTGGTTATATTTAAAACTCAAATTGCCCGATGGTGTAATTGGTAACACACTTGACTCTGGATCAAGTTAGTTTAGGTTCGAGTCCTAATCGGGCAGCAGAAAAAGGGCGCTTTTTAGCGCCCTTTTGGATTTTAAAGGGGCAATCACAAAATATTTTTAGATGTTAAAATAAAACCTATAACGAATTTTTGATTATAAATAGGTATTATTTAAATGATATTTTCCCAGTCTATTTTGATCTTTTCTTCAATACTTCTCCTTTTACAAAATCAATATTTTTTTTACTGCTTCCGATACTTCAAAAAGTTCATGTCGCGCAATATCCATCCAAAGCCTCAATTCTAAGAATTGAGGTTAAAATTTTTGCAGATTTGATATTTTAGGCCATTGGATATTGAAAAATAACTCAGATAAGGCTATTTATGATAGAATCGAAGGGCACATTTTTTGTATAGGTAAACATCCTATGCACAATAATGTAGAAAATTCATAGTGAGATCAATTCTTCCGAAGCGGCTCGCCTACCGATTAATAATCTCGCTCTCAATAATCCTTGTAATTGCAGGGAGTTTGTCAGGGTGGTACAGTATTGAGAAAGAAGAAGAACTCCTTCTAAAATCCATGATTCTTGGGGCTGACCAACTTTCGCGCGCAATTACCAGTGCAACATGGCACGCCATGAAAGCCGATCAACGCGAGGCGGCATATGAGATAATGCAAACGATAGCTCTCAAACAAGGAATTGACCGTATCCGGATTTTCAATAAGGAAGGGCGGACAGTGTTTTCAACAACCGCGATGGAAGGGGGACAAGTTGAAAAAAACGCTGAATCTTGTAATCCATGTCATTCGAAAATCCAACCAAAGGTAAAAGTGGATGTTCCTTCGCGTTCACGCATCTCGTTGGGAAGAGATGGAGCGCGTAAACTTGCAATGGTAACACCAATTTATAACGAAAGTTCTTGCAGTGAAGCCGATTGCCATGCCCACCCAAAAGATATTACCGTTCTCGGTGTCTTAGATATTTCTCTTGATCTTGCCCCGATGGATAATGAAATGAAATCGGTGCGTCAGAGAGTTGTACTCGCGACTATTGGTCTTGTTTTAATTGTTGGAATATTTGTTGGGGTATTTGCTACCAGATTTGTGGACAGGCCGATCCAACGCCTTATCGAGGGGACGCGTGCTGTGAGTGAAATGGACCTTGATACACAGATTAATGTTCCCGCAGTAGGACAGTTGAACGAATTAGCACAATCATTTGAGACGATGAGGGTACGTCTCCGTCACGCACTTGCGGAGCTTAATGAATTCGCCCAGCAACTTGAAACTAAAATCAAGGAGAGAACAGAGCAACTTGATGCGGCTAACCGTAAACTCGTGCAAAGCGACCGATTAGCATCGCTTGGACAACTTGCCGCCACAGTTGCACATGAAATTAATAATCCTATTGCAGGTATTCTTACCCTATCCATGCTTGTGCAACGTATTCTCAAAGAAGATGGAATCCCGACGGATAGGGTCTTAGAAGTGAGGCAATACCTCACACAGATCGCCAATGAAACAAGTCGTGTGGGACGTATCGTTACCGACCTCCTGGCATTTTCGCGCAGATCAAAACCGCAACGGATGGATGCTGATCTCAATGCAATCATTCGTTCAACACTCTCTATTCTCAGCCATAAATTGAAACTGATGAATGTTACACTTGATGAGCGACTTGCCGAGAAATTACCGCCGATTAAATGTGATGTGTCGCAGATGCAACAAGTGCTGATTAATCTTGTCATGAACGGCGCTGAGGCAATGCAATCAAAAGGTGGTGGGCCCATCATCATTGGAACACAATTTATTGAACGAGAGAACACTGTAATCCTCGAAATTACTGATAAAGGGGATGGTATTTCTGCGGATAATTTGACAAAGATTTTTGACCCATTCTTCACAACGAAAGGTGAAGGGAAGGGAGTTGGGTTAGGACTTTCAGTTATATACGGCATAGTAGATGACCACAAAGGTGACATTGACGTGAAGAGCGAAGTTGGAAAAGGGACTACTTTTCTTGTACGACTTCCGTTTGGAAATGGACCGAATGCGTGAAGTCTTTGCTTTGCGTCCCTTTTGGTGTTGTCGACGAAGCAGTGATCTCGGCGGTGGAAAATACTCTTGAGGATGCGTTCAATCTTGAAATAGAAAGAATGAATCCATACCCAATACCATCGGATGTATTTGATGGGACACGACAGCAATACAATTCAGAGAAATTTCTTAGAATCTTATACAACATACAAACTACAGAGCCGGTACGCTTGTTAGGAATTACATCCGTTGATTTGTTTATCCCGATGTTAAGTTTCGTATTTGGGCAGGCACAACTTCAAGGTCGTGTCGCAATCGTATCGAGTGCGCGCTTGCGGCAAGAATTTTACAATCTCCCGACGGATACCGAGTTGACGATAGAGAGAATGGTGAAGGAAGCAGTCCACGAAATTGGTCATACATTTGGATTGACACACTGTCTTGATGGTCGTTGCCCGATGTCTCTCTCTACCACAGTATCACTGATTGATACAAAAGGCTCGCGGTTGTGCCGCAATTGCCGAATAGCGCTCCAAGTTTATCAAAACACATCAATTTTTACAAAAGGATAGTCATGAGTACGTATTGGAAAATTTTAGTTGTTGACGACGAAGAGATAATGCGGGTTTCATTAGCGGGGTGGTTACGTGAAGACGGGTATACGGTCGAATCTGCTGTTTGCGGCAAAGATGCTATTGAGAAAGCCAGGACAACTGATTATGCTATCTACTTTATCGACTTGAAAATGCCCGGAGGGATTGGTGGAATTGAAACAATGATGGAAATCAGGAACATTCACCCTGAAGCGCCGGTAATCATTATCACAGCCTATGCAACGGTAGATACAGCAATTTCCGCATTGAAGGAAGGCGCTCATGACTACATCGTTAAACCCTGCAATCCGGCAGAAATTTCATTACTGGTGAACCGGATTATCAAGGTTAAAAACATACAACGGGAAAACGTTATTCTACGAAAGAAACTTTCAAAAAAGTATTGCTTTCACGACATTATCAGTAAGAGCCCCAAGATGCATGAGATTTTTGCACTTCTTGAGGAAATATCGAGTGTCAGAAGTACAGTATTAATTCAGGGGGAAAGCGGTACAGGGAAAGAACTTATCGCCCGTGCTATCCATTATTCAGGGGAGAGGGCTTCAAAACCGTTTATAGGCGTTTCCTGTGCCGCGCTTGCGGAAACGCTTCTTGAATCCGAACTTTTTGGGTACGAGAAAGGATCGTTTACAGGAGCATCATCGCAAAAAAAAGGGAAATTCGAAATAGCGGAAGGGGGTACGATATTTCTTGACGAGATAGGGGATATTTCTCCGAAACTACAAGCTGATTTGTTAAGAGTGCTTCAGGAGAGAAAATTTTTCCGGGTTGGCGGTACTTCAGAAATTGAAGTGGATGTTAGAGTTATAGCGGCTACTCACAGGGACATTCAACAAGCTGTACACGACGGCACATTTCGAGATGATCTTTTTTACCGATTGAATGTAGTTTCCATTCAACTTCCCACACTCCATGAGCGGCGGGAAGATATTCCTCTTCTTACCAGACATTTTATCGAACGATTTGCGCCGGAACTTCGAAAGCAAGTTTCGGATATATCTGATGAAGCATTGAAAATCTTGATGGATCATAAATGGCCCGGCAATGTCCGTGAACTCGAGAATGCTATCGAAAGAGCAATGGTAACATGCCGTGCAACTATCTTGACAGAAGAAGATTTTCAATTCCTTCTCAACAATCACAACGGGAAAGAAGAGTGGAGCATTCCTGCAAATGTAACGCTTGATGAAGTAGAGAAGCACGTTATCGCAGATACTTTGCGGCGGATGCAGGGCAACATTAAAGAGACTGCCACAGTTTTGGGTATAGACCGGTCAACATTATATGACCGGCTAAAACGATACAACCTTACACGTTAAGGTTGCAAAAACATTTCGCCCCATAACAGGTCGACATCCGGTTTCATCATGCCGGGTATGTCATCGACAAGTGTACCACCATCTGCAAGTGTTTCACCCACACCTGAAGTGGACATTAACTTTTCCATACGTTCGATTTCTCGAAGCATCCAGGGACGTACTTCGTTTCCGCGTAATAAATGCTTGAAGTCGAACGATTTCGGTTTAATACGAAGCAACCAATCTTGCTTCCAATCGCCATGCGCAACCACTTCTCCATCAACAGGAGAGAGAATTCTTGCCGATTTACCATTTCGGACAAAGTTTAAAGCAGTTCCATTCACTTCTACAACACTGCCCACCGGAGGAAGGTTTACCCGGTCAGGTAAGCCCGCAAGACGTTGGCCGAAATTATCAATTCCAATAGTAATTGTGCCATCTTCTTCAGGTTTAGCCCATGTATGTCCGCGATGATAATAACGATCTAACGGTAAGTCAAACCCAAACATTTTTTCTACTGTCCCGCTTAACAGGCGGGAACTTGATGAATTCGTGTTTGCGGCGAGAACATCATCATGTTTAGTGCAAAGGCGACAATCAAATCCATTAGGACAGACACGATCATTTAACATCCCCGACATAGTATGCCGGCATACTCGGGCGAGTTTGGGAAGGTCTTCGAATGTTGCTTCCCACATCACTTTCTCATTGCGGCGAGTTACGAAATCCTTTCCGGTGCGTAGGAGAGCTTTTACCACTGTTATGAGAACAATGGTGATAATACTGAAAAATACACTTAAAAAAATGAGATGAAACGCAGTCCATTTAAATTCATATACCCAAGGAAACATACTAATTCTCCATTATTTATGCTTAAGTTCTCGCTCTTGCGGAAACAGTGTCAGATAGCGAAATGAAATTGAATACAATAAAACACCGTAGGCAAGAACGGCGGCGAATGTTGCCACTTCCTGCCAACTTGGAACGTACGAAAGGAATCTATCGAATGCCAATGTTGGAAGCGCTTGTGTTTGAATGGTGAGCACAAATCTATTGAGCGCTACGCCTAACAGAACAAAGCAAGCAGTAGGGATGAGTAAATTAATATTCTCACGCCATTTTTTCTTCAATAAGAGCATTGCAGGGAGAAGTCCGAAAAGAATTATCTCACTGAATAGAACCCAAGATCCGAACGGTTTGGTCTGGTAATAATCGAATGCCGAAAACCCTACTGCGGGAGATGTACTGTTAATCCAGATTAACGTATCAATCGATTTGAGTAGTACATACACGATGAGGAGGATACCTGAAATTTTACCGAGGTAGCTCAATACTTCAGGCTTCACCAATTTTTTCTTTGATAAGAGTTGTACAAGCCATGTGGTGATAATAACGAATGCGGGGCCTGCCGCCATAGCAGAGATGATGAAGAGGAAAAAGGTTGATGGCCAAATCCCGATCTCTTCTCTGAAAGCAAATGGTCTTCCGCGCATTACACCGTACAAACCACCAAGTGAACCCTGGTGAAAGAAAGATAAAAATGTTCCGACTGCCGCAAGTACGGGCATTAATTTGTGCATCTCGAATTCAAAAACAAGAAACTTTGGAATCTGTCGGAGTTTGCGGTTCTTGAGGACAATCGGAATATATTCTATGGCGAGCACAGTGAGGTAACACGTAATGCAAAATGTTACTTCCGTGAGCATTGAATGAACATTTGGGTGCCAGAACGTAAACCACGAACGTAAAGGTTGACCGACATCAATCATAAGCACTAAGACCGCGCCACTGTAACAGATAAATCCGAGGACAACTGCGCTATTGATAACTGCTTTTAATTCTTTTTTCTTGAGGACGTAAAGGAGGAATCCTGTAAAAAATGCGCCGGCGCCAAAGGCAATAACTGTTAAATCAAGATAGATCCACAATCCAAAAGCGAAGCGGTTATCCATATTCGTTTGATTGAGACCTTCTGCAAGACAGAGATATGCACCATAAAGTCCCCAACCGAGAAGTAAAGCCCACGGTAAGAGCCAGAGAGAAAACTTACCAAACGAAGTGCGTTCGATTCCACGCACGATTAATTGTTCATCCATGTTTCGTTTCTTTCATATTTTTAGCAAGTTCACGCTCCGCTAAGTTGCGAACCCAGATTCGGCTTGAGAGGTAACTTATTTTTGGACCGGTACCAAGACGAGCTAATAGTTTAAATGCACGATCGCTCTTTGCAAGTTTGCCTACATCACTTGTTTCATCTGCAAGATTGCCGAATGTAATTGCCTTTGATGGGCAACTTTCAACACAAGCCGGGATGTATTGAACTTTATCCGATGCATTCGGACCGTTAACAGCGGCAGATTGTTTCGCAGTGTGAAGGCGACCCAAGCAAAGACTGCATTTTTCAACAACACCACGCATTCGAGGGGATACTTCAGGATTCAGAGATTTTTCCATGCCTTTGGGCCATTTGGGATCCCACCAATTAAAGTAACGGGCGTGATAAGGGCAGGCGGCAATACAATAACGGCATCCGAGGCAACGTACAGCGATTTGCCCAACAATGCCTGTTACAGGATCTATTTCAACTGCATTTTGAGGACAAACAGAGACGCAAGGTGCATCCTCGCAATGCTGGCACATGAGGGGAACAAATACCGAATCTTGATCAGGGTATTGCTCGCCGTTTTGTACTTCTTGAACTGTCATCCATGTGATACCGGTTCGTTCGGTTGCCAAGGTGTTTCCGGGTGCGACATTATTTTCTACTGCGCAAGCCACTGTGCAGGCACCGCATCCCGAACAACGGTCGAGATCAATTGCCATTCCATACGGTGATTGCTGATGTGTGGAATTCATGATCAGGATACCTTTCTGAGGTTAGCAGGTGTCGGTTTCCATGAACAATCGGAATCCGGTTGAACTAGTGAGAAAATATTTTGATCCAATGAATCTCCTTCTTTCGTAAATGCGATTGGGTCAGGACTTGCCGAAACGTGGATTATGCCGGGCATTCCCGATCCATCTATCGTTACTTTCATTTTCCGTGAGCCAAGCGCTGTATCAAGGTTTGCAATATCACCATCATCAAGTCCGGATAATTGGGCAGTGAGGGGATCGATGATAGCGACGTTTGAGGTAGAACGTATTCCCGATTCTTGATACACTTTCGTCATGAGCGGGGAGAGTTGCCCTGCTCCAACTCCGACAGTATGTATGAACGGTATGAGGGTAAAGGGATAACCTCCGGTCATGGAGTTCGCATTATGTTCAGGCTTCAATGCGCTTGCTCTCATACGTTCGGCAGTATTGCTTTCTTTTCCCAATAAATGCACTTTTGGAAGTTGTTTTGTAGGTTTGCTTTCGTTGAGCCATAAAGCTCCGGCAACAAGCCCTGACCATAAATCATCGGCAGATCCGAATGAACTTACTTCAACAGTGGAACCATCTTTGTAGTTGAAGACAACTCCCTCGCCTTTTTTCAGAATTGCATCAACTCTTCCACGCAGATATTGTTCCATCGTTCCGGAGACAGAGAATACTTTGCCCAGAAATTCCACCGGATCGGCTATACCATCAGTCCGAGAAAGTAAAGGTGAAGCAACAGCAAAACTTGCTTTTGAAGCATTTGCTGAATTAGGACTATCAGTGAGCGATTCAAAGGGTGCAGGTGTGGGTATTATTATATCTGCATTTCGTCCGATTCCGGCAAGGAATGGTGAGAAGCAGATTGCCAGAGAATGTTCAACCGAGAGTTTTTGCCTGATTGCTTCCCATGGAATTTCTTTTGCTGTTCCGGGATCATCGATTAATAATAGCTTTATTGAATGATCGGGAATATTTTTAAAAACGGTAATAGGGGCGAGGAGTGATTCTTCAAGTTCACTTTGTACAGGTATTGTATTTTTTGATATAACCCCGCCTTCTTTTTCAAGATTGCCAAGTAATAGATTTAATCCAGATACTGCGATATCTGTATATCGGTCAGCATCCTGACTATTTACAACGACTGTAGGAGATAATGCTGTCATCTCGTGAGCAAGGTCAGTTAGGTGATTCGCGGGAATGCCAGTCAATTTTTCGACACGTTGAGTTGAGAACTCTTTAACGAGTTGGATATAAGCAGGAGAATCGAGAGTTATCTGATTGAAGAGTTGGGCATCATATAATCCATTGTTGATTATTACATTTGCAAGTCCAAGGACAACTGCTGTTTCGGATTCCGGTTTGATTCGAATCCATTTGTCAGCCAGAGTTGCTGTACGTGATCTGCGAGTTTCAATCTGAATAATTTTGGGACGTTCGCCGGAAGTAGATTGTAAAAGTCGGCTTGGATTTCCCCACGGTTCAAGAAGAGGAGCGCCAAGACTAACTACGAGTTTCGAATTTTCAAGATCGTATCCTGTCGGTCCATAGGGTGTTTCACACATCATATCAAACGTATCTGCACCGGAATAGGAAGGGATAATGTATCTTCCATTGACACCAAGCATTTTACGATAAGCAAGTGAGGCCGTACGACCGGGACGTAAATCAAGTATTGCAATCGAACCTCTATCTGCTTCATTTAGATATGGAGTTAACCGAGATTGAACCTCATCGAGCGAGATTGAGTTTGTTGATATTGTTGTATTATTGTGAGTTATGTTAAGAGGCGTACGAACTCGAAGTGGATGGTAAGCGCTTTGGTGAGCCGCTACTCCGGCCGCACACAGTGTTCCAAAACTTAAGGGATGGTTGGGGATAGCCGATAAACTAAATGGTACACCCGCTATAGTGCGTGCACGAACTCCGCACCCACCCAGGCAGAGTGTGCAAGTGCTGTAGCCGGCGGAAAGTTGTCCGCGAGGGACTTTAGTAATCCAAGGTCCGGTTTGTGTCACGATAGAAGAATCCTGGAGAAGCTTCCAAGGTAAAGGGGTGAAGAAGGTGCCGGCAACAAGGCCGCCAAACATTTTAATGATATTGCGACGAGAGATAGAATTCATGGGTGTGTTTATTTATGGCAATCAATGCAAGCGGTATTGTGTGCATGTTCATTATGACAATCGATACAATCACTCATCTTCATTCCATCTGAAGGTCTACCCAGCATCCCTGAGTTCCAGCTTCCTTCAACGTTGCGGCTGTAACCCGTGATGATGTTGACCTGTAAGGGACGTAATGATGATGATGAACCGTGTTGACCATGGCATCGGGCACACTCGATTTTAGCATTATTTACGTGATAAATATGGGAAAAATAGGCATTATCAGGTTGACGGGAGAAGACAAGCCATGGGACTTCTCGGTTTTTCTTTACATATTCCTCAACAAAGAGACGTTCAGCGTCTGTCGTACCGGTTACTTCAGAGTGACAACCAGCGCACTGTTCAAGTTTTGGTATACCCGCAAAAGCGCCATCTTCAGTAAATCCATGGCAATCCTGACAACTTTGACCGACCGAGTCGGTATGGACAGCATGACTGAATTCAACAGGTTGCGACTCGCTTGTGTAAAAAATATTGGGGTTTACAAACCACCCTAAAGCAATCGCGACCAACATTCCTACAACAAAGAATATTACTCCATTAAACTTCATGAGATAACTCCATTAGCGACTTCAGGCGAAAAAAATTCATTGTACATGCGAAGTGCGGAGTCATTGTTCATCTCCCGCAAAGCGCCTTTGGCAAAGGTACCACCATCTGCCATCAAACAGGATTCAGCAACACGCTCGTGGACAAACGATGTCATCCGTTCAATCTCCCTTGACATCCATGCGCGTGCTTTATTGCCATGAAGAAGTCCGGCATCAACATCATTTCTTTTTCCGGGTTCTTTCTTACAAACACCTTCAAAAAGCCAGCCAAGACTATACGGATCAGAGGTAATTTTCTCAGGATGAGAACGCAGATACATATTTATACCGGTAATTTCCATAGCATTACGAAACACCATACGAATATCCACTCCGCCTACGGTTAGCACAGCAATGGGTCTGCCATTATCCTGCGATGTGAGGAAAAGAATACGGTCTACGGTTCCGATTGTCATTGCCAGAAATGCATCAATGCCGATATGACAAATAGATTCATCCGTTTGATCGAGCCACATATGGTTTTGCGCATAGAAAAGTTTTCCCGGCATAGGGATCCCTTCTACGGAGCGTTGACTTGCTTCGCCGGATGAAGGTTTTATCCCTGCGTTGGCAAGAGACATAAATGCTTCGCAATACTTGTGGCAATCATTCACGCAACGTGAGGATGGTGAATCGCTGAATGGTACAAAAGTTCTTACAGGTGAAATAGAACAGTATTGTGCAAGGTTTTCATGCAGAAATGGACACTGAGATTGATTCGGCAGATCGTTGCTGTGCTGTTGTGCGATTCCACAAGAAACCCACTCGGGGGAAACGCATTTATCTTGTTCCCCTGCATTCGGAGTTCGTAGAATTGTTTTCTTGAACGCCGACGCACTACAGAATTTTATCTGGGCATCACAGAGATAAGGACATCGCATAGCGGCTCCTCTGATTTAGTCTCTGAATATTAATTGTTTGACCTGTAAATATTATCCGGATCGGAGGTTTCTGATGGAGGAGTGCGTTTTGTTTTTGTTGTTTCATCGATACGTGTTCCACCATCTGCCATTGTGATGCCAAGATCGGAGAGATTGAATGCATGGCTATCATTAGCAACAGGAACGCGCGCCCTGACCGGGATGCGTGCAAGTACTTCTTTAACGAATGGAACTGCAACGATTGCCAAACAAATAACGGTGACGACGCCAAGAATTACATTGGTCGAATCAAGCCAAAATGTTTCAGAATTAAAGAGATCAGACATGGTAAATTTCCTTTTATAGTGTGATGACATTATCTTTTAAGGATAATGTTCTGTTTTGTTATGCTATTCAAATATTCAATTTCTATGCCGAATGATTTTTATTTTGAATTACCATTCCTAACCCGTTGTTAAAAATGGGTTTAGCGTGAGATGGGTAAATTACTATCAAACAGGGAGGGGAGAATGTTTGTGGGAATTCCCGACATTGTGTAGAATATTCCCACACGAAATTAAGATTTTAGGTGAGTTTGTCTCGGCACGTTATCAGTGCTTGTAAGTATGACTAGAATTAATATTTGAGGAGTTCGAAAATGTTTAATTCTTTCGAAGAGGAACTTATCGGTACAATTTTGATCAATAAAAAAAAGGCTGACCAATCAATAAAGATTAGTCAGCCCTTTTCGTCTATTACGAAAAAATATTTTTGCTTAAATGTTATTCATTCCAGTTTGGTAATCTACCGGGAGTCCAGGGTGAACCTGCGGCTTCCATAGCTTTTTCTAAGGATGCAATTTCATTGGTGACGAGGGCTTTTAATTTTTCGAGTTCAATAGAAAGTTCCTGACTTGCAATGGTATACGCATCATAATGTGTCTGTGATGGAACAGAGGTTGAAGACCGTTGGTCATCAACCATTCTATTGATGCGATTACTTATTGAAGGTGGATAGTTCTCATTTCTTGAACGCTTTGTTGCATCACCGTTGAGGGTAAGGAAAATTGCGCTTAACTGTTTATCGATGGACAGAGCTTGTGTCATCAATTGTTCAACCGAAGCGGGTGTTTCGTTTAATGCGCGTTTAATCTGTCCCATTTTTGTTCGAACTTCATTTGCTAACTGAACTGTTCCGTTGAGTGTGCGTTGAAGATTCGTTGCCTTTTTCTGAAACGCAATAAGAGCCTTAAATGATTCATTATTCATCGTATCCTGACCGGGAACCTTGACGACAAATGTTTGCGGCTCGGCAAGTTGAGTTACCACACCCTCTACGCGTTTGAATAATGTTGCAGTATATTTCCCGGGCATAACAAGTGAACCTTGTTCGGGGTCATCATCAGGTGAAGATGGGGGAGTTACTAAGTAGGGGAGAGGATTTCGTAAATCCCATGCAACACGATTTAATCCTTTTGAGTTTGAACCATTGACATTTCGAATCAACTTTCCTTCACTGTCCGTTATACTTAAAAAGATGGAGGGCGCTACTTCCTGATCTTCGGCTCGAAGCTGTTCCCATGACGGGTAGGGAGCTTGCACTTTATTCTTCTCAGCCTCCGATTCCGCCTTTTGTCGCATTTCCTTTTTCGATTTGAGTGATTCTTTCAGATAATATGTTATCGTTGCTCCATATTGCGGATTGGGTGCAGTATAAAATGATTCACCCTGTGTTGCTTTTTTCGATCCACCGAGAGGATATGCATACATAAACATATTTGCATCTTTAACAGGATACGTAACTGCTTCTTGAGCTAATTGTTCTGCTGTAATAGTTCTCAATGGAGAGTAATTATCAAGAACATAAAACCCTCTTCCAAACGTTGCAAGTACGAGATCGTTTTCTCTCTTTTGGATTGCGATATCATGAATGGAAATTGTAGGAAGTCCGCTCTTTAGTTGAATCCACTTTTTTCCGCCATCAATTGTGAAGAATAATCCGAATTCCGTGCCTGCAAATAATAAATTGGGATTTACATGGTCTTCTGCAATAGCGAGAACCGGTCCGTTTGCCGGAAGATTACTTGAAATGGATTCCCATGTCATGCCTGCATTATCACTTTTCATAAAATAGGGTGCAAAGTCACCATTTTTATGGTTATCGAACGAAGCATAGATGGTTTGAGTGTTATGCTGTGAAGTAAGAACGCGGGTACAATATGTACGTTCCGGTACTGTTGGGAATTTTTCTGATTTTGTCCAGCTTCCTCCGCCATCCTGGGTTACATGAACTAATCCGTCATCAGTTCCAACAACAAGCATTCCATCCTTTAGCGGTGATTCTGATAACGCCGTACAATTTCCATAGAGTGAAGTTGATGCGTTTTTTGCGACAGCATCAATACCCCAAACCTTTCCCATGACAGGTAACGTATTTCTATCAATTTGACGTGAAAAATCCCCGCTGATTGCTTTCCAAGTGTTGCCCCTGTCATCGCTCCTGAATAATTTGTTTGCAGCGAAATATAATCGTGTATGATTGTGTGGGCTAATAAGTAATGGAGAATCCCAATTCCAACGTAAACCATCTTCGCCTTTTCCCGGTTGTGGTTGTATACCGAATTCTTCACCCGTTCTTCTGTCGTAACGTACAATACCGCCATATTGGCTTTGACTGTAAACAATATTCGGATCGACGGGATCAACTCGTGATTGGAATCCATCGCCACCTGTGGTGATAAACCAATCTTGATTAGTAATGCCGGAGGCGCTTCTTGTTTGTGATGGACCACCGAGAGTGGAATTATCTTGCGTTCCGCCATAGATATAATAAAATGGGGTAGAATTATCTACACATACATCATAAAATTGCGTGATGGGAAGGTGCGCATTATATCTCCAGTTTTGTCCTCGATCATAGCTTTCGTATAAACCACCATCACAACCTGAAATAAGGTGACTTGTGTTGGATGGATTTATCCATAAAGCATGATTATCAACATGTTTTGATTTCTCTCCTAATCTGGTAAACGTTTTTCCACCATCTTCGGTGACCATATTAAAAACATCCATGAGATAGACACGATCAGCATCTTTAGGATCGGCAATAATTGTTCCATAATACTGTGGACTACTTGCAATGGTTTCACTTCGCTTTTCCCATGTAGCGCCGTAGTCAGTTGAACGGAAGAATCCACCTTTTCTTGAGGCAGCTTCAATAGTTGCATAAATAATTCGTGGATCAGCAGGAGAGATGGTTAATCCAATTCTTCCCATATCGACTGATGGTAAACCGCTCTTGAGTTTGTTCCATGTTGTACCACCGTCTGTCGTTTTATAGATTGCGGATTCGGGTCCTCCATCAATAAGTGTCCAAACATGCCTTCGTCGTTGATACGAGGATGCGTACATAATATCAGGATTTTTGGGGTCCATGATAAGATCGCTCACACCTGTGTTTTCACTGATATTGAGTACGGATTTCCATGTCGTTCCTCCGTCAGTCGATTTATAAAGTCCGCGCTCTCCACCGGGCGCCCAGACTGATCCCTGAGCCGCGACAAAAACAATTGAACTATTTCTGGGATCAACAATAATTCGTGCGATATGCTCCGATTTCTTCAATCCCATATTTTTCCATGATTTACCCCCATCCTCAGATTTGTAAACACCATCGCCGTATGCAACACTACGCTGGCTATTATTCTCTCCGGTTCCTACCCATACTACTAACGGATTTAAAGGATCAAGAGATACAGTTCCTACGGAGTATGAACCCTCGTTTTCAAAAATGGGATTCCAAGTCGTCCCCGAATTTGTAGTTTTCCAAACACCTCCGGAAGCCACACCGAGATAGTATGTACTGATATCATTGGGTACGACAGCAATAGAAGAAATTCTGCCCGACATCAATGCAGGACCAATAGAACGAAATTTTAACCCGCCGAATGTTTCAGATGCTAATGGATCTTTTTTAACTTCTGCTTCCGGCGCTTTATCTGCTTTTACCGGAGAGGCGCAGAATAGTGTGTATTGTAGAACGCTAACAACATAAAGTGCAAAGAATATTTTAATCACGGATTTCATAATTCAACTTTTAATGAGGAAGAAATGAGTTATAGTTCATGTAGAAATAGAACGGAAGAATGTAGCTTTTTGTTTCAAGAAAGGCAAAAAAATAAAGAGCTAAGCCTGTTTTAAAAATGATAATTTTAATCTTTTTCCTTACATAAACAATACTGAAAAGCTACCTAACCCAACTAATGAGATTCAAGACCAACAATAATTGTTTCATCTGATTGAAATACTTACCCGGACAGATGTTTACTCTGAGATAATCTACATCTAAGTTTGTGAGTAATATTCTTATTGATCTAACATGAACGAGCATTCAGGGGAGCGCCATCATGATAAGAGATAATGTCGTTAGAAATGGATTTCAATATATTATTGTTTATAGCGTAAAGTAGTTATTAATTACGCTTAAAGATATCTTGACATAGAGCACGAAAAAAAATTGTAAAGCAATGACATATTTCTTATCTTTTAGTGCTTAGAAAGACTAACTTTGTCCGTGTCATAAGCCTATATCGCATGTATTGATTAGTTTGGTTTTCAGCGATTTATCGTCTCAAAAGAAGATTATTTTTGCCATTAATTTTCTGTTTTAGAGTAATGTCTTCAAATGAGACACAATTCTTAAAATGAGACAATTGCATTTATTCGATGCCCTTTTTGTCTCAAAATTACGAAGTTTATTGGCATATAATTTGTAATATAATCCTCACCGAAAGTAATCATTAACTTAGATTCATGTGTAAATGTTTAAATCGGTAGAATGCTATTTTCATTAATTATTCTCTTGCATCGTATTTTGCTTAATACATTAGTCTTTTTGTTAAATACTCTTAACGCGAGGAGCCGTTACGTGTTGTTTAATGTAAAGAATGGTAACCGCCCTACGTGTTATATCGTACCCCTTTTCATTTTTTTGATTACAATTTTATTATCTGTAACCGGGAATGCTTATGCCCGGCCTGCGTTTAGTTGTCACTCAAATAAAACGTCACTACCCCAAGCCAAACAGGTATTAGAAATTTCATGTAATGTCGCGAATGCATTTGTTGGACATTCTGACCCGATTGGCATAATAGGTCTTGTTTCAACCTCATCGAAGACAGTATCTGTTAATACCAGTGTTATTAATCGTATTAAATACCGTCGAGGTATCAAAAAGGAAGAAAGATACTACCTCGAACAAGTTGTTGAAAGACTGTTTCGACCTATTGAAATATCTTCAAAACAACGTATTCAAGAGTTAACTTCCAATTTACCTTGGAATATTGCAGATACGGAGCAATTACGGTGTTGAACATAAATCGTAATATTGCATTATTCTTCCCTCCTCGCATTTTACCGAACGCATGTACGTCTTTGATTCGGTTTTTAGCCGTAATCATTTTTTTTATTCTTATCCTCACCAACGATGCTTCTTCGCAAAGTTGTGCCAATTACAGTGTATCCAGAGCTACCGGGATAACGTATTCTTCAATTGTGGGAACAGGAACATCCAATTTTGTTTGGAGAAATACTGCGGGTAATCAAAATGATGACAATAGAAGTGTTCCCGTGTCCATCGGATTTGATTATTGGTATTTGGGAGTCAAGTACACAACCATTAGTGCGAGTCTTAATGGTATAGTAGATTTCTCAGCATCTACATTAGATGGGAACACCGGAGCGGCTTATGGTCCGAATTACAGTAATTACTTTTCCACAGCTAATGGAACCATGTTGGCTCTTGCTCCTGTGTACGCGGATTTGTGGACGGCAGGCTATGGAACAACACCTATTGCAACAAGTATTATTTACAAGCAATCCGGAACAGCTCCGAATAGAGTTCTTACAGTAGAATGGATTAACTTTGACGTATGGAATTCTCCATCAAATCCTACTCCGGCTTCATTCAATTTTCAGGTGAAAATCTATGAAACCACAGGTGCCATAGAGTTTGTTTACGGAACAATGACTGCCGGCTCCAGCGGTAGTGGTACATATCCTTTAGCATATACTTGTGGCATAAATAGTACATGGGCATCGGGATCGCCGACCGCGGCACAGTTGCTTACACAGCAAACTGCCAATACAACCACATTTAGCAGTACTCCTCAAAATGCTTTAGGAACCCCACCTGCAACCAATTCAAAATTAACTTTTACTCCCCCTACGCCGACCGCAGCGCCAACCGGATTATCTTTTTCCTCAGTGTCAAAAACAGGAATGACTCTGAATTGGTCAAATACTGCAACCAACGAAGTTGGCTACGTGATCTATAATTCTACTGATAATGTTAATTTTAGTTTTGTAACTCAAAAGGCTGTTAACGCTGTTTCTGCAGTTATTACCGGTCTTGTATCAAGCACCACATATTACTGGCGGGTGTATGCAGTCACGGAGGGTAAATTAAGTTCAGCCCTTGCAGGAACAAGGGCAACACTTGCCGGAGGGAGCATCACTTCAATAGCTACGGGAAACTGGAACAATACTACTACGTGGGATTGCGGCTGTTTACCCACAGCAGGTGATAATGTAATAATTGATGACGGGAACACAGTTACATTGAACACAAATGGAGCGTGTAATTCTCTTACCATTGGACAAGGAAGTAGCGGACAACTCACCATCGGAAATAGTGGCACTGCCCGAACACTTACTGTCAGTACCGATGTTACAGTAAATGCAGGAGCTACTATGACAACGGGTACTACAGCCGCGACTCATTCTATGACAATAGGAGGAGACCTTACAAACGACGGGACATTGAATCTTGCACCAACAGCAACGCGTGTATGTAATGTGACTTTTAATAAAAACGGCGATCAAATACTATCAGGTGGTGGCGCCACCACGAACTTTAATCGTATTACACTTAACATGGGTACATCGAATACGAATGTGTTAGATATTGCTTCAACAAACTTCACTGTCGTTCCTACAAATTTCCTCACCCTTACGAACGGAACATTCAAATTATCGACGGCTACTGATGTTCTTACTCCCTTTACATCAGCGGTTACCATTCCGTTTTCGAGTGGCATTTGGCTTAATAATGCCGGAGCAACAATGTCTTCAACGGGAGGGACAATAACACTTTACGGTTATGTACGAGTAACTGCCGGTACTCTTAATATCGGTAATGCGTCTAATAATAATCTTACATCGTATGGAGGAACGGTCACAATAGACGGAGGCACGGTAAATATTGCCGGGCGTCTTGATGGCGCAGGATTTCCTATTCTCACCTATTTTACTATGTCTTCAGGTGTACTTACATTAGCAACGGTTGGCTCTACAACAGCTACATTAGCTCCTTTTACAATTTCTGAACCCGGTTCAAGTTTTACTATGTCAGGAGGAACGATAATTATCAGAAGACCCGGCGCCGGTAATCTGGCGTATTTAAATACAGGGGGAACTTTTGGTACTGTTTCAGGAGGAACATTACAGATAGGTGATGCTTCCACTCCCGCATCACAAACTATGCAGATAAATTCAACTATTCCAATTCATAATTTAGTTGTAAGTAATGGCGTTGCTGTTACCGCACAACTTTCTACAAATTCCCTAACAGTAAATAATGATGTAACTATCAATTCGGGAACATTGGACCTAGGCACGTTTACAGCAAACAGAGCTTCGACTGGAGGGACTCTTACCCTTGCGAGCGGGGCAACATTGTTAGTGGGTGGCTCGTCAGGAGGGGTTACAGGAAGTAACTTCCCGAATAATTTCTCAACAACCACGCTCAACGGGACAGTAAATTTTAATGGTACTGGTATGCAAACGATTCCCGCATTCAATTATAACAATCTCACAAGCAGTTCGACCGGGGCTCGTACACTTGCATCAAGTGGAACGATAGGTGTAGCAGGGACTTTAACAGTAGGCACGAATACCTATACGGTTACCGGAAGCACTCTTGATTACAATGGCAGTGGTGCACAGACTGTGATTGCATTTAATTACAATAATCTTACGAGTAGTTCAACGGGAATTCGTACGCTCGCATCAAGCGGAACGATAGGTATTGCCGGCGCATTTTCGCCGGGAACGAATGCCTACACGATCACCGGTAGTACGATAAATTTCAATGGCACTGGTACGCAAACAATTCCCGCATTCAACTATAACAATCTCACAAGCAGTTCGACCGGAGCTCGTACACTTGCATCAAGTGGAACGATAGGTGTAGCAGGGACTTTAACAGTAGGCACGAATACCTATACGGTTACCGGAAGCACGATTGATTATAATGGTAGTGGTGGACAGGCAATTATTGCTTTTACTTACAATAATCTTACGAGTAGTTCAACAGGAACCCGCACACTCGCGTCAAGTGGAACGATAGGCGTAGCAGGTGCATTTACGCCGGGAACGAATACCTACACGGTTACCGGAAGCACGATCAATTACAATGGTAGCGGAGGGCAATCGGTTGTCGTCTTTGGTTATAATAATCTTACAATCAGTGGTAGTGGCAGTGAAACGGCGGCAGGAAATCTTTCGGTTACCGGAGCATTCAGTAATTCAACGGTGTTCACTATGGATACTTTCACTCTGTCAATAACGGGTAGTAAGACGAACACAGGTACGATACAATTTGCCGGTGCCGCAAATGGTGTAGTCTTCTCAAACGGAACTATCGAGTATAACGGGGCGGTTAGCCAAACTGTTTCCCCGGGAACGTATGCCAATTTGATTTTTTCAAATTCAGGTACAAAGAATATTACCGGTGCTGTTATTACGACCGGAAATACAACGATTAATTTAAGCGCTCCTATCACAGTTTCGGTTGCAGGATCGTTATCTGTGACAGGTAATTTCTCAAATGCGGGTGCAATAACTAACCAGGGAGCAATTACCGTTGGCCCATAACTATTTTATCACGATGAAAGGAATGTTATCAAATTAACTATGTAGAGATGTAGAAAAGAACCATCGTAACAAAGAAACAAGGGTTATCAGTTCTTTGAGCAGAAGTGGTAATCTGAACACAGTAACAAATTCAATTAAAACTATTTTATAAAAATATTACAAGAAACAATTAGTCATGAAGACTTTCAATTTATTAAAATCAGCTATCGTATTATCACTCATCGCTATCCTCTCATTGAGTATGGCAATTAGTCAAACACTTACCAACACAGGAACGATTACAAACACAGGTACAATGACTGTGAATAACGTTACAAATGCAACCGGAACAGTAGATAACAGCACAGGCACATTCAAAGTGAAGGGTGCAATTACCAATCCGACAGCAAATAACTTCGATACACAAACCGGAACGGTTGAATATATCGGTAGCAATGCCGCACAATCAATTCTTGAAAATGTAAAAAACAGCATCTATGGTAATCTTGCCGGAAGAAATGGTGGAACAAAATCTCTCAATGGCAGTATCACCGTGACCGGAACAGTAACAGCAGATGGCGCAACAACTACAGTTGACGTAGGTGCAAACACACTTACCGTTACCGGAGCGTCACCAATCGTTAGCGTTGCCAGTGGTGTCTTTACATCAGCAACAGGTACAACAAATTATGCAGGTGATGTTGATCAGTCGGTCTATCCTACATCATATGCAAACTTAACGACATCAGGTGCAACTGCTTCACGTACAAAGACAGCATCAGGAAATGTAACAGTGACCGGTACAGTAACAAACGGAACAAACAATATTCTTGATTTTGCAACAAATTCATTTACCGCAACTGGCGCAACATTTGCTAACAGCAACTTAATGAAGAGTGCCGGCGCAGTGAACGTTACAGCAGGCGCGGCAATCAATGGAACATTTGAATTCTATTCAGGTTCAGCACAAACAATCCCGGCAGCCAGCTTTGCTAACCTCACCCTTTCAGGTGCAGGTGGAAAGAGCTATACAAGCGGTACAACAAGTGTTTCAAGTAACTATGTCGTATCAGGCGGAGCGCGTAACTACAGCACAGGTACATTCGATTACAACGGTACATCACAAACAGTTATCGGTGATGGTTACTACAATCTTACCTTTACCGGTACAAGCTTAAGCGATATTAAAACAGCCGCAGGTGCAATCACAGTTGGCAATAACTTCACCAACACACTTGGTATTGGTAACATGTTCACATACGGTCTTACAATTGCCGGAACCAAAACAAATAGTGGTAAAATGCAGTTCGCAGGTTTAAGCAATGGTGTCGTATTCGCTGATGGTATTGTTGAATATAATGGTACAACAACCGAAGCCGCTTCACAGAGCATTGCCGCAGGAACATATTTTAATTTAATTTTTACCAATAATGCACCAAAGAACGTTCTTTCAGGTACAACAGTTCACACAACATCAAATCTTAACATTGCCAGCGGTGTAACAGCAAATGTTCAAGCAACAGGCAATCTTAACATCGATTTAGATTTAATCAACGCAGGTACAGTAAACAACGCAGGTTCAGTAACAGTCGGCAACTAATCGCTGAGTAAACATAAATTGTTTCGGAGACATTCTTTGAAAGTAATGTAACCGGCAAGAATCACAAATTTCATTTTATAAATTATTTGAAATGATGATTAATAGTCGGGAAGGAAATGGACGCTCAATCTATTTCTAAGGAGCAATACTTCGTCACAGAATGATCTCGTAATACACCATAGAATTAATTGAATCATCTCTCTTCCTCACTCCTTAAGAGGAGTGGGGAAGGAAGAGATGGATACAATGAACTTCGGAACAACAATAGTATATGGTTCTTGATCTTTTTGCGAGATAGTATAGTTATGATATATCTTACTCAAGAATAGAACTGTACGCGAACAATAAATACATGATAAAAATTAATTACATATCATTAACCAAAAGGTGATGTATGGTCGGGAATAAACTGAACATACTACCTCGAGAGAATCGACCAAGGACATGGTTGAAGCAGGTCTTGCTTGCCTATGCTCTTGTTCTGCTTGCTCTTTTGAGCACGGAACGAGTGTGGTCACAAAATCTGTTAAACTCGGGACAGATCAATAATACGGGTACGATACGCGTGAAGAATCAGGCTGTTGGGTTGCCATCAGTTGTTGATGGGCGATTTGAGTATTTTGGCTCAGACCAAACAGTTACGCCTGTTCAGTATAAAGTACTAGTGTTAAGCGGGTCAGGGACAAAAGCCTCAGCTACAGGGAATTTTGTTGTTACCGATTCAATCAATCTTGGAAGTGGCGTTGTTTTCCATGTTGATTCAAGTTCTGTTGTTTCTCTTGGCGGGTATCTGGATGAAAATGGTTATTTATATGGTAAAATAAGAAAATCGGTTAATCTTTCCGGTGGGACTACAAGTTCTGAGTTTGGGAATATAGGGACAACTATATCCTGGAACGGTACTGCACCGGGTGTTACAACAATTACCCGTTCATCAGGAGTGGCGTTACTTGGCAACGGTAATCAATCAATCAAACGTTTTTATGATATTAACCCTTCAACAAATACAGGGTTAGATGCTTCGTTAGCATTTAAGTATTCAAGTAATGAGTTGAATGGTCATGATTCAACAAAACTACAATTATGGAAATCTACCGACGGAGGTTCAACATGGTTATATGTTGATGCGGTGGTAGATCCGAATACAAGAACGATTACTCGTTCAAACATCGATGCATTCTCGTTGTGGACAGCATCGGATACAGGAACGTATCCCTTGGGTGTAGTCCAAACGTATGCACGAATTATTGTCCGCCATTACATAGATGGTGATGGCAATTTAAATACAAGTTCAGACAGACAGGCTAAGCCCTGGTCGATACGTGTACACTCGGATAGTATAAACGGACCGGTTATTGGATCGGTGGTTTCTGATTCTATTCTTGAGGTACGTTCGAACACAGGTGGAACTTTTTATATCGTTGAAGAAGATAGCGCGGGCTGGACCCGTTTAGGTTATCAGAGAGATATTGGATCTCCGATTCTATCAACAACAAACACAATTACACTGACGGCGTTTCCGCCGCAAACTACAGTGTTACGATTTTATTCATATAAAAACGGCTCAATTGCCGGTATGAAATACAATGACCTTAATGCCGATAGCGTTAAGAATGGCGGAGATATCGGAATTGCGGGATGGAAAATTTATCTTGCAAAGAATGGATCTCCGTTTGATAGTACCCTTACATTAAGCGATGGGACTTATCAATTTAGTAATTTAGGGTTTGGTACCTATACTGTAAGTGAACAACATGTCTCTGGTTGGAGACAGACTTATCCGGGGACTTCTGGTAGTTATACGATTACTATGCAAAGCGGTCAAAATTATACCGCTCAAGATTTTGGAAATTACAGGTACGGCTCAATAGCCGGCACTATGTTTGAAGATGTGGATGGTAACGGCGCTTATGATGGCTCCGATTTACCGTTATCTGGTTGGATTGTAAGATTAATTAAATTGGGAATACAGGTAGATAGCACACTTACAGCGGGTGATGGAACATATTCATTCTCGTCGCTTTTACCCGGAACGTACACTGTGAGCGAAGCTCTCCATGCCGGATGGCTGCAAACGCTCCCGATTGGTGTAACCTATCCTAATCTGGTGATTAGCAGTGATGTTCATCTGGTAAGCAAAGACTTTGGAAATTACCGCGCGGGAATAATTACGGGTACGGTGTATTACGATAGAAATGCCAATAGCGTAAGAGATGTTGATGAAAGTGGCCTTGAAGGATGGACAGTTACTGCTACTGCCGGTACGCCAATGAATACTCAATCTACTACGACTTTATTAGGTGGAACGTATATCTTTGCGTCGTTAAGACCTGATAATTACACGATAAGTCTTACGGTAAAACCGAATTGGGTTCAATCCTCAACACCGGCAACATATTCATCGAATATTACCAGTGGATTAACATTGACGAGTAAAGACTTCGGTGCGTCTGCACCTCAGGATACATTCAAGTTTGCAACATTCCCTGTTGATAGTTTGATTATTGTTAAACCTGTATCGAAATTGAAGTGTACAGGATTTACGTTTGCATTTGATTTCAAAAATAATACGGGTCGTAAAGCAAACGGTATACATGTCGAGTTTAATAATGTCGTTACCGAATTTACGAGTCTTACTCCTTTCGCGACTGCTGAAGATTTAGGCAGGAATGCTCAGGCATACAATTTCAGAGATGGAGATGTTGATTCGGGACAGACTATTCGTGTTACAGGGTACTCAAGAGTAACACCCTGCCAGATTAGAATTGGTAAATGGTGGTGGTTAGTCAATGATACGAACATCTCAAAACGGAAGAGTGAAGGTCCGTTGAAAACAGCATTGTTCAATAAACAAGTTACACCACCCAACCCTGCAAATGTACGGGATGAAACATTTAAGCGAGGGTTTGCGCTCTCCGGAGGGTTACGCGTTGGTGTTATACGAAAAGATCAAGCGAGATCGTTCGGCTGGGTTCGTATCGGGAAGGGGCTTGATATGACCAAAACGTTGTATGATAAGTTCATGATGCAAACAGGTACTCCTAGAGGATTTACTGTATTTAGCAACAGAGGAAGATTTGTCGGGGAACAAAAAGTTTTACCTCCTTCAAAGTATAATAACAGGCTCTTTGCAGAGTTAGTTGCCTTGAAGTTCAATCTTGAAGCGAGTTCACGCGGGATTACTCCTGTGGGCTTAGGTGAATTGGTGTACGATGATGGTCTCAATCCATTAAGTGGAATGTTGGTGAAAGATATTGCTCTCAGGGCAGACACGATGATGACGTATTGGAGTACAAGAACAGTTGACGAATATTATAATATGGATACAACTGTGCGAAAGATAAATAGTGCGTTTAGCGGTACTATAGATACGTTATCATATATGATAACCTTGTCACTAAAGGGTATGAAGTCTGTAAGCACTGTTCCATATCTCCGATTACCTGCTGATATTACTCCTATTATTCAGTTGCAAAAGGATGTATTGGCTAACAAGACTGAAATGCCGGAAGGATATATGTTATATCAGAACTATCCAAATCCGTTTAATCCTGTAACAACGATTCAATTCGCATTACCGTATTCTTCGGAAGTAACGTTAAAGATTTATAACGTGTTAGGTCAGGAAGTAACAACGCTTGTTGATAGAGAAATACTCGATGAAGGCATCCAGTATGTTGATTTCTATGCCGATGAATTCCCGACAGGTGTTTATTTCTACAAAGTAGAAGCTAAACAGATAACCGAGGATGGTCAAGAAGGAATACTATTTACAGATACAAAGAAGATGATGTATATACGGTAAATCAATAACCTCCTATTGAAATAATTTCAGAAGGGACAATCGGTTGGTTGTCCCTTCTTTTTTTTAGTAAATAATTTCAATAGGAGATCTACCCTATTTTTGTTCGGTACAAGATTGTTGTATAGAATTGGAATCCTTCAAAAAAACCGTTAAATTGAAACACTGTAAAAGCAATTTTCAATTGCAATACGGTCCTATCGTCTAAGGGTTAGGACACAGCCCTCTCAAGGCTGGAATACGGGTTCGAATCCCGTTGGGACTACCAAAAAAAAGACCTTGAATCACCGATTCAAGGTCTTTTTTTTTATTCTTATTGGAAACTTTAAGGTTATCTTACAAGAAGTAGTTTTTTCTCTTCTGAAAACATTCCTGATTGCAACCTGTAATAATATACACCGCTTGACTTTCCTGTTGCATCCCAATGCCTTGTATAGGTTCCGGCATCAAGATGTTCGTTGACAAGTGTTGCTACTTCTTCCCCTAACGTATTGTAGATTTTCAATGTAACCAAACCGGCACTTTGAGGTGATATCTGAAATGTAAATTCCGTTGAAGGGTTAAACGGATTGGGATAATTTTGTGATAATGAAAACTCGGTTGGATTTGAGTTTGAAAGTAATTCATCAAATTGTAACGATAAACTTGAGGAACTTGTCTTTACAGATCCTTGATTTGTGATGAGAAGAACACCCTGCTCAGTTTTCAATTTCCACTGATTAGTCTCTGTGTTTTGAATATTCCATTCTATTGTTAATGGCAGAGAATTTGATTGAATACTGATAGGCATGGATTCCTTGGTACTCTTGGCTAATCCAACAGATGATTGGTTTGAAAATCTGGCATCAAAGGCTCCTGTAGGAGGTAAGGGGGGTAGTTCATATTGTTCTATTGTAAGATCTTTGCCACTTGATTTTCCAAAAAATAAAATTTGTGAATGTCCTGCATTATCTTTGATTGTGATCGAATTCAATGTGTTGAGAGCAGATAAATGTTCATCAGTTTCATTGGTTTTTGTAAATCCGGTAAAGATCAGTTTGCCTGATTGTGATACTTTTACCCAATATGCTTTTCCCGGTTCTATTGTCGAGACTGAATTGTAACTCCCGTTAAAGCCATAAAATGAAGAAGTAATAATGCCTGTAGGAATGCTTTTTACTTTTGAAACATCAATAACATCGCTGATTGACCCGACAAGATTCCACTTAGCATTTACATTAAAGGTATCGAGGAGTGCTGTTGTCCCGGAAAGTTGGATGCTTTGTGCTGTATCAAATTTTAGCCAATATCCGCTTCCAAGTTCGAATGAATCGACATTAACATAGCCGCCTGAATATGCAAACGCTGATGAATTTGCAGATGGGAAAAGAGTAGTCACACTTTTATCGGGGACATTAAGTGGAACAGATAATAAATTCCAACTTGACATTGCATCGATTGAAACGGTCGTTGATGCCTCAGCTTCGCCAAGATAAAAATCATCAATATACCAACCATCGTTAACGTTTGTAGCATTTGTTGATAATCTGAATTTAATGTAAACAACCTCATTAGCGTATGCCGATAGATCTAATTGTTCGGTTATCCAGTCATCCTGATTTAAGGTTCCATCAAGCCATTGAGAGTGCATATTGATGTTATACACCTTCAATGTGTTGAATGTGACCCGCTCATCTTTACTGACTTCAACAAATGCAAAATCTGCAAAAGCCACAATAGCCGCATGTTTGAACCGAAGAACAGGCTTATCTCCCAAAAGTACAGGAGACATAATTACATACGATGAAGAATTGTTGTTATATAAGTTGAAGGGTGAATCGGTAAGAGAACCTGATCCATTGGCGGAGAATTCCGGTGTTACTGCCCATGTCCCTGAATGTTGATAAATATCGATATTAGAATCAAATGATTCAGTTAATGATGTTGAAAGTTTACCAAAGGCAGATAATGTTGAGGTTACCGAGCTGTAATGAACAGGAGTTTCATTATCTCGTGCTCTAATGTAATAAGAGTGATAACCTGAAACAGAATCAACCCAACTCCTTGCCTGACCTGTATCTGAAGGAGATTGGCTCATGCTATCCACGGCTACTCCATCGCGGTAAAATATGATGTAGGCAAGGTCATTAAGGGTTGTATTATCTATTTGACGAGTAGGATTAATCCAAGATAGGAAAATACCCGAAAGAGAACCCGTTACGTTAAACGATGACGGGGGATTTGAGGTTGCATGACCTCCCGCGTATGCGCCCCCTGTTGCTAAACTACTTGAATCAGAGCCGGAAACAGCATTAATCGAATACGTATAATACGAGTGTTTTGTAAGTCCGTTATCTGTATAGAATTGTACTCCTGAATCAACTTGTGCAATAAATGTTCCATTTCGATAGATATGGAGTTTGAAGTTTGAAAGGGGGTTGCCATTATTATATTGAGTGGGATCAGTCCAGGTAACATTCACGCTTGTCGGCGTCTGATAATCACTAAAAGCGCTTAATGAATGTGGTGGTTTTGGTCCATTAAGATTTAGTTCGACAACATAGAGTGCGCTTGACATATCACCAATAATAATTTTTCCCGAAGGGAAATACGGATACACTGACCATGCTCCGTCATATATTCCATCTCCACCTGAGTATGTATCATAACCGCCAAGTTCAACCGGATTTTCGGGGTCACTTATATCAACTATTTTAATTCCTGCCGTATAATACGACATAATGGCTAAATTGCCCTTTACAAAAACATTATGAACAATTGCGTCAGGGTTCCCGACATACTCTGCAACTTTAGGAAAAGTTGGCGGATTTCTTAAATCCCAAATTTTTAACGTTTTTGCTGTACTCCCGATTTCATCGGTAGTAAAAGCATATTTTCCATCATCAGTTGTTGCCGTGTTGTGTGTTCCTGAACCGGTGTAATTTACGGTATACAATAACTGAGGATTAGCTTTGTTCGTGGCATTGATAATCTTCAAGCCTTCTCCGTAAATTGCGGCTCCATAAATCGTATCGTTTCGTACAAAGCAATCGTGGATATAACTTCCTTCCCATTCTCCAACATAGGTGGGAGCAACCGGATTGGCAAGACTGAATATGACGATTCCTCCAACGCTCCAATTCGCGCTACCGTTGAGATACATATATCCATCTTTAATATGTAACGTGTGATTGCGGACTGTGTTTTTACCTCCGCTTGTATAAACGAAATTCTGGACAAGGTGCGCTGAATCGGGCAGGTAAGATAAATCGATAATTTGGACTCCACTACCACCTTCACTTACAACATACGCGTAATTTTTATAGGTTTGAATTTCATGCCACTCGGAGCATGGTCCCGGGATAAAATCTCGTTCTACAAGACTATTCACATTGGTAATTTCAACGATGGATGTCCCGCAGTAACTCCCCAAGAGTGCGTATTCTCGTCCCGAGGTGGTATCAGTCCATCCCCAGCATCCGGCAATAAAAGAGCCGCCTTGTGGAGGAATAAGATGGTTTAAATATCTCACTGAGCCGCTTTCTTGTGCAAAGAGACTTAACGCAGATATTAGAATAAGAACAACAATTGATTGCATTGCCAAAAGGAACAATTTCATCGAGAACCCCGATTATGATATAATGTAAATGATTGTAAACTTTAAGATAATTAATAAAGGAAGGAGTTACAAGTAAGAAAATACCCCAACTTGCTTTTTTATCGAAGATGTTCGTCTTAATCTGTAAAAAGGGGTGGAGAAGTGCAAAAAAGGGTAAAGAAGTATCCGTCTCCACATAATTTATTACATGGAGACGGATTAATGTAAGGTTATTTTACCAGAATTAATTTCTTCGTTTCAGAACCGGAACCAGAAGTTAATTGGTAATAATATATTCCGCTCGGTTGTCCGTTTGCATCCCATGATGCCGTATATGTCCCCGGGTGAAGATTATCATTGACGACCGCTGCTACTTCACGTCCGACGATATCATAAATCCGTAATGTTACCAATCCGAAATCTACAATTTGAAATTTGAAATTCGTCGTCGGGTTGAATGGATTGGGGTAGTTCTGTTCAATACTCATTTTTACAGGAATACCTTGGTCATGGTTTTCAATGATACCCGTGGTTGAGCCGACTGTAATATCATCGAGGTACCAGCCGTCACGCGTTGTTCCGGGATCGGAGATTAGTATAAAACGAATTGTGATTGTGTCTCCGGCATAAGCGGATAAACTGTATGTTTTTTGCCGCCAATCACCGCTATCTGCCGAATGATCCTGCCATTGTGGGTAAAGTGATTCAACTGTCACACCGATGCGGTTAAAAACCTTGTTGTCGGTAGAGACTTCAATGAAACCGAAATCACTGGAACCGATAATACCAATCTGATAAAAGCTGAGCACTGAAGTGGCAGTTGCAATAACCGGTGGTAGCATAAACGAGGAAATACTGCTTGGCGGGTAATTTCCCTGAGGACTATCTGTAATAGAAAAATTTCCCGAATATGCAATCGAATGTGTCGTATCCCATGTTCCTGTACGATAAAGGTCATTGCTTCCTGATTCAAAGGTTTCAGAAAATGAGGTTGAAACTATTCCCGCATACCCAAAAAGGTTATCTGTTAAAGGACTTTCATGTCTTGGGTTTTCGTTATCAAAGGCAAGTATTTTGTAATAATGATACCCGTGTGAACTATCAATATAAGCGAATGATGCTCCCGTATCGATAGTTGAGACGAATACACTATCTATAAGATGGTCATCCCTGAAAATATAGATTCCTGATAAATCATTAAGCGGAGTGTTGTCAATCTGTAGTTTTGGATTCAACCAGCTAAGTTGTGCTCCGCCATTTGTGCTCAAAATTGAAAAATTTGAAGGTGATTGTGGTTGAGGGTGTCCGCCTGCATAAATTTCAGAAACGCTAACGGCACTTGATTCGCTATTGACAACCGCTTTTATTGTATACCTGTATTTCTTGTGGAGTGTTAAACCGGTATCAGTAAACTGCTGGATTCCTGAATCAACTATTGCTATGAACTCTCCGTCACGAAAAATATGAATAGTATAGTTCTCTAATAAAGATCCGGAAATAAGTGTTGTCGGGTCAATCCATGTTAATATTGCTGATGATGGAGTTTGAAAATCACTATATCCACGAAATGTTGTTGGTGGATGAGGAGCCGCAGAATTCATATCAACAACATATAATCCTGTCTGCATATCACCGATAATTATTTTACCTGAAGGGAAGAATGGATATGTTGACCATGCACCGGCATAACCGCCGCCGATACCGGGGTATGTGTCATATCCGCCTAATTCTATGGGATGCTCCGGATCGGTGATATCTATTATTTTTAATCCGGCGGTATAATAAGACATGAAGGCAATATTCTCTTTCACAAAAACGTTATGAACAATTGCGCCGGGGTCGCCTTGATATTCAGTAACTTTTTTGACTGAATCGATCTTGCTGAGATCCCAAATTTTTAATGTTTTAGGAGTTGTATTGACTTCATCGGTTGTAAAGAGATATTTCCCGTCTGTTGTTGTTGCACAATTATGGGTACCAGCTCCGGGATATGTAAATCTGCTGATGAGTGTAGGATTTGCTTTGTCCGTCACATCAACGATATCAATTCCTCCGTTATTGATTGTTGCACAGAAAAGCGTATCGTTACGAGCAAAGCTATCATGAACATAGTGTCCCTCATACTCGCCAAGGTACGTGGGATTTTCAGGGTCTGTCAAACTAAAAATGACCACGCCGCCAACTCCCCAGTTTGCACATCCATTTAAATAAAGGATCCCGTCCCGAATTTGATTAGTATGGCCACGGCTAATGTTCTTACCGCCATTTGAATAATTAAAATTTTTAACAAGATGGGCAGAATCAGGAAGATACGAGAGGTCAATAATTTGAACCCCTAAACCACCTTCAGAGACCACATACGCATAATGGGAATATGTCTGAAGTTCATGCCATCCCGATGATGCACCCGGAATAAAATCTCGTTCGACCATATTTCCAGGGTCAGTTATTTCTACTATGGAAGTACCATTAAAACTACCTAAAAGGGCATATTCTCGATTGGTTGTACTATCTGTCCATCCCCAACATCCGGCAACATATGCCCCTCCCTGAGGAGGGATAAAGTGGCCCAGGAGGCGGACTTGCCCTGATTCCTGAGCAAATAATACCATAGATAGGATGAGTTGCAAAAGAACAGCTAAAAACAGTGTAGTTGATTTCATTATGTACCTTAAAAAAACGGAATATTGATATACTAAAGTAAAAAAATCTTGATTTAGATACAACACGTTTTATGTTGCTACTTTTGACTATGTCATTTCATTTTCGTATTCTTAAGTGCTTATGAGTAAACGAGATAATTGAATATGAAGGCATATTGGCTTTTAAAGACCGAACCATCTGAGTTTTCCTATGAAGATTTGCAAAAAATAGTAAAAGCTGTTTGGGATCGTGGAACAAATAATCTTGCTTTGAAACACCTTCGTTCAATGAAAAAAGGTGATCTTGCGTTCATCTATCATACAGGCGATGAAAAATCGATTGTAGGGTTAGCTGAAATTGTCACTAATCCTTATCAAGACCCCAAGGGTAATGATCCAAAGATAGTTGTTGTTGATATTAAACCTAAACGAGAATTTTCGAAAAAAGTTACTCTTGCCGAAATAAAGGCGAAAAAAGAATTTGCATCTTTTGACCTTGTCCGAATATCCCGTCTTTCCGTTATGCCGGTTGAAGAAATATTGGCAGAATTATTAATAACGTTAACCAAATAAAATGAGAGTTATACACATAAGTTTCAAGGCGTTTTTAGTTGTTGCATATATATGTTGTGTTGCAACTGTAGTTGCTCAAAAAAAATCTCTCGTCACAAGCACGGTAAATTATAAAAGTGGTAAAGATACCGTCTCAGCATATCTTTGCCTCCCCGATGCAAAGGGACCATTCCCAACGATTATCCTTATCCATGAATGGTGGGGAATGAATGATTGGGTGAAGGAAAATGCAAAATCGTTTGCTACGCGTGGATATGCCGCCATGTCAATTGATTTATATCGTGGAAAGGTTGCAAAAGCGCCGGATGAAGCCCATGAACTGATGAGGGGTTTACCGGAAGACCGAGCGTTGCGAGATTTAAAAGCCGCATTTCAATATTTGAAATCACGTAAAGAAGTGAAACAAGATAAAATCGGAGTTATTGGCTGGTGTATGGGGGGAGGATATTCGCTTATGTCGGCAGTGAATATTCCCGAACTCGCTTCCTGTGTTATTTGTTACGGCAGGTTAATAACAGATTCTTCAGCTATTGCTTCAATTCCATGCCCTGTATTAGGTGTTTTTGGTGAAAAGGATACAGGTATCGATCCAAAAGATGTGAAACAATTTGAAACAGATGCAAGAGCGCTTGGAAAAGACGTAACAGCGATTATTTACCCAAATGCCAGACATGCATTTATGAACCCTAATAATGATGGTGGTTACTCTATGAACACCGCGCAGGATGCATGGAATAAAATTTTTACTTTCATTGATTCAACGCTAACAAAATAATTTGATAAAAGAAACCGTAATGAGTGGACTATATTCTGTTTGGATGAAATTTCGGACGTTTGTAGAAAAGTATCCGATAGTCGTAGCCGGGATAGTAATTTATGTTTATTATTTAGCTACGTCAGTTAATTTGTTTGAACACAGTTCGGAGAAAAAAACTTTTTTTGATTTTCTATTACAGTTTGATTCTCTGATTTTCCTGTGGCTCGCCGCCGCCGCCTTTCTCCAGGTGTTGAAATATCGAAAGGGATTTAAGAAGGAAGAAGAACGCCGTCGGGATATGGAGCGGATCATTGACAGGCAAAAAATCTACAAACAAATTGTTAATGACGTAACGATGTTGATGCAGGATAGTGTCAATAATCCGTTAGCAGTTATTTCAGTCACCACTCAAGAACTTCGTCGGAAGTTTGAGAAGGATGAAGAAATGATTCGTTGGATTGGAAGAATAGAAACATCTGTTGCACGTATTAATGATACCATGAGAGGATTACGAGGCTATGAGGCGGAAAAAATGCTTGAATCGACAACGCAGATTGTTATGGGAAAGGATGATGAGGATTAAAGGTAATTTTTTTCTTCGGATTTCTTACTTGTATTATAAAAAATCCCCCGATATCGGGGGATTTTTTATGATTCAACTATTTGAAATTACCAATCTTCATACGTTCATATTTCTCTTTATACTTATCATATAAACGGGTATGCCTGCTTGTAAGCGGGATATTTTTTCCTTCGATAAATTCCATTTGAACGTTGGTAGTAATTTCTAATGGGTCTCCGTTGGTTACAATCAATGTAGCATCTTTGCCGACTTCGAGTGAACCAACACGATCTGCAACACCTAATATCTGAGCGGGGTATAATGTTACTGCTTTTAATGCCTCATCCTTCGGTAAACCATAGGATGAAGCCATTGCCGCATGATAAGGAAGATTTCGTCCATTGGCTGAACCTCCATCTCCTGAAATACAGAATTTTACGCCTGCTTCAAATAATTTTTTCGGGAGAGTCATTGGTTCATCATACCCTTCAGACCGTCTCCAGGGGAGTGATAATATGGAACCGGTTATGACAGGAATGTTTTTTGCTTTTAATAAATCGGCAACACGCCATGAATCATATCCACCGTAAATAATTATTTTCACACCTTCTTGTTGCGCCCAGGCTACTGCCGCTTCAATTTGTAACATATCACCTGCATTCACAATTACAGGAGCTGTTCCGTCAAGAAACGGTTTCATTGCTTCCCATCGTAAATCTGTTTTATGGAAAGGAATGGTTTTATTCGCTTCGGCATTTTTTGCCTGCCAATAAGCGCGTGCATCGCGGAAGGTATTTTTAATAAGATCGAGTGATTTATCTCTCTCCTTTTTTTGGTCTTCCTCGCTTCTCCGTTCCCACCAAGCTCGATTGATTGACATAGAGGGCCAGTTGAGAGTTAAACCGACAGGGGCTTTGAACGTCATATCTTCCCATGTCCAACCGTCAAGTTCGATGAGCGCTGATGTACCGCTGATAACACCGCCATCGTTTGAAGTCAACGCTAATGTTACTCCATTAGCGCGTGCAACCGGAATCATTTCGCTTTCCGGATTCACTGCGGCTTGAGCCCGTACATTCGGATTTATTGAACCTGTTTCAACAACATCGTTAGTCGCACGAACAGCATCGATTTCATTTAATCCAACTGTTGAATGAGCTTCAATCATACCCGGGTAGACATCTTTTCCCTTAATGTCGATGCGTTCAGCATCTTGCGGGATACTGATGTTTTCCCCAATAGCTATTATTTTGCCCTTATCGAACAAAATACTGCCGTTTTGGATTACATTGCCACTAACAGTATGTATGGTACCACCCACTAACGCAATTGGGTGTTCTTGAGCCTTTGCCGGTATTTCAATACTTGAAGCCGGTACAGAAATAAGCACGACCATTACTATTAATAATAGAAACTTAAATATTAGAGTTTTCATCTTATTTGCCCTCCATAGTAACTGTTTCTTGTTCATCGTGACATGAGAATCCTTGTTTATTCCATCTTGGCGGTCCGCTTGGTCCTCCACCACTTGTAGCAGGAGGTGATGCAACCACTTTTTGGATGATTGTCGAGCGTTCTTTTTGAATTTCTTCACGAAGTGATTTGTCTTCTACACGATCAAAGAATTTTCTGCCGTCAATCCATGTCTGTTCGCAGATTGAGTATGTGGAAAGCGGATCACCGCTCCAAATGACAAAATCTGCATCTTTCCCGGGTTCGAGTGAACCCACACGGTTATCAATTCGTAATTGCTTTGCGGGGTTGATTGTTACAAACTTCAAAGCATCTTCCGGGGGGACGCCGCCATACTTCACAGCTTTCGCCGCTTCGGTATTTAATCTGCGCGCTTGTTCATCGCTATCTGAATTAAACGATGTTACGACATGTGCGTTATAGGTTAATGCTCCGTTATAAGGAATGGCATCGTAGACTTCCATCTTGTATGCCCACCAATCACTGAACATTGATGCGCCGGCTCCGTGTTTTGCAAGAACATCGGCAACCTTGTATCCTTCCAACACATGCTGGAATGTTCCGATTTGAAAACCAAAATCTTCAGCAACTCTTGTCAGCATAAGAATTTCATCCTGACGATACGAGTGTGAGTGAACAAGGCGTTTGCCTTCGAGTATTTCGAGAAGTGTTTCATTTTGTAAGTCGCGTCGAGGTGGTATTTTTTTCTTTCCTTCGCGATAGTCTTGCCACAATTGTTTGTAGTCTTTTGCCGCTTGAAAATCGTCGCGAATAAGTTGTTCTACACCGCCGCGAGTTTGCGGGTAACGAGAAGTATATCGTTCTCCCCAATTGCTTTGTTTCGGATTTTCGCCGAGAGCAAATTTGATTCCCGGCATAGCTCCTTCAAATTTCAATTGCTCGGGTAACATTCCCCATCGAAGTTTGATAACCTGATTTTGTCCGCCAATCGGATTTGCAGAACCATGTAATACGTTAGCGCAAGTTAACCCTCCTGCAAGCTCTCGATAGATGCCAATATCGTCGCAATCAAGGATATCACCGATACGAACTTCGGCAGTAGTCGTTTGTCCTGTTTCATTAACACTTCCTGCGGCGGCCGAGTGTGAATGGCAATCAATTAATCCGGCTGTTACATGTTTTCCCTGAGCGTCGATAACTGTTGCATCTGCCGGGACGGTAAGATTTTGTCCGATTTGCTTGATTTTGCCTTTTTCGATATATAAATCGGCATTTGGAACAGTACCTTGATTTGCACTTGTCCAGATTGTAGCTCCCTTTACAAGGAGTTTATCCGTCTGTTCAGGCAGATTTGCACGACCAAATTCACCATAAGGGTGTACCGGTGGAAATGAAGACATGACAGGGGCTTTTGGCTTTGATGTATCCGGTTCTGCCTTAAATGGTTCAGTTCGTGACGCAGTCCATTTGAATGAACTTCCATTGGCAAACTCTCCTGAACCAATCATCGTCTCACCACTGAAAGTACCTGACATACGAACAATACCTTGTAATCCGAGTGAATCTCCGGTGAATGATCCTTGTAGAATCATATTAGAAAGTGAAAAGGTAGAGAATTTTGATTCTTTCCCTTTTGCTTTGGCAGTTGCCGAAGGTTTGTCTGCTTCGCCTTTTAATACCATTGTAAGAGTATCGATAGGCGCTTTTTGTAATAATGCCGTCCATGTTCCGCGTGCATCAAAAACAACTTTCGCTTTTACTTCGTATCGTTTACCATCAATCCATGTTTCCTGAATTTTTGTTTTTTCCTTAAACATGTTTCCATCGGCTACGAAGAAGTTGGCAATTTTCCCTGCTTCGAGGGTTCCAAGTTTTTTATCAACGCCGAATATTTTTGCCGGTGTTGTTGTAAGTGCGGCAAGTGCGGCATCTTCACTGAGACCGCGTTCTACTGCTTTACGAAGATTTGCCGGAAAACTTCCGGCATCTTTTAAGGTTGATGTTGTAAGTGCAAACGTTACTCCGGCATCCTGCAATCGTTTTGGATTTTCAGGGGCTTCATCCCAATGACGTAATTCTTGTAATGAAACACTTAAAGCATCTTCCGGTGTTGAGACCGAAGGAGCGTCGGGAAAATTAATGGGGAGGATGATGGGTACACCGGTTTCTTTTACATCGCTTAAACGACGGTATTCATATCCGTTACCGCGAACTAAATATTTTAATGCGAATTCTTTTGCAATTGTCTGTACACGGAAGATGGCAAGTTCATCACCTGTTTCTACCATGACGGGTTCTTTTCCTGAAATCACATCTTCAAGTGCGGCTAAATCTGCAACATATTCAGGGCGTGGTTCGGTGGGAAATTTCGCGGCGGCAAGCCATGCATCGCGATGCCACTGTGCATCAAGAAGTGTTTGACGGATTAATGCAATGGAACCCATCAATGAATTAGGATATTCATCTCCGTTAGATGTTTCAAATGCCATTTGTTGTGCAATATGGGATTTGATCAATAGTTCATTTGTTTTACCATCGCCTAAATTGAAGAGTGCACTTGTTCCGCGGAAAATGCCTTTTTGAGGAACAACGAGAGCAGAAGTGAATCCCATATTGCGTAGTTTCTCAGCAGCTTTTGGATCAGGATTAAATAGCTCATCGGCATTCCGGGAAGCTGTTACGTTACTGTTCCAATACTTAGAACCGCGTGACTCCGGCTGGGGTTGCTTTTGTGAGGCATCATCGCCTTGACCGGGTTGTGGTTTCTTAGGTACGCCAACATCGCTGTAACTATCTATTAATCCCGGATACAGTGTCATTCCTGACATATCCCAGATTCGGGCATCAGCAGGAATATCGACCTGCTCGCCTACGGCAACAATAACGCCATCGCGCACAACCATTGTGCCTTTTTCTATTGTTTTGCCGGGAGCGACAATAATTTTAGCATTCGTAAAAACGTGAACACTCGGCGTATTTTGTCGGATTCCGAGAGGCGGTTCTGTCTGTGCCAACACGAACGAGGCAAACAACGACAACAACGCCAACGAAACGAACACCCGCCGAGAGAACCGGGGTAAAATGAACATAGCATCTCCTTTGAGATTTTTAGATAGTGAGTTGTTTTGATAGACCTTGTGTTATCCCAAATGTTTGTTTAAGATAATACATTTGAAATATTTTGATTATAGTTCAATCAAAAATTTTCAAAATTATCCTTTTGTGTACGGTTCTATTAGGAAAAAGATTCAAAAAGATAACGTAAAAGATAGTGTAATAGGGAGGGAAATGCAAGGGGGAGAAGGGGATTATTTAATATTTCACTTCTGACTTAAAATTTCTTAACTTCTATATTGTTGTGGCAAAAGAGCCTCTTAATAATGGGCTTTCTGTCACAATAACACCAGTAATCCCAATTGAATGAGAAAATGACCTTATATAAAGCAATAACAGAAGATATTTTAGTATCAGTACGACCCATCTACTTAGATGGTCAATCAGATATCCTTGCTCGAAAATTTGTTTTCGCCTATTTCGTCAGGATTGAAAACCATAGTAAAGAGACAGTTCAACTTCTTCGCAGACATTGGTATATTCATGATTCCAGCGGAGATATGAAAGAAGTAGAGGGTGAAGGAGTTATCGGCAAACAGCCCCATATCTTACCGGGACAGGTGCATGAGTACAATAGCTTTTGTGTTATCGAAACCTTTGAAGGTTTTATGGAAGGAACATATCAGATGAGTCGAATCGATGGCTCTGCCTTCCAAATTAAAATACCGCGTTTTATTTTACGCGCGCTTTCGAATTAGTAAACAGTTGTTGTTATCAGTTATTTGTTCTCCTTTAATCAATCATAGCCCATTTTTCCCTGCCGGAGATTTTTCCATGAAGAAAAATATCAAACTATTATTTTTATTCCTTATCCTTACGCTTGAGTTTGGTTTTGCTCAATCGACACCATTTTTATCAGATGATGAAATCCGGATGTTGACAAACGAAATATCAGGTGATAGGGCGTATGAACATATTCGAGCGCTTACCGCATGGCATCGCATATCCGGTTCTGATGCATTTTTCAAATCAAGAGATTACATTATGCAAGCGGCAAAAGAAGCAGGATTGGAAGATGTTCAATTCATCGAGCAACCTCTCGATGGCAAAACGTATAATCCGAAATTTGCTGAACTATGGATGATAGAACCTGTTGAAGTAAAACTTGCAGATATTGCAGATCGATCTGTGTATTTAGCTGATGGCAGTTCCAGCGCCGATGTAACAGCGGAATTGATTTGGATTGATAATGCAAGTAAGGATGCTGTTAAGAATTATGATGTGGCAGGAAAAATAGTTCTGACAAATGGCTCTCCCGGTGCGGCTGTACAAAATGCCGTGTGGGATAAAGGGGCTGTTGGCGGGGTAACCTATCAAACATCGGAAAGCCGCAATCCTTTGGATTTTCCCGATCAAATTGCGTGGAAGGGTATTTCCAGTACCCCGCCTGAAGGGAAAAGTAAAACGTTCGCCTTTGTATTACCACCGAGAAAAGGTGAAGCATTAAAGAAAATTCTTGAAACAAAAGGTATGCAGGATATTTTAGCCACGGGTAAGAAAACTCCCGGCGGCAGAATTGTTCTTAAAGCAAAAGTCGTTACCGAGATTAGTGAACAACCCGGTAAAACAGGATTTGTAGAAGGATGGATTCGCGGTTCAAAATACCACGATCAGCAGATTATTGTAACAGCGCATTTACAGGAAGAGCAAGGATCTGCAAATGATGATGGCAGTGGATGTTCCAGTATTCTGGAAATTGCACGTACATTCAATAAACTCATGAAAGAGGGAAAAATTCAACGCCCATTGCGCGATATACGCTTTTGGTGGACAGATGAGATTTATTCGGAGTACCGTTATTTTCAGGATTATCCGGATGAACCAAAAAAGTTTCTTGCCAATCTTCATCAGGATATGGTTGGAGCAAATCAACAAATGGGAAGCAGGGTTCAGCATTTAATCTTTGAACCGTTTTCACGGACTTCTTATCTTGATGCCATTTTCGAAAGCATAGGTAATTTTATTATCCTCACAAATAATGGATATCTCGCGGCAAGTCGTTCGGGTGGGTATCCACGCCCATTCACACGCCCGATCTATTCGGTGAGGGGCTCACGTAATGGTTACAATGCAAGGTTTGTTCCATACTTTAATTCATCGGATCACATGTGTTTTATCGAAGGAATCATAGGTGTTCCGGCGGTTGCAACAATAAATTGGGATGATGATTGGATTCACTCATCAGATGACGATATGTGGAATATAGACCAAACACAATTACAGCGGAATGCATTTCTTATGGCTTCAACAGCATTTACCCTTGCGTATATGGAAGAGGGAAATGTCCATACACTTGTAAGTGAAACATTTGCTCAGGGGACCCGTCGTTTAGGAAACGATATGCAGTCGGCGATGGGAGTACTAAGAGACTCAGCAAACAATAATGCAAACGATGGTTGGAAAGATGCTTCACTATTAATAGAGCAAGGAATCCAACGCGAAGTAAGAGCGATTCAATCTGCAAAGGTTTTTCTCGATGGGAAGGAATCTTCCGTGTTGACTGATTTTATTTCTCAAATGAAGAATAAAGAATCCGGCTTGACGAAAGATTTGACTGTTCTGTATAAATCTTTGCATGGTAAATCACCTAAATCGAAATTGAACGAGAATGAATCTGCCGCGATGAAAAAGATCCCTACAAATAATGATACGCTCTCAGCATACTTCACGAATCGTGGTAATACAAAATTCAATGGCTCGCTTCACAGCCTTATGAGAGATGAGGTGTATAATTTTGTGGATGGAAAACGAAGCTATTATGATATATACAAAGCGGTTCGTGCAGAACAACTTGTAGCAGGGACATGGTACTATGGAACTGTATCTCTTAAAGATGTTGTTGGTTTGCTTGATGCTATGGTTGAAGCAAAAGCGTTGAATTTGAAATAATTTTTAATAAATATTAGGAAAAAGATGGAATGGCTTTTTGATCCACAGGCGTGGATTTCATTATTAACACTTACAGTTTTAGAAATTGTTCTTGGAATCGACAATATCATTTTTATCTCGATTCTTTCGGGTAAGTTGCCTGAAAAAGAACAGGCGAAGGGAAGATCTGTAGGGCTCTTTCTTGCAATGTTTACCCGAATCGGCTTACTTCTCTCGTTAAGCTGGATCATGAGATTGACCGAGCCGTTGTTCACGGTTCTTTCCACTCCAATCTCAGGGCGCGATATTATATTAATTGTCGGCGGATTATTCCTCATCTGGAAAAGTACACATGAGATACATGAGAAGTTGGAAGGTAAGGAGCACGAACATCATGTTCCCAAAAAGGTATCCTTTTCAGGTGTATTATTTCAGATTATAATTATTGATATTGTATTCTCATTGGATTCGGTTATTACTGCTGTGGGAATGGCAAATCATGTTGGCGTGATGATAACAGCAATCATTATTGCTGTTGGTATTATGATGTGGGCTGCCGGCTCGGTCAGCAGATTTGTTGAGCATCATCCGACTGTAAAAATGCTTGCATTAAGTTTCTTACTTCTTATCGGTGTCTCTTTAATAGCAGAAGGAATGGGACAACATATCTCTAAGGGGTATATTTATTTTGCAATGTCGTTCTCTGTCTTTGTTGAAATGCTCAATATAAGAATGCAAAAGAAATCGAAGCCTGTTAAATTACATCAACAATATCCAAAAGAAAATCCCAAGTAAGTATAATAAGACAATTCTTGAATGAACATTATTGTAACGGGTGCAACCGGTACGGCAGGTTCTGAGGTGATACGACAGGCGTTACTTGATGAAGAGATTTCTCAGGTTACCGCGTTAGTGCGCACTCCCTTGACTGTCCAGCATCCTAAACTACAATCGATCATTCACACAGATTTTTTTAATTACACAATATTGAAGGAAACATTCAAAGAACATGACGCATGTATTTGGTGTTTGGGTATCTCTCAAAACAGGGTAAGTAAAGAAGAATATGTAAGAATAACATACGATTATACCATTGAAGCCGCCAAGTCAATGTTGGAGTCAAACCCAAGTATTGGATTTATTTTTTTAAGTGGAGGCGGGGCTGATTCAAACGAACAGAAGAAAATGTTATTTGCCAAAATTAAGGGAAAGACTGAAAACAAGCTAAATTCAATAGGATTTAAGCGTTTACATCACTTCAGACCAAATTATATTCATTCAACATTTCCCGGACGGAAACGAAAAATTGAAGAAAAATTATTAGATCCGTTCGCACCATTAGTCTATCTGATGATGCCGAATATTATTATTCATGTAGAAACACTTGCAAAAGCAATGATTAAAGCGGCAAAATATGGCGCTCATAAATTAATCCTTGAAAACAAGGATATTAAAAATTTTGTACAACAATAAGTAGAGTATGCACCCAATATCAATTAAGAAAATATCATCTAACGAATTAAAAATACAATGGGATAACCAGCATGAGAGTGTTTATACCATTGAATATCTTCGCGATCTTTGTCCATGTGCCGGATGTGCGGGAGAGACTGTCTTATTTCAACAGTACGTTCCGCCACCACCGGATAAGCGCACTCCCGGACGCTACGAATTACAAGGAATTACACCTGTCGGTTCGTATGCAATCCAGATTGTTTGGGGAGACGGTCACAATACGGGAATTTATTCGTGGGAGCATTTGTTAAATCTCTGTCCATGTGATATGCATGCTCACAGGCATTAAAGAAGTTGCAACTCACTTATCCTTTATTATGTATTCTCGAATGACAATATTGTACAGATTGGTATTTCTATTATCTGTTTTTTTCTATTTTGCACTCACTCTTCAAGCCCAGCCTAAATTGGCTGTGAAAGAGGGGAGCCAATTTCAACTAGGAGAAGTGAAAGAAGGTGTTGTTCTCAAAAAGCAATTAACATTGATGAATGTAGGGACAGAACTTCTTACTATTGATGATATACGGACTTCATGTGGTTGCGCGATTGCTAAGACTGAGAAGAAGCAGCTAAAAGCAGGTGAAACCACAACTTTGTCAATTAATATTGATACGAAAGATTCAAAAGGTCCACTCAAGAAGCAAGTTTTCATTACTACGAACGAGAGTAAAGATAAAGAATATGAAATTGTTATGTATGTAACAGTGCGAAATGTCATTGAATTCAAACCGATATTTTTAAATTTTCACACAATCGCCTTCGGAACAACTGTATATGATACCGTAACGGTGCATAATACTTCAGATAAACCCTTCACCATAACCTCGTTAAAAAGTCCTGATTCCCAGATAACACTACGGCTTTCGGACAAAACTATTCCGGCCCGCGATTCCGGTAAATTGATTGCAACCCTTACTCCAAAGAAGAGAGGGTCAGTATTGGGTCAATTCGAAATAAAAACAAATATCCCTGAAAAAAAAGTAGTAAAACTATCGTTTATAGGTAAAATTCGATAATGTTTTCTTTTTAAAGGCTTGCTCATAGTTTTTTTTTTCGTACATTAAGGAGTCAGCGGTCAATTGAGATATACACCCCATCCCTTGTTCAAATTAACGAGAAAAACTCTCCATGTTTTTTTGGGTGTAATCCAATCCACCTTCATTTTTAATTTGTTTTTCAGTTTTCAAGAAAGGATGCTTGTTATGTCATTTCGATATTTCAAATCTTTATCATTGTTACTCTTAGTAGTAACACTTCTACTGGGTAGTACTATTGTTCTACGTGCACAAATACCTCATTCCGAATGGGTGCGCGGTGTGGGTGAACGTGTGTATAATGATATTGGGCGTGCAGTTGCCATAGATGCGGCGGGGAATGTCTACGTAACCGGTCAATATATCACCAAGCTAACAATCGGCAAAGCCAAATTAAAAAATATGGATGGTGATCTCAACAATACAGATATCTTTGTTGCCAAGTATAATACCCATGGAGTAGCTCAGTGGGCAAAGAGAATTCATGGCAGATCAAATGATTATGCTAATGGCATTGCCGTAGATGCATCGGGCAATGCGTTCGTTACTGGATATTTTTCAAGTTCATCGCTTACCTCAGGCACATCAACAATTACAGGAGCAGGCAGTCAGGATATGTTTGTTGCCAAGTTTGATCCCAATGGTAACACGCTCTGGTTGAGGGGAGCCGGTGGAGCCGCACTGGATACAGCGTTTGCTGTAACGATAGATAATAGCGGTAATGCCTATGTTGTGGGCTCATATCAAAGCACATCAATCACATTCGGGTCTACTACATTAGTAAACACCGGAAAAATTGATCCATTTGGAAACAGGTACTCTGATATTTTTATGGTGAAGTACAATCCAACAGGTACAGTTGTTTGGGCGCAAGCTTACGGTGATTCAAGCCACGAAGAAGCCCGTGATATCAAGGTTGATGCTTCTGGAAATATTTACCTTACCGGAACATTCGCAAGTGATTCAATCATGATTGACACTTGCAAAATTAAATCAGCAGGCGGTGTACATCCTGCCGGAATTGCGTATGCGGATATTTTCGTCGCAAAGTTAACGCCAACGTTACAAGCTTTATGGGCTAAACGTGCGGGATTTCTTGCCGCCGATGTTCCTTATGGCTTAGGATTTGATAACAGTTTTAATGTTTATGTTGCCGGTTCATTTGAAAGCGACTCCATTCGATTTGATTCAACAACAGCATTTGTCAATAATGGATATAAAGATGTTCTACTTCTAAAATATGATGCAAACGGCGAGTTTCAGTGGGCTCGACAAGCCGGTGGAATGTATTCCGATGAAGCAGTAACATTAGCGGTAGATGGAGCAGGGAATAGTTACATTGGGGGGTACTATGAAAGTCCTTCTCTTACGTTTGGTTCCACTACTTTAGTAAATTCCAGCTCACCCGAAAGTAAAATTTTCCTTGCTAAATACAATACAAGCGGAAATGTTGTTTGGGCAAAATCAGATGCCTCGACCTCAGGAGTTGCACATGTCTATGAATTATCCATTGATGGAACCGGAGCCTTGTTGGTGACAGGTTCCTTCACCGGAAAGAATATGGCATTTGAAGATTTAACAATTCTCAACAGTAACCAAAGTTTTGGATGGGATGATGTTTTCTTAGTGAAGTTGTTTGAAGCAACCGCAACGGGTTCGACGATGTTTAGAACGTTATCACAGACAGATTTAAACACTGCCGCATTAAAAGCACCGAAGTTTGACCCCACGTTTGGTAATGCACGCGATACAACGTTCCTACGCGCATATCCTTCCATTGCAAGTAAGAATGATCCAAATTATCCGGGAGGTTTAGTATTAGGAATCGCCCGAAGCGACAGCGCAAAAGTGTATGGTTGGTTACGGTTCACTTTAAAAGGAAAAACGGTTGAAGATTTCTTAGTGCAGACAGGTACGGCACGCGGATATGATTTGCTCGGTACAAAGCCGTTTATAAAAGAATTAAAGAATCCGAAAACGACAAAATACAATAACCGCCTTGCCGGAAATCTTGCTGCATTGAAATTAAATATGGCTGCAAGTAGATTCCATGTGACACAAGAAGGATTTTGCGATTTAGTATTTAATCATCCTTCGTATCCTTCACATATTTTTAACGGGAAATCGATTTATCAGATTAGTAAATTGGCTGATACGATGTTGACGTATTACAAGAAGTTTTATTCAAGCACTCCAACTCCATTGTATGACTCGGTTGCAAACTGGATTGATACACTGAACTATGCGTTCCAGGGACCTCTTGGGTTTGTGACAAAGAGCCCGATTCGTTTAAGCGGAGTAAAACAACTTGGTGATGTGAATTATCTTGAAATGCCTGTACTTGCAACAAATGTATTTAGCGTTTATGGTCATTCTTCTTCAAATTCTACAATAGAAGAAACATATTCCTTAAAGCAGAATTACCCGAATCCGTTTAATCCGACAACAACCATTAGTTACTCATTACCATTTACAAGTACGGTAACGATGAAGATTTATGATGTTGCAGGTCGTGAGGTTGCCACTTTATTAAATCAAGCAACGATGGATCAGGGCGATTATGAAATGACGTTTGATGGCTCGATGCTGGCATCAGGGATGTATTTCTATAAGATTAGCGGTACGAATTTGAGTACCGGTACAACGTTTAGTGATGTAAAGAAGATGTTGCTGGTGAAATAGTGACAAATGGCAACAGACATGGAGCGCCGGACATGGCACGCCATGTCCCTACGATTTTCATTAAACCCCGTTTCAACGTTGTTGAGGCGGGGTTTTTTTTATTTTGCGTGTGTTGGCTATATTTAGCGCACTTCTGCCGCCAAGTGTTGCAAGCTGAATTTGGCAGAAAGAAGGTGGTTTGTACTTGGTTGTTGGTACTTGGTATTAGGAGGCTTGCCGACAAAGTATCGAAAATTGCTTGAATAGGAAGATTTGTATTTTTCTTGCACCCTCCAGGGGTTTGCAAAAAATTGGGAGGGATAACACAACTTTGACATTGACATGCGCATCACAAAAATTTGCAAATTTGTCAAAGTAGGGAATGGGATGGTTAAGCAAATAGTCTGACGTGAGATAACGTTATGGGCCCACTTTGTTAGCGCGGTAGATATGATTGCCCGGTAAAAAAGAAGGTTTGCAATGTTACGGGGAATTGCAAACATGTGCCGAGGGCATCACTTCACTGACAATGGACAGTAATAGAGTTCTTTGATTTTTTTAATAGAAACTGTTGACGTTTGAAAATTCCCTCTAAATTTTGTATATTTTGTGACTTGCAGGTGTAGCTCAGCTGGTTAGAGCATCAGATTGTGGATCTGAGGGTCGAAGGTTCGAATCCCTCCACCTGTACAAATTAAGGCGCTTTTTTGGGTGTTACACCATGAAGCGCCTTTCAACTTTCTCAATGTACCCTGCATAATCAAACAATGAACGAAGAGAAAATAATAGTGGAGCCATTGCTCCTTCGCGGATTCCGCGATTACCTTCCTGCACAGGTCAATGCACGCCAGAACATGATTGCTATCATTAAGGGCGTTTACGAACGCTATGGCTTTGTCCCCCTTGAAACACCTGCTCTTGAATATCTGACAACATTGGTTGGATATGGTGAAGATGGCTCGAAGCAGATATTCCGGTTAAAGAATCCTGAAAAAGAGGACATTGCTTTACGATTTGATCTTACTGTTCCGCTTGCCCGTGTTATCGCCCAGTACCCTGAGCTACCAAAACCATTTCGCCGTTTTCAGGTAGGTCCCGTTTGGCGTGCTGATAAACCGGATCCGGGGAGATTCAGAGAGTTTTACCAGTTTGATTTAGATACTGTTGGTTGTGAATCAATGTCGGCTGATACCGAAATTATTTGCGGGATGTATGATACATTATTGGCTTTAGGTATTACTCGCTTTCAGGTTCGCTTCAGCGACCGAAAAATTTTAAATGTTCTGCTTGAGTTTGCCGGTATACCGCTTGAACGAGGGCATGATGTTTTTCGCGTACTTGATAAGATTGAGAAAATCGGTCTTGCGAATGTTGAGAAAGAATTATCAACAGGCAGGGTGGATGCATCGGGTGATAAGATTAAAGGCATTGGCCTTCAAACTGTTCAGATCGATAAAATAAAAGAATTCTTATCGTTACCATCCTCAATAAAAATAAAAGAGAATGAAAAACTTCGCGCTGAATCTCCCGATTCAGAGTGGAGTGTTTCTCGTATGGATGTTATTGCAGATTTAAAAGTTCTCTTCCGGGAGATTCCATCATCGGGTGAAGCAATAGGTGAGCTTGAAGAAATCAGTACTTACCTTGATGCGTTAGATATTCCACAGGATAAAGTGGTACTTGATTTAAGTATTGCACGCGGATTAGACTATTATACGGGACCGGTGTTTGAATCATTTTTACTTGACCTAAAAGAATATGGGTCTGTATTTAGCGGCGGACGCTACGACGGACTTGTCGAACGATTTTTAGGAAAGAAAATACCTGCAACAGGAGCCTCGGTTGGTGTTGATCGTTTATTTGCTGCGATGCAAAAATTAAATTTAATTGAAATGACCCCTGCAACAGCGCAAGTTATTGTTACTGTCATGGAGCGATCACGTATGTTAGATTATCAAAAGATTACCCGTGAACTCCGTTTGGCAAATATCAAAACAGAATTATATCTCGGCACGGAAAACAGTCTTTCGAAACAATTGCAATATGCCAACGAACAAAAGATTCCCGTTGCAGTAATCATAGGCGGTGATGAATTTGCCAAGAACGAAGTAACAATTAAAGATTTAAAACTTGGCGCACAATTACAGGAGAAGAAAATTGCCGGTGCATTTAAAGACCGCGATGAGTGGTTACGCGAATCGCGTAAGGCACAGGTTTCTGTTCCTAAAGATGGATGCATAGAGAAGATTAAAGAAGTTTTGGCATCGCATTGATACCGAAATTTTAGAACAAACTATATTTCTAACAAAAATAAAAGCCGCCAATGAAAACTGTGAAGACAACTGATTCTCCAACAATTCAACTTGACGGCTTTTCTCTTACTATAGAGAAGGTTGTTGCCCTTTCGACAAAAAATGGTTCGGGGTGTTATCCGAAGGTTGTTATTGCAAAATCTGCCTTGAAAAAAGTGCGGATATGTGCCGAATTTATCAAGAAAAAGGCAGAAATTGATAAAGAAATCATTTATGGCGTAACAACGGGTTTCGGTTCGAAAGCTGATACTGCCATAGAACTCTCCCACGCAAAAGAACTCCAACGCAATTTATTGTTATCTCATTCTACGGGAATGGGAGCCAACCTACCGACCGAAATAGTGCGAGCGATGATGGTGATACGGTTAAACACACTTTTGCAAGGACATTCCGGTGTACAAATTCCGACGGTTGAATTGCTACAAGAGTTATTAAATCATGAAGTGCATCCTGTTATTCCTTCACAGGGGTCAGTTGGCGCGAGTGGTGATTTATGCCCGCTTTCTCACATGGCGTTACCCCTTATTGGTGAAGGCGAAGTGACGATAGGGGATGATCCTACGATACTACAATCCCGCGTTGCTTTAAAGAAGTTGAAGTTATCACCGATTGAGTTGAGTTATAAAGAGGGACTTGCGCTTAACAACGGTACTGCGTTAATGACTGCCCTTGGTTCGCTTGCTGTGTATGAATCGAAGCAGGTATTACGATTGGCAACAAGTGTATCAGCAATGGCTTTTGAGGCATTATGTGCACGAAGTGATTCATATGCATACGCACCAATACATAAAATACGAAATCACAGCGGACAGATAGTTGTAGCACGATGGTTGACCACATTATTACAAGGTTCTACACATATTGATATGCACATGTCGGATGTGTTGGATAATGAACGGTTGAATATTCTTATTACGAAAAATATCTGTTCTGAATCAAAACAATTAATGTTGTTAGAAGAGTTAGACCGGATATTGAACGCTGAACCTCACCGTCAGCGAAAGTTCTCTGCCGAACTGTATAAGTGTGTTCCGACCGAGGGGGAAGGTTCTGAATGGAAAAAGATGTTGGAGTTTGCTGAGAAAAAATTCAAGATTCAGGATTCGTATTCGATTCGTTGCATCCCTCAAGTGCTTGGTGCATCCTATTCAGCGATAGAGCATGTTGAACAGATTATATCTCATGAACTGAATGCAGCGGTTGATAATCCATTATTGTTTCTGGAAGAGTTACATGGAGAACTCGGAGTGACGAATGATAAGGTTATCTCCGGCGGGAATTTCCACGGTGAACCACTTGGTATGGCTTTGGACTATTTGAAATTAGCGGTTTCGGAAATAGGAAGTATCATTGAACGGCAAATAAATAAACTTGTTGATAGTTCCACGAATGACGGATTACCTTCGTTTTTAGTGAATAGCGGGGGATTAAATTCGGGGTTAATGGTTTCCCAGTATGTAGCGGCAGCGATAGCATCGGAAAATAAATCTTTAGTTCACCCGGCGACTGCGGATTCAATTCCTACCTGCGAGAACACAGAAGACCACGTGAGTATGGCTCCAATTGCGGGAAGGCAAGCCTTAGAGATTATCAATAATGTAAAAAAGATTCTTGCTATCGCTTTGCTGACTAGCTATCAGGGAATATCATTACGAAAGCACCAATTTGCAGGATGTGATGTAAAGGTGAATAAAAAATCGCCGGCATTATCGCGAAAAACACAAGAATTGTATACAATGATCCAGCAAATTCTTGTTGAGAGATTTGAACATAATGACAATTGGTTAAGCGCTGACCGTTATCTTGCCCCTGAACTGAAAGAGCTTCTTGAACAATTCCCTCTTTTTTATAGTTTTACAGAAAAATATATTAAGGAATAGATATGGGCGTTTTCAATAAAGAGTTATTTGTGCAATCGTTGGGTGTACCATCTGAGCTACCGCGACCCATATTGCCGGCAGATTTTGGTGAAGTGAAACGACGTCCACATGTTACATTTCAATCCGGGAAATGGAATTCAGAAGATACAGTATTAGCATTGAAGAATGCACTGAGGTATTTTCCT